>OBMZ01000016.1_pt1 | contig 174794 bp, 154 predicted proteins | sample 1641141 | NCBI WGS metagenome assembly OBMZ01 (sample SAMEA104232307, study PRJEB22302) | sediment metagenome | biome: forest; feature: aquifer; material: sediment | place: USA | collected 2011-08-07 | depth 0.01 m | reverse complement strand
ACAGGACACGCAAACCACCGGTTTGGTCGTTGACGTTCCTGCCCTAGATGGCGCCTTCAATTTTCGTAAGCGGGCGGAAAAAAGGCGGGGAACTGTTTGAGCGCAGCGAGTTTTCCCCGACTCCGCCCGGTTACGAAAATTGAAGGAGTCTTTCGCCATCTCGGCGCGCCTTTCTTTGCTTACTTTCTTTGGCAAGACAAAGAAAGTGAGTCGCCCCCGGCAGGGGGTGAAACAAGGGATGCACCAAAAACAAAGAACAAAAAAAAACCGCTCTGGCGAACCCAGAGCGGTTTTTCGAAGCGCTGACGTAGCGTCAGTGCACAACCCTCTCAAACGAAAACTGCCCATCCCGATAATCCACCGGCACCACATCCTTAGGCGCGAACTTGCCCTCCAGGATCATCCGCGCCACCGGATTCTCAATCTGCTGCTGGATCGCCCGCTTCAACGGCCGTGCCCCAAACACCGGGTCGTAACCCGCAGAGGCCAGCTTGGCCACCGCTTCGTCGCTGATCTCCAGCGCCAGGTCCATGTGCGCTAGGCGTGCCGACAAGCGCTTGAGCTGGATCCGCGCGATCGATTCGATGTTGCGTTGGTCCAGCGCGTGGAACACCACCACCTCGTCGATCCGGTTCAGGAACTCGGGGCGGAAATGCGTCTTCACTTCCTGCCACACGGCACCCTTGATCACGTCCGCCGGTTCGGTCGCCATCTGCTGGATGAGCTGCGAGCCGAGGTTCGACGTCATCACGATCACCGTGTTCTTGAAGTCCACCGTGCGGCCCTGGCCGTCGGTCAGGCGACCATCGTCCAGCACTTGCAGCAGCACGTTGAAGACGTCCGGGTGCGCCTTCTCCACTTCATCGAGCAGCACCACGCTGTACGGCTTGCGACGCACGGCTTCGGTCAGGTAACCACCTTCCTCGTAGCCGACATAGCCCGGCGGCGCGCCAATCAGGCGGCTCACGGAATGCTTCTCCATGAACTCGCTCATGTCGATGCGGATGAGGTGCTCTTCCGAATCAAACAGGAAGCCGGCCAGCGCCTTGCACAGCTCGGTCTTGCCGACGCCCGTCGGACCCAGGAACAGGAACGAGCCATAGGGCTTGTTCTCGTCCGCAATGCCGGCGCGTGAGCGGCGGATGGCATCCGACACCAGACGCACGGCTTCGTCCTGGCCGACCACGCGTTCGTGCAGGCGGTCTTCCATCTTCAGCAGCTTCTCGCGCTCGCCGGTCATCATCTTCGCCACGGGGATGCCCGTGGCGCGGCTGACGACTTCGGCAATCTCTTCCGCGCCCACCTGCGTGCGCAGCAGCTTGTTCGGCTGCTTCTGGCCGGCAGACTCGGCAGCGGTGGCGGCCTTCAGCTTGCCTTCCAGCTCGGGCAGCTTGCCGTATTGCAGTTCGGCCACTTTCTCGAGCTTGCCTTCGCGCTGCAGCTTGGTGATCTCCAGCTTGATCTTGTCGATCTCTTCCTTGAGCGCAGCCGCACCTTGCGCCGCGCCCTTCTCGGCCTTCCAGATTTCATCCAGATCAGCGTATTCCTTCTGCAGACGCTCGATTTCCTGCTCGATCAGCTCCAGGCGCTTCTGCGATGCCTCGTCGGTTTCCTTCTTGACGGCTTCGCGCTCGATCTTGAGCTGGATCAGGCGGCGGTCGAGCTTGTCCATCGCCTCGGGCTTCGAGTCGATTTCCATTTTGATGCGCGCCGCAGCCTCGTCGATCAGGTCGATGGCCTTGTCCGGCAGGAAGCGATCGGTGATGTAGCGGTGGCTGAGTTCAGCCGCGGCCACGATCGCCGGGTCGGTAATCTCCACACCGTGGTGCAGTTCGTACTTCTCCTGCAAGCCACGCAGGATGGCGATGGTTGCCTCCACGGTCGGCTCGCCCACGAGCACCTTCTGGAAGCGGCGCTCCAGCGCGGCGTCCTTCTCGATGTACTTGCGGTATTCATCCAGCGTGGTCGCGCCGATGCAATGCAGCTCGCCGCGCGCAAGCGCCGGCTTGAGCATGTTGCCGGCATCCATCGCGCCTTCGGCCTTGCCCGCGCCCACCATCGTGTGGATTTCGTCGATGAAGAGAATGGTCCGGCCCTCTTCCTTGGCGATGTCGTTGAGCACCGCCTTCAGGCGTTCCTCGAACTCGCCGCGGTACTTGGCACCGGCCAGCAGGCCTGCCATGTCAAGCACCAGCACGCGCTTGTTCTTCAGGCTTTCAGGCACCTCTTCATTGACGATGCGCTGCGCCAGGCCTTCGACGATGGCCGTCTTGCCCACGCCCGGCTCGCCGATCAGCACCGGGTTGTTCTTGGTGCGGCGCTGCAGAATCTGGATGGCACGGCGGATCTCATCATCGCGGCCGATGACGGGGTCGAGCTTGCCGATCCGGGCCATCTCGGTGAGGTCGATGGTGTACTTCTTGAGCGCTTCACGCTGGCTCTCGGCCTCGGCGCTGCCGACGGTCTGGCCGCCGCGCACGGCGTCGATGGCGGCTTCGAGCGGCTTGCGCGACAGGCCGTGCTCGCGCGCAATGCGGCCGGCCTCGCCCTTGTCGTCAGCGGCGGCCAGTAGGAACAGCTCGCTGGCGATGAACTGGTCGCCGCGCTTGATGCCTTCCTTCTCGGTTTGCTGCAGCAGGTTGCCCAGATCACGGCCGACCTGCACCTGTTCGCCACCCTGCACCTGCGGCAGATGCTTGATGGCACGGTCCAGCGCCGTGTCGAGGGCGCCGGTATTGACGCCCGCACGGGCCAGCAGGTTCTTGGTGGCCCCATCCGGCTGGCGCAGCATGGCCAGCAGCAGGTGGACCGGTTCGATGTACGGATTGTCGTTGCCCAGCGCCAGGCTCTGCGCGTCTGCCAGCGCTTCCTGGAAGCGGGTGGTCAATTTGTCCAAACGCATTAAAAACCCCTTGCGGAAAATGTTTCACTGCTCCGAAAGATAGGGAGCTTCGGTGGCATTTCAAGCCAGTAAACGCGGGTTTTGATGCAGATTTGCGCCAGAACAAACGGCGGCGCGCCTGCTGGCCACGCCGCCGCCCCAAGTGCTTCAAAACCGTCCTGGCTATCGCATCAGTTGGGCACCGATACCGTCGCCACACCGCCCGACACGCTCACCGAGATGCGGTCGCCCGCAGCCGGTGTGCTGGTGAAGTTCGGCAAGTTGGCCGCGTTGATGGCCGGTGCAGCACCGGGCGTGCCACCGCGCGGGGTGGTGCGCACCACCTGCGAAGGCGGCAGCGGCGTGCCGTTCTTCAGGTTCGCGTACATGGCGTCCAGCGCGCGCTGCTCATACAGCACCAGCGGCACGAACAACGTGTCGTAGCCGGGCACCAGGTCGATGAAGCCGTCGAAATGCTGCGCGTTCATCACCTCGATGTACGACAGCTTGCTCGAGCCACCCTCCACCTTGGCATTCAACCCCAGATACGGCCGCGAACCATGGTTGACCGGCAGCAGCGCGTCGTTGCGGCCCTGCACGATCAGCGCCGGCTTGCCCTGCAGGTTGCCGGTACGCAGCGTCTGCCGGATGCCGGCCTGCAGCGATTGCGAAGCCGCATCGGCGCCCGTCAGCAGGTTGCGCAGGCACAGCGCGCCATCGAGGTTGGCGGCTTGCGTGCCGGTGGAGTCGACCGACTGGTTGCTCCGCATCGGGCCACCTTGGGCGTTGTTGTTGACGAGCTGCACGCCCGAAGTGGGCGGAATGCCGTTGCCAACCGCCGCCATCTGCGCGAGCGCCGTGGCGTTCACCGCCGTCGGATGGAACGATGTGTCGGTCGCCGCAAAACTCAGCCCGCACAGGTTGTCGGTCACGCTGGCGCGAGAAAGCGCGTTGCCAAACGTGGTCGACACCGATGGGTCGATCTCGTAGAACGACATCGACGCGTGCACGAGGTCCGATTCGGGCTCCCAGCCATAGGTGCGCATCTTTTGCAGGGCTTCGTCAGCCTGGGCCGCCGCCGTGGTGGACGTGAGCAGCCCGGCCGCCTTGAGCGCGGCGCAGCGGTTTGCCTGGGCGCCTGCCGGGAACGTCGTGAGGCTGCCAAAGAACGCCTGCGCCGGCGCCGTGGCAACGCTCGCAGACGACGCCGCGCACAGCCGGAACACGTTGGCGTAGCTCACGTAGTCAAACAGCGGTTTGCCGGTCGTCGGCAGTGTCGTGCCGCCGCGCACCACCTGCACACCGGTGTTGGGCGGCAGGTTCAGGCCGGGCTCGCCGACGGCCACCCCGTCGATCCACCCGCCGGTGTCCTGCTCGGCCGCCGCGATGGCTGCGCCGCCGCCGTTGGAGATGCTCGACGCGATGACGATGGTGTTGTCCGGACGCACCGGCAGCGCGCTGCCGACGAGCGCACCGCTGGCCCCCGCGATCTTGTCGTTGATCGCCCAGAACGCGAACTGCACGGCCTGCAGCGTGAACAGGCCCCAATCCTTTTCAGGGTTGCGCTGCGAATGCGCGTGCTTGAACGCCAGCCGGTTCGGCGTGGCCGTGTTGAAGGCGGCGAGCTGGCTGCTGGTGAGCGGCGCGGCAAAGTGCGCGTTCGACCCGGCTGCGCTGCGCGTGGTGCGCGTGCCGTCCTGCAGGGCGACGGTGTCGGTGGCCAGATCGTGCGGGCCGGCGCCGGTGCCCTTGTCGGTATAGGCGACGGCGCACTTGCGTTTGAGGCCCCACTCGCCGGTGGAAATCGCGCCATAGATGCCGCGCGAGCCCGACGAGGTGGCGGTGATGATGCAGGGGTTGTTGACGTCGAAGCTGTCCGGAATCTGCACGAGCAGCACGACGTTCTGCTGCCCTGTGCCGTCGTCGGAGTACGTCACGTATTCGGTGCCGGGGATCATGCCGGAGCCCTGCGTGACGTTGCCGCTGGCATCGACGTTCGGGCCATAGAGCGTGCCGTAGCCGCCCTTGGCCGCCGTGTCGACCAGCGCACGGTAGTTGGCGTAGATCGCCAGGCGGCGCAGCTCGGCTGCCGTGGGCGCCGTGGGGTTGGCGATGGTCGGCGCGGTGGCCGAAGCCAGGCCGCTTGCGCCCAGGCCAGCGGTCAGCAGGTCGTCGGATACGCCGTCGTACCGGTTGATGGTCACCTTGCCGGCAAAGGCCGGCTTGGTATTGCCCGGCACGTTGTTGCCATCATTGCTGCCGCCGCAGGCGCTTAGCACGCCGCAGCCGGCCAGCAGCACGGCACCGGCGGCGATCAGGTTGCTTGGTGAGACGTGCCGTCGCAGGCGCGCCGTTCGGGTTGGTTTCATTGCGTCTCCTTCTCGTTATGGTTGGAACAACACAAAGCAACCCGCGGCGGCCTTCGATACTGCACGTCCCTACGCCACCGCAGGCACTACCAGTATGTGAACCAAACTTCTCATTTGCAACTCAACTCGCGCGATCGGCCTTGCGATCAACTGAACGTGCGCACCGTCCAGAGACCGAGCATCGTGAGGAACAGCGAGCCGCCCAGGTGCGCCACGATGTGCAGCGCGCCCATCAGGTGGTCGCCGGCCAGGATGTTGGCGACGACCTCGCTGGAAAACGTCGAGAACGTCGTCAGCCCGCCCAGAAAACCGGTGATGACCAGCAAACGCCACTCCGGCGGCAGCCCCGCGTGCGTATCGAAAAATCCGACCGCGATGCCGATCAGATAGCCACCCACAAGATTGGCTGCCAGCGTGCCGTACGGCAAGGCCGGATTGATGGCGTTCAACAAGACGGCGAGCGCCCAACGCAACCAGGCTCCCAGTGCAGCACCCACCCCAACTGCCAGAAAGCCCATTCCGCTCATGCGGTCGCGTCCTTGTTATTCGTAGTCGTTGGGTTGCGCCGATGCGCCGGGCTGATCAGCCGTGCTTGAGGCGGCGTTGTTGCTGGCAATGCCCCAGCGGGCGAGCGCCTTGTCGTCGGTGACACGCGCGTCGACCCAGCGCGCGCCTTCGGGCGTCTGTTCCTTCTTCCAGAACGGCGCCTCGCTCTTGAGGTAATCCATGATGAATTCGCACGCGGCAAAGGACTCGCCGCGGTGCTTGGACGCAACCGCCACCAGCACGATCTGGTCTTGCGGCTTGAGCTTGCCAACGCGGTGGATGACCAGTGCGTCGATCAATTCCCAGCGCTGCATGGCCGCGCTCACGATGTCAGCCAGCGCCTTTTCGGTCATGCCGGGATAGTGCTCCAGCTCCATCTCGGACACACCGGTGCCGTCGTTGATGTCGCGCACGGTGCCGATGAAGCTGGCCACCGCGCCAATGTTCGGGCGGCCGGCGCGGAGCGCTGCAATCTCGGCGCCGAGGTCGAAGTCGGCTTCCTGCACGCGGACGGACATGGTCGGTCTCCTCCGCTCAACCGCCAGTCACGGGCGGGAAGAAGGCCACTTCGCAGCCGTCGTGCACGGCGGTATCGGCCGGCACGATCTGGTGGTCGACCGCCATGCGCAGCGCACGGCCTTCGGCCAGGGTTTCGCCCCAGACCGGACCGCGCTGCGCCAGCCAGCGGCGCACATCGCCGACGGTGCGCACGGCTTCCGGCACGACCACCTGCTCCTGCGAGGTTCCGAGTTGTTCACGCACGCTGGCAAAGAAACGAAGCTCGATCTGCATGGCCATCGCTCCTTACACCAGGCCTGCAAACGGCAGGAAGCTGACAACATCGCCCGGCGCAATCGGCTGGTTTGGCGGGTTGTCGATCAGGCCATCGCCCCACACGGTGGAGGTCAGCACGCCCGAGCTTTGATTGGGGAACAGGTCCAGCCCGCCGCCCGCGTTGATGCGCGCGCGCAGAAACTCGTTGCGGCGATCGCCCTTGGGCAATGCAAAATCGGCGCGCATCGGGATGCGCTTGGGGGCCACGTCTTGCACGCCCTGCAGACGAAGGATGAACGGCCGCACGAACAGCAGGAAGGTGACGAAGCTCGACACCGGGTTGCCCGGCAGGCCAATGAAAAACGCGGTGGGGCCACCGACCATGCCTTCGGGCCGGCGCACCTCGCCAAAGGCCAGCGGCTTGCCCGGCTTGATGGCGATCTGCCATAGGTTCAGGCGTCCTTCGGCTTCCACGGCGGGCTTGATGTGGTCTTCTTCGCCCACCGACACGCCCCCGGAGGTGATGATGAGGTCGTGCGCCTCGGCCGCTTCGCGCAGCGTGTCGCGCGTGGCCTGCAGCGTGTCGGGCACGATGCCGAAATCGGTGATGTCGCAACCGAGGTTTTCCAGCAGCGCGCGCAGCGTGAAGCGGTTGGAGTTGTAGATGGCGCCGGGCTTGAGCGGCTCGCCGGGCATGGCAAGTTCGTCGCCGGTAAAGAACACGGCCACGCGCGGGCGGCGCACGACGTGCAGATTGGCGCAGCCGACCGAAGCGGCCAGGCCAAGTTGCTGCGGGCCAAGGCGCGTGCCGCGCGGCAGGATCTCGGCGCCGTCGGCAATGTCCTCGCCGGCGCGGCGGATCCACTCGCCCGATTCAGGTACGTGGTCAATGGTGACGGTGCCCGAGTCCGGGTCAGCCTTGCATTGCTCCTGCATGACCACCGCATCGGCGCCCGGCGGGATCAGCGCGCCGGTAAAGATACGCGCCGCCTCGCCTGCATTCAGCGGCTGGCCGACATGACCGGCGGGAATGCGCTGCGCCACCTTCAGGCGCGTGCCCGGCGCGGTAATGTCGGCGGCGCGCACGGCGTATCCGTCCATTTGCGTGTTGTCGGCCGGCGGCACGTTCAAGCTGCTGCGCACGGCCTGCGCGAGAACGCGCCCATTGGCGTGCAACGTCGACACGGTTTCGGTCTCGTGCAAGGCGCGCACTGCGGCAAGCAGTTGCGACAGCGCCGCATCGAGCGTCAGCAAGGACGGTTTGACGGCGGGAGCATCGTTGGCGGACATGCGGGAATGGGAAAGCGGAATCGAACGGGAGATTTCGATTGTATCGGTTCCAGGCCGATGCCATGCATCAGCCCAGGCGTATCAAGCAAATGCTTCTGCCAGCGCCGCCCGCAGCGCCGGCACGATGTGCGCGTCAAACCACGGATTGTGTTTGAACCAGGCCAGATTGCGCGGGCTTGGATGTGGCAGCGGAAACAACACGCGGCCGTCAGCGTCATGCGCAGGCCCGTTGCGCACGACGTCGGTCAAGGTCCAGTCGCGCGGCACGTCGAGGTAGTTGCGCTGGGCATACGTGCCCACCAGCAGGGCGAGCCTCACCTCGGGCATCGCCGTCAGCAGCGGCCGGTGCCATCTGGGTGCGCATTCCGGGCGAGGCGGCAAGTCGCCATTCGCACCGGTGCCCGGGAAGCAAAAACCCATCGGCACCACGGCGATGCGCCTGTCGGCATAAAAATCGTCGTATGAGATCTGCAGCCACTGGCGCAGGCGGTCCCCAGAACGGTCGTTCCAGGGGATACCGGTTTCGTGGACGATGCGGCCGGGCGCCTGTCCGATGATCAGGACACGGGCGCGGCGGTCCGCCACGACCACCGGGCGAGGCTCGTGCGCCAATGCGCCCTTGCACTCGCGGCAGGCGCGGATATCGTGCAGGCAGCGCGCAAACGCTGCTCCGGCCACGTCATCCGGCACTGCTTCCATCGCTTCAGAGACCGGTGTGCTGGGCGATGTAGCCCTTGATGCGGTCAACGTCGGCCGGCATGACTTCAAAGCGCTGCGGCAGCGACTCGATATCGGCGTAACCAGCCGGGCGCTCCGGCTCCCGATCCAGCGCTTCGCGAATGGTGTCGCCGAACTTGGCCGGCAACGCCGTTTCCAGCACCACCATCGGCACGCCCGGCGTCAGGTTCTCGCGCGCCACCTTCACGCCATCGGCGGTGTGGGTGTCGATCATCGTGCCGTAGGTGGCAAACACATCGCGGATCGTATCGACGCGGTCGTCGTGCGAGCTGCGGCCCGAGACAAAGCCGAACTCGGCGATGCGGTCAAACTCCGGCTTGCCGGTCATCGAGAAGCCGCCCTTTTCGTCCACGTCGCGGAAGAGCTGGGCGAGGCGCGCCGGATCACGATCCAGCAGGTCGAACACGAAGCGCTCGAAGTTCGACGCCTTGCTGATGTCCATGCTGGGGCTGGACGTGTGATACGTCTGGGCGGCCGAACGCACGCGGTACGTGCCGGTACGGAAGAACTCGTCGAGCACGTCGTTCTCGTTCGTGGCAACGACCAGCTTGTCGATTGGCAAACCCATCATGCGCGCGATGTGGCCGGCGCAGACATTGCCGAAGTTGCCCGACGGCACGCAGAACGACACCTTGTCGCCGATCTTCGGGGCCGCCAGCAGGTAGCCCTTGAAGTAGTAGACGACCTGGGCAACAACGCGCGCCCAGTTGATTGAATTGACCGTGCCGATCTTCTGGCGCGCCTTGTAGTCGAGATCGTTCGACACCGCCTTGACGATGTCCTGCGCGTCGTCGAACACGCCTTCGATGGCGATGTTGAAGATGTTCTTGTCTTGCAGGCTGAACATCTGCGCGGTCTGGAACGCGCTCATCTTGCGGTGCGGGCTCAGCATGAACACCCGCACACCGCGCTTGCCGCGCATCGCGTATTCGGCTGCGCTGCCCGTGTCGCCGGAGGTGGCGCCGAGGATGTTCAACTCAGCGTGTTCACGGTCGAGCGCGTATTCGAACAGGTTGCCCAGCAGCTGCATCGCCATGTCCTTGAAGGCCAGCGTCGGGCCATTCGAAAGACACAGCAGCGAGAGCGACGTGCCGCCCTCTTCGCCCAGCTTGTGCAGCGGCGTGATGTCGGCGGTATTGTCGCCAGCGCGCGCGTTGCAGTAGACGTCGGGTGTATAGGTGCGGCGGGTCAGCGCACGCAGGTCGTCCTCGGGAATGTCGGTGGCGAACTTGCGCAGGATTTCGAACGCGAGGTCGGCGTACGGCAGGTCGCGCCAGCGGGTCAGTTCGTCAACGCTGACCTGCGGGTATTGCTCCGGCAGGTACAGGCCGCCGTCCGGCGCCAGGCCGCCCAACAAGATGCGGGAAAAACTTTGCGGCTCTGCGTGGCCGCGGGTCGATCGGTATTGCATGCTCGTGTCCTGCGCTCAGTTCAGTTCTTCCATGCGGATGCGCGTGACCTTCGACAGCACGGTCGGCAACGCTTCGATGGCGGCGATGGCGGCGTTCACGCGTTTTTCCACGGTCACATGCGACAGCATGATGATGTCGGTCTGCGGCTCGCCTTCGCGGGATTCCTTCTGCAGCATCGCGTCGATCGAGATGCCGCCTTCGGCCAGGATGCGCGTGATGTCGGCCAGCACGCCGGTCTCGTCGGCCACGCGCATGCGCAGGTAATAGCTCGAGCGCACTTCGTCGATCGGCAGCACCGGCGTGTCGGACAGCGCATCCGGCTGGAACGCCAGGTGCGGCACGCGATGTTCCGGGTCGGCCGTGTGCAGGCGCGTCACGTCCACCAGATCGGCGACGACGGCCGAAGCGGTCGGCTCGGCGCCGGCGCCCTTGCCGTAGTACAGCGTCGGGCCCACCGCATCGCCGTTGACGACCACGGCGTTCATCGCGCCTTCCACATTGGCGATCAGGCGCTTGGCCGGCACCAGTGTCGGATGCACGCGCAGCTCGATGCCCGCCTCGACACGGCGCGTGATGCCCAGCAGCTTGATGCGGTAGCCCAGTTCTTCGGCGTAGCGGATGTCGACGGCTTCCAGCTTGGTGATGCCTTCCACGTATGCGCGCTCAAACTGCACCGGCACGCCAAAGGCGATGGCGCTCATGAGCGTGAGCTTGTGCGCGGCGTCAAAACCTTCGATGTCGAACGTCGGATCGGCCTCGGCGTAGCCCAGGCGCTGGGCTTCCTTCAACACGGTGTCGAAGTCCAGGCCCTTGTCACGCATCTCGGACAGGATGAAATTCGTGGTGCCGTTGATGATGCCCGCGATCCACTCGATGCGGTTGGCCGTCAGACCTTCGCGCAGCGCCTTGATGATGGGGATGCCACCGGCCACGGCGGCTTCGAATGCCACCATCACGCCCTTGTCCTGCGCGGCCTTGAAGATTTCGTTGCCATGCACGGCCAGCAGCGCCTTGTTGGCTGTCACAACGTGCTTGCCATTGGCGATGGCACGCAGCACCAGCTCGCGCGTCAGGTCATAGCCGCCGATCAGCTCCACGACGATATCGATCTCGGGCGAATCCACAATCGCAAACGGGTCGTTCACCACCGGCACGGTCGCACCGGCTTCCTGGACGATGGCACGGGCCTTGTCGAGATTGCGCACGGCAATCATGGCGACTTCAATGCCGCGACCCGCGCGACGGCGGATTTCTTCCTGGTTCCGTTGCAGAACCTTGAGGGTACCGCCACCGACGGTACCGAGCCCGAGCAGGCCGATCTTGATGGGATTCATGAGACGTGTCGTAAAGAAACGAAAAAGCGAAAGGCAAAAACACACAGGGCAGACACCTCGGTCTGCCCCGCAATTACTGATCTGGCGGAAGACCGATGTTATGCGGCCCGGATGCCAGTACCGTGACGTTGACGGTACCGCTCCAGGAAGCGCGCAATTCGGCCGATCGCTTCGCGAAGGTCGTCTTCGTGGGGCAGGAAGACGATGCGGAAGTGGTCTGGCGAGTGCCAGTTGAAGCCTGTGCCCTGCACCAGCAGCACGCGCTCTTCTTCCAGCAGTTGGCGGATGAAGGTCTGATCGTCTTCGATCGGGTACACGGCCGGGTCCAGGCGGGGGAACATGTACAGCGCAGCCTTGGGCTTCACGCACGTCACGCCCGGAATCGCCGTGATCAGTTCGTGCGCAAGGTCGCGCTGACGGCGCATGCGGCCGCCCGGTGCTACCAGGTCTTTAATGCTTTGATAGCCGCCCAACGCAGTCTGAATGGCCCACTGGCCCGGCACGTTGGCGCACAGACGCATCGACGAGAGCATGTTCAGGCCTTCGATGTAATCCTTGGCCGGGCGCTTGTCGCCGGACACGACCATCCAGCCCGCGCGGTAACCGCACGAGCGGTAGCTCTTCGACAGGCTGTTGAACGTTACCGTCAACACGTCTTCCGACAGCGAGCCGATCGCGGTGTGCTTGTTGTCGTCGAACAAGACCTTGTCGTACACCTCGTCGGCGAAGATCACCAGGCCGTGCTCGCGCGCAATGGCAACGATGCCGAGCAGCAGTTCGTCCGAATACAACGCGCCGGTCGGGTTGTTCGGGTTGATGACGACGATGCCCTTGGTATTGGGCGTGATCTTGGCGCGGATGTCGTCCAGGTCCGGCATCCAGCCGTTGGCTTCGTCGCAGGTGTAGTGCACCGGCGTGCCGCCCGAGAGGCTGGTCACGGCGGTCCACAGCGGGTAGTCGGGAGCCGGCAGCAGCAGCTCGTCGCCAGCGTCGAGGAGCGCGTTGGTGGCCAGAGAAATCAGCTCGGACGCTCCGTTGCCCAGATAGATGTCGTCCAGCGTGACGTTCTTGATGCCCTGTTCCTGCGTGTAGTGCATCACCGCCTTGCGCGCCGCGAAGATGCCTTTGGAATCCGAATAGCCGGCCGAATTCGGCAGGTTACGGATCATGTCCAGCTGGATCTCTTCGGGGGCATCGAAACCGAATGGGGCGAGGTTGCCGATATTCAGCTTGATGATCTTGTGGCCGTCTTCTTCCATCTGCTTGGCCTTTTCGAGCACGGGGCCGCGAATGTCATAGCAGACGTTATTGAGCTTGGCGGATTTCTGGATCGTTTTCACGGGCAAGGCGGCGATGGGCGACGTTGAACGGGCTTGATCTACGGGCATTCTGTGGCACAGCACAGCGGCGACGGTAACGCCACACGCAGCGGCAGGCTCCGCTGCGCTTGTTCCTTGCCGGGCATCGCTTATGGCGCGGCGGGCGAAGGAGAGAAAAAGATATAATTTAGCCCATTATGACAGACTTAGGCGGGCATTTTTGCAACGCAGCGAAGCCTGCCCAAACGTCTGAAAAACCTAGCGCCGTTGGCAGCGTGCCGCCGCATGCGCCGCAGTGGTCGCGCCCGATGGGATTCCCGCCTTGAAGCTCCATTCCTCCGATTCGTCCACCATTCTCAATACCGTTACCGGCTATGGCGACGGCTATATCGAAATCAACAAGGTGCGCTACGAGCACTCCGTGCTGGTAATGCCCGAAGGCGCGGTGGTGCCGTGGGACCTTGCGCGCTTTGAAGACCTGACGCCCGAACACTTCGCCCGCCTGCTCGAACTGGGCGCCGAAGTGGTGATCTTCGGAACGGGCAACAAGCTGCGCTTCCCGCACCCGCGTCTGACGGTGCCGCTTACCGAGAAGCGCATCGGCGTAGACGCCATGGACCTGCAGGCCGCAGGCCGCACGTACAACATCCTGATGCTGGAAGGTCGCAAGGTGGCCGCCGCCCTGCTGATCGAGCGTGCCTGACCGCATGCCGATCGACCGCTCCGCTCAAGCGCCCACCCTGCCCTGGCGCAATGCCTCCCTGTGGCTGCTGGCTGCTGCGTTGCTCGCCATCTGGCTCGGTACGCTGGGCTATCGGCACCTGATTCCCACCGACGAAGGCCGCTACGCCGAAATTGCGCGCGAGATGTTCGTTTCCGGCGACTGGGTGACCATCCGCTACAACGCCCTGAAGTATTTCGAGAAGCCGCCACTGCAGATGTGGGGTACCGCACTTGCCTACACGCTGTTCGGCATCGGCGACTGGCAGGCGCGGCTGTTCACCGCGCTTTCCGGCATCGTCGGCATTGTTTTCACGATGCTGGCGGCGGCGCGCTGGTGGGGCAAGCGGACGGCGATCATCAGCGGGCTGGTGCTCGTGAGCGCGCCCCTGTGGAACGTCGGTTCGCACTTCAATTCGCTCGACATGGGCGTGGCCGGCTGCATGACGATGGCGCTGGGTGCGCTGCTGCTCGCGCAGCATCCGGGTGCCACACGCGCGCAACAACGCGGCTGGATGTGGGCGTGCTGGGCATCGATGGCGCTCGCAGTCCTGAGCAAGGGCCTGATCGGCGTGGTGCTGCCCGGCTTTGTGCTGGTGGTCTACACGTTGATCGCGCGCGACTGGGCGCTCTGGAAGCGCCTGCATCTCGTGACTGGACTGATCATCTTCTTTACCGTAGGGGCACCGTGGTTCGTGCTGATCTCGATGCGCAACCCGGAGTTCGCGTGGTTCTTTTTTGTACACGAGCATTTCCAGCGCTTTACGTCGACCGTGCACAATCGAAATGCGCCGCTTTGGTATTTCGTGCCACTTCTGGTGGCCGGCTTCCTGCCGTGGCTCGCCCAGTTGCCCGGCGCCGCTCGCCTGGCCTTCGCCCGTGGTGAAACCGCCACCAATGGCTTTCGCCCCACGCTCATGCTCGGCCTGTGGGCCATCCTGATCTTCGCGTTTTTCAGCATTTCGGACTCGAAGCTGCCGGGATATATCTTCCCGATCGTCCCGGCGCTGGCGATGCTGGCCGCCCTGATGCTGGAACGCACCAGCGAGCGCGCGTGGCGTTGGCAGCTCAAGGGCCTCCTGGCGCTGGCACTGCTCGGCCTTGCGGCCAGCGGTTACGTGGCGACAATGTCGTCCGGCATGTACCCGAACGCCGTGTTTTCCCGATTTGCGATCTTCCTGGCCGTAGCGTTTGTGGCGGGAGCAGGATTCACGTGGCTCGCACTCCGCTTGGCGAACCGACGCTTTGAGAGCGTGGCCGCATTCGCATGCGCATGGTTCCTGACGTTTACGGCGGCGATGCTCGGCCACGAAGCATTCGGGCGCTCCATGTCGGGTATTGATCTCGTGCCTGCCGTCAGAGCGTGGCTCAAGCCCGACGTTCCGTTCTATGCGGTAGAGCGTCTGGACCATACAATGCCGTTTTACTTGGGCAGGCCCACCATCATGGTGCAGGAACCGGATGAACTGGCTTTTGGCGTGGAGCAGGAGCCGACCAAGTGGGTGCCGACCACAAACGCGTTCGTGTCCCACTGGAAGGCCGGCGGCCAGGCCATCGCGATGATGGGACCGGGAACCTATGATCGGCTCACCGCCCAAGGCGTACCGATGATCGTGATCGGCCGGGATGCCCGCCGCGTCATCGTCCGGCGCAACTAGGTTTTACCGCCACGGATTCTCGAAAGGGGCGCGCGAGCGGAATTGTCGTAACATGCGCCCCGGCGGCGAGATTGGAAAACATTCGTACGGGGAAACCGCCGCAGTCTGCAAAACATCAAAAGAACACATGAATCTGGTCACTTTCGGGCTGATCCTGACGGGCGTCATGCTCAATGCCTGCGCCCAACTGCTGCTCAAGGCGGGCGTCAACAACATCGGCCGCTTTGCGTTTTCGGCTGACAACATCCTGCCGATCGGCATCAAGCTTGCAACGCAGTGGCCCATCATTGGGGGGCTGTCGTGCTACGTCATCTCGGTGGTAGTGTGGATTCTCGGCTTGTCGCGCGTGGATGTGACCATCGCGTATCCGATGCTCTCGCTAGGCTATGTCGTCAACGCCTTCCTGGCGTGGTATCTGTTTGGCGAAGTGCTGTCGGTGCAGCGCCTGATCGGCATCGCGATCATTCTCGTCGGCGTACTCGTGCTGGCACGCTCGTGAGCCGATCTGCCCACACCCGGCACCCAACCTCATTCAAGTCATGACGCAAACCACCGCCACTGCCGAACTTCCGTTCCTGCCTTTCGTGCGCCCAACCATTGACGAGGCGACCATCGCCGCCGTGGCCGATGTACTGCGCTCAGGCTGGATCACCTCGGGCCCGAAGGTCGCCGCGTTCGAAGCCGCGCTGTCGGAATACTTTGGCGGCCGCATCGTCCGCACCTTCGCCAACGGTACGGCCACGATGGAAGTTGCGCTGCGCATCGCAGGCATTGGCCCCGGCGATGAGGTCATTACCACGTCGATCTCGTGGGTCGCCACGTCCAACGTCGTGCTGACGGTCGGCGCCAAGCCGGTCTTCGTCGACATCGACCCGGTGACGCGCAACATCGACCTGGACAAGGTCGAGGCCGCCATCACGCCGCGCACCAAGGCCATCATTCCGGTCTATCTGTCGGGGCTGCCCGTCGACATGGATCGCCTGTATGACATCGCCCGCCGCCACAAGCTGCGCGTGGTGGAAGACGCCGCACAGGCCATCGGATCGCGCTGGGGCGACAAGCGCATCGGCGAGATCGGCGATCTCGTCAGCTTCAGCTTCCAGGCCAACAAAAACATCACCACCATCGAAGGCGGCGCACTCGTCCTGAACACGCCTGAAGAAGCCGTGCTGGCCGAAAAATATCGCCTGCAAGGCGTCGTGCGCACCGGCTTTGACGGCATGGAAGTCGATCTGGTGGGCGGCAAGTTCAACCTGACCGACGTGAATGCGGTGATCGGCCTGGGGCAGTTCTCACAGCTGGAAGCCGTGACTGCGCGCCGCGCAGCGCTGGCCCGCCGCTACTTTGCCGGCATGCGCGCCGCCGACATCGAGTCGTTCGGCGTGGAGTTGCCGGTGAAGAACTTCACGAATACGAACTGGCACATGTTCCAGATCGTGCTGCCGCTGGACCGACTGAAGGTCGATCGCGCCGCGTTCATGGCTGGCCTGAAGGCGCTGGGAATCGGCGCCGGCGTGCACTACCCGCCGATCCACCTGTTCAAGCTCTATCGTGAACTCGGCTGGAAGCCGGGCATGTTCCCGGTGGCCGAGCGCATTGGCCGTGCCATCGTTACGCTGCCGATGTTTGCCGGCATGGAAGATTCCGATGTGGATCGCGTGGTCAGCGCGGTCCGCCAACTTTGCGCCCAGTACCAATAATCCAATAATGAAGACACCCGCTCTCTCGGTCGTCATTCCTGTTTACAACGAAGAAGACGGGCTCGCCGCGCTGTTTGCGCGTTTGTATCCCGCACTCGACGCGCTCGGCATCTCGTATGAGGTCGTGTTCGTCAACGACGGCAGCCGCGACCGCTCCGCCGCCATGCTGGCCGAACAGTTCCGCACGCGCCCGGACAGCACGCGCGTCGTCCTGTTCAACGGCAACTACGGCCAGCACATGGCCATCCTGGCCGGCTTCGAACATGCGCGCGGCGAACGCGTCGTCACGCTCGATGCCGACTTGCAGAACCCGCCGGAAGAAATCGGCCGCTTGGTCGAAAAGCTCGACGAAGGCTACGACTACGTCGGCACCATCCGCCGCGTGCGCCAGGACAGTTGGTTCCGCCGCACCGCGTCGCGTGCGATGAATTCGCTTCGCGAGCGCATCACGCACATCAAGATGACCGACCAGGGCTGCATGCTGCGCGCCTACAACCGCACCATCGTCGACACCATCAACCGCTGCCGCGAAGTCAACACCTTCATCCCTGCGCTGGCCTACACCTTCAGCAAGAACCCCACCGAAATCGAAGTCGACCACGAAGAGCGCTTCGCGGGCGAGTCGAAGTACTCGCTGTACAAGCTCGTACGCCTGAATTTTGACCTCGTGACGGGCTTCTCGGTGGTACCGCTGCAATGGTTCTCGGCGATCGGGATGCTGCTGTCGTTCGCCTCGGCGGTCCTGTTCATCCTGCTGGTGGTACGGCGGTTCGTCCTGGGCGCTGAAGTCCAGGGCGTGTTCACGCTGTTCGCCATCACGTTCTTCCTGATGGGCGTACTGCTGTTTGGTATCGGCTTGCTGGGCGAATACATCGGCCGCATCTATCAACAGGTGCGTGAGCGCCCGCGCTATCTGGTGCAGGGCGTGCTGGAGGAAACCTCCCATTTGCATGAAGCAGGCGCTGCCGATCTGAAGACGGGCTCGCAGCGAGGTGTTGCATGAGTTCCGACATCAAGCGGCGCGCCGTCGTTTTTGCGTATCACAACGTCGGGGTACGCTGCCTGCGCGTGCTGGTGGCCCGCGGCATCCAGGTCGAACTCGTTGTCACGCACGAAGACAACGCCACCGAGAACATCTGGTTCGGCAGCGTGCGCGCGACCGCACAAGAACTGGGTATCCCGTACATCACGCCAGACAATGCAAACGGTGATGATCTGCACGCCCGGATCGCCGCCATCGCGCCGGACTTCATCTTTTCATTCTATTACCGCCACATGATCCCGATGCGCCTGTTGAGCCTTGCCAAATTCGGCGCGTTCAACATGCACGGTTCGCTGCTGCCCAAGTACCGTGGCCGCGTGCCCATCAACTGGGCGGTTCTGCACGGCGAGACCGAGACCGGCGCCACCCTGCACGAGATGGTCGAAAAGCCCGATGCCGGTTACATCGTGGACCAGACCGTCGTGCCGATCCTGCCGGACGACACCTCGCACGAAGTGTTCGAAAAGGCCACTGTGGCGGCCGAGCAAACCCTGTGGCGTGCGCTTCCCGCGATGATTGCCGGGCACATTCCGCAGCACCCGAACGAGTTGGCCAACGGCAGCTATTTCGGCGGCCGCAAGCCCGACGACGGCCGGATCGACTGGTCCAAACCGGCCCAGCAGGTCTATAACCTGATCCGTGCCGTGGCGCCGCCCTACCCTGGCGCCTTTACGGACGCCGGCAGCGAGCGCTTTGTTGTCGCTCGAGCCCGTCTGGCGCATCAAACCTTTACGAATTTGCCGCCGGGCCTGCACGTCGTGGATAATGCGATGTTCGGCGTGTGCGGCGATGGGGGAGCCATCGCCATTCACGAGCTCTGGCGCGTTGAGCCTCAAGCTGCCAGCGGAACGTCTGTCGTGACTGCGCAGCAGCTCGCCAGCCAGCTCGCCCTCTCCTGATCTTGAGTTTGCCTTCATGAAAAAAGTACTGATCCTCGGCGTCAACGGCTTCATCGGCCACCACCTGTCCAAGCGCATCCTGGAGACCACCGATTGGGAGGTCTATGGCATGGACATGCAGACCGAGCGTCTGGGCGACCTGGTCAACCACCCCCGCATGCATTTCTTCGAGGGTGACATCACCATCAACAAGGAGTGGGTCGAGTATCACGTGAAGAAGTGCGACGTGATCCTGCCGCTGGTGGCCATCGCCACGCCGTCGACCTACGTCAAAGACCCGCTGCGCGTGTTCGAGCTGGACTTTGAAGCCAACCTGCCGATCGTTCGCTCCGCTGCCAAGTACGGCAAGCACCTGGTCTTCCCGTCGACCTCCGAGGTCTACGGCATGTGCAGCGATTCGGAATTCGATCCAGAAGCCTCGCCGCTGGTCTACGGCCCGATCAACAAGCCGCGCTGGATCTACGCATGCTCCAAGCAGTTGATGGACCGCGTGATCTGGGGTTACGGCATGGAAGGCCTGAACTTCACGCTGTTCCGTCCGTTCAACTGGATCGGCCCGGGCCTCGACTCGATCTATACCCCGAAGGAAGGTTCGTCGCGCGTTGTGACGCAGTTCCTCGGCCACATCGTGCGCGGCGAGAACATCAAGCTCGTCGACGGCGGCAGCCAGAAACGCGCCTTCACGTATATCGATGACGGCATCGACGCGCTGGTACGCATCATCGCCAACGAGAACGGCGTGGCCTCGGGCAAGATTTACAACATCGGCAACCCGTCGAACAACTACTCGGTGCGCGAACTGGCCAACATGATGTTGGAACAAGCCGCCAACATCGACGAGTACAAAGACACCGCCAAGCAGGTTCAGCTGGTGGAAACGACCTCCGGCGCCTACTACGGCAACGGCTACCAGGACGTGCAGAACCGCGTGCCGAAGATCGCCAACACCATGGAAGACCTCGGCTGGAAGCCGACCACCGTGATGAAGGACGCGCTGGCGAACATCTTCGAAGCGTATCGGACGCACGTGGCCGAAGCCCGCAGCCTGGTCGAAGACGGCAACGGCAACAAGTAAAAGCCGCATCTCAGTCGCACCTTCCGCGCAGGTTCATGGCCCTCATCGTCCTCAAGATCGACGTCGACACCCTGCGCGGCACCCGCGAAGGTGTGCCCAACCTCGCGCGCATGTTGCGCGAGCACGAGGCTGGCGCGACCTTCCTCTTCAGTCTCGGCCCGGATCACACCGGCTGGGCGCTGCGCCGGGCCTTCCGCCCCGGTTTCCTGAAAAAGGTTTCCCGCACGTCGGTCGTCGAGCATTACGGCTTTCGTACGCTGATGTACGGCGTGCTGCTGCCCGGACCCGACATCGGCCGCAAAGCCGCTGCCGAAATGCGCGCCATTGGCGAGGCAGGTTTCGAGACTGGCATCCACACGTGGGACCACGTTCTCTGGCAAGACAACGTGCGTCAGCGCGATGCCGACTGGACCGCGCGCCAAATGACCGCGGCTCACGCGCGTTTCATTCAGGTATTCGGCAAGCCGCCCGTGACGCACGGCGCTGCGGGCTGGCAGATGAACGACCACGCCTTCCGCCAGATCGACAACTGGGGCATGGCCTACGCCTCCGACGGCCGGGGCACGCATCCGTACATCCCGAGCATCGACGGCAAAGCGCTGAACCATGTGCAATTGCCGACCACGCTGCCCACGCTGGACGAACTGATTGGCGTTGAAGACATCACCCTCGACAACGTCGCCCGGCACATCCTGAAGATGACCGAGTCCGACCGCGACCAGATATTTACCTTGCATGCGGAACTTGAAGGGCAGAAACTCGCCCCGATCTTCCGCGAGTTGCTGCGAGGCTGGCGCGCGCAGGGCCATCGGCTGGGGTCGATGGGCGATTACTACGCAACGCTGGATCGCAGTACCCTGCCCGTGCAGCCCGTCACGTGGGGCGAAGTTGCTGGGCGCAGCGGCAGCCTGATCGTCCAACCGGCCTGATCCTCACGATCTGCGGTCGGGCGGCGGGCGCAGTGCCTGAGCATTGCCCGTCCACAAGCTTCCCGTCTCTTCCCTGCGGTTTTCCGGAACACACCATGCCCGTCACGATCGACAAGCCTCTTCCCGATTTCTCCGCACCGGCAACCAGCGGCATCACGTTCTCACCGGCATCGCAGCGCGGCAAGATCGTCGTGCTGTATTTCTATCCGAAGGACAACACGCCCGGCTGCACCACCGAGGCGATGAACTTCCGCGACCAATACGACGCCTTTGAAGCCGCCGGCGCCGTGGTGTTCGGCATTTCGCGCGACAGCTTGAAATCGCACGAAAACTTCAAAGCGAAACTGGAGATGCCGTTCGAGCTGATCTCCGATGCCGACGAAGCCGTCTGCAATATCTTCGACACGATCAAGATGAAGAAGATGTACGGCAAGGACGTGCGCGGCATCGAGCGCAGCACATTCCTGATCGATAGCAAGGGCGTGTTGCGCAAGGAATGGCGTGGCGTGAAGGTCCCCAACCATGTGGACGATGTTCTCGCGGCGGTGCGCGCGCTGTAACTGCAGGTAGCGCCAGCTCTTGGCGAAGCGCCCCCCAACCCATCCGGGCGGTAGCTTCCCGCCGATTTCGCAACACCCGTCGTGACCAGTTTGCGCCGCACCACACGTCACATGTGACCGATTGCAAATCACAAACGCTTCCGATACAGTCGGAACCGATGAGTACAAAATCCGGATGCCATTCCGATAGCCCACGACGGTACCGGCGGCCAAGTTGGCCTGATACCGCTTCTGCGTTTTTCCCGGCAAACAGGCCGGGCAGGACGTCCGAATCGTGCAGCTTGTCGTGGCGTTCACCTAGGCCGCCCCACCTCTCGCAGGTCATGGCGGCTTTTTTGTGGCCGTCGTCCGTGCATCAAACTTTGCGACGCGCCCATCCGTTTTCCTGCGCTTTCCGCCAGCACCGTCTCGCCATGTGCGCGGGCGGTGTTTCGTCGTTGTTCCACCCAGAGAGGTAATCGAAGCATGCCGCTGCCGACCATGCCCACCCAGCCAGCCCAATTGCTTGACCCGGCTGAATTCAAGCCTTTCGGCAAAGCCGGAAAGCCGAAGGCGGGTCAGGAACCTCGAAAACCGGTGCCAGCGCTCGAGCGCGAGGCGTTATCAGAAACCGGCCGTGCGCAACCTAAACGCAATGCAGCCACCCCGGCCCGCGCCCGCTCGGGCGAAGCTTCCCCCATGGCGAAAGAGGGCACACGCGAACACGCCGGCATCCTCGCCAAGGCGGTTGACAAGGTGAGCGCAGCCGGCAAATCGACCGAAACCGCTGCCCGCCGCCGCACCCGCCGGGATGAGGGCCCCACCAAGCTATTCGTGCTCGACACCAACGTGCTGATGCACGATCCGACCTCCCTCTTCCGTTTTGAAGAACACGACGTCTATCTGCCGATGATGACGTTGGAAGAGCTGGACAACCACAAGAAGGGCATGAGCGAAGTCGCGCGCAATGCCCGCACGGTGAGCCGCACGCTCGACCAGCTTGTGGCGGGCACCGATGGCGTCATGGACGACGGCCTGCCGCTCGCCAAGCTCGGCAACCGCGATGCGCAGGGGCGCCTGTTCTTCCAGACGCGTCTGAATGACATCAAGCTGCCCGACGGTCTGCCGCAGGGCAAGGCCGACAATCAGATCCTGGGCGTGGTGGCCGCATTGCAGCAGCAACGTCCGGATCGATCCGTCGTGCTGGTGTCCAAGGACATCAATATGCGGATCAAGGCGCGCGCCCTCGGCCTGCCGGCGGAGGACTACTTCAACGACCGCGTGCTGGAAGACACCGACCTGCTCTACAGCGGCATCATGGCCCTGCCGGCCGACTTCTGGCAAAAGCACGGCAAGAACATCGAGAGCTGGCAGGACCCCAAGACGGGCACGACGTTCTACCGCTTGTCGGGCCCGCTGGTGCCGTCGTTCCTGGTCAACCAGTTTGTCTTCCTTGAACCGAATGACGGCAGCCTGCCGCTGTATGCGCAAGTCAAGGAGTTGAACGGCAAAACTGCGGTGTTGCAGACGCTCAAGGACTACACGCACCAGAAGAACAACGTCTGGGGCGTGACCGCGCGCAACCGCGAGCAGAACTTCGCGCTGAACTTGCTGATGCATCCCGAGGTGGACTTCGTTTCGCTGCTCGGTCAGGCCGGCACGGGCAAGACGCTGCTGGCACTGGCAGCGGGCCTTGAGCAAGTTCTGGATCAGAAGCTTTATAACGAGATCATCATCACGCGCGCCACGGTGCCCGTGGGTGAAGACATCGGCTTCCTGCCCGGCACGGAAGAAGAAAAGATGCAGCCCTGGATGGGCGCCTTCGATGACAACCTCGAAGTGCTGCAGAAATCCGACGACAATGCCGGCGAATGGGGCCGCGCGGCCACGCAGGAGCTGATCCGCTCGCGCATCAAGGTCAAGAGCATGAACTTCATGCGGGGCCGCACCTTCGTCAACAAATTCCTGATCATCGACGAAGCGCAGAACCTGACGCCCAAGCAGATGAAGACGCTCGTCACGCGCGCGGGCCCGGGCACCAAGATCGTCTGCCTGGGGAACATCGCGCAGATCGACACGCCGTACTTGACTGAAGGCTCGTCGGGCCTGACCTATGTAGTCGATCGCTTCAAGGGTTGGAGCCACAGCGGGCATATCACGCTCGCGCGCGGCGAACGCTCGCGGCTGGCAGACCACGCATCCGACGTGCTGTAAAAATCACGCGGCGACACAGCTGTCTGCCGCAAACCGTTGTGCCATCAGGCCACGCGATTGCGTGGCCTTTTTTTTGCTGCACGTCTCGCACCTCTCTTTTTCTACCCTGATGGAGGCCAATGATGCCCATGCAGCAAAACCTGCAGCCCCGATCGCGCTTGACCCTGAAGTCGGCCGCGCTGGCCATGATGCTGACCGCCGGCGCATCCATTGCGCTCGCCGCCGACCTCACGCCAAAGACCGCCGGCCAGATCAGCTACATCTGCGGCGGCGTTGCACAGGACGAACAGCAAGCGCTGAACAGTGAGGCGCACAACTACAACCTCTCTCTGCTGTTCACCCAAGGCGCGCGCGGCGAGTATCTCGCCGACGTTGACGTCCAGCTCACGCGACACGGCAAGGAGGTCGCAAGCTTTCGCGCCGACGGCCCCCGCTGTCTGATCAAGGCACCCCCTGCCAGCTATAACGTCATCGCCACGTACCAGGGCGCCACCAAGCGGGCGACGGTGCAGACCGGCAGCACGCGCAACGTCCAGCTGCGCTGGTAAAACTGCCCGCTAAACGCGACGCCATCTAGGCAAAATCCGCAGACCCGCGCCCTGCTTGGCGTTGCGCCTCGCCAACACGAAATTTGGCATTCTGACGCGGCGCGCATAGCATGCTCGCTATCCGGACTCTCCCGATGGCGCATGCTGACGCGGCACAGCTTTTCCCCCACCAATACCCGACTGGCAGGTCCTGCCCTGCTTGCGCTGGTGTGCCTGCTGTCTGCCTGTTCGTCCACGCCGACCCGCTCCACCGCCTCGCGAGACGCGGGCCTGCGCACACGTGGCGTACCGATTCAGGATCCGAGCGCCGGTCTGGAAGAAATCTCCATCGAAGCCATGGCGCTGGTCGGCACGCCCTACCGCTACGGCGGCAATACGCCCGACAGCGGCTTCGATTGCAGCGGACTGGTGCGCTACGTCGTGCAGCGCGCCGCTGCCGTGAACCTGCCGCGCACCGCCGCCGAAATGGGTCGCCGCGGCACGTCATTGGACCGCCGCGACGTTGCATCGGGCGACCTCGTCTTCTTCAACACGACGGGCCAACCCAATTCGCACGTGGGCATCTACGTTGGCCAGAACCGGTTTGTTCATGCACCAGCGACCGGCGGCACAGTGCGACTGGAAGACATGACCAAGTCGTACTGGGCCAGCCGCTATGTGGGCGCACGACGCGTCGTCGCCGTGAGCAACCTGCCCGACTCACCAGCGCCGACCGCACCGATGACGCCGGCACCGGCCAGCCCCGCTCGCCCGATCGATGATGATCCGCTCGGTACCCTTGCCCGCGCGCGCGATGCTCAAGCCGATAGCCTGATGTCGACGCGTGGGCCAGCCACTGCAACGACTCCCGCAGAAGACGACCCCATCGCTCGCTTCGCCACGCAATAGCTCACTCCGCGCTCGCGCGAACGCAAAACGCAAAACGCCCACCGATCTGGTGGGCGTTTCGCTTTGTCGGCGTCGATCTGCCGCCGGCTTACAGCACGTGGCGGCCAATCCACCAAGCGATTGCGGCCATGAACGCCGACGCGGGAATCGTCAACACCCATGCCCAGACGATGTTGCCTGCCACCCCCCAACGCACGGCGGAAGCTTTTTGCGCCGCACCGACACCGACGATGGCGCCCGTGATGGTATGCGTGGTCGACACCGGCACGCCCAACGCCGACGCGAAGAACAGCGTCATGGCGCCTCCGGTTTCAGCACAGAAACCGCCGACCGGCTTGAGCTTGGTGATCTTCTGACCCATCGTGCGCACGATCCGCCAGCCGCCCAGCAGCGTACCCAAGCCGATCGCCACATAGCAGCAGACGATGACCCAGATCGGCGGTTCGGTCGCAGTGGCCGACGCGTAGCCGCCCGCAATCAGCAGCATCCAGATGATGCCGATGGTCTTCTGCGCATCGTTGCCGCCGTGGCCCAGGCTGTACAGCGAGGCCGAAAGCAACTGCAAACGCCGGAACCATCGGTCGACCTTGGATGGCGGCGTTCGGAAGAAGAGCCAGGACACCGCCACCATCAACAGCGAGCCGAGAATAAAGCCCAGCAACGGGGAAATCAGGATGAACGCCACGGTCTTGAGCAAACCGCTTGCCACCAGCGATCCCGTGCCGGACTTGGCCACAGCCGCACCCACCAAGCCACCGATCAGCGCATGCGACGAGCTGGACGGAATGCCGTAGTACCACGTGATGATGTTCCACGCGATCGCGCCGACCAACGCTCCGAAGATGACGTAGTGATCAACGATGGACGGATCGATCGTGTCCCGTCCCACCGTGGTTGCCACCTTGAGGTGGAAGATGAAAATGGCGATCACGTTGCAGGCTGCGGCCATGGCCACTGCCTGCTGCGGCTTGAGCACGCCGGTCGACACCACCGTCGCAATGGAGTTGGCCGCGTCGTGAAAGCCATTCATGAAGTCGAATACGATGGCCAGCGCCACCAGCAGGACGACCACCCAGAGACTGATCTGAAGCGTATGCATGAGGCGTCGTCTCGTCAGGCGTTCTCGAGCACGATGCCTTCGATGATGTTGGCGACATCCTCGCAACGGTCGGTGATGCTTTCCAGTTGCTCGTAAATCGCCTTCAGCTTGATCAGCAGCTTGATGTCGTTTTCGGTGCGGAACAGCTTTGCCATGGCGGCGCGCATCACGCGATCGGCATCCGACTCAAGACGGTCGATTTCGTGGGCAATGGTGAGGATCTGGCGGCCGTTGTTCATGTCGCTGAGCAGCGCCACGGCCTTGCGGACTTCCTCGCAGCAAGCCACGCAGATGGTCGCGAGCTGGCGCGCCTCGTCTGTCACGTTGGTCACGTCGTACAACGAGATGGTGAGCGACACGTCTTCCATCAGGTCGAGGATGTCGTCCATCGTCGTGATCAACTTGTGGATCTCGTCGCGATCAAGCGGGGTGATGAAAATCTTATGCAACAGTTCGATCGTGTCATGCGTGATGCGATCGGCCTTCTTTTCAAAATTCTGCACGTTGCGTGCATGCATTTCGGCATTGGGCAAATCGTTGACCAACTCCTTCAGCGCATGGGCCGCCTTGACGGCGCACTCGGCGTGCTGGTTGAAGTACTCAAAAAACTTGCCTTCGGTGGGCATGAAGCGACCGAACATGATGATCCTCGGGAACGGAAAAAAAGCAGGAGGCATAAAAACAACGCCGGACGGGATCACCGCCGGCGCTGTCATTAAAACGCAATATTTTACCGGAACCAGCCTCGCGACATGCGTGGCACGTTGTGGCAGGCCGACACGAATTACACGTTACGTGTCGTTGTCAAAGAAGGCATTGCCCCCGGTGAAGTTGTCGAACTTCGTGTATTCACCCAGGAACGTAAGGCGAACGGTACCAATCGGGCCGTTACGCTGCTTACCAATAATGATTTCGGCCGTACCCTTGTCCGGAGAATCGGGGTTGTAGACCTGATCGCGATAGATGAACAGGATCACGTCGGCGTCCTGTTCGATAGCACCGGATTCGCGCAAGTCCGACATCACAGGACGCTTGTTCGGGCGCTGCTCCAAGCTTCGGTTCAACTGCGACAACGCGATCACGGGACAGTTGAGTTCCTTCGCCAGACCCTTGAGCGATCGCGAGATTTCCGAAATTTCGGTCGCACGGTTCTCACCGCTGCCCGAGCCCGACATCAGCTGCAGGTAGTCGATCACGATCAGGCCGAGCTGTCCACACTGGCGTGCAAGCCGGCGCGAACGTGCACGCAACTCCATCGGGTTCAACGCAGGGGTTTCGTCGATGAAGAGCTGCGCGTCGTTCATCTTCTGGATGGCATGCGTCAGGCGCGGCCAATCCTCGTCGAGCAGTCGGCCGGTGCGCAGGCGGTGTTGATCCAATCGACCGACCGAACCCAGCATACGCATGGCGAGCTGCGTACCCGCCATTTCCATCGAAAACACGGCTACCGGCAGGCCTTGCTCTACCGCAACGTGTTCGCCGATGTTCAGGGAGAATGCCGTCTTACCCATCGATGGGCGACCGGCCACGATGATCAGGTCACCGCCCTGCATACCGCTGGTCATGCGGTCGAGGTCAACGAAACCCGTCGGCACACCGGTAATGTCGCTCTGGTTATCGCGGTGGTACAGCTCATCAATGCGCTCGACCACCTGCGTCAGCAGCGGCTGGATTTCCAGGAAGCCTTTCTGCCCGCGCGAGCCCTCTTCGGCAATGGCGAACACCTTGGATTCGGCTTCGTCCAGCAGTTGGCGCACGTCGCGCCCCTGCGGGTTGAAGGCACCAGCGGAAATCTCGTCGGCAATCGTCACGAGTTGGCGCAGCACGCCGCGGTCGCGAACGATCTCCGCATAGCGACGGATATTGGCGGCGCTCGGCGTGTTCTGCGCCAGCGCGTTCAGGTACGCCAGGCCACCCACCTCTTCCGCCTTGCCAGCGGCCTGCAGTTGCTCGAACACCGTGATCACGTCAGCCGGCTTGGCCTGCGAGATCAGCTTGCCGATATTGTGGAAGATCAGCCTGTGGTCGTAGCGGTAGAAATCGTGCTCGTTGATGAAATCGGCAATGCGATCCCAGGCGGCGTTATCCAACAGCAACCCGCCGAGCACCGACTGTTCGGCCTCGATGGAATGCGGGGGCACCTTGAGGGAATCGAGCTGGGGATCGGAGGGCGCGTTCATGGCGGGATTATAACGGCGCTGCTCAGTCTTCAATTTGAACCCCTGACACAAAGAACAACAAAAAAGGCAGAGACTTTCGTCCCTGCCTTCTTGACTCGCGCCGGCCGGCTGCCCAGGCGCCGCGAGGTGCAGCTTGCGAGCTTAGGCTGCGTCGCCCTGCACCGACACCGTCACGTCGACTGCGACATCGGTGTGCAGCGACACGACGACCGGGTGGTCGCCAACGGTCTTCAGCGGGCCATTCGGCATACGCACTTGCGCCTTCTCGACCTTGAAGCCTTGTGCAACCAGTGCGTCAGCGATGTCGTGGTTGGTGACGGAGCCGAACAGACGGCCATCCACACCAGCCTTTTGCGACAGTTGCAGCGTCAGGCCGTTTAGCTTCTCGCCTTCGGCTTGTGCAGCTGCCAGCTTTTCAGCAGCCAGCTTTTCCAGCTCAGCGCGGCGGGCTTCGAATTCCTTGATGGCGGAATCCGTAGCGCGGCGAGCTTGCTTGTTCGGGATCAGGAAGTTACGAGCGTAACCGTCCTTCACACGCACCACGTCACCCAGGTTACCCAGGTTGACGACCTTCTCGAGCAGAATAATTTGCATTGTCAGTTCTCCTTATCCCGCTGATTAGTGCTTGTGCTGATCGGTGTACGGCATCAGCGCGAGGAAACGTGCGCGCTTGATGGCCGTGTCCAGCTGGCGCTGATAGATCGCGCGCGTGCCGGTCAGGCGGGCCGGGGTGATCTTGCCGTTCTCGCCGATGAAGTCCTTGAGCGTGTCCAGATCCTTGTAGTCGATCTGCTCGACGCCGGCCACGGTGAAGCGGCAGAACTTCTTGCGCTTGAACAACGGGTTTTGCTGCTGGAAGCGCTTCTTGTTCTTCGCGTCGCGCTGCTTCTTGTTCATGAATGCCATGATTCAATCCTTTACGAATACGTTACATCCGGAGATGTGAAAGACCAGTGCCTTACTGCTGCGGTGCTTGCGAGCCAGGAATCCCACGCAATCCAGGACGGTGCCCGGAGCGATGCGATCTAGAACGGAAGCCATCTTGCCGGCTGCCAGTGCCTCCATCGAGAACTCGATCTGCCGCACTGTCTGCGCTTCTACCGCCTGCCCGCTGTATGCCAGCAGACAATTGACGATCGGCACGCCGGCTGGGGTGTATCGCATCACCTCGCGCTCGACCAGAGTGGCGACGAGCTGCAGGCGGTTGATGGCGTTGTCCCCGAGGGTTTCGTTCATGCTGGTGATGCGCGATCAGGCTTGCGCAGCACCGCGCGGCATTAGGCGGCCTGTTCGGTCTGGGCGGCGGCCTTCTTGGCCTCTTCGCGTGCGACTTCCTTCATCATCGGCGACGGCGCCGTTTCAGCCTTTTTGGTCTGAACGATGAGGTGACGCAGCACGGCGTCGTTGAACTTGAAGGCGTGCTCGAGCTCAGCCAGGGTTTCCTTGCCGCACTCGATGTTCAGGCACACGTAGTGAGCCTTCGCGAGCTTCTGGATCATGTAGGCCAGTTGACGACGGCCCCAGTCCTCGACGCGGTGCACTTGGCCGCCTTGCGAGGTGACCGTGCTCTTGTAGCGCTCGATCATCGCGGGCACTTGCTCGCTCTGGTCCGGATGGACGATGAATACGATTTCGTAATGACGCATTGACGCTCCTTGTGGATTAAGCCGCCCGGGCGTCACACTCCGGTGCAGCAAGGTTGGTTAGCCTGCCATTATACGCAGGCTTTGGCGATTTTTTCAATATCGATCAATGACTTGCTGCAGGGAGGCAACTTCTGCCTGGGCGCGACCCGATGACAGAAGCAACGTAAGCAGCACACGGGCCTTATACGGATTGAGCGAGCCGCTTGCCGCCCAGCGTTCCGCACCCGGCTGCGCGGGCACCACGCCGGCACCGGTGCGCGTGGAGCGCAGCACGAACACGCCCTGCTGACTCGCGCGGTTCAGCGCCGCTTCAAGATTGGCGTGGATGGAGCCGGCGCCCGTTGCGGCAATCACCAGCCCCTTCACCCCGGCAGCAACCAACGCATCGACGACACGCGCATCCGGCTGCGCATAGCTCGCCAGCACTTCAACCCACGGCCATTGGCCCGCTGGCGGCATCGGCAAGACATCTTCCGCAGCCACACGTTGCGCTGCCCGCTGGAACTGCACCTGAGCGTCGAGCACGAAACCGACCGGCCCTGCATCCGGCGAAATAAACGCCTCGACCGCGTAAGTGTGACCCTTCTGGACATCGCGGGCGGCATGCACGCGCTGGTTGAGCGCCACCAGCACCCCACGCCCGCGCGCAGACGGACTGGCCGCGAGCCGTACCGCGTTCAGCAGATTCAACGGGCCATCCGCCGACAGCGACGTTGACGGCCGCATCGCCGCCGTCAGGACGATCGGCGTATCGGTCTGCTGCGTAAGGTGCAGCAGCATCGCGGTTTCTTCCAGCGTGTCAGTGCCGTGCGTGATGACCACACCGTCCACACGCTCGACGTCGATCCAGTGACGGATGCGCGCAACCAGCCTTTCCCATACGTCAAACGTCAGGTCCTTGCTGTCGATCTGGGCGACCTGTTCAGCGCGCACGTTGGCGAGGCGCTCCAGACCAAGCTTGCTGGCCGCGAGCAGTTGATCGATGGGGACGGCGCCAGCGCGATAGCGTGCGGCGGAGCCAGCGTCGTCAGCAGAGCCGGCGATCGTGCCGCCGGTGGCGAGGATGGCGATGGTAGGCAAGGACATCGTTGCAGACATGCGTGGTGGGCAAGGCGCGCATTGTATCCGCCCGCATCGCCTTTGCCGACGCGGGATTGCCCGGGGCGCCGGCAAAAACAAAACGCCGGCACCCAGGCCGGCGTTTGCAACAGAAGCCGTATCGATTATTTCTCGACGAAGGCGCGCTCGATCACGTAGTCACCCGCTTCGCCCATGCGCGGCGAGATCTTGAAACCGCGGGCGTCGAGCAGCTTGCAGGTGTCTTCCAGCATGGCCGGGCTGCCACAGATCATGGCGCGGTCGACTGCCGGATCCATCGGGGGCAGGCCGATATCGACAGACAGCTTGCCGCTGTCGACGAGGTCCGTCAGGCGGCCCATGTTGCGGAACGGCTCGCGCGTAACCGTGGGGTAATAGATCAGCTTTTCGCGCACCTGATCGCCAAAGAACTCGTTGTTCGGCAATTCCCGGGTGATGAAGTCGGCATAAGCCAACTCGCTCACTTGGCGCACGCCGTGCAGCAGCACGACCTTCTCGAAGCGCTCATAGGTGTCCGGGTCCTGAATGATGCTCATGAACGGCGCGAGGCCGGTGCCGGTGCCGAACAAATACAGGTTCTTACCGGGTAGCAGGTCATCCAGTACGAGCGTGCCGACCGGCTTCTTGCTCACCAGCAGCTTGTCGCCCACCTTCAGATGCTGCAGTCGCGACGTCAGGGGGCCGTTCTGCACCTTGATGCTGAAGAACTCGAGGTGCTCTTCGTAGTTCGGGCTCGCGATGCTGTAGGCGCGCATCAGCGGCTTGCCTTCGACCTCCAGCCCGATCATGACGAAGTGGCCGTTGTGGAAGCGCAGCGCCTGGTCGCGCGTGGTCTTGAAGCTGAACAGCGAGTCATTCCAGTGATGGACGCTCAGAACGGTCTCTTGATTGAAGGCGGACATGGTGACATTCGGGCCAACCCAATGAAGCTCAATCGGGCTATGTGGCAATGCAAAAATCGGTCAAGGTCTTGATTTTATGCGATTCGCCGCGGCCGCGCCTGCATGGATTGCGCATAAGCTTCTAACCAGTCGCATGGGTTTTGACGCCGGTCATAAGGACTGGGCGCCTGCGCAACAGGTCACAACAAAATCACTTGCGCTTCCTGCGTCACTGTATAAAATCACAGCACCTGTTCAAATATACAGTACGCCGATGGCCACCCTCACCCCCCGCCAGCAGCAGATTTATGACCTCATCCGCCAGACGATCCAGCGCACGGGCTTTCCGCCCACGCGCGCCGAGATTGCCGCGGAGTTTGGCTTCTCGTCGCCCAATGCGGCTGAGGAACACCTCCGCGCGCTGGCACGCAAGGGCGTGATCGAACTGACGCCGGGCGCCTCACGTGGCATTCGGCTGCGGGCGGCAGGCGAGACGGCGCAGCATCAGTTCTCGCTGCCGTCGATGGGGCTGATGCAATTGACTCTTCCGCTGGTGGGCCGTGTGGCCGCCGGTAGTCCGATCCTGGCTGCGGAGCACATTGATCGCCAGTATCAGGTTGATCCATCGCTGTTTTCTGCGCAGCCCGATTTTCTGCTGAAGGTGCGTGGTATGAGCATGCGCGACGCCGGCATTCTCGATGGCGATCTGCTGGCCGTGCAGCGCGCCAGTGAAGCCACCAACGGCAAGATCGTCGTGGCTCGACTGGGCGACGACGTCACGGTCAAGCGCTTCCAGCGCAAGGGCCGCCATGTCGAACTGATTGCCGAGAATCCCGATTTCGAACCGATCCACGTTGATCTGGATCGTGATGAGTTTCACCTGGAGGGCTTGGCCGTCGGTCTGATCCGGCCTGCTGCTCCGTAAGTCCCCGGCGCATCTCAGCGCCAAACCTTCGCTGTTTGATTCCACCTGGAGGTGAGCCAGCGGCTCGCCAGGGCGGAGTCTTGCCGCTCGCTTTTCCACCCGAACTCACGAGGTCTGCCATGCGACTCGGATCGATGTCTTCCCACCGCCGCCCGGTACAGCCGGTGCCCTTCCGCCAAACCCAGGGCGTGCGCATCTACCAGGGGGAGCAGCGCCGTACGATGGTCGGCAGCATGGCCGCCATCTGCCGCATGCTGGACGCGATCCCGGTGGCCTCGCGTACCGCTGGCGCCGAAAGCTGCTGAGGAAAAGAAGGACGAGCAAGGGCCGCAAACCTCGTTGCGGCGCCCGATCAGGGCATACCCCAATGCTGCCGCCGCAACTGATTTCATACACTTGCCGTGCCCTGAGGACAGGGCTTTCTTCAACTGATTTTCGGCCCGCCGCTTGAGCGGGCTGTTTTTTCTGTTCGCACGTTGCTGGAACGGCACATTTAACGATGTTCCGTCGGTGACACAGACGTTTACCCCGATGTTGTTTGGCGTACGTGACAGTAGTATTGCGAATGCCCTCAGGGGCAATGAGATCGCTGAATTCGAAGCCCGCACATTGCGGGCTTTTTTTTGCGCCGCGACCGGCAGGCGAGCCGCTAAACACTCCCGGCTTTCTCGACGACGAGAATCCTTGCCTCGCCGCGCGGGTGCGCCACATGCTCGCAGCCGACCCCGGCGAAGAAGATATCGCCGGGTTCCAGCGTCGCGACTTTCTCCTCGCCGGCTTCGCGGTAATGCATGTCGACCGTGCCGTCGAGCACCACGAACACCTCCTCGCCGTCGTTGACGTGCCAGCGGTATGGCTGGTCTGTCCAGTGCAGGCGCGTGGTGATGCCGCCCATATTGGCAATATCGAGCGCGCCCCAGGCACGCTCGGCAGTGAACGATTTGGCGCGGATGATGTTCATGGCGATCGTGGGTCGGTGTCGGTTATTGCATCGACTGCAGATTGCCAATGCGCACGAGCATCTCGGTGAACATCTGCATATCGAGGTCGAGGTCCGGTACTTCCTTGTACTCGTTGGCGTTGTGCGCGGTGTACTTCTTGCCAGGCATCGCAGGGCCGAAATTAATGGCGTTTGGCATCAGCTTGGCCGTCGTGCTGCCGGCCGTCGGAACGGGCTTGGCATCGAGGCCCGTGGTGTCACCAAAAATGTTGAGCAGCGTCGACAGCCACGCGCCCTTCGGATCGCGCGCCATCCAGTTGCCCTGGTCGTGGTTGATTTCAAGGGCGACATGGTTGGCGTTGGCCCATGCGTTGATCTTGCCGGCGATCTCGCCGCGCAGCGCGTCGGGCGTTTTGCCGCGCGGCATGCGCACGTTGGCGGTCACCTCCACGCGGCCATTCTTGTCGCCGATCACCGTAGGCGAAATGGTGAGCGGCCCCATGAAGTCGTCCTTGTAGGCGACGCCCATGGTACTGCCGAGGTAGTCGGTGCCGTAAAGTTCGGTGAGGTAGCGCACGGCATGGGCGTAGGCGTTGTCCGCCAGACCGAGATCGGCTGCACGTAGGAACAGCGCGAGGCGCGGCAGCGGGTTGACGCCCTCTTCCGGACGCGAGCCGTGTGCAGACGTGCCGGTGACCTTCACGACGATGCTGTCAGCCGTGCGTGCGATGTCGATCGAGAACTTGCCCTGCGCAGCCAAGCTGTTCACAAACGCATCGCGCTTGGCTTCGAGCGCGGCGGCGGCCACGCCCAGATCACCGCCCTTGAGCGTGGCGGTGGCCGTTTGTGGGATCGAGCTGGCCGACGCCGCGCCCGTCATCGAAACGATGGCCGTATGCGAAGCATCGCCAGCTTGCGCAGGGAAGAACACCTTCAATGCGCCCGAGCCTTTCTCTGCAACCACGGCCGGGTACTTGCTGTCGAGCACGATGTTGTACGCGGGCAATTGCGTGTGCTCACGGTAATACTTCATGCCGTCGCCACCGGTTTCTTCGGTGGTTTCGATCATCAGGCGGATTGTGCGGGCGAGCGGCACGCCGCTGTCCTTGACCGTTTTCATGGCGTACATCGCAGCGGCAATCGAGCCCTTGTCGTCAATCGTGCCACGGCCGTACAGCAGATTGCCGACGCGCGTGACCTTGAACGGATCGAGCTTGGTGCCGTCGCCGAGCACCCACTCCTCGGCCTTGGCGGGTACGACGTCGGCGTGCGTCAGGATGCCGAACTCGTCCGAGCCGGTGCCGGGCAGCGTAACTTCAAAGACGCGGTTGTCGACGTTGCGGTATTTCAAGCCGAAATCTCGCGCCATGCCCTCGATCAGCTTGCCAAACGCGACGATGGCGGGGTTTTCGTACTGCGGAATCTTGTCGTCGCGCACCGTGGGCAGCGCGACCATCTTTTCGATCGAACCAATCACGGCCTGCTGGTTGTGCAGGCGGTTGTACAGACCCAGCAGGCGCCCGATGTTGACGAGGTCATCGCCGGCCACCGGAGCCTTCTTCTGGTACGCGGCGATACTGCCCGCGACTTGCGGATCGGCCTTCGCGGCTTCCGCAAGAAAGCTGTTCAGATCGGCCGCTGCCTTCGATTGTTCGGCGGCGAGCAGCGCGTCGAGTTGCGGTTTCTGAATCGTGGCGGCAAAGGCGCCGGTGCCGCAAGCCAGCGACAGTGCGATCGTCAGCGAAGACAGGCCAATACGGGCAGTGCGTTGCATCGAAGTGGTTTCCGAAAAAGGCGAAGGCGCCATCATAGGGGCGAAGCGCAAGCCACGCATTGTGCAGCGCGAAAACGCTAAGGCACGCCCGCTGCGCGGTATGCTTGGAGCTTTCCCAGGAGGCTTGCCGCATGGAACCGTCTCTGGACACCGCCCCCGGTCTGTTGAGCGTGCTGGAAGAACTGCGCCGGCGCGAACCCATTTTCCATCGCCCGGAATTCGGCACGCGCCGCGAAGACTTCGAGCGTATGACCACGGAAGACTTCTGGGAAACCGGAGCCTCGGGTCAGCGTTACAGCCGTAGCTATGTGCTCGGTGTTCTCGATGCGCGCCACGGCCACATCGGCGAGGATTTTTGGCAAACGCGGGACTTCCGCTGCCAGGAGATTGCGCCGGATAACTACTTGCTGACCTACACGCTGGTGCAGTCGAACCGGACGACGCGCCGGGCGACGCTGTGGCGACGGACGCCGGATGGCTGGAAGATTGTGTACCACCAGGGAACCATCGTGGCGGAGGGCCGTTGAACTCCGTTGCGAAACCCTCTAGGCAAGGCGAAAGAATGTTTGTATAATCGCTGTTTCCTTGAACGGCGACACGCTGGTCAGGTAACAACGGTGGCTGTAGCTCAGTTGGTAGAGTCCCAGATTGTGATTCTGGTTGTCGTGGGTTCGAATCCCATCAGTCACCCCAAGTTTCAAGAAAAAGCCCGCATTCGCGGGCTTTTTTGCATTCAGCGATCGGGGCAACGCCCCTTTCCCCGCATCAAACCGCTACCGCCTCCTCATTCGATTCTTCGCCACGCCGCAGGTGGGCACGCGCCTCGTCGAACAGTGCATGGGCGTCGGCCAGCATCTTGACGCGGCTCAGCGCCTTGGAGTCCGACAGCACGCGCCGCCAGCCGCGCGCGCCCGCCACACCGCGATACAGCCCCAGCATGTGCCGCACCGCCGCACCTGCGTAGCCGCCACGCTCTACCCAGCGGCCGACGTAGCCGATCATCGCGTCTTCCACCTCGGCGCGCGTGGGGGCCTCGGTGCCTGCGCCGTAGTAGCGCGCATCGAACGCTGCCATCAGATGCGGATGGTGATACGCCTCACGGCCGATCATGACGCCATCAACGTGCGCCAGGTGCGCGTCGATCTGCTCGAGCGTCTGCACCCCACCGTTGAGCAAAATCTCCAGATGCGGGAAATCGCGCTTGAGTTGGTAGACGACTTCGTAGCGCAGCGGCGGAATCTCGCGGTTTTCCTTTGGGCTCAGGCCTTTCAGGATGGCATTGCGCGCGTGCACGATGAACGTCTCGCAACCTGCCTCGGCGATGGTGCCGACGAAATCGCGCACGAAATCGTAGGTCTCGATCGCGTCGATGCCGATACGGTGCTTGACCGTGACCGGAATCGACACCGCATCGCGCATCGCCTTGACGCCCTGGGCGACGAGCTTCGGTTCGGCCATGAGGCACGCGCCGAACGCACCGCGCTGCACGCGCTCCGACGGGCAGCCGCAGTTGAGGTTGATTTCCTTGTAGCCCCACTGCTGTCCGAGGCGCGCGGCCTGGGCCAGATCGTCCGGTTCACTGCCGCCGAGCTGGAGAGCCACGGGATGCTCGAACTCGTCAAAATCGAGGTGGCGGGGGACGTCGCCGTGCAGCAGCGCGCCCGTGGTCACCATTTCGGTGTAGAGCCACGTGTGGCGCGAGATCTGGCGATGGAAGAACCGGCAATGTCGGTCAGTCCAGTCCATCATCGGAGCCACGCTCAGCCGCCTAGGCGTTGATTTCATTGGAATACGGTTTGAATTCAAGCGCTTACACCCTACTGTTTTCTGCGCGATTTCATGTGATTTGTGGCGGTTTCCGCTCATTTTTTCGGCCCGATGCTACGGCGTGGCACCGAGGAAAAATGGGCTCGATCAGCGAGCGAAAACGCAGGGACGGGAGTATAGGGTACACGGCCCAAATCCGCCGGAAGGAAGGCGGCGTTGTCGTACATACAGAGACCAAGACGTTCGACCGTGCGCCGGCTGCGCAGGCCTGGCTCGTGAAGCGCGAAAAGGAGCTCGACCAGCCAGGCGCCCTGAAGACCGCCAAGCAGGAAGATCCGCTGCTCTCGGAGGTCATCGATCGGTACATCTGCGAATCTGTCCAGCCGCTCAGGCGCACCAAACAATTTACAAGGACCGGTTGGCGGCACCTGAGATCACCACCGAAGTAAATAACGCGGTCAAGCTATGGCTCGCACGCGGGTAGTTGTTTGCGCTTGGCTTGTCGCCGTCACCGCTCATTTTTTGACGTACACGCTGTCTGCCCAGTCCGAACCCGCCCAGTGGTACGCCTCACTCCCGAGCTACCGAGCGGCGATCTTCGGACTTACACGTTTGCCGCTGTGGCTGGCTGGCCTGTGCGTACTACTGGCATTGGCGAGCTGGATCCGCCGGCAGCGGTGATCGGTCATCCCCCGCCCCCCCCCCTCTCTGCCGACTAAGAGTGCACTGCGCGGGATGGGCAATTGATCTATCATCCAACCCCCCCTTCCCCGTCACGTGAGCGAAGTTAGCTCGCGTCGATCCCTACTGGCGCTGTACTGCACTTCGAGTGAAGTCAACGTCGCACAAGCCTGCTTGGCAGGAGTGTGCAGTATTCAACGACCACGCCCCGACCAGGCGTGAAGCCGTTGCCCAAAATCCTTTACTCGTTTTGCCAAGATGATTCAGATCCATAGCGCAAGCCAACCATCGGCACCCAACAGGCGCTGCTCCGGATGCAACTCCAATGATGGCACCTCTATCGAGATGGCCTTCGCATTTCAGCCGATCGTGGATCTGCGCACGGGCGACGCTTACGCACACGAAGCGCTGGTACGCGGACCCAACGGAGAGCCTGCCGCATCGGTGCTGACGCAAGTGGACGAAGCAAGCCGTTACCGGTTTGACCAACGGTGCCGCACCACCGCAATTGAGCAGGCGGCCGGGATCGGAATGGACACCTTCCTATCCATCAATTTCATGCCGAACGCGGTGTATCAGCCTGCCGCATGTATCCGCACGACGTTTGAGGCGGCCGAAAAATTCGGCTTTCCCATCAATCGGATCATCTTCGAAACCATCGAAGGCGAAGACATCATCAACCGCCCCCACCTCCTCGAAATCTTTCGGGCGTATCAGTCGTTCGGCTTCCAAACCGCGATTGATGACTTCGGTGCCGGCCACTCGGGGCTCACCCTACTCGCCGATTTCCAGCCGGACCTGATCAAGTTGGATATGGCACTTATCCGAGGAATCGATTCAGATCTGGTGCGTCAACGCATTGTTTGCGGCGTGCTCAGCATCTGCAACGACCTCGGGATCCGGGTCATTGCCGAAGGCGTTGAAACGGCGTCGGAACGCGACTTCCTGGCTGCCGCGGGTATCACGCTCATGCAAGGCTATCTGTTCGCAAAGCCTGCGTTCAGAGCAATGCCACCGATATCAAACAGTCGCTGAGCGTCACACGGACTTTAGCCGGACCGGCCGCGGGCACACCGGCTATCCAGCTTCGGGCCGATCCGTCCGAGCTGGCGGACGGCTGATTCCCATCAACCCCGTTCGATTGGACAACCGAGCCCGGTAACCTATGAGCACACCACTGCTAAAACTATTCGAGGCGGCCATCACGCAGGCATGGAATGCCATCGTGATCACCGATGCCGACATCGCTGTCGGTTGCCGAGTGCAATTTGCCAATCCAGCGTTCACAGCCATGACGGGCTATTCTCTGGACGAGCTACGCGGCCACTCCCTTAGGATTCTTCAAGGTCCTGACACCGATCCGGCGTTGATTGATGAACTTCGCATTTGCCTGGAAGAGGCGCGACTCTTCGAGGGCACCGCAACGAACTATCGAAAGGACGGCTCAAGCTACACCGTCCGCTGGAGCATTTCGCCAGTTCGCGACGACAGCGGGTCGGTCACCAATTTTGTCTCGGTGCAACAGGATATTTCCGACTACGAACAGGCAGAGCAGACAAACAGACTGCTCGCACGCGCGCTTGATGCAACAAGTGACCCGGTCATGCTGACGGATGCAAAAGCTCGGATCATCTTCGCAAATGCTGCCTTCGCCAAATCAACGGGCTACACGGTCGACGAAATCCAAGGCAGCACGCCCGCCATGTTCAAGTCAGGCAAACATGACGAGGCTTTTTATGCGGCGATGCGCCGCTCGCTTGCCAGCGGACAAAACTTTCGCGCCACCTTCATCAATCGGCGCCGTGACGGCTCGCTCTACCATGCAGAACAAAGCATCTCGCCGATATTCGGCGAGAAAGGGCGTATAAGCCACTACGTTAGTGTGAGCAAAGACATTACCAAACGCGTAGAGCGGGAACGGGCACTGTTACGTGCAGCCACCAAAGACAAGCTCACCGGCCTGCACAATCGTCACCATGGCGAGCAGCTCCTTGCGGAGCGGTACAGGACCGCCAGGACGCTGCAGCGCCCTCTTACCCTCGCCATGTGCGACATCGACCACTTCAAGAGGATCAATGACGAGTTCGGTCATCCCACCGGAGACCGCGTACTGGCCGAGGTGGCCGACATGCTCCGGCAAGCGGTCCGCAGTCGCGACGCTGTCATTCGTTGGGGTGGAGAAGAATTCATGATCGTGCTCAACGAATGCTCACAGACGGATGCCGTCGACCTGGCCAAGCGCATTCTCGATCGCGTCAACGCTTATGAAGATGAGGAAATCCCCACGCTGACCCTTTCGCTCGGGCTCGCGACGCTGGCTCCCAACGAGGCGATCGATGAGCTCATCGCACGTGCTGACTCGGCTCTTTACGAAGCGAAACGCACCGGGCGTAACCGGCTATCAATCGCGACTTGATTGTCCCCATCGCAAGCCGAAGAGCACCGCGACAACGAAACCGTCACGCGGCTCCTCTGGGAGATCCGCGCGCTCCACAACGTCGGCTACCACGCCTGGCGCCTAGAAGCCGAACAGTATTTCGTCTATCCCGACAATCCGCTCGGCGCCGCGCTTTTGGTCCTGCGGGCAGTACTGCAACAAGAGAGCTGGCTGTCAGAGATGATCGTCAAGATCGGAGGCAAGCGCGATCCTGGCGACGGCTGGTAAGCCGCCACGCGGCGTATGATCAGACACCCACCGCCAGGGAGTGCCCATGTGCTACTCCGCTCAGATCGAAGCCGACTATCGACGGTTCGTACATGAGTACGGCGCCATCATGTCACTCGACGACTTCACGCGGATGGTGATGGAGTACTTCGCCAACCCGAAGATGCGCGTGCCGCGGGCAATGACCGCGCACTTCCTCGAATCGCCCGAGACGGACGAAGAAAAGAAAATCGCCGAGGTCATCCGCGCGCGCATGGCCGCAGACGAGATCGCGCTGCTGCAGGAGCTGGCCAAGCAGACCGAACGGCTGGAGAAAGCCCAGCAGTCCCTTGCCGCCAAGGCCACCAAGAAAGCCGCTGATGACATCCGCATCGCCACCAACAAGATCGAAGCGGCAAAGGGCAAACTCGAAGAACTCAAGAGCACCGAGCTCAAGCCGCGCGACTCGCGCATCTACCCTGGCTGGTACGCGCCCGTGATGGTCATGGAGAACGGCCGGCGCGTCGTCAAACCGATGCGGTATCAGTGCCGCCCCGCCGGCAAACCTGCCTTCTACGACGAGCAATATCCCGGCACCTACAACGCCCGCCGCGACAATCTGCGCGGCTTCTGGAAAGGCCAGTACGGCCACACGCACGGCCTGATCCTGGTCGACGCGTTCTATGAATACGTTGCGCAGCCAGACGGCACAAACGCCATCCTCGAATTCCGCCCCGACCCGCCGCAGACGCTGCTCGTCGCCTGCGTGTGGTCACACTGGCGCGCGACCAGGCCCGGCGAGAAGGATCTGCTGTCGTTCGCCATCATCACCGACGATCCGCCGCCGGAGATTGCCGAGGCCGGGCACGACCGCTGCCCGATTCCAATCAAGCCGGAGAACATTGATGCGTGGCTGAACCCGGAAGCGCGCGGCCTCGATGCGGTAGACGCGATTCTTGAGGACAAGCTGTTGCCGTTCTACACGCATCGGCAAGCACCTTTGTGAGTGTTCTCACAACGCTTGGCTTCGCTCCTCGATGGCCATAGAAAACCACCGCTCGGCGATTGCACGGCCCTCGCGCATGCCCGCCGAAATTGCAGCGTCAAAGGAATCAAAGTCAGCGGATGTATGGTGGAACCGCTGCATCTGCGGATATGCCGTGCCTCCCTTCTTCGGAGCGCAGACAAATCCAGTGTATGCGTACCTGAATTGGGTGCCCCGGCCCAGCACAGCAAGAACATGAACGGAGCAGCCTTTGAACTCCTGAATTGACCAACCTTGCATGACGTTCCCCGCACGCTATCCCCTTGCGGGCATTTTGTGCATGGGCGGCTCACAAATCAACAACGAAGCGGTTAATCCACATCTGTGACAATTTCATGTCCATGTGAGATTTTCCGTTCCTACCTGCACGGCACTATCGAGTAGACGTGATAGAGGCCGCCGCTGCGTAACGCCGGGCAAAGAAAAAAGCGCAGGCAAGCTGCGCTAGAAGACGATGCGGGAGACGTGGAGAGAGAGTGCGAGATTGCATCGTCACGGGCAAGCCTACAGGTCGTGACCCGAGCGCTCCATAGAGTGATATTACTAATATTGAATTCTGTTGTTAATTAAAACAGAACCCCTCTCTGTCATCGTGCCGTCATTTCATGCGAGGGACTCTGGCCCATCTCAACATCCGCTTTCAAAGCTCACACAGCTGCCTCTAAGACATGCCCTTGCGATCCCAAGGCGGGTCATCCCCGAACGTCTCGACGAGGTAGTCGACAAACCGACGCACCTTCAACGGAATGCGTCGCGTACTGGGGTAGACCGCGTGAATCGTCAGCTCCGCGGGGCGATAGGCTGGCAGCAGCTCCACGAGCTCGCCGCGCCGGATGTGCCCGCCGAACACGAAGGTCGGGCCGTACGCGATACCGGCTCCCGCAACAGCGGCAGCGAGCAGCATCTGTGTGTTGTTGGCCGCCATCCGGCAAGGTCCGTCGATGACGTGCGCGCGATTCTCGTGGTCGCGCAATGTCCAATCTCCGGCCGACACGGCCTCGCTGAACACCAGTCGTTGCGCGCTCAGCAATTCTTCCGGCCTGCGGGGCGTTCCGTGGCGCTCGAGATAGGCGGGCGAGGCACACACGACCATTCGGCAGGGGGCGAGCCTGCGCGTCGCAAGCCCAGGCGCCCCCAACCGTCCGATCCGGATCGCCACGTCAACGCCCGCATCGATGAGATCGACATAGCGGTCACCCAGCTGCGCCTCCACAGTGACGTTCGGGTGGTCCTCCATGTAGCGCGCCACGACCTCACCCAGGTGCATCGCGCCGAACGTGACGGGCGCCGCGATGCGCAACACACCGCGGGCCGCGCCTTGGGAATCGCTCGCTTCCCGCCTCGCTTCATCGAAGGCTTCGAGAATCCGCTTGCAGCGTTCGTAGTAGGTCTGGCCTGTATCGGTCAGGCTCAAGCGCCGTGTGGTGCGGTGGAGCAGCCGCGCATTCAGATCGGCCTCGATGGCACTCACGTGCTTGCCGGCCATCGCTGCCGACAGTCCAAAGCGGCGCGCCGCCGCGGCCAGACTGCCCTCCTCCACAGCGGCGACGAATACGCCGAGGCTTGTAAGCCGGTCCATGTTGCCCTCCGATTCGATAACAGCATTATCGGCTGAATAGTCGGATCGACAGATTATCAAACGAGAAAATCGAATCTACGATGCGTGCATCAACGAACGGACAGGGGCACAAACATGGTGATCGATTCGAACGGCACGCACATTCACGTCAAACAGCGGGGCAACGGCGAGCTGGCCCTGGTGTTCCTGCACTACTACGGTGGCTCGGCGCGAACATGGGATGCGGTAGCAGACGAACTGGCTGACCGGTACAGGATCGTTGCAACCGATCACCGCGGCTGGGGCGACTCCGAGGCGCCCGCCGACCACTACGGCATTGCTGATCTCGCCGCCGACGCCGAAGGCGTTATCGAAGCCCTAGGTCTACGCCGCTATGTTCTGATCGGTCATTCGATGGGGGGAAAGGTTGCCCAACTGATGGCATCGCGCCGGCCGAACGGCCTGGAAGGTCTCGTACTGGTCGCGCCGTCGCCGCCGTCGCCGATGCTGCTTTCCGACGCCCAGCGGGCGACATTGACGGGCGCCTATCAAACGCGCGAGTCAGTGGAATTCGTGATCGATCACGTGTTGACCGCGAAACCGCTCAGCGCCGCTTACCGCGAGCAAGTCATCGAAGACAGTCTGAGGGGCGCGCCGCAGGCAAAATCGGCTTGGCCCGAGCTGGCCATGCGCGAAGACATTACTGCGGCAACAACGTCTATCGACGCACCGACAATCGTCATCTCTGGCGAGCTCGACCAGGTCGATCGCATCGCAACACTCCAGGCAGAACTGTTGCCGCGCATTCCGCATGCGGCGATGCACGTCCTGCCCGGAACGGGACACTTGTCGCCGCTGGAAGCCCCGGCTGAGGTGGCGCGGATCATTGGGCAATTTGTCGCGGCGATCGAAAACAAGTCGGTCGCATGCCGCTCGCCCGATGAGGTTCCGGCCGCTTTCGATGCCGCGTTGAACGCCGGCGATCTCGATGCCGTGCTCGGCTTGTTCAGCAATCAAGCCACGATGCGGATGACGAATGGCGAGGTGGTGCAGGAAAGCCCCGGCGGTTTGCGCGCCGGCCTGGCGCAGTTGCTGCCACTACGCCCGCGTATCCGTAACGAAGTGCGCCGCGTCTTGACGAGCGGCGACATAGCCCTCGTCCTGCTCGACTGGACCCTGAACGTGACGCTACCGGACGGCCGCGATCACGAAGAGCGCGGGACCGCGACGCAAGTGATGGAAAAGGGCCGCGACGGTGGGTGGAGGCTGCGCATCTCCAACCCGGCCGGGTTGAACTGAAGGGCGTCGGAGGGGGTGGCGCGCGGAGAATCCGGGCGCGATCAGCAGGCGCGGCTGCAGATTGAAGCGGGATTTGGCATCGAGCATCGACTGCAGACCGGTGCGTAGCCCGGCATGACGCCACCGATGATGCCGGAAGTAAGCACGTTGGCGTCATCCGTCTTCGCCACACCCATCCCTACGATGACAGCCGAGGTACGGGCATAGATGGCGTTGATGGTTCGGGGGATGGCGCTGTTCTGGCCGAAGGCCTGCGCGGCCTCGCGCGGGTTGGTGATCTGCACCGGCACATCGGGCTGGGCGAGATCCGCGCCGGGGGTGTAGGTGTCTACCAGGCCGATCATGGACGACGAGGGCACGGCAATTGGCCGTGGACCGCTATCGATGATCGTGGTGGTGATGCCGTGGAAGAATGAAGATGCCATGCGGCTCCTCGACGGGAAGAAGAAAAAAAACGCCCCGCGCGGTGGCGGGGCTTGCTTGCTGCGGGGTGTGGCGCTGGGGGCGTCCAGGCGCTGTCTTCAGTGCTAGTCGACGCTGATGTTTAACGTCACAGGGCCATTTGCCGGCACAGTGACCTCTTTGGTCCGATAGACCTTCCCATCGCTGTAGATCGTCGCGGTGTATGTTTTGGCAGGCACTTCCTGCTCCTTGCCGAACTCCGTATATCCGTTGTGCCCCCACCGCGCCTTGTCGATTGTGACGGCCGGCGTTTTCAGATTCTCTTTATCCCCTACCAGATTGACGATGACTTTTGTCATGATGGCTCCACGGTTGATGAGCGTTGAATGGGTCGTCATGCGCGCATGTGCGTGACATGCGCGCCGATGACTCTTGCTACGGTAGGGAGCGCAGCGTCGGTTTCCTATGGGGCTTGCGTCATGTGTCCGTGGTCTGGGTCTTGGTGTTTTGGTCGTTGGAAGGCGCCGGATCCGACAGCGCATCCGGGATGTCCGGCCAAGTGAAATTGGCGGGGAAGCGCGGTTGCTCCGGCACCTCGCGAAGCGCCTGTCGGTATTGGCCGACCTGCTGGGCTTTGGGGGCATCACCGGAGTCCATGGCCTTGGAGAACAACGCGTCTGCTGCCATAAGGCGACGATCGCGCTCCTCGCGGGCGCACTGGCCCAGCACGTGCGGCCGTGCTGCTTCGAGCTGCTTGCCGGTGTCGCGGCACATGTTCTGGCCAACCCGGAAATCGACGCCGTGAACAAGATTGGGGGACTTCTGCGGCACGCAGAAAATCAGTTCGTCATGTGTGATCACAAGGCTGATCCTCATGGGCGCAAGCGACAAGCGGCGCGGGTTCGGCGAGGGGCGTTCAGCGGTCACAGCAAGTCAACGGTTCAAAATCCAGGCGCGCAGTTGCCTGGTTCTAGTCCGACAGCCCCAGCAGCGGATGCTGCTCACGGCGCCAAGGCGAAACAAAGAAGGCGGCCACTTCATCGTCACGCACGGCGTCGATGCTGGCGTGCTTCCACTTGGGCGCATGATCCTTGTCGACCGCGAGGGCGCGAATGCCTTCGATACCGTCGCCTTCGGCAAACACGTGCGTCATCATGTCCAGCTCGCGGCGCAGCTCATCGGCCAACGTGGTGCGGCGGCCGCGGCGGATCAACTCCAGCGTCACCGCCATCATCAACGGCGAGCGCTTGACCATGTGCGCGGCGGTCTGCGCGGCCCATTCGGCATCCGTGCTGCCAGCCAGATCGGCCAAGATGCCTTGCACGCTGCTCTGGCTGAAGCAGGCATCGATGGCCTCGCGGTGAGGCGCGATGATGGCCTTGGCATCATCGGGCGCCGATGCGGCTTCGGTAAAGCAGGCGGTGATCTGCTCGGCGCTGCCCCAGGTGCCGTCGCGCAGGCGCTGAACGATAGCCGCCTGCGCCTCCGTGGTGACGTGGCAATCGGCAAGGCCGACCGACAACGCATCGGCCGCTTCAATCATCTGGCCGGTCACGCCCAGGTATTCGCCCACATGACCCGGCACGCGCGCCAGGAACCACCCGCCGCCCACGTCCGGAAACAGGCCGATGTTGGTTTCGGGCATGGCCATCTTCGTGCGTTCGGTCACCACGCGCAGCGATGCGCCTTGCGAGATGCCCATGCCACCGCCCATGACGACGCCGTCCATCAGCGCAATGTAGGGCTTGGCGTAGCTGAAGATGAGGTGGTTGAGGCGGTATTCCTCCGTGAAAAAGGTGATGAGTTGCGGGTCGCCGGCCGTCGCGGCGCGGTGGAAGAAGCGGATGTCGCCGCCTGCGCACAGGGCTTTGCCGCCCTCGCCACGCAGGATGACAGCGTGGACTTCCGGATCGTGCTGCCACGCCAGCAGCGCATGCGACATCGCGCGAATCATCTCCAGCGACAGCGCGTTCAGCGCCTGCGGCCGGTTCAACGTCAGCCAGCCGATGCCGCCGCGTACTTCGGCGATCACGTTGGGTTGAACTTCAGCCTGGGGAGCGGGGGAAGCGGTGGATTGCATGTCTCGAATGTTGTTGTGGGAATAACGGCTCGCACTGTACACGACAGCATATTGAAGCGAGGAATGGCTCTAGCCTGCCCCCTTTCGCAGCTCCGGTGTTGGGCGTATACCTGCCGGTTGGAGACGACACACATCACAACAATCCAATGACCCCTGCCAACGCCGCCCCGGGCGCGTCGAGTTTCGACCCCGGCCTGATCCTGCTGGCCTTTGCGCCGGTTTTCCTGCTCACCATCGGCGCCGAAGCGTGGTACTGGCGCAAGCGCGACCCGTCCGTCTACAGCTTCAAAGACACCGTTTCAAACGCCTGCCTCGCGCTCATGCACCAGGCGTCGGATGCGTTCTTCCTGTGGCTGATGATCAAGACGGTGTATTCGTGGACGTACAGCCACGGCCTGCGCACAGTGCCCGAGACGTGGTGGTCATTCGTGCTGCTCCTGCTGTTGCAGGATTTTCTGTACTACTTCTTCCACCGCGCCAGCCATCGCGTGCGCTGGATGTGGGCCTCGCATGTGACGCACCACTCGTCGGAAGGCATGAATTTTTCGACGGCATTCCGCCAGAGCCTGACCTATCCGATTTCCGGCATGTGGCTGTTCTGGATTCCGCTTGCATGGATCGGCTTTACGCCGGACTGGGTGATCCTCGCCGTGGGCTTGAATCTCGCGTTCCAGTTTTTCGTCCATACACGGCTGGGGGCGCTGGATTCGCGCTACGCCGGCTTCTGGCGCTGGCTGGGGCAATACGTGAATACGCCGTCGGTGCATCGCGTGCACCACGCCAAGAACCCGCAGTACATCGACCACAACTATGCCGGCGTACTGACCATCTGGGATCGCATGTTCGGCAGCTTCGTGCCGGAGGAGGACGCCCCAGTTTTCGGCATCACGCGGCAGGTTCACACGCACAACCCGATCACCCTCACGTTCCACGAATGGCGCGACATGTGGGCTGATGTGTTCCGCGATCGGGACATTCGCTACCTGTGGAAACCGCCCGAGTGGCGCAGCCCGCGCGCGGCGGTCACGGCCGAGGCGATGCCGCTCACATGAAGGGCGGCCCGAACCGGGTGGCGATGCGATCGGTGGAGTCAAACAGATCGCGCAGCACGGCGCTGGTGCACGTCGGCTGCACGTACAGGTAGAACGCCACTTCCGGCAGGCGCGGCAGGCCATCGGCTTCTGTCAGCACACGCATATTGGCATCGAGCAACTCGGTCGTGCGCGCCGTCACGCCGAGCCCCGCGCTGATCGCAGCCTTGATGCCCGTCAGCGTGGGCGACAGGTAACTCGTGCGCCACGGAATGTGGTGCGCGTCCAGGCATTCGATCGACAACTGGCGGAACAGACTCAACTCGTCGGCCAGGACCAGTGGCACCGGCGCGGCGGGATTGAAGATGAAGTCTTCCGCGCAGATCCACACCATCGGCGACGTGCGCAGCTTGATGCCGGGAAACGCATCGTCATAGCGGGTGGAGATCGCCAGATCGAGCGTTTTATCGCGCAACGCGTCCATCAGGAACGGGCTGCGGCCAACGTTGATTTCCATCTGCAATTCCGGCGACAGCTTGGACAACCGCCGCAGCAGATTGGGCAGGATCGAATCGGCCACATCGTGGGGTGAGCCAATCCGGATTTTCTCGATCGGGCCGCCGGTCTGGATGACCTGCACGGCCTGGTCGTTCAGCGCCAGGATCTTGTGCGCATAGGCGACGAGCCGCACGCCATCGGGCGTCATCGTCTTGTGGCGGCCGCGTTTTTCGAACAGCGCGCAGCCCATTTCCTCCTCCAGCCGCTGCATCTGCTGCGTAACCGCCGACTGCGTGCGTCCCACCCGCGCCGCTGCCGCGGCAAATGTTTCGTACTGTGCGATCGCCACGAAGGTGCGCAGCAGATCGATGTCCAGATTTCGCATCCTGATCCCGTTACTTCAGAGTTTCTAATCGATTTCCGCTAAAAATTAAATTGTGCGGCCCAATTCTGGCCGATAACCTGCCGGACACACAAATAACACTGAAGAAACACTACGTTCGGGCCGATACCGAGCCGCAGGAAAATCACAGTCCGACCCTGAATCGGTTTCAGGCGCAACCCGCATCGCGTTGCCTGCAATTCGCGCTGCTTGCGCGGAGGGGCGTCGCTAACCCCTTTTGATTCGTTTCGCATCGAGATGACATCGTCCGTTACCGCCCAGACCCTGAAAGCGTGGCTGCACGACGGCGCAGAGATCGCGCTGTTCGACGTGCGCGAGCACGGCCAGTACGGCGAAGCCCACCTCTTCTACGCCGTCCCGCTGCCGTACAGCCGACTTGAGATTGACGCCCCGCGCCTTGCGCCACGCCGCGCGGTTCGCATGGTCGTTTATGACGACGACGATGGCGTTGCCGATCGCGCGGCCGATCGCCTGAGCACCATCGGCTACACCAACGTGCACGTACTGCAAGGCGGCGCACAAGCCTGGGCGCAGGCAGGCTTTACGCTGTTTGCCGGCGTTAACGTGCCATCCAAAACTTTCGGAGAACTCGTGGAGAGGGCGTACCACACGCCGCGCGTCACCGCACGCGAACTAGCGGCCATGCGGGAACGAAGCGACGACGTCGTCATCGTCGACGGCCGCCCCGTCTGCGAATATCTGAAGATGACGATCCCGTCGTCGATCTGCTGCCCGAACGGCGAACTGGGGCTGCGCATCCGCGAGCTTGTCCCCGATGCAACCACCCCAATCGTCGTCAACTGCGCGGGCCGCACGCGCAGCATCATCGGTGCGCAGACGCTGATCAGCCTCGGCATCCCGAACCCCGTGATGGCGCTGGAGAACGGCACGCAAGGCTGGTATCTGGAAGACCTTCCACTGGAACACGGCAGCACCCGCCGCTATCCCGATGTCGTTGCGCCCGCTACCGTCAAGGACATGCGCGAGGCCAGTCAGCAACTTGCCGTGCGCTTTGCCGTGCCCGAGGTGGATGCGGCAACGCTCGCACGCTGGGTTGCACAAGGCGAACACAGCCTCTACCTGTGCGATGTCCGCACACCTGAGGAATTCGCCTCTGGCAGCCTACAAGGCGCCCAGCATGCGCCGGGCGGCCAGTTGATCCAGGCAACTGATCAGTACGTCGGCGTGCGCAACGCGCGCCTCGTGCTGTTCGATGCCGACGGCGTCCGCGCGCCCATCGTTGCCAGCTGGCTGCGGCAACTTGGTCACGATGCCTATGTGCTGCGCGACGGCCTAGCCAGCCATGCGAGCCTGCCGGCAACCACAACAGCGTTGCCGCAGCCGTTGCCCGAGTTCAGCGCGCAAGCACTCGCCACTGCGCTCGCGGCCGGCACCGCACATGTGATCGACCTGCGCCCCAGCATGAGCTTTCGCCGCGCCCACGTGCCCGGTGCCACATGGGCCATTCGTCCACGCTTGCCAGCCCTGGCCCCGGACCGCGATACCGTGCTGATCGCCGACGACCCGCGCATCGCAGCACTCGCAGCGGCAGATTGGAGCGCCAGAGCACCTGAGGCAGCATCGCGACTGAACTTGCTCGCGGGCGGCATTGCCGCGTGGACTGCTGCCGGCTACGCCACCGAAGGTTCCGAGAACGTCCCGCCCGACACCGCTTGCATCGACTATCTCTTCTTCGTGCATGATCGGCATGACGGCAATAAAGCTGCGGCAAGGCAATATCTGGCCTGGGAAACCGGCCTGCTCGCCCAGCTCGACGCGCAGGAACTTGGCGCTTTTCGCCTGGGCGCCGCTGCCACGCAGCCATGACGCTCACATCTTTGAGACCCACGCACCATGCGCCCCCCCGAAACGCTTCGTCGATGCGCTGACGCCGTTCGGCATCGGCGCCTCGTGGGGCGGATATGAAAGCCTGGCAACGATCAGCAATGTGGCGGGGCACGCCTACTAGTGCGGATTAGTCTGTAGCTGGCCCGCCCGATCGGGCACCCGCACATCGGATTGGAATATGCGCAAGACCTGGTCGAAGATCCGGCACGAGCTTCGCGCGCATTCGGGCATAACGCCAGCGTTATCGCCGAGCAAAAAAAACGCCCCGGAATCTCGGGGCGTTTTTCTGGCAGATCGATGTCGATCAGACCGCCTCTTCGCGCGATGCGCGCTTGCGCTCGTGCTCCTTCAGGTGACGCTTGCGCAGGCGGATGCTCTTCGGCGTGACTTCCACCAGCTCGTCGTCGGCGATGAATTCCACCGCGTATTCCAGCGACATCTGAATCGGCGGGACCAGGCGCACGGCTTCGTCGGTACCCGACGCACGCACGTTGGTCAGCTGCTTGCCCTTGATCGGGTTGACGACCAGATCGTTATCGCGGCTGTGGATGCCGATGATCATGCCTTCGTACAGCGCGTCGCCCGGCGACACGAACATGCGGCCGCGATCCTGCAGCTTCCACAGCGCGTAGGCCACGGCAGCGCCGTCGTCCTGCGAGATCAACACGCCGTTGTGACGCTCGCCCAGGTCGCCTTCCTTGACCGGGGAGTAGTCGTCGAAGATGTGGCTGATCAGGCCCGTGCCGCGCGTGAGCGTCAGGAATTCGCCCTGGAAGCCGATCAGGCCACGGGCCGGAATGCGGTATTCCAGACGCGTGCGGCCCTTGCCATCCGACGCCATGTCGAGCAGTTCGCCCTTGCGGCGGCCCAGCTCTTCCATCACGCCGCCCTGGTGGCCGTCTTCCACGTCCACGGTCAGGCGCTCGAACGGCTCGCACTTCACACCGTCGATTTCCTTGAACACCACGCGCGGGCGCGACACGGCCAGCTCGTAGCCTTCACGGCGCATGTTTTCCACCAGAATCGTCAGGTGCAGTTCGCCACGGCCCGACACTTCGAAAACCGTGTCGTCGCCGGTGTCCTTCACGCGCAGTGCCACGTTCGACTTCAGCTCACGGTCCAGACGGTCGCGCAGCTGGCGGCTCGTCACGAACTTGCCTTCACGGCCTGCCAGCGGCGAGGTGTTGACGCAGAAGTTCATCGTCAGCGTCGGCTCGTCCACCTTCAGCATCGGCAGGGCTTCCTGGGCGTCCGGCGCACACACGGTGCAGCCGATGCCCAGTTCTTCAATACCGTTGATCAGCACGATGTCGCCAGCTTCGGCTTCCTGCACCAGTTCGCGCTCCAGACCGCGGAACTTCAGCACCTGATTGATACGACCCTTGATCGGGTTGCCTTCCGGGCCGAACTTGACCACCACGTCCTGCAGCGGACGCACGCGGCCACGCGTAATGCGGCCAACGCCGATCTTGCCGACGTAGCTCGAGTAGTCCAGCGAGATGATCTGCAGTTGGAACGGACCGTTCGGGTCGTCGTTACGCTGCGGCACCTTGTCGAGAATGGTCTCGAACAGCGGCTTCATGTCGCCTTCGCGCACGTCGTCGGTCAGGCCGGCGTAGCCGTTCAGGCCCGATGCATACACCACCGGGAAATCGAGTTGGTCATCATTGGCGCCCAGCTTGTCGAACAGGTCGAAGGTCTGGTTGATCACCCACTCCGGACGCGCGCCCGGGCGGTCCACCTTGTTGATCACGACGATCGGTTTCAGGCCCAGGGCCAGCGCCTTGCGCGTCACAAAACGCGTTTGCGGCATCGGGCCTTCCACGGCATCCACCAGCAGCAGCACACCATCGACCATCGAGAGCACACGCTCCACTTCACCACCGAAGTCCGCGTGCCCCGGCGTGTCGACGATGTTGATGTGCGTGCCGTTGTATTCGACCGCGCAGTTCTTGGCCAGGATCGTGATGCCGCGCTCTTTTTCGATGTCGTTCGAATCCATCACGCGCTCGGCGATCTGTTCGTTCTCGCGGAACGTGCCGGCTTGGCGAAGGAGCTGGTCGACCAGTGTGGTTTTGCCGTGGTCAACGTGGGCAATGATGGCGATGTTGCGAAGCGCGCGCATGGAATGTGAACTCGAAAAGACGTGACACGAGCCCGGGACAGCACCCAAATTCAGCTCGCGGAATAACCTGACATTCTAGCATGCTGCGATGCGCAAGACATGACACTCGTTGACGAATCGGTGAAGGAACGTGGATCGGGTGAATATAGGATCACTCATTATTTCTAAAACTGGAATCACACATTCAGTACCTTGCCGTTTGCTGCGTCAATTCGTATATTTGTCCGGACAATGATTGTGCATACATAAGATGTCCAAACAGACAAGACCCGCCACCGAAGTTGCTGCCGGAACGCTCTTCCGGGTGGAGGACTACCGCATGTGCGAAAGCGTGGGCTACCTCGTGGGGCGCGCCAAGACAGCGCTGTCCATGGCCATCGAGCAGGAAGTTGCCGCGATGGACGTGACCCATTCCCAGGCCAGTTGCCTGGTGCTGCTCGCTAACGGCCGATGCCAGACCGCGACCGACCTCGGCCGCGAACTGAACACCGACATCGGTTCGCTTACACGCATGCTCAGCCGCATGGAAAAGCGCGGCTTGATCGAGCGCGTGCGCAGCGAATCCGACCGCCGCGTCGTGCATCTGGAGGTGACCGAAGCCGGCCGGGACTTGGCCGACCGCATGCCGGCCATCTATACGCACGTGCTGAACCGTTTCTTTGCCGGCTTCACGCCGGGCGACGTCGATACGCTGCGCGGACTTCTCAAGCGCATTCTCGACAACGGTGCCGCCACGGAGGGCCACCGCATGCGCCCCGCCGATCACTGACACTGACGCCACCTTGTCCGAAATGGACACGCAGCACCAAACGCTTCTTGCTCTCCCCGACCGCTTGATACATCGAACAACATGAACGCCTTGAACTCCGCCCCTCAGGCACCTTCGCCCCTAAGCCGCGCTGGCAACACGCGCGCGCAATGGCCGGCACGCCTGGGCGTGGCGCTTTCCGCCGTGACGCTGGCCGTGCTGGCTGGTTGCGCGAACCTCGGCAATTCGCATAGCACGCAGACGCTGACATCACCGGGGCAGCTGGCGAGCGCGCAATCGTTGCCCTCAGAAGGCGGCCAGTGGCCTTCGCAGAACTGGGTCGATCAGTTCAACGATCCGCAATTGCGCGCGCTGGTGGATGAGGCCATCAAGGACAACCCGAACCTGCAAGTCGCCTTTGCCCGCGTCCGAGCTTCGCGTGCGATGGCCGATGTCGTGCGCGGCAATCTGTATCCGAGCGTCGGGCTCGATGCCGACATGACGCGCCAGCGTCTATCGGAATACGACATGTTTGAAGGCACGCCGCTGGCCGGCCGCTGGTTCACAGAATCGAAGATCCAGCTAGGCGTGAGTTACGACCTGGATTTCTGGGGCAAGAATCGCTCCGCATTGGAAGCCGCGCTGTCCGACGACAAGTCGATCGAAGCGGAAAGCCAGGCTTCGCGACTGATGCTGTCGACCACGGTGGCACGCACCTACGCCAAGCTGGCTGCACTCTACGCGCAGCGCGACGTGGCCGAACGGTCCATCGCGCAGCGCAAGGATTTGACCAACCTTGCCGGCCAACGCTTGCGTGCCGGCCTGGATACGCAAGTCGAGACCACGCAGGCGCGCGCCAACGTGGCTGCCGCGCAGACGGAACTGGAGCAGGTTGACGAGCAGATCACGCTGGCACGCAACCAGCTGGCTGCGCTGCTGGGCAAGGGCCCGGACCGCGGCTTGACGATTGCGCGCCCGACGCTACTCGCACAAGCCACGCCCAAGCTGCCGAACAATCTGACCATCGATCTGATCGGCCGCCGCCCGGATCTCGTGGCTGCACGCTGGCGAGTGGAAGCAGCGTCGAAGGACATCGACGTGGCCAAGGCACAGTTCCTGCCGGATATCAGCCTGACTGCATTCCTGGGGCTGGCTTCGATCGCGCCGGAAAACCTGCTGCTCGGCGCATCGCGTCAGCTCGGCATCGGTCCGGCGCTCAAGCTGCCGATCTTCGAGGGCGGCAAGCTGCGCGCCAACCTGCGGGGCAAGTACGCCAACTATGACGCCGCCGTCGCCAGCTACAACCAGACGCTGACCGAAGCCCTGCACGACACCGCTGACCAGATCACCGCGCTGCACAGCATCGATGCTCAGATCGCGATCCAGCGTACCGCCCTGAGCGAGGCCGAGCGCGCCTACAGCCTGGCCCGTACGCGCTACAGCGCAGGCCTCGGCACCCAGCTGGTGGTGCTGAATGCCGAGACGACCGTGCTGCAGCAACGCAAGCTCGCGACCGACCTGCAGGCACGCCGACTCGACGCACAGATGGCCCTCATCAAGGCCCTCGGCGGCGGCTATACGGCAGAAGACCTGCCGGGCGCCAAGCCTGAGGCCGCCGCCTCGCATGGCTGACCTGTACTGAATTGAACTGAACCGACCGTTCCAACGCATTCTTTCGAGCCAACATCATGAGTGACAACAAGCCCCAAGCCGCACCGTCCGCTGCTCCCGCGCCCGCAGCCCCCGCGGCAACGCCTACCGGCAACGGCAACGGCAACGGCAACGGCAACGGCAAGCGCAAGCGCATGCTGACCACGCTGGCCGCCGCACTGGTGGTTGCCGGCGTCGGCTACGGCCTCTACTGGGGCCTGTACGGCCGCTGGTTCGAGTCCACCGACGATGCATACGTGCAAGGCAACGTGGTCCAGGTGACGCCGCAGGTGGCGGGCACCGTGATCGCCATTCGCGCCGATGACACGCAGCTTGTGACCTCCGGCCAGCCCGTGATCGAACTGGACCGTGCCGATGCGCGCGTCGCACTAGAGCAGGCCGAAGCCGCGCTAGCGCAGACGGTGCGCCAGGTACGCACGCTCTATTCGAACACCAGCGCCTACACCGCCACGCTCGCCATGCGCGAGAGCGATCTCGCCAAGGCCAAGGATGATCTGGCGCGCCGCAAGCAGATCGCCGGTACGGGCGCCGTCTCGCAGGAAGAAATCTCGCACGCACAAACCGCTGTGCAGGCTGCGCAGTCCGCCCTGGAAGCCGCCAAGGAACAACTGCAGGGCAACCGCGTGCTGACCGAGCAGACCACGCTGGAGCGTCACCCGAACGTGTTGCAAGCCGCGGCGAAGGTCCGCGAGGCTTATCTCGCCTATGCGCGTACGAGCCTGCCCGCCTCTGTCACGGGCTATGTAGCCAAGCGTTCGGTGCAGGTCGGCCAGCGCGTCGCGCCTGGCACGCCGCTGATGGCCATCGTGCCGCTGGATCAGCTCTGGGTGGACGCCAACTTCAAGGAAGTGCAGGTGCGCCATATGCGCGTGGGCCAGCCGGTTGAACTGGTGGCCGACGTGTATGGCAGCAGCGTGACGTACCACGGCAAGGTGGTCGGCTTCTCGGCGGGTACGGGCTCGGCGTTTTCGCTGCTGCCGGCACAGAACGCCACCGGCAACTGGATCAAGGTGGTGCAACGCCTGCCGGTGCGCGTGTCGCTCGACCCGAAGGAGCTGAAGGACCATCCGCTGCGTGTGGGTCTGTCGATGGAAGCCAAGGTCGACATCCATGATGAAGGCGGCCAGAGCCTGGCCACCGCACCGGCTGCATCGCCGTTGCAAACCACCGTCTACGATCAGGCCGGCAAGGACGCCGATCAGGTCATCGCGAGCATCATCAGCGCCAACGCAGGTCGCGGCGGTGCAACGGCGCCGGCCGCTTCCAACGTGCCGGCCGTATCGGCTCCGCGCACTTCGCAACCCGCACCCAAGGTCTGACGCATGGCTACCGCCGCGCCCAAGCCGCTACCGCCACTGACCGGCGCCAAACTGGCGATCGGCACAGTTGCGCTGTCGCTGGCCACCTTCATGAACGTGCTGGATTCGTCCATCGCCAACGTGTCGATCCCGGCCATTTCGGGCGACCTCGGCGTGGCCCCGAACCAGGGCACGTGGGTCATCACCTCGTTTGCGGTGGCCAATGCCATCTCGGTGCCGCTTACGGGGTGGTTGACGCAGCGTTTCGGGCAAGTGCGCCTGTTCGTCACGTCGATCCTGCTGTTCGTGTTGTCGTCTTGGGCGTGCGGGCTGGCGCCCAATATGGGCATGCTGATCGCCGCCCGGATCATCCAGGGCGCTGTGGCGGGCCCAATGATTCCGCTGTCGCAATCGTTGCTGCTGTCGACCTATCCGCCCGCCAAAAGCTCAATGGCGTTGGCGCTGTGGGGTATGACGACGCTGGTCGCGCCAATCATGGGCCCGATCTTCGGCGGCTGGATCTCCGACAACATGAGCTGGCCCTGGATCTTCTACATCAACATCCCGGTGGGCATCCTGGCTGCTTATGCGACGTGGGTCATCTACAAGGACCGTGAATCGCCGACACGTTCGCTGCCCATCGACAAGATCGGCCTGGCGCTGTTGATCCTGTGGGTCGGCTCGCTTCAGTTGATGCTCGATCGCGGCAAGGAACTCGACTGGTTCAACTCGACCGAAGTCGTGGTGCTGACGGTCGTCGCCATCGTGGGCTTCGCGTTCTTCCTCATATGGGAGCTGACCGAAGATCACCCCGTGGTGGATCTGACGCTGTTCAAGGGCCGCAACTTCAGCGCGGGTGTCGTCGCCATCTCCGTGGCGTACGGCCTGTTCTTCGGCAACCTCGTGATCCTGCCGCTATGGCTGCAGACCATCGTCGGCTACACCGCCACCGATGCGGGCCTGATCATGGCACCGGTGGGCATCTTCGCCATCATTCTCTCGCCCGTGATCGGCAAGAACCTGCCGAAGATGGATGCACGCTGGGTCGCGACCACGGCGTTTATGACCTTCGCGCTGGTGTTCTGGATGCGCTCGCGCTTTACCGTGCAAGTGGATACCTGGACGCTGATGATCCCGACGCTGATCCAGGGCGCGGCCATGGCGATGTTCTTCATCCCGCTCACGTCGATCATCCTGTCGGGCCTGTCGCCTGAGCGGATTCCGGCCGCATCGGGTCTGTCGAACTTCGTACGGATCATGTTCGGCGGTATCGGTGCATCGATCTCGACCACGGTGTGGGACAACCGCTCCGCCCTGCACCACGCGCAACTGGTTGAACACGTGAATCCGTACAACCCGGCCTATGCGTCGTCGATCAACCAGTACACGCAATTGGGCATGCCCAACCTGCAGGCCAATGGCGTGATCGAACGCGTGATCTCGCAGCAGGCCGCCATGCTGGGTGCCAACGATATCTTCTGGATTTCGGCCGTGCTGTTTATCGTGCTGATCGTCTTCATCTGGTTGACCAAGCCAGCGAAGTCTGCCGCCGGTGCGGAAGCGGCAGCCGGCGCCCACTGATCCAAGATCGCGCGAACAAAAAAGCCACGCAGCTACGCGTGGCTTTTTTTGGTCAACCGATCGGCTCAAAGATGCACGAGCCGCTCCGGCCGGAGCACACCGCCTTGCCAGGCAGCCACTCCGAGCAGCGACGCAGTGGCATCCGCCGCGATCGCGTCACGCACGCCGTAGACGCGCACCTGGTCAGCATTCGGCAACGCCAATTGCAACGGCAAGCGCTGGCCATGCAGGAAGCGACGGCTCTCTTGCGCATCCAGCTCCACGCGCGGCAATGTCTGCAACAGCGCATCGACCGGCGCCAGCAATGCACCACGTGCATCTTCAGCAGCAGCGTCCAACGCTTCGAGCGTCACGGCGCCGTCCAGCGTGAGGTTGCCCACCTGGGTGCGACGCAGCGCAACCAGATGCCCGCCGCAGCCCAGCGCCTCCCCAATGTCTTCACCCAACGTACGGATGTAGGTGCCTTTGCTGCATGACACGCGTAACGTGATCGTCGGTTCGGCCGATTGCAGGTCGGTTGCCAGCAGATCAATCCCGTAGATCGTTACCCGACGCGCAGCACGTTCCACCGTTTGCCCCGCACGGGCGTACTCGTACAGCGGCTTGCCGTCCTTCTTCAGCGCCGAGTGCATCGGCGGCACCTGGTCGATCTCGCCGACGAAGCGCGCGATGGCTGCCTGCAGTCGCTCGGGCGTGACCGATACCGGGCGCTCGCTCAGCACCTCGCCTTCCGCGTCTGCGGTACTCGTCCTGATCCCGAGGCGCACGACGGTTTCGTACGTCTTGTCCGCATCGAGCAGATCCTGCGAAAACTTGGTCGCCTCGCCAAAACACAGGGGCAACAGGCCCGTAGCAAGCGGATCGAGCGTGCCGGTGTGCCCCGCCTTCTTGGCCCACAGCAGGCGTTTGGCGCGGATCAGCGCATCGTTGCTCGACCAGCCGATCGGCTTGTCTAGGAGCAGCACGCCATGCACATCACGCCGCGGCGGCTTTTGGGGCCTGGGCACTTGGTGCTCAGCCATCTCAATCGTCTTTGGCACGCGTGGCGTTGGCCTCATCGATCAGGCGCGACATCTCGATACCGCGCTCGACCGAACCGTCGAAGTGGAAATGCAGTGTCGGCACCGTATGGATGTGCAGGCGCTTGAACAACAGCGAATGCAGGTAGCCCGCCTTCTCGTTCAGGATGGCGCCGGCGACTTCCGGCTCGGCACCCAGCACCGTGAAGTAGATCTTGGCGTGCGCGTAGTCTGGCGTGAGCGTCACGGATTGCAGCGTCACCAGGCCCATTGCCGGGTTCTTGATTTCGCGCTGGATCAACTCGGCCAGATCGCGCTGGATCTGATCGGCGATGCGCACGTTGCGGCCAGCGGCCGATCCGGATTTCTTCGGCATAGAGTATTCCTCACATGGGCGCCGACAGCATGCGCCGGCTGGCCCAAAAAGACAAAACGGTGGCGCGGGACGCGCCCGGGCCACCGTCGCAAAGTCGAGCCGGACACCGCAGCGCCCGGCCAACGTATTACAGCGTACGCGCCACCTCAGTGATCTCGTAGACCTCGAGCTGATCGCCTTCCTGAACGTCGTTGAAGTTCTTGATCGACAGGCCGCACTCGAAGCCTTGCTTCACTTCCTTCACGTCGTCCTTGAAGCGCTTGAGCGAATCGAGTTCGCCCGAGAAGATGACCACGTTCGCACGCAGTACCCGCACCAGCGAATTGCGCTTGACGAAGCCGTCCAGCACCATACAGCCAGCCACTGCGCCAACCTTCGGCACGTGGAAGACCTGGCGCACCTCGACAAGGCCCGTCGTCTCTTCGCGCTTCTCCGGCGACAGCATGCCCGACATCGCCGCCTTCACCTCATCCACAGCGTCATAGATGATGTTGTAGTAGCGGATGTCGATGCCGTGGTTTTCCGCCAGCTTGCGCGCACCGGCGTCGGCCCGCGTGTTGAAGCCGATGATGACGGCCTTCGACGCGGTTGCCAGATTGACGTCCGACTCGGTGATACCGCCCACGGCAGCGTGCACAATCTGCACACGCACTTCGTCGGTCGACAGCTTCTTGAGCGAATGCACCAGCGCTTCCTGCGAGCCCTGCACGTCGGCCTTGATGATCAGCGGCAGCGACTTCACGTCGCCTTCGCTCATCTGTTCCAGCATGTTTTCCAGCTTGGCAGCCTGTTGGCGTGCCAGCTTCACATCGCGGAACTTGCCTTGGCGGAACAGCGCGATTTCGCGTGCCTTACGTTCGTCCGGCAGCACCAGCACTTCTTCACCGGCACCCGGCACTTCCGACAGACCCTGAATTTCCACCGGGATCGACGGACCAGCTTCCTTGGCCGGCTTGCCGTTTTCGTCCAGCATGGCGCGCACGCGGCCATAGGCGGTGCCCGCAAGCACCACGTCGCCGCGCTTGAGCGTACCGCTCTGCACGAGCACCGTAGCGATCGGACCCTTGCCCTTATCCAACTGCGCTTCCACCACCAGACCCTTGGCCGGCGCGTTGACCGGCGCCTTGAGTTCCAGCACTTCGGCTTGCAGCAGCACGTTTTCCAGCAGGCTGTCGATACCTTCGCCAGTCTTGGCGGATACCGGCACGAACGGCACATCGCCGCCGTACTCTTCCGGAATCACGCTCTCAGCCACCAGTTCCTGCTTGACACGGTCGGGGTTGGCTTCGGGCTTGTCGACCTTGGTGATCGCAACCACAATGGGCACCCCGGCCGCCTTCGCGTGCGCGATGGCTTCCTTCGTCTGCGGCATGACGCCATCGTCGGCCGCCACTACCAGAATCACAATATCGGTCGCCTTCGCACCGCGTGCACGCATGGCCGTGAAGGCCTCGTGGCCCGGGGTGTCCAGGAACGTAATGACGCCGCGATCGGTTTCGACGTGATACGCGCCGATGTGCTGCGTGATGCCACCGGCCTCGCCCGCCGCAACCTTGGCGCGACGAATGTAGTCCAGCAGCGAGGTCTTGCCGTGGTCGACGTGGCCCATGACGGTGACAACCGGCGGACGGGTTTCGGCTTCGGCGTTGGTTTGCTCCTGCACGTCCCCAACCAGCATCGCTTCCGGATCGTCCAGCTTGGCTGCGACCGCCTGGTGGCCCATTTCTTCGACCACGATCATCGCGGTCTCTTGGTCCAGTACCTGGTTGATCGTGACCATCTGGCCGAGCTTCATCATCTGCTTGATGACTTCAGCGGCCTTGACCGACATCTTGTGCGCCAGATCGGCAACGGAGATGGTTTCCGGCACGTGCACTTCACGCACGACCGGCTCGGTCGGTGCCTGGAAGGCATTGCGGTTGTCGTCGCCATGACGGTTGCGGCCGCCCTTGGAGCCGGAGCGCCAGCCGTCGGCACCGCCGCCCGTGTCGCCGCGCGTCTTCAGGCCGCCGCGCTTTCCGGTACGGTTGTCGTCTTGCCAACCCGACTTGCCGCGACCGCCCTTCTTGTCACCCGACGGCGAGCTCGGTGCAGCAGCGGCAGGTGCCGGGGCAGCCGGCTTCTTGGCAGCCGCAGCCGGGCGTGCTTCGCCGGCCGGCTTCACAGGCTTATGCAGCGTGCCCGATTGCTCTGCCTTCTTGACCTCTTCAGCCTTCCGCTCGGCGGGCGTCTTCAGCACGCGAGCCGGGGCGCTCATCATCTCGCGGATCGCGCGGGCTTCTGCTTCGGCAGCTTCGCGGCGCTTACGCGCGGCGTCTTCCTCGGCCTTGATCTTGTCGGCAGCGACGCGCGCCTCGTCAGCAGCCTTCTGCGCGGCTTCGCGCTCGGTTGCCAGACGCGCGGCGTCTTCCTCGGCCTTGCGGCGCGGGGCTTCGTCCGACGCTTCAGCAGCAGCGCGGGCAGCAACGGCCTCCTCTTCCGCTTTCTTGGCAGCGAGTTCAGCCTGACGCTTCTGCTCGGCCTCGGCGGCCTCCTGACGGGCGCGCCGCTCAGCTTCCTCGCGCTCCATCGCTTCCTGGCGCGCCTTGAGTTCGGCTTCTTGACGAGCCAGCAATTCGGCCTGGCGACGATGTTCTTCCTCGCGACGCGCGACTTCCTCGGCATCGACCACCGGCGCAGCCTCAGCCGCTTCCGATTCAGCCTGTGCCGCGTTCGGCTCATCACGCTTGACCAGCACGCGCTTCTTCTTGACTTCCACTTGCACGGTACGCGTCTTACCCGTGGCATCCGCCTGGCGGATTTCGCTGGTTTCGCGCTTGGTGATCGTGATCTTCTTGCGCGCGCCATCCTCGGCGCTGCCGTGTGCTCGCTTGAGATAGTCGAGCAAACGGGTCTTGTCCGATTCGGTGATGACGTCTTCCGGCGTCGCCTTTTGCACGCCCGCGGCCTGCAATTGTTCCAGCAGTGCTGATGCACTACGGTTCAATTCGCCAGCGAGCTGGGCAACTGTTGTGCTTGCCATTCAAACCCTTTCGATGCTTGGTTTCAGTGAGGATTGCGATAAACGATCAACGTTTATGCGACTCACGAAAACCAGTGTTCACGCGCCTTCATGATCAGCGCCTTGGCTTGTTCTTCGTCGACGCCGGTCATCTCGACCAATTCGTCCACGGCCAGCTCGGCCAAGTCGTCGCGCGTCTGGATGTTCCCCTCGGCCAGCTTGCCGATCAGCTCCGGGGTCAGCCCCTCGAGGTCGCGCAGGTCTTGCGACACCTTCTCGACCCTTTCTTCCTTCGCCAGCTCCATCGTCAACAGCACGTCGCGAGCGCGATTACGCAGCTCGTTGACGGTGTCTTCGTCGAACGCTTCGATTTCCAGCATTTCCTGCAGCGGCACGTAGGCCACTTCCTCGAGCGAGCTGAAGCCCTCTTCGATCAGGATGTCGGCAACCTCTTCGTCCACGTCCAGCTTCGCCATGAACAACTGACGAACGACGGAGCTTTCTTCCGCCTGCTTCTGCGCAGATTCTGCCGGCGTCATGATGTTGATCTGCCAGCCGGTCAATTCCGACGCCAGGCGAACGTTCTGGCCGCTACGGCCGATGGCCACGGCGAGATTTTCCTCGTCGACCACCACGTCCATGCTGTGCTTTTCCTCGTCCACGACGATGGACTGCACTTGTGCCGGCGCCAGCGCACCAATCACGAACTGCGCCGGGTCTTCCGACCACAGCACGATGTCTACAGCTTCGCCACCAACTTCGTTACGCACGGCGGTCACACGGGTGCCGCGCACGCCGACGCAGGTGCCAATCGGGTCGATGCGCTTGTCATGTGCAACGACTGCGATTTTCGCACGCACGCCCGGATCGCGCGCGGCGGCCTTGATCTCCAGCAGGCCCTGTTCCATTTCCGGCACTTCGTTTTCGAAGAGCTTGATCAGGAACTCCGGGCAGGTGCGGGACAGCTCGATCTGCGGGCCGCGTGCGGTACGGTCGACATTCAGGATGTATGCGCGGACGCGGTCGCCCGTACGCAGGTTTTCCTTCGGGATCATCTGGTCGCGGGCCAGCAGCGCCTCGACGCGACCGGTTTCTACGATCAGGCCCTTCTTGTCGGCGCGCTTGATCGTGCCGGTCATGACCTTCTCGCCACGATCCAGGTAATCGTTCAGGATCTGCTCGCGCTCGGCATCGCGGATGCGCTGCAGGATCACCTGCTTGGCAGCCTGCGCGCCGATGCGGCCAAACTCGACCGATTCGATCTGCTCTTCGACAAAATCGTCGACGTCGAGGTCAGGGTTCTGCTCCTTGGCTTCGAACAGCAGAATCTGCTTGTCCGGCTCCTGCAGGCCTGCATCGTCGGGAACGACGAGCCAGCGACGGAAGGTTTCGTGTTCGCCCGACTCACGGTCGATCGCCACGCGCACATCCACGTCTTCTTCAAAGCGCTTCTTGGTCGCCGAAGCCAGTGCAGCTTCCAGCGCCCCGAACACCACATCCTTGTCGACGTTTTTTTCGCGCGCAAGCGCATCGACGAGCAACAGAACTTCGCGGCTCATTGCTTGTTCCCTTTGTTTCGATTTCCTTTGAAGTCCAGCACGGGCACCAGCCGGGCGCGGTCGAGTTCCGACAGCGTGAATTCCAGCAGCGCAGGGCCTTCCTTGCCCTCAAACTCAAGGCCGATCCGTTCCTGGCCTGGCTCGCCCGTCGGAGCCTGAATGATTCCCGTGAAATTCTTCTGTCCATTCACCGGCAAGCGCAGCGTCACCTTGGCCTCAAGGCCGGCGAAGCGCGTGAAGTCGGCGAGCGTGCGTAGCGGGCGGTCCAGCCCAGGCGACGACACTTCCAGCCGTTCGTAGTTGACGTTTTCAACTTCGAACACGCGCGTGAGTTGATGACTCACTTTTTCGCAATCTTCAATGACGACGCCGTTCTCTGCCTGATCGATATACACGCGCAGCAGCCCGGCAGGCGCGCGCTCCACTTCCACCAGCTCATACCCCATGGCGGTGAGGGTTTTCTCAATCAGATCAGTCAGATGCACGTTTTTCCTGAAGAATTTCCCGGTATGGCCAACCTGCTGAAGCAAAAAAAAATGGGCGCAACGCCCATATCATTCGCCCATCTTCTGCAGGATGACTTTTGATTAGACTCACATTGTAATACGCTTCGAGGCAAAACGCAAAAATTGCCCCAAAGCCGCCACAAAATGGGGCGTTGCGACGAATGCCGCACACAACGCCCGCATTTTTAACGCTTACCGCCGCGTTTGCCACCACCGCGTGGCGCCTTGTTGCCGTTCGGCATGCCGCCAGCGCTCTTTCCGGGGCGCTTGTTGCCGGGTATGCGATTGCCATCACGCATGCCACCACCCGTCCCCGCACCGCCACGGCCGTTCGCACGATCGCCCATACGAGTCCGCGCTGTGAGCGTGGTCGGGCCTCCCACATTGATGTAGCCCATGGACGTCTGCATCGGATCCGGCTGACGCGGGCTGGACGGACGGCGCTGCGCGGGTTGCGCGCGATTCCCGTTCTCGATGCCCATACCGCGTGACTGGAAGTTCGCTTCCCCAGCAAAACCGGACGACATCGGGCCCATTAGTACCGGCGCGGGCCCACGGCGACGGTTGCCCTGGCGATCTTGGCCGCCGCCAGAACTCGCCGTCGGCACCTTCATGCCCAGCGTGCCCATCAGCGTACGCACGTCCTCTGCCGACACCTCCTGCCAGCGGCCGCGCTTGAGGCCACGCGGCAGCACGAAGCTGCCATAGCGCGTACGGATCAGGCGCGACACGGTCAGATTGACCGCCTCGAACATACGTCGGACTTCACGGTTCCGGCCTTCGGTCAGGGCCACGTGGTACCAGTGGTTGACACCCTCGCCGCCGCCGTCGACGCAGCGCAGGAAGTTGGCCTCGCCGTCCTGGAGCGGGATACCGTGCAGCAGCTTCTGGCGGTCGGTCTCAGCCAATTCGCCCAGCGTACGCACCGCATATTCACGTTCAACGCCATAGCGCGGATGCATGAAACGGTTGGCGATGTCGCCAGAGGTCGTGAAGATCAGCAGGCCCTCGGTGTTGAAGTCGAGGCGACCCACGGCGACCCACTTGCCAGTCTTCATGCGCGGCAATGCATCGAACACGGTCGGACGGCCTTCCGGATCGGACTGGCTGACGATTTCACCGGCCGGCTTGTGATATAGCAGCACGCGCGGCGGCTTGTTCGGCAGCTTGCGCTGGATAAGCTTGCCATTCACGCGCACCTGGTCGGTCGCGAGAATGCGTTGGCCAATGTGGGCCGGCAGACCATTCACGGAGACGCGACCCTGCAGGATCAGATCCTCCATGTCACGGCGCGAACCCAGTCCAGCATCAGCCAGGATCTTGTGCAGCTTGGGCGCGTCATCATCGGAAGTCAGTTCGCGCGTCTTGGGAGGCTGCGATGCGCCGCCGGTGTCGGCCTCCGAGTCATACGCACCGGAAATCACGTATTGGAAGACATCTTCTGAGCCCTTGCCGCCCTTCGGCCCCTTGCTGCCGCGATTCTGATTCTGGCCGCCCGCCTTGCCTTGCGGTTTGCCGTTGCGGTTCTGCTGCTTGCCACGACCGCCCGCGTTCTTGCCAACTGCACCTTCCGTGCGCTCGCTGCGCTCCGCGCGTTCTGCCGGCTGGCCTTCGCCCTGGCGACGGCGATTCTTGCCGAAACGGCCGCGCGGGCCACGTCGCTCGCCCTGCCCTTCGGCGGGCGCCTGTTCCGTAGGAACTGCGCCTTCCGCGGCAACGACCGCCGGCTCTCCCACTGCCTCTTTCGGCTTGCGTGCCCGGGGGGCGCGGCTCTTGCGCGGTTGCGCAGCTTGGCCGGCGTCTGCGGCACCCGCCTCAGCCACTTCGCCTTCGGGTCGACCCTCCTGCTGCTGGCGGCGCGAAGCCACGAGGTTGCGCAAGCCTCGGCGCAATCCCTTGCGGCGAGGGGTGGCCTCAGTCCCATCACCGCCGTCTTGTCGCGGCGGCTGAGCGTCGGCGTCGGCCGGCATACGTGTATCCATGGAGTCTGGCTGAGTGCTCACAACGTCTTTCAAATCTAGGGGTTCAAGCCATCCGCGGACTGCGCGGCGGGCATGGCGTTACGAATGTTCATTGGCGGCAGCCGCGGGCGGCTCGACCGGTGTTTTGTGTTCTGGCCCTGACGCAACCTCGGCCGCACTCACCGCTTGAGGCTCGGTTTCCAGGGCCGGCTCGTCGCGCGGCGCCATCTCAGGTTGCGCTAGTGTTTCAGCAGCCGCCTCAACGGAAGCCTCGGCAACCGGCGATCCGGCCGCTTCCGCCACCGAAGCCTCTGCACCTTCCGGCACGTCGTTGACCAGCGCTGTCAGTTCTTCCACCGCAATTGCGCCGCCCTCGAATTCGATGGCGCCCTGCTCCAGCAGGCTCGCCTGCGCCTGGGCGCGGGCATCTTCGAGCGGCGGCAACTCGTCCAGCGAGCGCAAGCCAAGGTCATCGAGAAACTGCTTGGTCGTTGCATACAGCGCAGGGCGGCCGGGCACGTCGCGATGACCGATGACTTCGATCCAGCCGCGGTCTTCAATCTGCTTGATGACCTGCGTGTTGACCGTAACACCGCGAATGTCTTCAATATCGCCGCGCGTGACCGGCTGGCGGTAAGCGATGATCGCAAGCGTCTCCATCACGGCGCGCGAGTACTTGGGCGGCTTTTCCGGATGCAGGCGGTCGAGATACACACGCATCTCGGGGCGGCTCTGCAGACGCCAGCCGGAGGCCAGCGCAACCAGTTCGACACCGCGATTCAGCCAGTCCTGGCGCAGCTCCTCGAGCAGCACACGGATGGTGTCTGCGGAAACATCTTCGTCGAATAGCTTGCGCAAGTCATTGACTCGCAACGGGTCCTGCGCGCAGATCAGCGCGGTTTCGAGGACGATCTTCGCCTCTTGGGTATTCATCGGGTTGAGCGGCTCGTCATTGCTCGCGCGCGGCGAATTGCCGTCACGCTTGAGGTTTGTCGTCCCGCCGCGACGCACGCGGCATTTCTGGTTGCTGTTGCCCGCCCGGGCCCGGAGCGCAAAGGCCAATCGATTCAATTGGACCCTGCACCGAAACGCAGTGGCTGTGCCCGCAAAGTAAGGGCCGGAGGAGCGAGTTGATCCGGTGCCGGTCAGGCACCACAAGGGCAATTTCTTCCGCCGCCATGTGGACGGATACTGCACCGGACGACTACCAAGAAGAATGGCAGTCCACCCGAATCGACTGTCCAGGGTGACACTACCGCTGGAGGGCATCGCTTGGCGCCGCGCTTGGGATTGTTGATTTGCGCGGGTGGCGAATCGAATTGTTAGCGATTGTAGGGCAATTTCCAGCGGCGCCGCAACCGGGAAGATGATCTAGCCTTCCTATCCCAGGTCGGATGGCAATTTACGCGTGCTTTAAACGCCTACAGTACCAGACAGAATCCGTGTGCGTTGAGCATCTCTGGCAGCCAGATCGCGTGCACCAGCCCCCATATGCCGAACCCGGCGATGGCGACGCCGGCCGCGCCACGCGCCCACCGGCGGCGCGACAAGCCGCGCAGCCACCCAGCGAAGCCAGACATCATCAACAGGTTGGGCAGCGTACCCGCACCAAAGGCGAGCATGACCACCGCCCCGGAGGCAGCGTTGCCTGCCAGCAACGCCACAGCCAATGCGCCGTAGACCATGCCGCACGGCACCAGTCCCCAGGCCATACCCGTGATATAGCGGCGTAGGAACGGCGGCTGACGTTGCAGCGTGCCGCCCAGTGTGGCAGCCCCCCGAGACAGGCCGCCAGCGACGCGGCCGAGCAAGCGCTCGAGCCACACACTGCGCCACGCATCTCCGGCGGAACGCACGAGCAGCATGGTCCCATAGGCGAGTAGCAATACACTGGCGAAGGCAAACAAGCCGCGTTGAATCGGCAGCCATTGCTGGCGCCAGAAGGTCGCGCCCATCGCACCCATGATTGCGCCAAGCAGCGCGTAGGTGGTCAACCGGCCGGCATGCATGACGACCTGCTCGAACCATAGCCGGCGGCGCGACACGACCCGTACCGCCACAGTTCCACGTTCGGCCGCGAGCGCGATCCCGCTGCACATCGCCAGACAATGCACACCGCCGAGCAATGCAATCAGAAAAACGCTGAGAAGCGCTGCAGCACTCATCTTTTTGACGCTCTTTTGATATGGGCCAAGGTTTTCGTTTTGCTGTTGCGAACTAAGCGTAATTGACGCGTTTTGCCGCATCGGAAATGTCCGAGGACAAGAAGGTCGCCGTTATAATAAGCTGAGTTGCATCACAAGAATTACTCATTTCACTTTCCCGAAATTCAGTCGCCCCGCCCGTGCTCACTCGAATCGCACTTACCGACCACGCCTCGCGTTGCTCCACCTGTGTACTCGGGCAAATCTGCCTGCCGGTGGGAATGAACTCGGACGACGTGCGCAAGATGGACGATTTGGTCAGCGAGCGCATCCGCATTAAGAAGGGGCAATCGCTCTATTCCCTGGGGGAGCCGCTCGAAGCGGTTTACGGCATTCGTTTCGGTACGCTCAAAACCCATCTGACGCTGGAAGACGGTCGGCACCAGATCACGGGGTTCCACCTGCCGGGTGAGATCGTCGGGCTCGATGGCATTGGCGATATGCGCCATGTGTCGGATGCAACCGCGCTCGAAGATACCGAAGTCTGCGTGGTGCGCTACGACGAGCTGCAACACCTTTCGCGCCGGCTGCCTTCGCTGCAGCATCAGTTCCTGCGCATCATGAGCAAGGAGATTTCGCAGGATCACCTGATGCTGCTCACGCTGGGTTCCATGCGTGCGGAGGAGCGTCTCGCAGCGTTCCTGCTTAACCTCTCGAAGCGTTCGGCCCAGCGGGGATATTCGTCAACAGAGTTTGTGCTGCGCATGAGCCGCGAAGAGCTGGGCAGCTATCTGGGTCTCAAGCTCGAAACCGTCAGCCGCCTGTTCTCGCGCTTTGCCGAAGCGGGCCTCATTCAGATCCGCCAACGCCATGTCAAGCTGATCGACCTGGCCGGCCTGCGCCAGGTCATGAGCGGTCAAGCCGCTTGAAGCTCCTTCCATGGCGCCCGCTCACACGAGCGGGTGTTCATGCGCTTCCAGTTTGCCGATGCCCGGGGACACGTAGAGCGTCAGCGCGCTCGACAATCCGCACAGCAACCAGAACACAAAGAACGATACCGTGTAGACCGCCTGGGCCGACACGGTGATCTGTTCGCCGAAGAAACGCAGGTCGGCGGGGTCCACCACTGCAAAGACCACCAGTTCAGCCAGCGCGGCCGACAGAAATGCCGGCCACAGAATCCACATTAGCAGTCGACGCTTCATCGGGCCTCCGCGTGAATACCATGTGTCGGCGTGACGGTCGTCTTTTCAACGACCAAACCGTGGCGCACGACGTTGTCGTGAATAGCGACATCGGGATGCGATATCGCCAGCCAGATGGTGACGCCGCAGCCGATCATGGCGACAAACGGCCCTGCCATCAGCAGCCACGGCCAGGGCTCGCACCACCACGGACGGGCCTGCGCGGAAGATTGCGTTGCGTGCATCGTTGCCTCCTGTTGGGGATGCCGCATCAGCGCGGCACGATGAAGCTAGACGGTTCGCGCAGTACGAGGCTGGCGCTACCGCTGTCTGCGTGGATGACGAAACGGATTTTGTGCGAGCCGGGGGCGGCATCATCGGCTGGCCGGCGTACGCGCACTGGCAGCAGTCGGTTGGCCGCCGGTGGCAGCTCCAGTGTGGTCGACTCGCCACGACCGCCCTGCACATCCAGTTCCGGCATGCCCTCTGCTGTGATGGTCACGCGCATGGGGAGCTCGGACGCGTTCATCAACTGCAGGCGGTAAACGTTCTCGATCTTGCCCCCGTCCACTTCGCGCGCCAGTGCACCACGATCACGAATCACATCAACCTTGAGCGGCTGGCGCATGGCCAATGCCATGATGAAGCCGGTGATGAGCACGAGCATGATCCCGGTATAGATCAGCACGCGCGGGCGCAGCAGATGTCGCCGGGCGTCCTTCGGGCTGAGCCGATCGCGCATTGCGCGTTCGGACGTATAGCGGATCAGACCGCGCGGGTAGCGCATCTTGTCCATGACCTGATCACAGGCATCAATGCAGGCGCCGCAACCAATGCATTCGTATTGCAGCCCTTGGCGGATGTCGATGCCGGTCGGGCACACTTGTACACAGATGCTGCAGTCGACGCAGGAACCCAGACCTTGCGCTTCGAAATCGGCGTTGCGCGAACGACTGCCGCGCGGCTCGCCGCGCAGGGTGTCATAAGTCAGGACGTAGGTATCGGGATCGACCATCACGCTCTGGAAACGAGCGTAGGGACACATGTAGCGGCACACCTGCTCGCGCATGAAACCGGCGTTCCCCCATGTCGCGAATGCATAGAAGAGCATCCAGAAAGTCTGCCAAGGGCCAAGCGACAGCGTCCAGGTCTCCATGCCCAGGTCGCGAATCGGCGTGAAGAAGCCAACGAAAGTGAAGCCCGTCCACAGCGCGATCAGCACCCAAGCCGAATGCTTGGTGACCTTGAGACGCAGCTTGCGCAGGCTCCAACGCTCACCGTCGAGCCGGATGCGGGCAAAGCGGTCGCCTTCGACATGGCGCTCGATCCACATGAAGATTTCGGTGTAGACCGTCTGCGGGCAGGCATAGCCGCAAAAGAGTCGGCCCGCCACCGCCGTGAACAGGAACAGCGCCAGCGCCGATAGCACCAGCAGCACTGCCAGATAGATGACATCCTGCGGCCACAACACGAGGCCAAAGAGGTAGAACTTGCGGGCGCCCAGGTCGAACAGCACTGCTTGGCGACCATTCCACTGAAACCACGGCAAGCCATAAAAGATGGCTTGCGTGGCCAACACCAGCCAGACGCGCCAACGCGCAAAGGCGCCTGTTACGGCGCGCGGATAGATCTTGCGCCGGACCTCATAGAGCATCTGCTCGGTCGGTGCGTCCTCGGCGCCCGCCGCCGCAGTGGCGGGCGTCATCGGGCGCCAGGCTGGTTCTTTGTCGCTCATTGCGCGTGACTCGTGTTGCTGTTCGACAGACCCCAGACATAGGCCGCCAGCATGCGGATCTTCTCCGGCGAGAGCAGGTTCTCGTGTGCCGGCATCGTGTTGTCACGGCCTTTGAGGATGGTCTCGACGATGGTCGCTTCCGAACTGCCGTACAGCCAGACGCGGTCGGTCAGGTTGGGGGCGCCGAGCGCCTGATTGCCCTTGCCGGTTGCCATGTGGCAGGCCGCGCAAACCGACTTGAACGTCGGTTCACCGCGCGCTGCCTTGATCGGGTCGTAAGCCAGGCCCGACAGCGAGCGCACGTAGTTGGCCACGTTGACAGCCTGATTGCCGTCCACCACCGCTGCCAGCGATGGCATGACTCCGTGACGCCCCTTGGTGATGCTGGTCAGGATCGTCTCCGGTTCGCCGCCATACAGCCAGTCGTTGTCGGTCAGGTTCGGGAAGCCTTTCGAGCCGCCGGCGTCTGAGCCATGACACTGCGCACAGTTGTTCAGGAACAGGCGCTGGCCGATCTCATGGGCTTGCGGGTCGGCGGCGATCTGCTTGATGTCCATGCCCGCATAGCGCTCATAGAGCGGGCGGACCTGCGCGTCGGCAGCCGCACGCTGCGAGGCCAGCTCGCCGCGTGTCGAGAAACCAAGCACACCGCCATATGCACCCAGGCCCGGGTACAGGATCAGGTACCCCAACGCAAAGATGCACGACAGCAGGAACATCCACATCCACCAGCGCGGCAGCGGATTGTTCAGTTCACGCAGATCGCCATCCCAGACATGGCCGGTATCTTCGCCAGCGCTGTGCCCCGGTGCCACTTGAATACGCCGCTGTGAGAACAGCAGCCAGATGCACCACACGATGCCGACCAGAGCGATCGCCGCGATGTAGTACCCCCAGAACTCCGAAATGAAGTCGCTCATGATTCTGTGTCCTTATTGATGCGGGCGCGACGCGTCTGCGCGCGCACCGGCGACCTCGGCCTCATCGGGCAGCAGGAAGGGCAGCATGGCCGATTCCGCATTCGCAGCGCGGCGATGCGCGGAAAATGCCCACCAGGTAATACAGACGAACAGCACGAGGAAGACGGCAGTCGCAATTGCACTCAGCATGGCCATGGCTTACTCCTTGGCGGCAACGGTGGCAGGTGCAGCAGCCGGCGCGGCAGCCACGTCCCGGACGTTGCGCAGTTCAACGCCCAGCCCTTGCAGATAGGCGACCACGGCGTCTTCTTCCGTCTTGCCGGCCAGTTGCTCGCGCGCACCGGCGATCTGTGCATCCGTGTACGGCACACCAAGCTGGCGCAGGACGTGCATCTTCTTTTCGATGTCGCTGTTGTCGAGCGGCGTCTTCGACAGCCACGCATATGCAGGCATGTTCGACTCGGGCACCACTTCACGCGGGTCGCGCAGGTGGATGCGATGCCAGTCGTCCGAATAGCGTTGCCCCACGCGCGCCAAGTCCGGACCGGTGCGCTTGGAACCCCACAGGAACGGGTGATCGAACACCGATTCACCTGCCAGCGAATAGTGGCCATAGCGCTCGGTCTCGGCGCGCAACGTACGCACTTGCTGCGAGTGGCAGCCAACACAGCCTTCGCGGATGTAGATGTCGCGCCCCGCCAGCCGCAGTGGCGAATAGGGAGCGATGCCCTTGACCGGTTCAGTGGTCGAGTGCTGGAAGAAGAGCGGCAAAATCTGCACCAAGCCCGCAATGCTGACGACGACGAGCGTCATCGCAATCAGCAAGCCGATGTTCTTTTCCAGCGTCTCGTGCGAGAAAAACTTGTTGGATTGGTTGCTCATGTTCCCCTCCTCACTGAGCCGCGACCATCGGGGTCTGGGCCGATTGAGGAATCGGCGCATCGATTGCCTTGCTGCCCTGAATGGTCTTGAACACGTTGAATGCCATCAGCAGCATGCCGCCCAGGAAGCACAGACCACCAGCCAAGCGAATCAGGTAGAACGGGTACGTTGCCTTGACCGCCTCGACAAAGCTGTAGGTCAGCGTGCCGTCGGCCTCGGTGGCACGCCACATCAGGCCTTGCATCACGCCAGCAACCCACATGGCGGCGATGTAGAGCACCACGCCAATGGTCGCCACCCAGAAGTGCACCTCGATCAGGCGCGTGCTGTACATCTTCTGTTGACCGAACAGGCGCGGAATCATGTAGTACATCGAGCCGATGGTGATCATCGCCACCCAGCCCAGGGCGCCGGAGTGCACGTGGCCAATCGTCCAATCGGTGTAGTGCGACAGCGCGTTGACGGTCTTGATGGACATCATCGAGCCCTCGAACGTCGCCATGCCGTAGAAGGACAGCGCCACCACGAGGAACTTCAGGATCGGATCCGTGCGCAGCTTGTGCCAGGCACCCGAGAGGGTCATGATCCCGTTGATCATGCCGCCCCACGACGGCGCCAGCAGAATCAGCGAGAACACCATGCCGAGCGACTGTGCCCAGTCCGGCAGCGCGGTGTATTGCAAGTGGTGCGGGCCCGCCCACATGTAGGTGAAGTTCAGCGCCCAGAAGTGCACGATCGACAGGCGGTAGGAATAGATCGGTCGCTCAGCCTGCTTGGGCACGAAGTAATACATCATGCCCAGGAAGCTGGTGGTCAGGAAGAAGCCCACCGCGTTGTGGCCGTACCACCATTGCACCATCGCATCCTGCACGCCGGCATATGCCGAGTACGACTTCCAGAGCGACACCGGCAGCTCGGCGTTGTTGACGATATGCAGCAGCGCGATGGTGATGATGTAAGCGCCGAAGAACCAGTTGGCCACGTAGATGTGCCGGGTCTTGCGCTTGATGATGGTGCCGAAAAACACGATCGCATAAACCACCCACACCACGGTGATCAGAATGTCGATCGGCCATTCCAGCTCAGCGTATTCCTTCGAGCTCGTGTACCCGAGCGGCAAGGTGATCGCAGCCGCCACAATCACGGCCTGCCACCCCCAGAAAGTGAATGCGGCCAGCGTGTCGGAAAGCAGGCGCACCTGGCAGGTGCGCTGCACGATGTAATACGACGTCGCAAACAGCGCACTGCCGCCAAACGCAAAGATGACGGCATTTGTGTGCAGAGGACGCAGCCGGCCGTAGGTCAACCACGGCACCCCAAAATTCAATTGCGGCCAGATCAACTGGGCCGCGATCAGCGCACCGACCGCCATACCGACAATGCCCCAGACGATCGTCATGATCGAGAACTGGCGGACAACGCGGTAGTTGAAGGTCTGGGTGGGCTGCAACGCGCTGGACGATTGCATGCTTGCTCCCCAAGATAGTTGGTGTGATGTGGTCATGTTAAGAACCAGGCCGCTGGAGAGCCTTGACGTGCATCAAGGCAACCCAGGCAACGTGGTCAGGCAGTTCCGTCCCGCGACACTGCGTCGCGCGTGGGCGTATCGGGGTCCAACAGAATCGATTCGGCCGGCGCTTTAAGATCGTCGTACTGCCCAGAGCCGACGGCCCACCAAAGGGCGCCTACGATCGCCACCACGAGCATCAGCGACAGTGGAATCAGCAGGAACAGCGTTTCCATGGCCCCTCCTTTTAAGTCGCGCGCGAAAGACGCCATGCGTTGAGCGCCACGAGCAGCGATGACAACGACATGCCGATGCCCGCCGCCAGCGGGGACAGCCACCCGAGCGTGGCCAGCGGAATGCTGATCGCGTTGTAAGCGAACGCCCAGCCCAGGTTTTGGCGCACAACACGCAATGCGCGGCGACCGATCGACACGGCTTCGCTGATGGCCAGCAGCCGCGGCTCTGTGAAAATGGCGTCCGCGCCGGCCTGCGCCAATGGCGCACCGGATCCGATGGCGATGGAAACCTGCGCCTGCGCAAGCAATGGGGCGTCGTTGATGCCATCTCCGACGGCCAGCACATGTGCACCGTTTGCCTGCAACTTGTGCACGTAGGCACGTTTATCTTCGGGACTGGCGCCGCCCACCGCGTGATCGATACCGAGTCGGTTGGCCCACCAGTGAACGGTCTCCGGCGCATCGCCGGAAACAAGATGCAAGCGCAGGCCTTGCCCACGCAACGCGCTCAGGCAGACAGGCGCATCGCCACGCGGCGTATCGGCCAGCGTGAAGCGGGCAAGCGGCTCGCCATTGCGGCCGAGCCAGACGCAGGTGCACGCGGCCGCCGGCGGCACCTCCTCCATTGGCGCTTCCGTGTCGTAACGGATGGAGGTGATCGCGTGATTTGCGTATTGCGTCGCCGCGAACGACTGCGTGCCCAGCCGCATCACATGACGGTCGGCCAAGGCATACACGCCCTGCCCCGGCACGTTCGTCACCGGCCCCAACGTTGGCAACGGCATTGCATCTGAAGTGGCGCCACGCAACGACTGGGCGATCGGATGGCTCTCGGCCTGCTCCATCGCGCAAGCCAGTGCGAGGCAATTCTCTGCATCGAGATCGGAGAAGGTCTCGATGCTCAACAAGCGCAAACGCCCTTCGGTGAGCGTACCGGTCTTGTCGAGCAGCACATCCGTAGCGGCCGCCAGGCTCTCGATAGCGTGACCGCGCGTAACCAGCACACCACGCCTGGCCAGCGCACCGCTGGCAGCAGCCAGCGCAGACGGCGTGGCCAGCGACAACGCACATGGGCAGCTCACCACCAGCACCGCCACGGTGACGGCAAACATCCGTGTCGGGTCGATCCACCACCACGCGATCGCCGTCAGCAGCGCCCAGCCGAGCAACACTGCAACAAAGCGCCCGGCCACACGATCGGCGAGCTCCGCCATGCGGGGCTTGTCCGTCAAGGCACGCTCCAGCAGTTCGACGATGGCGGCAAGGCGCGTTTGGGCGCCCACGCGGTACACACGCACGCGAATGGCGCTGACAACGTTGTAACTGCCTGCCAGCACGGTCGCGCCCACGTCGCGCGGACGCGGCACGCTTTCACCGGAGAGAAGCGATTCGTCGATCTCGGTGGTGCCGTGTTCGATGGAGCCGTCTGCAGGCAGTACTTCACCGGCTCGCACCTCCACGCAATCCCCTGGCTGCAAGGTCGCGACTGGGATGGTTTCCAGCGCACCGCTTTCGGCATCGATGCGCCGGCAGGTGGCCGGCAGCTGACGCACCAACGCCTCGGCGCCCGACGCTGCGCTTTGCCGCGCACGCAGCTCCAGATAACGCGCCGCGAGCAGGAAAGCGACGAACATCGTCACTGAATCGAAATACGTTTCACCATGGCCGCGCAGGGTGGCGACTACGCTGGCAACGAATGCTGCGCCAATGCCCAGCGCCACGGGCACGTCCATGCCGACGTGCGCATGCCGTATCTGCCGCCACGCGTTGATGAAAATGGGCCGCGCAGAGATCAACACCACCGGCGCCGTCAGCAACAGGCTCGCCCACTGCATCAGGCGCGTCTGGCTCACGGGGATGTCGCTGCCGTGCAGGTACACCGGCCATGCGTACATCATCACCTGCATCATCCCGAGCATCGCCAGCCCCAAGCGGATCAGCAGGCTGCGGCGTTCGCGCGCCTCGGCAGTGCGGCGGGCGGATGGCTGGTCCGGCCACGCTTCATATCCGACGTCGGCAATGGCTGCAAATACGGCGGACAGCCTCAGCGCGCCAGCATCGCCGACGATGCGCGCGCGTTCCGTGGCGTAATTGACGGTGGCTTCACGCATGCCCGGCACCCGCGAAAGCGCGCGCTCGATCAGCCACACACAGGCGGCGCAACGCATGCCGCTGATGGCAAGCGAAAGCTCTTCCGAGCCATCCGCGCGCGGGCGTACAAAGCGCTCACGCATCACAGGCAGATCGTAGGTCGCCCAAACCGCTTCAGCTTCGGTGCGGCGGTCGCCTTCGATGGGCTTGGCAAAGGCGATCGGGCCGTCATAGATGTGGCCCATGCCCGAGGCGTGCAGCGTTTGCGCGACAGCCTGGCAGCCGGCACAGCAAAATTCCCGGGACTTCCCGCCGATATCCGCGTGGAGTGCGATGGCACCGTCAAGCGGCGATGCGCAGTGATAGCAGGTGATGCGCGACGCGGCTGTCCCGCTCGAACCAATAGGCGAGCCTGTTCCGGCAACCGGTGCGGCTGGATGGGTGGGGGCGAATGTCGTCGTCATTATGAGGACGATGCTAGCCAGCCTCCCCCGGCCGGCCCTTGACGCGCATCAAGCGCCTGGCAATCAGAATGAGGTGGAAATTGAGGTGGAAATGCGACCCGCAGAGCACCCGGCGCAGCCACCCCTCCCATAAAAAAATAAGCCGCCTATAGTGGATAGCTGCACCAGGCAAACAGGAGGGCGCGACATGGCAACCGAATTCAGCCTGTACAACATCCACTGCGAATGGGGCGAGCACGGCGCGTCCGCGCTGGCGCCGCATTGCGACGCCGTCATCGTGGTGGACGTCTTGTCCTTCTGCACCTGTGTGGATGTGGCCGTGGCGCGCGGGGCACGCATCTATCCGTATCCATGGCGCGACGCCAGCGCTGAAACCTTCGCGCGCCGCGCGGGGGCGATGCTGGCGGGCTACAACCGCAGTCAGGCAGGCTACACGCTCTCGCCGACGTCGCTGCGGGAACTGCCGGTCGGCAGCAGCCTGGTCCTACCCTCGCCTAATGGGGCGACGCTCGCACTCGCCACTGGATCAACGCCGACGTTTGCTGGCTGCCTGCGCAACGCGCGCGCGGTCGCGGAAGCTGCCTCGCGGCTGGGCCGACGGGTGGCCGTGGTGGCATCAGGGGAACGCTGGGCCGACGGCACCTTGCGCCCAGCGCTGGAAGACTGGCTGGCCGCCGGTGCGATCGTGCATCACCTGTCGGAAACGGTGGCTGGGTTCCTGCCGCAGGCGCTGTCGCCGGAAGCGCTCGCGGCTCGCGCGGTCTACCGTGAGGCGTCGCAGACCGGCATGATGAAAGCGTGGTTGCTCGATTCTGTATCGGGCCGCGAGCTGTGCGAACGGGGCTTTACAGAAGACGTGACCATGGCCTCGCAAACGGATGTAAGCAACGTCGCCCCCATGCTAGTGGAAGGCGCGTTCCGCAACGTCAACCGCAAGACCGAGCGCCTGCCGCAAGACTTCTTTGGGGCAAGCCTGCGGCCTTCGCAGGCACCGCCCTCACACCGCAACGCGCCGCCAACGTCACACTAGGCTGTCGCTACCGGAAGCAATCACGTCAACGACGTGTCCACCTCGCGGCGAGGTGCTTCGAGGTATTCGCGTGACTGCATCTCGACGATGCGCGACACGGTGCGCTGGAATTCGTTGGCCATTTGGCCTTCGGTGTACAGCTCCTCCGCCGGCACCTCGGCCGACATCAGCAGCTTGACCTTGTGGTCGTAGAACACGTCGATCAGCCACGTGAAGCGCCGCGCCTCGGATGCCATGCGCGGCGTCATCTTGGGCACATCGGCCAGGATGACTGTGTGAAAGCGCGAGGCGATTTCCAGGTAGTCGTTCTGTGAGCGCGGCCCCCCGCATAGCGTGGCGAAGTCGAACCACACCACACCGCCGGCCTTGCGCGCTGCCCGAATCTCACGGTGCTCGATGCGCAGCACCGGCGACTCGTCCGGCACCCCGGCCACCGCCGTAAATGCATCCCGCAACGCCGAGTTGGCCTTCGCGCCCAGCGGCGTGTAATACGCCTGCACCTGCTCCATCGCCCGCTTGCGGTAATCGACACCCGCGTCGACGTTGAGGATGTCGAGCTTCTCCTGCAGCAGCGCGATGGCCGGCAGCACGCGGTCGCGATGCAGGCCGTCCGGATACAGCAAGTCGGGCCGATAGTTGGACGTCATCACGAACTGCACGCCGTTGGCAAACAACTGATCGAGCAAGCGGTGCAGGATCATCGCGTCGGCAACGTCGCTGACGTGAAATTCGTCAAAGCAGATCAGGCGGTAGCGCTTGGCAATGCGTCGGGCCAACTCGTCCAGCGGATCAGCGCGGCCACGCAATTCTTCCAGCTGGCGATGCACTTCGCGCATGAACTCGTGAAAGTGCAGACGCGTTTTGCGCACCAATGGCACGCAGCCATAGAACGCATCCATCAGGAACGACTTGCCGCGCCCCACCCCGCCCCACATGTAGACGCCACGCGGCAAATCGGGGCGCACGAGCATCTTGCGCAGCGCATTCGAACGACGGGCCTTGTAGGCGACCCACTCGTCGTAGCACCGCTGCAGGCGGTCGACGGCGCGTTGCTGCGCTTCGTCCGGCTGGTAGCCGCGCGCCTTCAGTTCCTGTAGGTAGGTTTCCTGGACGTTCATCTGCTTGATCTGCTTGGGGCACCATTTACGGGCCCAAATGGACCGATGCCCGGCAATCTTGTGGATTCACCGGGCATCGTGCTTGCCTTGCGGCTTGCGATTTACATATTGAGCTGACGCTTGTCGACGGCCAGCGCAGCTTCGCGCATCACTTCCGACATCGACGGGTGCGGGTGGCAGATACGGCCGATGTCTTCGGCTGCAGCCTTGAATTCCATCGCCACCACGGCTTCGGCAACCAGGTCCGAGGCGTTGGCTGCGACGATGTGCACGCCCAGGATTTCATCGGTCTTCGCATCGGCGATGACCTTCACGAAACCGTCGGATGCACCCATGCCCAGCGCACGGCCGTTGGCCAGGAACGGGAACTGGCCGGCCTTGGTCTCGCGGCCTTCGGCCTTGAGCTGCTGCTCGGTCTTGCCGACCCATGCAATTTCCGGGTAGGTGTAGATGACCCACGGAATGCAGTTGTAATCGATGTGCGGCTTCTGGCCGACGATGCGCTCGGCCACAGCCACGCCTTCGTCTTCTGCCTTGTGCGCCAGCATCGGGCCACGCACCACGTCGCCGATCGCCCACAGGTTCGGCAGCTTTGTCGCGCAGTGGTCGTCCACTTCGATAAAGCCACGCTGATCCGCCGCCAGGCCGATCGCTTCCAGGCCCAGGTTGTCGGTGTTCGGCACGCGGCCGATCGACACGATCAGCTTGTCGCACTCCAGCACTTGCGCAGCGCCGGCAGCGTCGGTGTAGTTGACCTTCACGCCCTTGGCCGACGATTCGATCTCGCCAACCTTCACGCCGACGTTGATCTTCAGGCCCTGCTTGGTCAGCAGCTTGTTGGCTTCCTTGGCAACCGATTCGTCCGCCGCACCGAGGAAGCTCGGCAGCGCTTCGAGAATCGTCACTTCGGCACCCAGACGGCGCCACACCGAGCCTAGTTCCAGGCCGATCACGCCAGCGCCGATCACGCCCAGCTTCTTCGGCACTTCGGCAAACTTCAGTGCGCCTTCGTTGTCGGCAATGGTCACGTTGTCGACCTTCACGCCCGGCAGATGGCGAGCCTTCGAGCCCGTGGCAATGATCACGTGCTTGGCAGTCACGACTTCCGTGCCGGCCTTGCCTGCGATCTCGACCTGATAGCCGGCGTCGGTCTTGCCGACGAACTTGCCGTGGCCCTTGAGCAGCGTCACCTTGTTCTTGCGGAACAGGAACTCGATGCCCTTCGTCATCTTGCCGACGATGTCGTCCTTGCGCTTGAGCATCTTGGCCACGTCGACCTTGACGCCATCCACCGTGATGCCGTGGTCGGCCAGGTGGTGGTTCACGTTCTCGAACTCTTCCGACGAGGCGAGCAGCGCCTTCGAAGGAATGCAGCCGACGTTCAGGCAGGTGCCACCCAGGCGCGGCTCGCCCTTCGGATCATCGTAGGGGTTGTCTTCGCAGCAGGCCACGTTCAGGCCCAGCTGACCCGCGCGGATGGCGGCGATATAACCGCCGGGGCCGGCGCCGATCACCAGCACGTCAAATTCTTTGCTCATGGAGAAATCCTCGATTCGGACGCCGCCGCACAGCGCGGGCGGCGTCTCGTGTCATCAACGCGGTCGATTAGAGATCCAGCAGCAGGCGGGCCGGATCTTCCAGCGCTTCCTTCATCGCCACCAGACCCAGCACGGCTTCGCGGCCGTCGATGATGCGGTGGTCATAGGACATGGCCAGGTAGTTCATCGGGCGGACCACGACTTGGCCGTTCTCCACCACGGCACGGTCCTTGGTGGCGTGCACGCCCAGGATGGCCGATTGCGGCGGGTTGATGATCGGGGTCGACAGCATCGAGCCGAACGTGCCGCCGTTCGAGATCGAGAACGTACCGCCGGTCAGGTCGTCCAGCGTCAGCTTGCCGTCCTTGGCCTTCTGGCCGAATTCAGCAATCTTCTTCTCGATATCGGCCAGGCTCATCTGGTCGGCATTGCGCAGGATGGGCACCACCAGGCCGCGCGGCGAGCCAACAGCGATACCGATGTCGAAGTAGCCGTGGTAGACGATGTCGTTGCCGTCAACCGATGCGTTGATGATCGGGTACTTCTTCAGCGCGTGGACAGCCGCCTTCACGAAGAACGACATGAAGCCCAGCTTCACGCCGTGAGTCTTCTCGAACTGGTCTTTGAACTTGGCGCGCAAGTCCATCACCGGCTTCATGTTGACTTCGTTGAAGGTGGTGAGGATAGCGTTGGTCGATTGCGACTGCACCAGACGCTCGGCGATACGGGCACGCAGGCGGCTCATCGGCACGCGCTCTTCCGGACGGTCGCCCAGGGCGGCGAAGTCCACCGGAGCAGCCACTTGCTGCAGCGCCGGACGTGCGGCTTGCGGAGCGGCAGCAGCAGCCGGCTTGGCGCCACCGGCCACGGCACCCAGCACGTCGCCTTTGGTGATGCGGCCATCGCGGCCCGTGCCGGCCACTTGGCCAGCCGACAGGTTGTTCTCGGCCATCAGCTTGGCAGCCGACGGCATCGCCACGCCACCCGCTGCAGCGGCGGCCGGAGCGGCAGCAGCCGGTGCCGGTGCAGCAGCCACGGGGGCCGGTGCAGCAGCTGCCGGAGCCGCGGCGCCTGCCTTCCCTTCGGTGTCGATCTTGGCCAGCAGCTGTTCCGACGTCACGGTTGCGCCGTCGGCGACCAGCACTTCAGCCAGCACGCCAGCCGACGGGGCCGGCACTTCCAGCACAACCTTGTCGGTCTCGACTTCAATGAGGATTTCGTCCTGGGCCACGGCTTCGCCCGGCTTCTTCTTCCAGGAGATCAGCGTGCCCTCTTCAACGGACTCGGAAAACTGCGGGACCTTGACTTCAACGATAGCCATTTCGGTGCTTCCTTGGATTCATGTGCACGTGCCCCTCTCGTTCGGGAGCCGCGCTAATTCGATATATGGTGGAATTCGGTAGCGGAGATGCGTCAAGGCGACAGCCGAAGCTGCCGCCTTGGAGCGAATGTCGCTTACTTGTTCAGCACGAAGCCTTTGAGCTTGCTAAACGCGGCATCGATCAGTGCCTTCTGCTGCTCGTTGTGCTTGGCGTAGTAGCCCACGGCCGGCGATGCCGATGCCGGGCGGCCTGCGTAGCCCAGCTTCTGGCCCTCGGTCATGTTCTCGAGGATGTAGTGCTGCACGAAGAACCAGGCACCCTGGTTCTGCGGCTCGTCCTGGCACCACACCACTTCAGCGAGGTTCGGATACTTCTTGAGCTCGGCTGCGAACGACTTGTGCGGGAACGGATAGAGCTGTTCCACACGGATGATCGCCGTGTCGGTCAGGCCACGTTCCTTACGAGCGTTGACCAGGTCGTAGTAGACCTTGCCCGAGCAAGCCACGACGCGCTTGACCTTGGCGGCGTTCAGATCTTCGGCCGTATCGGCAATCACGGTCTCGAAATGGCCCTTGGCCAGATCCGACAGCGGCGACACAGCATCCTTGCTGCGCAGCAGCGACTTGGGCGTGAGAATGATCAGCGGCTTGCGGAACATCCGGATCATCTGGCGACGCAGCAGGTGGAAGATCTGCGCCGGCGTGGTGGGCTGCACCACTTGCATGTTGTGGTCTGCGCAGAGCTGCAGGTAGCGCTCCAGGCGTGCCGAGCTGTGCTCCGGACCTTGGCCTTCGTAGCCGTGCGGCAGCATCAGCGTCAGACCCGAGGCGCGGCCCCACTTCACTTCGCCCGACGAGATGAACTGGTCGATCACGACCTGTGCGCCGTTGGCGAAGTCACCGAACTGGGCTTCCCAGATCACCAGGGTGTTCGGCTCTGCCGACGAATAGCCGTACTCGAAGCCCATCACGGCCTCTTCCGACAGCACCGAGTCGATCACGGTAAACGGAGCCTGGCTTTCCGACACGTTCTGCAGCGGGATGTAGCTGCCGGCGTCCCAACGTTCGCGGTTCTGATCGTGCAGCACGGCGTGGCGGTGCGTGAACGTACCGCGGCCTGCGTCCTGGCCGGTGATACGAACCGGGTAGCCAGATGCCACCAGCGATGCGAAGGCCAGGTGCTCGCCCATGCCCCAGTCCAGCGGCACTTCGCCCTTGCCCATCTTGGCGCGGTTGTTGACGACGTTCTCAACAAGCGGATGCAGCTTGAAGTGATCGGGGATGACGGTGATGCGCTCGGCCAGACGCTTCAGTTCGGCCATCGGCACCGCCGTGTCGGCCGAATCCGTCCACTTGCGGTTCAGGAACGGCAGCCAATCCACCGCGAACTTGTTCTTGAAGTTGGACAGCACCGGATCGACCGTGTGCTTGCCCGCATCCATGGCGGCACGGAATTCCTGCACCAGGGCGTCCGGCTCCTCGGGCTTCAGCGTCTTCTGCGTGACCAGCTTGTCGGCGTAGAGCTTGCGCGTGCCGGGGTGCGTGCCGATCTTCTTGTACATCAGCGGCTGCGTCATCGCAGGCGTGTCTTGCTCGTTGTGGCCGAGCTTACGGAAGCAGATGATGTCGACCGCGATGTCCTTCTGGAACTCGGTACGGAAATCCACGGCCAGTTGCATGGCCAGCACGACGGCTTCGGGATCGTCACCGTTCACGTGCAGGACCGGCGCTTCGATCATCTTGACCACGTCGGTACAGTACAGCGTCGAGCGCGAGTCGCGCGGGTCCGACGTCGTGAAGCCGATCTGGTTGTTGATGACGATGTGGATCGTGCCACCCGTGCCGTAACCACGCGTTTGCGCGAGGTTCAGCGTTTCCATCACGACGCCCTGGCCTGCGAAGGCCGCATCGCCGTGGACTTGCACAGCCAGCACCTGCGCGCCGTGCTTGTCGCCGCGACGCTCCTGACGTGCCTTGACCGAGCCTTCCACGACCGGGTTGACGATTTCCAGGTGCGACGGGTTGAACGCCAGCGACAGGTGGACGGGGCCACCCGGGGTCGTCACGTCGCTCGAGAAGCCCTTGTGGTACTTCACGTCGCCGGCCGGTAGGTCGTCCACGTGCTTGCCTTCGAATTCGGCGAACAGGTCAGCGGGCATCTTGCCCAGCGTGTTGACCAGCACGTTCAGACGGCCGCGGTGGGCCATGCCGATCACGATTTCCTGCACGCCCTTGGCGCCGGAATGCTGGATCAGTTCGTCCATCGCCGCGATGAAGCTTTCGCCGCCTTCCAGCGAGAAACGCTTCTGACCGACGTACTTCGTATGCAGGAAGCGCTCGAGGCCTTCAGCGGCCGTCAGGCGTTCGAGGATGTGCTTTTTCTTTTCAGCCGAGAACGTCGGCTTGGAACGAATGGTTTCCAGACGCTCCTGCCACCAGCGCTTTTGCGCCTGGTCGCTGATGTACATGAACTCAGCGCCGATCGAGCCGCAGTACGTTTCGCGCAGGTTGTTGACCAGCTCGCGCAGGCTCATCGACTCCTTGCCGAAATACGTGTTGCTGGCGTTGAAAACGATGTCCTGATCGGCTTCGGTGAACCCGTAGAAAGCCGGGTCCAGATCCGGAACGGGCGGGCGCTCCTGACGCTTGAGCGGATCGAGATCGGCCCAACGCAGGCCCACGTTGCGGTAGGCAGCCACCAGCTGCGTCGCCGCCACGCGCTTGCGACCCATATCGGAATCGGCAGACGCGACGATCGTGCGGATCGGGCCATGCTTGGCGCGCTCGGCGAACGAGGTGACGATGGGGGCGTGGGGGATATCCCGGGCGTTGGAACCGTCGACGGCGGGGACGTTCTGCAGCGCATCGAAGTACGCGCGCAGTGCCTCGCTAACGGACGTGGGATCTTGAAGGTACGCTTCGTACTGATCTTCAACGTAGGCGGCGTTACCGCCGGACAGGTACGAAGTGTCCAGGTACTGCTTATACAGCTCTGTCATGGGGCGCTCACTTTTCTCCGGGTCTGCCGGAGTTCAGCGGGTTCATCAACCTTCCGCGACACGGCTTGACCGGTTAGCGGATCGCAAACTAAATCGCCTGAAATCACCTGGTCGGACCGGATCGCGCATGGCAGAAAGGGGGTACCGAGACAGCTTTTACAGACAAGTTGTGCGGGAAGGACCTAAGTCTTCACGAGGCAGAAGCATAGCATGTTTATAAGCAATATTCTGATTCTTTGACGTGACAAACGACCCTTGTTATGCCACATCAAAACCATGCTTCCATCACATTCAGGCGGGCGAAATACGATCTACCCAATCGGTGATCAAACCATCCAGTCCTGCGCTCCAAAGCAGGTGCGCGCGATCCAGGTCGTTGACGGTATAGCAGCAGACGCGAAAGCCTGCGGCGTGTGCCTGGTCAATGATCTCGGGCGTCAGTTCGCGATGGTTGGCGTCGAGCGCAACACAATCCAATGCGCGCAGGCGATCGAGCCAATCGGCCGGGAGCTTGTCGAGCAGCAACGCGCGAGGCAACTCCGGCACCGCCTCGCGCGCGGCAGCCAGCGCATCTTCGGAAAACGACGACAGCAGCGGCGGCACGGCGGCGCCGGCCCACAGTGTGCGGGCATCCAGCGCAACCGCCGCGCCGGTGCGCCACTCCGCGCCTGGCACCGGCTTGATCTCGATATTGGCAAGGAAGTTGTTGGCGCGAAGGTAGCGCGCGATGGCTGCCAGCGTGGGCACCGGCTCGCCGGCGTAGGCGGGGCTGTGCCAACTGCCTGCATCCAGCTGCGCGATCTGACCGAGCGTGAGCGCATCAAGACGGCCCGCGCCGTTCGTGGTGCGATCCAGCGTGGCGTCGTGCAACAGGACCGACGCGCCGTCGCCTGAGAGCTTCACATCAAACTCGAACATGCGATAGCCGAACGACGCACCATGGCGGAAGGCTGCCAGCGTGTTCTCCGGCGCCAGCTTGCCCGCGCCGCGGTGCGCAATAGCACGCGGATACGGCCAGGCTGGCAATGCGCGCGCGCCGGTCATGCCAGCGCCTCGATGCGGCGCGTGGTTTGCGGGTCGAACCAGTGCAGGTGCTCGGCCGACGCGGTGATGGGTAGCTTGTCGCCCGCCTTTACGCTGGCGTGCGGTTCAAGACGAACCACGACCGGATGGCCGGCCAGGGCGCCGTACGCGAATGCATCCGCGCCGAGGGCCTCCACCACGCGCACGTCGATGAAGGCGATGGCCTCATCAGCCGAGCACGGCTCGATATGTTCGGGACGCAAACCCATGAGCGCACGCTCGGGCAGATGAAGGCCCATCGGCAAGTGGCCGAGCGTGGCGGCGGCATCGCTCTCCTTCGCTCCGTCCACCCGAATCTGCGTGTCGCCGCCGGCGTTGCGCGACACGGGCACGAGGTTCATCGGCGGCGAGCCAATAAAACCGGCCACAAACGTGCTCGCCGGACGCGAGTACACCTCGAGCGGTGTGCCGATCTGCTCGACCCGGCCGCCGTTGAGCACCATCATGCGATCGGCCAGCGTCATGGCTTCGACCTGATCATGCGTGACGTACAGGCTCGTCGTGCGCAAACGGCGATGCAGATCCTTCAGCTCCAGGCGCATCTGCACGCGCAGCTTGGCATCCAGGTTGGAGAGCGGCTCGTCGAACAAAAACACAGCCGGTTCACGCACGATCGCCCGACCCATGGCCACCCGCTGGCGTTGCCCGCCCGAGAGCTGACGCGGCTTGCGATCCAGCAGCTTGCCCAGCTCGAGAATGCCCGCAGCCTGTTCCACACGCGCTTGAATATCGCTCTTGGGCAAGCCGCGAATCTTTAAGCCATAAGCCATGTTGTCGAACACGCTCATGTGCGGATACAGCGCGTAGTTCTGGAACACCATCGCGATGTCGCGCTCGGCCGGCTCGAGTTCGTTGACGACGCGGTCGCCGATCCAAACTTCGCCGCCGGTGATGGGCTCGAGGCCCGCCACCATGCGCAGCAGCGTGGACTTGCCGCAGCCCGAGGGGCCGACGATGACGATGAACTCCCCGTCGCCGATTTCCATGTCGATGCCGTGCACGACCTGGAGGTTGGCGTAGTGCTTCTGAACGTTGCGTAGCGAAAGTTTTGCCATCTTGCTTCTTTTACTTTTCGGTTTCGACGAGGCCCTTCACGAACCACCGCTGCATCCCGATCACGATTGCCGCTGGCGGCAACATGGCCAGCATCACGGTGGCCATCAGCAGGTTCCAGTCGGTGGCGGAATCGCCGGAGCGGGAGATCATTTGCGTCACGCCCAGCACAATGGGCGTCATGTTCTTTTCCGTCGTGATCAGCAGCGGCCAGAGATACTGGTTCCAGCCGTAGATGAACTGGATCACGAACAATGCCGCGATGCTGGTGCGCGAGAGCGGCAGCACCACGTCCCAGAAGAACTTGAGCGGGCCGGCGCCATCGATGCGCACAGCTTCCGCCAATTCATCGGGAATCGTCAGGAAAAACTGCCGAAACAGGAACGTGGCCGTGGCCGACGCAATGATCGGAATCGTCAGGCCCGCGTAGCTGTTCAGCATGCCAAGGTCCGACACCACCTTGTACGTGGGCAGGATCCGAACTTCCACCGGCAGCATCAGCGTGACGAAGATGAGCCAGAAGAACGTCTTGCGCAGCGGGAACTTGAAATAGACGATCGCAAACGCCGAGATGATGGAGATGGCGATCTTCCCGAGCGAGATGCCCAGTGCCATGATCAGGCTGTTCATGAGCATGGTGCCGACCGGCGTGGCCGAGTTGCCCATGCCCGACGTGAGCACCGTGCGGTAGTTTTCGATGAGATGCGGACCGGGGATCAGCGTCATGGGCGCCTGCAGCACGTCTTCGGCCGTCAACGACGACGCGACGAATACGACGTACACCGGAAACGCCACGACGATCACACCGAGAATCAGCACGACGTGGGTGAGGAAGTCCAGGAACGGACGGCGTTCAATCATGGTGCGTCTGCCCTCCTTTCAGTATTGGACTTTGCGTTCAACGTAACGGAACTGGACGATCGTCAGCACGATGACCAAGCCCATGAGGATCACCGACTGCGCTGCCGATCCACCGATATCCAGACCGCGCACGCCGTCTTGATAAACCTTGAACACCAGCGTCTCCGTCGCCTTGAACGGGCCGCCCTGCGTGACCGAATCGATGATGGCGAAGGTGTCGAAGAACGCATAGACGACGTTCACCACCATCAGGAAGAACGTGGTGGGCGACAGCAGCGGAAAGACGATCGACCAGAAGCGCTTCCACGGCCCGGCACCGTCAATGGCGGCCGCTTCGATCAGCGACTTCGGAATGCTTTGCAGCCCTGCCAGGAAGAAGAGGAAGTTGTAGCTGATCTGCTTCCACGCCGCGATGATGACCACCAGCGTCAGCGCCTGACCGCCGTTGAGCACGAAGTTCCAGTCCACGCCCATCTTGCGGATCACGAACGAGACGATGCCCAGTGATGGGTTGAACAGGAAGCTCCACAGCACGCCCGCGACGGCCGGCGCAATCGCGTACGGCCAGATCAGCAAGGTCTTATAGAATGTGGCGCCACGCAGCGCGCGATCGGCAAAATACGCCAGCGCCAGCGAGGTGCCAAGACCAACCAGCGCAACGCCAATGGCGAATACCGCCGTGGTCTGGAAGGAACCGAGGTAGGTCGGATCGGCAAACAGATCGTGAAAGTTCTCCAGCCCCACGAATTCGAGGTTGATGCCGAAGGCATCCTGGCGCAGCAGCGACTGGTAAAGCGCCTGCCCCGCGGGCCAGAAGAAGAACACCAGAGTGACGACGATCTGCGGGGCGACCAGCACATACGGCAGCCAGCGCGATCGGAAAACGACGCGTTTTTCCATGCGACATTCCAAAAACGCACCGCCGGCCGGTGCGAGCGCACGAGGCCGGCGGTTTAGACGAGCGCCGAATCGGCGCTTATTCCTTGACGGTCTTCTCGAAGCGGACGAGCAGCTCGTTGCCGCGTGACACTGCCGTGTCCAGCGCCTCCTTCGGCGCCTTCTTGCCGGCCCAGACGGATTCCAGCTCTTCGTCGATCACCTGACGGATCTGCGGGAAGTTGCCCAGACGGATACCGCGCGACTTGTCGGTCGTCTTGACGATCATCTGCTTGACGGCCACGTCGGCGCCCGGGTTCTTCTCATAGAAACCGGACTTCTTGGTCAGTTCATACGCTTCCAGCGTCACGGGCAGATAACCCGTCGACTGGTGCCAGTCGGCCTGCATTTCCGGACGCGACAGGAACGAGAAGAACTTCGCCACGCCCTTGTACTCCTCGGCCTTGTGGCCGCCCATCACCCACAGCGAAGCGCCGCCGATGATCGTGTTCTGCGGGGCACCCGGCACGCCGGCTTCATACGGCAGCGGTGCCGGGCTGAAGTTGAACTTGGCGTTCTTGCGGATATTCGCCAGCGCTGCCGACGAACCCGTGTGCATGGCGCACTCACCTGCGATGAACTTCGCCTTCGGCTCGTCCTTGCGGCCGGCGTAGGTGAAGTAGCCCTTCTTCTGCATGTCGAGCAGGTTCTCGATGTGCTTGATCTGCACAGGGCCGTTGAAGTTCAAGCGGGCCTTGGCCCCGCCAAAACCGTTGTTCTCGGTCGCGAACGACACGTTGTGCCATGCCGAGAAGCTCTCCAGATGCACCCACGACTGCCAGTCGGTCGTGTAACCGCAGGGCACGCCAGCCGCCTTCAGCTTGGCCGCGTCGACAGCCACTTCCTGCCACGTTGCGGGCGGCTTGTTCGGGTCAAGGCCAGCCTTCTTGAAGGCGTCCTTGTTGTAATACATGATCGTCGTCGAGCTGTTGAACGGGAAAGACAGCATCTCGCCCTTGTTCGACGTGTAGTAACCCGCCACGGCCGGCACATAGGCCTTCGGGTCAAACTTCTCGCCAGCGTCCTTCATGATCTTGGCTACCGGCACGATGGCGCCCTTGGCGTTCATCATCGTTGCGGTACCGACTTCGAAGACTTGCAGGATGGCCGGTGCATTGCCGGCGCGGAAGGCCGCGATGCCGGCGGCCAGCGATTCATCGTATTGGCCCTTGTAGACCGGCACGATCTTGTAGTCGGACTGGCTAGCGTTGAACTTGGTGGCGATCTCATTCACCTTGTCGTTCAAGGCGCCTTCCATCGAATGCCACCATTGGATTTCCGTCACTGCGTACGCGCCTTGCGCAAACGTACACGCGGCCAGTACTGCCGCCGCCCCCGCAATCTTCTTGATCGACATCATTTCTCCTTGTTTCGACCCGGCGGGCTCCCTCGCTCCGCCCACGGCGCGCCGACTGTATATGCACGGTCGGTCATTTTTATGACAGCGGGATGTTACTTGCCTTTCTGTCACAAAGAAATCGGGAAATCCCTCCAAGGTTTGGCTTGCAACGGCCGTTAGAATGGGTTGAAGACACTCTCTATTGCTCGCGCAGCATGCTCGCCCCACCCACCACTCCTGCCGCTCCGGACTCGCCTGAAACCGCGCCCCTCGTTGCCGACCGGCGCGCTCCGCTGGCCCTGAATCAGCTCTCGGATGATGCACTGCGCAATATCACCGGCATCTTCACCGACGTGGATGGAACCCTCACGACGAAGGGCAAGCTGCCCGCGCACACGTACTCGGCGCTGGAGCGCTTGCATCGCGCCGGCATCAAGGTCGTGCCCGTCACCGGCCGGTCGATTGCCTGGTGCGAAGTCATTGCGCGGTTGTGGCCCGTTGATGCGGTGATCGGCGAGAACGGCGCGTTTGCCATGCGCGTCGATTCGCGCGGGCATCTGGCCACCGATTTCGTGGACGACGCGCAGACGCGCGCACGCAACCTCGAGCGCATCCGCGAAGTGGGTGCAGAGATCCGGCGTGCCGTGCCGGGTTCAGCGCTGGCGACGGATCAAGCCTGGCACGCGGCGGATCTGGCCGTCGACCATGCCGAACAAGTCCCGCCGCTGCCGCAGCACGCCGTGCGGCACATCGTCGACATCATGCGCACGCACGGGATGCATGCCACCGTCAGCTCGATTCACGTCAACGGCTGGTTCGGCAAGCACGACAAGCTGAGCGCCAGCGTTTCGCTGGCGCGCCGCGCATTCGGCCTCGACCTGCATGCCGAGCGCGAACGCTGGGTGTTCGTGGGCGACTCCGCCAACGATGCGGCAATGTTCGAGTTCTTCCCACTCTCGGTGGGCGTGGCCAATGTGCTGGATGTGATCGACACGCTGCCCGTGCCGCCGGCGTACCTCACCGCGGCCGAAGGCGGCGGCGGTTTTGCCGAAGTCGCCGAGCGCATCCTGGAAGCGCGTTCCCTGGCCCTCCCCGCGCCGCACGACTGACGCGGCATTCCTGCACCGCAACACGCCCTGGAGAGCCAGCGTCGCTTGCCGCAAGCGGCAAGCCGCTTGCGCCGAAATTGGGCGTTGCACCGCTTTGCACCATGTGACGGCCTCATAACGGTGCATGCTGTGCCAACGCCCTTTTTAGCGCAACCGACAGGAGCCCCCATGCAACCAGAGAAACTGCGCCAGCGTTTTGAACATGCGGAAAACACCATCGCCGAACTGGCCCGGACCTGCGCCTCGCACAAGGATGTGCCTGACGCGCTGAAGCAATCGATCCAGCAACTGGACGATCAAGCCCGCCAATGCCACTCGCGCCTGGAAGGCGCTGAAGACCCGCAGACTTTCGTAGAAGCCATCGACAAGCTCGAAGCCTGTTCCGACCATGCGAAAACGGCCTGCCAGAACGCCAGCGGCAAGGTGGACCATTCCGTGGAATCTGCCGTGATGCGCGCGCATGAAGAGCTGTCGCAGCTCAAGCACAAGCTGCACTAAGCGCAGCACGCATTCTCGGCCGCCAAAAAAAGGGCGGATTCCCTTATCGGAAATCCGCCCAATCCCAATCGCCAAGCTCGACGATATCCAGTGGACTGGCCCCGCTGACGGCACGTCAGTCGAAGCCAAGCTCCTGCAATTTGCGCGTGATGGTGTTGCGGCCGATGCCCAGACGCGTTGCCGCTTCAACACGGCGCCCGCGCGTGACACCCAGCGCAGCCTCAAGAATCGCCTTCTCGAAGCGTCGCGTAAGTGCGTCCATGACGTCGGGCTGGCCCGCTTCGAGCATGGCCTTGGCCTCGCCCGCGAGCGCGCGCTCCCAACCTGCTGCGATGGATGCCCCCGCTGCAGAGCTTGAAAGCAACGTATCGACCGACGGCGTAACACCATACGGTTCGCCACCATGCGACGGCTCGCCGATGAAGGCGGGGCGAGCCGCGGCCTCGCCCATGACCGGTAGCATCTGCGCGTTGCCTCGCACCAGGTCGGCGGGCAGATCCTTGCTTTCAATGGTCTGCGCCGGCGCCATCACAGTGAGCCAGTTGCAGAGGTTTTCCAGTTGCCGCACGTTGCCGGGGAACGGCAGCGTGGCGATATGCGCCAGCGCATCGTCCGACATGCGCTTGGGCTCCACGCCCAGCTCCTTGGCACTCTTCTGCAAGAAATGGCGCGCCAGCAGCGTGATGTCTTCCGGGCGTTCGCGCAGCGCCGGCAAGCGCAGACGGATCACGTTCAGCCGGTGAAACAAGTCCTCGCGGAACAGACCGTCCTTGACGCGGGTTTCCAGATTCTGGTGCGTGGCCGCGATGACGCGCACGTTGGCCTTGAGCGGGTTGTGGCCGCCCACGCGATAGAAGTGGCCGTCCGACAGCACGCGCAGTAAGCGCGTCTGCAGATCGAACGGCATGTCGCCGATTTCATCGAGGAACAGCGTGCCGCCCTCGGCTTGCTCAAAGCGGCCGCGGCGCATGGTCTGCGCGCCCGTAAATGCGCCACGCTCGTGGCCGAACAGCTCGGATTCGAGCAGGTCTTTCGGAATCGCCGCCGTATTCAGCGCGATGAACGGGCCGCTGGCGCGTGGGCTGTGCTTATGCAGCGCCCGGGCCACCAGTTCCTTACCCGTGCCGGATTCGCCGGTGATCAGCACCGTCACGTTGGACTGTGACAGCCGCCCGATCGCGCGGAACACGTCCTGCATGGCCGGCGCCTGTCCGAGGATCTCCGGCGCATCGCTCAGGCGATCATCGATCTCCTCTTCGCGCAGGCTCTCCTCCAGCGCACGGCGGATCAGTTCGACTGCGCGATCCACGTCAAACGGCTTAGCGAGATATTCGAACGCGCCGCCCTGGAACGCCGCTACGGCACTGTCGAGATCGGAATACGCGGTCATGATGATGACCGGCAGCCCCGGGTGCTTTGCCTTGATGGCCTGCAGCAGATCCAGCCCCGAGCCGCCCGGCATACGGACGTCGGAGATCAGGACTTGCGGCGTTTCTTCGTCGAGCGCGTTGAGCGCGTCGCGCACGTTGGTAAAGCTGCGCGAGAGCAGGCTCTCGCGTGCCAGCGCCTTCTCAAGGACCCAGCGGATGGATTGATCGTCGTCGACTATCCAGATTGGCTTCATGTGTTGGTTCGTCTGCTTGACTTCGTCTCGCCTGGGCCGTCTCGCGCTGCGTTGTTGAAGCTGTGACGCTTCAGTGCAGCGGTACGAGAATGCGGAAATCCGTCTGACCTGGCCTGCTCTCGCATTCAATCAGGCCGTCATGCTGCTGCACGAACGTCTGCGCGAGTGTCAGACCCAGCCCACTTCCCCCCTCCCTTCCTGACACCAGCGGGAAAAAGATTCGCTCGCGGATGTCGTCCGGGATACCAGGACCGTTGTCCACTACATGCAAGTCCAATGCCAGCTTGTAAAGACGCTTTGCAATCGTAACTTTGCGCGCAACGCGCGTGCGCAGAATGATTTCGCCGTCGCCCTGCGCAATCCGAGCGCCAAGCGCATGCGCCGCGTTGTGCACGATGTTGAGCACCGCCTGGATGAGCTGCTCCTTGTCACCGCGAAACTCCGGCAGACTCGCGTCGTAGTCGCGCACGATATGCAAGCCCTGCGGGAACTCCGCCAGCACCACCGAGCGCACGCGCTCCAGCACCTCGTGGATGTTCACATCGCCAACGATATGCGGATGCCGGTGTGGTTCGAGCAGGCGATCGACCAGCGTCTGCAGGCGGTCGGATTCCTTGATGATGACTTGCGTGTACTCGCGCAGCGAACGTTCCGGCAGTTCGAACTCCAGCAACTGCGCCGCGCCGCGAATGCCGCCCAACGGATTCTTGATCTCGTGTGCCAGATTGCGGATCAGCTCTTTGTTGGCGGAGGTCAGGTCCAACAGGCGCTCTTCGCGCTCGCTGCGAATCTTCTGCTCGTTGGGCAGCAGCTCAAGCAGCACTGACGCAGGCGCAAAGTCGAGTGCGCCCACGACGGCGTGCGCGTGCAGCGGTTCGTGGCCCAAACGGTCGAGCGAGACGTCGCGCCGCTTGGCATCGAATTGGCGGGCTGCCACGGTGGCAATCATCTCGGCCAGTTCGGACGGGTCGGCAAACAGCTCGTACAGCGACATCTCCACCAACTGCCGGCGTGACACGGCCAGCGCGGCTTCCGCGGCGGGATTGGCGTAGAAGATTGTCAGCGCCGGATGGCGGACGAAGAGGATGGGATTGGGCGCCGCGTCGAGCCCAGGGAACAATGGCGGCGCGCCATGTGAAAACGGAATGGGTGGCGGCCCGTCGATGGGCTCGCCCGCTGCCGCCTCACGCGCGGCGGACGCTGACGGCGCAGATGGCGTCGTCTGTTCCTGTTCATCGCGGCGTGCCGCTTTGCGGATCAGTCGACGCATAGCTCACCTACTCCTTGAGATTGCCCAGCTCCCGGCGGATGGAATCGACATTGGCCTGGCTGCGTTCGATGTCGCCCTTCAACTGCGCGGTGCGGTCCAGATACTTCTGATAGTTACGTTCGTTGCCCTGGCGCTCGGGTTGACCGTTGTTATATTCGGCCTTCAACGCCTGGAGCTTGCGCTCCTCGTCTGCCAGCTCGGCCTCCAGCACCTGGCGGCGTTCGCCGTCACGCGCCTTCTGCGTGGCGTTGTCCACGCGGGGGAAGCCACCGCCTGCATTGTTTTGCGCCGGTGCGGGTGCAGCACCCGCACTGCGCGGGCTGCGCGTGCCAGGCACGGTCACCACATCGGGCAGCGTCAACTTCTTGCAGCCCTTCACGTTGCCACTGTTGCGGTACTCCGGCACGCCGTTCGGACCGGTGCACAGATAGACATCATCAGCGTACGCGGGAGCCTGCACGGACAGCGTGGCAAACACCGCCGCAGCGGCGGCAAGCAGCCCAGATGCGATGCGTGGGGAAGGACGGAACATGAATGGAACCTGGCGGATACGTCGATCGGGCGCCGGAGTCCGGCGGACGCTCATTCTAGCCACAAAACTCCGCTTCACAAAAAGGAAGGGCGACCTGCGCCGCCCCCCCTCTCACAACCGTCTCTTCGCCCCGACACATTGCCCGGGACGCTCGCACATTACAGCGAGTAGTACATCTCGAACTCGAGCGGGTGCGTCGTCATGCGGAAGCGCGTGACTTCTTCCATCTTCAGCTCGATGTAGGCGTCGAGCATGGCGTTGGAGAACACCCCACCGCGGGTCAGGAATTCGCGGTCCTTGTCCAGGTACTCGAGGGCCTGATCCAGGCTCGAGCACACGGTCGGGATCTTTGCGTCTTCTTCCGGCGGCAGGTCGTACAGGTTCTTGTCGGCAGCTTCGCCCGGGTGGATCTTGTTCTGCACGCCATCCAGACCGGCCATCAGCAGCGCCGAGAAGCCCAGGTACGGGTTCATCAGCGGATCCGGGAAGCGGGTCTCGATACGACGGCCCTTCGGGTTCGCAACGTACGGAATGCGGATCGAGGCCGAACGGTTACGTGCCGAGTAAGCCAGCTTGACCGGAGCCTCGAAGCCCGGCACCAGACGCTTGTACGAGTTCGTACCCGGGTTGGTGAGGGCATTCAGCGCGCGGGCGTGCTTGATGATGCCGCCGATGTAGTACAGCGCGAACTCCGACAGACCAGCGTAGCCGTTGCCTGCGAACAGGTTCTGGCCGTCCTTCCACACCGACTGGTGAACGTGCATGCCCGAACCGTTGTCGCCCACGACCGGCTTCGGCATGAACGTCGCCGTCTTGCCATAGGTGTGCGCGACGTTCTGGATCACGTACTTTTGCAGCTGGGTCCAGTCGGCGCGTTGCACCAGCGTGCTGAACTTCGTGCCGATTTCGTTCTGACCTTGGCCTGCCACTTCGTGGTGGTGCACTTCAACGGGAATACCCAGCGATTCCAGGATCAGGCACATTTCCGAGCGCATGTCTTGGAACGTGTCGATCGGGGCAACCGGGAAGTAGCCGCCCTTCTTGCCCGGACGGTGGCCCGAGTTGCCGTGTTCGAACTCCTTGCCCGACGACCACGGAGCTTCTTCGGAATTGATCTTCACGAAGCAACCCTGCATGTCGATGTTCCAGGTCACGCCGTCGAAGATGAAGAATTCGGGTTCCGGACCAAAGTAGGCGGTGTCGCCCAGGCCGGTGCTCTTCAGGTAGGCTTCAGCGCGCTTGGCGATCGAGCGCGGGTCGCGGTCGTAGCCCTTGCCGTCCGACGGCTCGACCACGTCGCAGGTCAGGACCAGGGTCGGCTCTTCGTAGAACGGGTCGATGTGCGCGGTGTTTGCATCCGGCACCAGCAGCATGTCCGACGCTTCGATGCCTTTCCAGCCGGCGATCGACGAGCCGTCGAATGCGTGACCGCTTTCGAACTTGTCTTCGTCGAAATGCGAAACGGGGACCGAGACGTGCTGCTCCTTACCCTTGGTATCGGTGAAGCGGAAATCGACGAACTTGACGTCGTTTTCCTTCACGAGCTTCATCACGTCTGCAATGCTTTGGGACATGCCATTCTCCTGGTAGCGCAATAACGCAAAGTATTGTGAGCCGGTTGTGTGACGGATCGCTGCGCAATCGGCCGCAACCCGCCCTCACTCCGAAACATCTTCTTTCCAGCAAGGTCGTCCGACACGGACGGACGCCCCTGAAAAAGACCGCGGGAATCTTAGCAGAAACTATGCCAATTCCGGCCCAACAACAGGCAAGCACTCCCGCAAACAGTGCAGCACTGCGTCAGCCCATGCCTGACACGGTGCGCACGCCCTGCAATCCGGCCGAACCGCCTCCCGCCGAATTCCCGCTGATAGGGCTAAGGCTGTTCAAGCAGCAGAGCCAACGCACATAAACGGTGCATGAAAATGCTATCCGCACCTCTTTTGTGCAAGTGGGTCGTGCACGCACCATCGCGGGGATTTTCGCCCGCGCTATGTGACGGCGGCGCTAAAATGATGGCTTCCTCTTTCACCCGCCCCTGATCACCATGACTGCCACCACGCTGACCCGCGAGTCCCTGCTAGAGGCTGCCGCCGCCCGCCGTGAGGCAGACCAGCTGCCGTACTTCGGCGCGCTGTCGCCGCAAGAGGCTGCCGCGTTGTTGGCCGCCGACCCGCAGGCGCGCCTGGTGGACGTGCGCACGCGCGCTGAACTCGACTGGGTTGGCACGCCCGACATTTCGCCGGGCCAGTTTGTCCATGTGGAGTGGAATCAGTATCCGGGCGGCGCGCGCAACGCCAACTTCCTGAGCGCGCTCGAGGCTGCCGTGCCGAAAGATGCGCCAGTGCTGTTCCTGTGCCGCAGCGCAGCGCGCTCCAAGCATGCAGCAACGGCCGCCGCACAGGCCGGTTACGCGGCAGCCATGGATGTGCTGGAAGGTTTTGAGGGTGCAAAAGACACCGAAGGCCATCGCAAGACCGTGGAGGGCTGGTGTTTCCGAGGCCTGCCCTGGCACGGTGCCTGAGGCGCGCCGGTGAGCGTCAGGACGCCGCGCTGGCGTCCGCCTCGAAAATCTCACCACCCAGCGCCACCGCGCCCTCTCGCAGCATCGCATAGGCGCGCGCCACGGCTTCCGGTGAGCCCTTGACGCCCAGGTCGATGTGCGAGCGGGCATAGCGCTCACCGCGCGCTGCATCCCCCACGCTGGGCAGACTGAAGACCTTCACGCCATCGAACTCCGCTTCGATGCGCTCCATCAGCGGTGTAAGCCGCGACTCCGGCAGGCCAAACACCAGGAACGAGCGCTCCTCGCGCGGCGCGCGGTGGAATTGATCGGCGTAATAGGTGTCGAGCACCCACTCCATCATCGGCCACGCCATCACCGGGAAGCCCGGCATGAAATGGTGATGCGCGACCGAGAAACCGGGGATGCGGTTATAGCTGTTGGGGATGATGCGCGCGCCCTGCGGAAACTCGCCCATCTTGAAGCGGTGCTGGTTTTCGGGCGTTGAGACGTCCGCCTTGACCGGGTCGCCGTTGGCCGACTCGATGATGCGCAGCGTGATCTGCTCGCGCGCTTCCGGATGCAGCTCCAACGGCACGCCCAGCGCAGCCGCGGCGCATTGGCGTGTGTGGTCATCGGGCGTGGCGCCGATGCCGCCGGTGCAGAACACCACGTCATCGCTGGCGAACGTCCGCTTGAGTACGTTCGTGATGCGCGCTGGCTCGTCGCCGACGTACTCGGCCCATTCCAACGCCAGGCCGCGCTCGCCCAGCACTTCGATCAGCTTGCGCAGGTGTTTGTCTTCGCGGCGGCCGGAGAGAATCTCGTCGCCGATGATGATCATGCCGAAAGCCATGTCAGTTCCGATGGTTTCTGATTATTCGCGAGGCAGTTCGATGGTCGTGACCTCGATGACGCTGGCCTCGACCATACGCGCAGGCGGCGCTTCGGCTCGCAGACGCGTCAGCGCACGCAAGCAGAAATGTCCGAACCACAGCGCCGAGAAAATAAAGATGAGCACATACAGCCAGATGACCGCGATGGCGATGATCGGAAACAGCACAATCGTCACCACCGACGATACCCACAGCAGCGTCGGCGCCGAGCCCAGCATGCCAACGGCCACGCCAATGCCAAGGAGCGGCAGCCGATAGCGCTGCATGATCGCGCGGCGCTCTTCAGCGGTAGCGTGGTCAGCGAGCGCGTCGTACGTCATCAAGCGGTATGTAAGCCAACCCCATAGCAGCGGCGGGATCAGCGCGAAGAATGGCGGGATCAGCCACAACGGCAGCGTGACGATGGCCACGAGAATGACCACCAGCGTGCACAGCAGCGCATGCGTCAGGCTGCCCAGCAACGAGCCGCCCTTGCGACGTTCGAGCTGCGGATAGCTCCGATCAAGAAAACGCATGACCACCGGCACCGACGCAACGCTGACCAGCACAAGAATCGACACAACGATCACCGGAACGAGCAAGGTGATGACGAGCAGCGGCGCGATGGCCGACCACAGCCCCGCCATGCCAATGGCGTTCAGGCCGCTCTTGATCCAGCCCATGAAAGCCCAGCCTTCCACGGCGTTACGGGCCATGCCGTTCATGGCATCCCAGCCAAAATACAGCACGCCGCCCCAAACAACGACAGCCACGACAAACGGCATGACAGTCAGGAACAGCATGCGCGGATGCAGTTGCGAAAGCAGCGCGCGGCCAAATGAGCGAATCAGGTCGTTCATGCAGAAGTCGGAAAATCCGGGAGCGGACAGCCTAGCACAGCGCGCAGAAATTACGCAGGCGCCGCCCCGCGAAGGCCTTAGGCGCGACCGAACAGGCGCTTAACGCCGAGCCACTGCTGACGCAGCACGCCGCGCCCGTAGTCGCGCGAGTGCCCGTGGGGCGCGGGAAGCTGATCGCGGATACCGGTGGCGTGGTACTCCGGCGAGAAGATGGCGGTGCCGAACAGCATGTCCCACCATGGGAACAGCACGCCAAAATTGCATCCGCCCAGCACACCAGGCTTGCCGGGCACCTCGTGCCCCAGCCCGATGGCGTGATGCAGCCGATGAAAGCGGGGCGAGATCAGCAGCCGGTCGCCGAGCCAGCCGAAATGCAGCCGCACGTTGGCATGCTGAAGACTCTGCAGCAACTGTGAAATGGCGACCAGCAGCACGTACTGCGAAGGCTCAACCCCGATGACCAGCGCCGCGATGGCAAACACCGCACCACGCAATACATCGTCGAGGATGTGGTTGCGGTCATCCGACCACAGCGTCATCTGCTGCTGACTGTGATGCAACGAATGCAGGTTCCACCACCAGTGAAACTTGTGTGACAGGCGGTGATACCAGTAGTCGAGCAGGTCGAACAACACTAGATAGATCAGAAAGCTGACGGCGGCGACGGACGTAACGCCCGGCCACCAGTCCTCCACGTTCAGATGCGCCCAGCCCCAGAAGCGCAGCTTGCCGTCGAGGTCGTCGATCAGCGGCTGCAGCGTGAAAAACATCAGCAGCGGGAAGAAACCGAGCCGGTGAAAGAGCGTGTAGAAGATGTCGGCACGCACGGCCTTGCGGTCTTGCAGCGGCTCCACCGGACGCCAGCGCTCCAGCGGACGGAAGATCAGCAGCAGCACCGCGATCTGCACCAACCCCATCAGCAGCCATTCCGTGCCGGGGTAGGCATCTTCGACGTAACCACCCAGGCCGACGGCATAGGTGATCGGCATCACGACGTGCTGGAAGAGCACATCCTGCGCTTGGGTGAAGGTGTCGGCGATCCAGTCGAACATGTCAGCGTGCCGCTGTGTGTGCCGGGTGGGCGGCAAACCATGCCTGGTACTGCGGATGATCGCGCAGCGTGGCGAAGCAGAAACCCTTGCGTTCCAGACCGGCGATCAGCGGTTCCAAGTCGGCTGGCGCCCACGGATCCTTGCGCGACCAGATGCCCAGATGCGCCATGGTGATGTCGCCATCGCGCAGGTTGGACAGTGCCTTCTGCAGCAAGGCGTCGTTCGGATAACGGTCTGACGGCAACTCGTCGCCCAGGAAACCGGCGGGCGCCCAAGCCACATGCGCAAACCCGCATTGCTTGGCCCAGGCCTCGGTCGTCGCCGACAGGTGACCTCCCGGCGCCCGCCACAGCGGGTCCATCGGCTGACCGGTCATGGCTTTGAACCGCTCGGCGCTGTGTTTGAGCTCCGCGCAGAATTCAGGCTCGCCCCACACGACATTGCGGCTGCCCTGCTCGCCAAACTGCGGCCGGAAGCGGACCTTGCCCGCACCCGCCTCGCCCTTGTAGTAAACGTGATCGAAGGTGTGCGTACCGAAGGCGTGGCCGTCGGCAGCAAGCGATTTCCAATACGCTGCCCAACGGTCATCCAGCGTGCTGTCGCCGTGGATGGTCTTTTCGTTGGCGAGGAAGAACGTGGCGTGGATGCGATGGCGGCGCAGCGTGTCGGCAATCAACTCCGCTTGGCTCATGCTGCCGGTATCGAACGTCAGGTAGACGGTGCCTTTGCACGCGCCGGCATTCACCCCACCGGGGGCCGCCGTAGCCAACGCACACAACCCCAGCGCCACCGTGGCGGCGGCCTTGCGCAACATCGACAGGCCGGATTTCATCGTCGTAGAACTCAGATCAGCGGAGCGCGCGAGCGGAAGTAAATGCCGTGCGGCGAGCGCCCGACCTTGATCTCTTCCACAACCTTGCGGCTGGCAACATCGACGATCGCCACGCGCTTGGCCCAGCGGCAGGTCACCCAAAGCTGCTTGCCGTCGGCGGTCAACTCCATGTCGTCAGGGCCGGGCGGCAGACCGGTGATGTCGCCCACCTTGGTCAGCGTTTGCTGATCGATGATGCTGATCGTGCCCGACACGCGGTTCGACAGGAACAAGTGGCGCTTGTCGCCCAGCGCGCGGAAGTTATGCGCGCCCTTGCCGGTCGGAATGCGCTTGACGCTGGTGCGGTTGTGCCAATCGATCACTTCGACGTAATCGGCGCCGGTCATGCCGACCAGCAAGTATTTCTGATCGGTCGTCACCCACACGCCGGCCGGCGCAGAACCAATGGTCATGCGCCACATCACGTTCTGCGTGGGCAGGTCGATGGCCATCACCTCGTTGGAATCCTGCACGGTGACGAACGCGATCTTGCTGTCGGCGGTAAACGCAATGTGGCTGGGCGTCTTGGCCGCCGGAATCTGTTTGGCGATGGTCAGGGCGTGGCCGTCCCAGCGATAAATATCGATGCGGTCTAGACGGTTGCCCGTGGTCAGAAACCACTTCTGGTCAGGCGAAAAGCCAATCTGATACGGATCGTCAATGTGCGGCACGCGCTGCTGGATCTTGCCCGTGACAGGGTCGAGGAACACCAGATCGTTGCCGACGGCGTTCGCGACGATCAACGACTTTTCGTCGGGCGTGGCGATCAGGTGATGCGGCTCCTTGCCGATTGGGAACGTCTCCAGCACCTTGCGGGTGTCCTTGTCGATCAAAGAGACGCTTGCGTCGCCCGAATTGAGCACGGTGACGACTTCGGCACGCGCCGCATGCGCTGCCATGAGCGCAGCGGCCGACAGGACCAGCGTGGAAAACCAACGGGAGGCAAACGAGACGCGCAAGGCAGACATAACGAGAAGATTCAGCAACTTAGCTTTTCATTTTAGCGCTGGCGTTTAGGCCATCGCTGACACAAATCAAAAAAAGAAAGCGGGAACTTTCTCAGCGCCTGACAACGCATCGGCAGCTATCGCTGCATCGATTCCCACACCTTCTGCAGCCGTTTGACCGACATCGGCACCGGCGTGCGCAGTTCCTGTGCAAACAGGGCGATGCGCAACTCCTCGAGCATCCAGCGGAATTCCTCCATGCGCGGGTCATTGCCGCCCTGACCTTGCACGCGCAGCGCCTTTTCCGCGCGTTGATATTGCTGGATGAGCGGCGCCATCTCTTGCATGCGCTGCGTGTCGCGCGCCGGGTCCGCCTTGAGCTTGTCGATGCGCAGCGCGATGCCCTTCAGGTAGCGGGGGAAGTGCGTCAACTGCGCATACGGCGTTGCCTCGATAAAGCGCTTGTGCATCAGCGTCTTGAGCTGCGCGTCGATATCGGCGGTGGCCGCAGCAAACGGCTTGGCGATCTGCAGCTTGCGCGGCAGTTGCGCGTATTCGGCCAGGATGGCGCCGACCAGCCGTGCGATTTCCTGCGCCAGCAACGTCAGGCGCGCGCGGCTTTCGTCCTTGCGCGCGCCGAAACTGGCGTCATCGGTGGGCAGCGGGTCTTGCAGGCAGGCGCGCTCCAGCGTGGCATCCAGAATCTGGTCGCGCAGATCGTCCTGCGTGCCGAGGTTCATGAACTGGATGGCCATCTGCGACAAGCCTGGGATGTTCTTTTCCAGGTATTTCAACGGTTCGCGCAGCTGGATCGCAAACAGCCGTCGCAAGCCCAGGCGATGGATGCGGGTGGCTTCCGCCGGATCATCGAAGACCTCCACATCGCAGTGGTCACCGGCATCGACAAGTGCCGGGTAGCCGAACAGCGTCTGGTTGCCTTTGCGGACTTCCAGCAGTTCCGGCAACTCGCCGAAGTTCCAGGTCGTCAGGCCCGAGTACAGCGCGGCGTTGGCCGGCGCTTCCGATTTGCCGCTCTTACCTGCCTTTCCTGGCTTGGCGCCGTCGTTCTGGGCACCGGCCACGGCAGCATCCTGTGCCGCGATCGACTGGAACGTCTGCTGCGCGCGGCCGCCGAGTTCCGCCCGCAACTGGGCCAGATTGCGCCCCATGTCTAGCTGGCGACCGTGCTCGTCGATCACCTTGAAGTTCATGAAATGATGCGCGGGCAGCGTCTCGAGCTTGAAGTCGGCGCGCTTGAGGGCGATGCCAGTCTGCTCGCGCACGTCGGCAATCAAGCGGTCGAGCAGGTCGCCATCGCCCAACCGCACGCGCGACACGAATCCGGCGGCATAGTCTGGCAACGGCACGCAATGGCGGCGCAGCTTCTGCGGCAGACTCTTCAGCAACAGATGCACCTTCTCCTTGAGCATGCCCGGCACCAGCCATTCAGTGCGCTGCGCGGGCACCTGGTTGAGCGCATACAGCGGCACGGTGAGCGTCACGCCATCGCGGGGGCTGCCGGGCTCGAAGTGATACGTCAGGCCCATGTCGATGCCGGCAATCGGCAGCACCTTCGGGAACAGGTCGGTCGTGATGCCGGCCGCCTCATGCCGCATGAGGTCATCGCGATTCAGGTACAGCAGCTTCTGCCCGCTTTTGCCGCCCGCGCCGGCGGCTTCGGCGTACCAGCGCTCGAACGACACGGTGTTGTAGATGTCCGCCGGGATCTGGCTGTCGTAGAACGCGTAGATCAGTTCGTCGTCCACCAGCACGTCTTGTCGGCGTGACTTGTGTTCGAGGTTTTCGATCTCGCGCACCAAGCGCTGGTTGTGCGTGAAGAACGGCAGGCGCGTTTCGAACTCGCCATCGACCAGCGCACGGCGGATGAACATCTCGCGCGCCTCCTTCGGCTGCATCGGCCCGAAGTGCACACGGCGCTGTTGATAGATCGGCAGACCGTACAGCGTGCCCCGCTCGAAGGCCATCACTTGGCCGGCCTTCTTTTCCCAATGCGGATCGCTCCACGACACCTTCAACAGATGCGCGCCGACCTTTTCCACCCATTCCGGCTCGATGCGCGCCAGCGTGCGGCCGAACAGGCGGCTGGTCTCGACCAACTCGCCTGCCACGACCCACTTGCCGGCCTTGCGCGCGATGACCGAACCCGGCCACAGGAAGAACTTGATGCCGCGCGCGCCGAGGTATTCGCGGCCTTTTCCGTCTGCCTCCTCGATGCGCACTCCGATGTTGCCGAGCAAGCCCGTCAGCAACGCCAGGTGTAACTGCTCATACGTCGGATCGGACTCGTTGAGCTTCCAGCCCTGCTCCGCCACCGTGGTATGCAACTGCGAATGCACGTCGCGCCATTCGCGCAGCCGCACATGCGACAGGAAGTGCAAGCGGCACTGGTCCTGCAGTTGCTTGTTCGACTTCTTGTGTGCAACGGCTTCTTCAAACCACTTCCAGAGCTTGACCCAGCCGAGGAACTCGGATTTTTCATCAGCAAACTGCCGGTGCGCCTGATCGGCCTGCTGTTGCAGTTCCTGCGGGCGCTCGCGCGGGTCTTGAACGGACAAGGCGCTCGCGATGATGAGCATCTCGCGCAGACATTGGTGGTCGCGGCCTGCCAGGATCATCCGCGCCACCCGCGGGTCCAGCGGCAGCCGGGCCACCTGCCTGCCCAGCGGGGTCAGCGCGTTTTCGTCGTCGACCGCCCCGAGTTCTTGCAGCAGCTGATAGCCGTCGGCAATGGCACGGCCCAGCGGCGGCTCGATGAAGGGGAACTGCTCGACATCCGTCAGCCGCAGCGCCTTCATGCGCAGGATGACCGCCGCCAGCGACGAACGCAGTATTTCCGGATCGGTAAAACGCGGCCGCGCAATGAAATCCGCCTCGTCATACAGGCGAATGCAGACGCCGTCGGCGACCCGGCCGCAACGACCCGCGCGCTGATTGGCCGCAGCCTGCGATACCGGTTCAATCTGCAGTTGCTCGACCTTGTTGCGATACGAATAACGCTTCACGCGCGCCAGCCCCGTATCGACCACGTAGCGAATGCCCGGGACCGTCAGCGAGGTCTCGGCCACATTGGTCGCCAGCACGATGCGCCGGGCGTTGGACGGCCGGAACACACGTTCCTGCTCCTGCACAGACAGGCGCGCAAACAACGGCAGGATTTCGGTATGCGCCGGATGGTGCTTGCGCAGCGCCTCGGCCGCCTCGCGAATCTCGCGCTCGCCCGGCAGGAAGATGAGCACGTCGCCAGGGCCTTCGCGAGCGAGTTCGTCCACCGCATCGACGAGCGCCTCGTAAAGATCGCGCTCCTTGTCCTTCTCGTCGCGCTGGATCGGGCGGTAGCGCACCTCGACCGGATACAACCGGCCGCTGACTTCAATGACGGGCGCCGGCCCCTTCGGGCCAGCAAAGTGCTCGGCAAACCGCTGCGCGTCGATGGTCGCCGAGGTGATGATCACCTTCAGGTCGGGCCGGCGCGGCAAAAGCTGCTTGAGATAGCCGATCAGGAAGTCAATGTTGAGGCTGCGTTCGTGCGCCTCGTCGATGATGATCGTGTCGTAAGCGCGCAGCAGCGGATCGTTCTGCGTCTCGGCCAGCAAGATGCCGTCGGTCATGAGCTTGACCGACGCCCCCGCCGACAGCGTGTCGTTAAAGCGAACCTGGAAGCCCACGTGCTCGCCCACCGGCGTGCCGATTTCCTGCGCGATGCGCTTGGCCGTAGACGTCGCTGCGATCCGGCGCGGCTGCGTATGGCCGATCAGCCCGGTACCGCCCGCGCCAATGCCTCGCCCGATCGACAAGCAGATCTTCGGCAACTGGGTGGTTTTGCCCGAGCCGGTCTCGCCTGAGACGATCACCACTTGATTGGCGGCGATGGCCTGGGCGATCTCGTCGCGCCGGGCCGACACGGGCAGCGCTTCGGGAAACGTGATCGGCGGGACGCGGTTCGCACGTGCACGGCGCGCCTCCAGCGCCGCGGCGAGTTCTTCCGGCGTGGGCTTTTGGCGGCGCTGCGGACGCACATTGCCGCCGGGCTTGCGCTCGGCGGGCGGCATGTCTTTCGGCGATTTCTGGGAGGGCGCCGCCGGGCGTGGCCGGGGCGGCTGGGCGTGGGAATCTGACATCGGGCGGGATTATAATCCGCGCATCTTTCCTATGCCGGCCCGCGCCCCGTGCCGCTTTTCCTCCTCCGCCCGTGACCGCTCGTTCTCCCGTCCCCGCCTCCGGCGTTTCGCTGGCGGCGCACACGCCCGCCCCCGTCGACGTCGCCCCGATTCCGCCCACGCCCGAACAGCAGCAGTTCGTGGACTGGCTGCGCGAGGTGGCGCCTTACATTCACGCCTTCCGCGACAAGACGTTCGTGATCGGCTTTGGCGGTGAACTGGTCAAGGCCGACATGCTGGGCGCGTTGGTCAACGACGTCGCGTTGCTGCATGCCATGGGCATGCGCATCGTGCTGGTGCATGGTTCGCGCCCGCAGGTGGAAGAACAGCTCGCCCTGCGCAGTGTGCAAACTCAGTTCGTCGACGGCGTACGCGTGACGGACGCCGCCGCACTGGAATCCGCCAAGGAAGCCTCGGGCGAACTGCGCCTGGATATCGAAGCCGCCTTCAGCCAGGGCCTGCCGAATACACCGATGGCCGGCGCGCGCATGTCGGTCGTGTCCGGCAACTTCGTGACGGCGCGGCCGGTGGGCATCGTCAATGGCGTGGATTTCCAGCACACGGGGCTGGTGCGCAAGATCGATGCGGAGTCGATCCAGCATTCCCTGTCCAATCGCAAGATCGTGCTGCTCTCGCCGCTGGGCTTTTCGCCAACGGGCCAGGCGTTCAACCTGTCGATGGAAGACGTAGCTGCCAACACCGCCACGGCGCTCAAGGCCGACAAGCTCATCTTCATCACCGAGCTGCCGGGGATCATGGACCGCGTAGGCAAGCTGCAGCAGGACCTGTCGATGGAAACGGCCATCGAGCGCCTGCGCGACGGCAGCCTGTCGCACGACACCGCCTATTACCTGCAGCACATCGTCAAGGCGATGCGCGGCGGCGTGCGCCGCGCGCACGTCATCCCGTTCGCGCTGGACGGCAGCATCCTGCTGGAGCTGTTCCTGCACGATGGTGTGGGCACCATGGTCTCGCACACTGACCTGGAATACCTGCGCGAAGCCACCCTGGACGACGTGGGCGGCATCGTCTCGCTCATCGAGCCCCTCGAGGCGGACGGCACATTGGTGCCGCGCGAACGCCGGCTGCTGGAGCGCGACATCGCCAACTTTTCGGTCATCGAGCACGACGGCATCATCTTTGGCTGTGTGGCGCTGTATCCGTACCCCAAGGATGGCATGGCCGAAATGGCCTGCCTGATCGTATCCCCCGACAGCCAGGGCACCGGCGACGGCGAACGTCTGCTCAAGCACACCGAAGTGCGTGCCCGTGCGCTGGGCCTCAAGCGCCTCTTCGTTCTCACTACGCGCACGGAGCATTGGTTCCTCAAGCGCGGCTTTGTGCGTGCCAGCGTGGACGATCTGCCGGAAGACCGCCGCAAGCTTTACAACTGGCAGCGCCGCTCGATGGTGCTGATGAAGAAGCTCTAAACCCTTGGCGCGCGTCGTGGAATCCAAGCCCGGCGGCGCGCGGCCTTTACAATAGCGGCACCTGCGTCGCGCTCGAGCGGCGCTTCCGCCACACAAGAGGAATCCCCATGGCCCGCATGGTCCACTGCGTCAAGCTCAACAAGGAAGCCGAAGGCCTCGACTTCCCGCCCCTGCCCGGCGAACTGGGTAAGAAACTCTGGCAAAGCGTCTCGAAAGAAGCCTGGGCCGGCTGGCTCAAGCATCAGACCATGCTGATCAACGAAAACCGCCTGAACATGGCCGATTCGCGCGCACGCCAGTACTTGCTCAAACAGACCGAGAAGTACTTCTTTGGCGATGGTGCAGATGAAGCCGCCGGCTACGTGCCGCCGCCCTCGGCCTGATCTGCCGCCATCAACAACAAAGCCGTTCAGCGCAGACTGAACGGCTTTTTGTTTGGGGAACGCCATTGAACGTGCCGCAACGGGCGCAAAAAAAAACTGCCCATTTGCATGAGCAGCTTTTCGACAATGCGCAAACAGCGATCAGAAATCGCGACGCTGCACGCCCGCTTCGGTCCCCAGCAGCAGCACATTGGCGCCGCGCTTGGCAAACAGGCCGACCGTCACCACGCCCGGAATCTCGTTGACCACCGATTCCAGGCCCTTCGGATCGGCAATGCGCAGGCCCACCACATCGATGATCACGTTGCCGTTATCGGTCTTGTAGATCTGGCCTTCCTTGGTCATGCGCAGGCGCGGCTGACCGCCCAGCGCAGCCAGTTGGCGCGCCACGGCCGCACGTGCCATGGGCACCACTTCCACCGGCAGCGGGAAGGCACCCATCGTCTCAACGAGCTTGCTGCCGTCAGCGATGCAAACGAACACTTTGGCCACCGAGGCAACAATCTTTTCACGCGTGAGCGCACCGCCGCCGCCCTTGATCATGGCTCCGGAGGCGTCGATCTCGTCAGCGCCATCCACGTACACGGGAATAGCATCGACCTCATTCAGATCGAGCACCGTAAAGCCGTGGCCCTGCAGGCGGCGTGTCGAAGCCTCGGAGCTGGACACCGCGCCGGCGAAGCGTGCCTTGTGCGGCGCCATCGCGTCGATGAACAGGTTGGCCGTCGAGCCGGTGCCGACACCCAGCACAGCGCCCTCGGGCACGTTGGCCAATACGTAGTCTGCGGCGGCTTGTGCCACCAGCGCCTTCAGTTCATCCTGCGTCATCGCAAAAACTCGGTCGGGATCGGGAAACCCGGTAGTGTACCGGATCAATGCGATGACCCTCAGCCGGCTGGTGGAGCCAAACCCGCGGAGTACAATCGATTCATTCCTCCACCTCCAGCGCAACGCAGGAACGTACTTCGGACTCGCTTCATGACTCAGCTCGATCAACTCAAGCAGTTCACCACCGTCGTCGCCGACACGGGCGACTTCCAGGCAATGCGTGCCTACGCGCCGCACGATGCAACGACCAATCCGTCGCTGATCCTCAAGGCCGTGCAGAAAGCCGAATACCGCCCGCTGCTGGAACAAGCCGTGCGTGACGCCCGTAGCGACAGCGTCGAGGACATCATCGATGCCGTCCTCGTGGCGTTCGGCTGCGAAATCCTGTCGATCATCCCGGGCCGCGTGTCGACCGAGGTTGATGCGCGCCTGTCGTTCGACACCGAGGCGACAGTGGCCAAGGCCAAGCATTTGATTGCGCTGTACGAAGCGCGAGGCGTGGCGCGCGAGCGCGTGCTGATCAAGATTGCGTCGACGTGGGAAGGCATCCGCGCGGCGGATCAGCTCCGTGCCGAAGGCATCCGCTGCAACATGACGCTGCTGTTCTCGCTGGCCCAAGCGGTGGCGTGCGCGGAAGCGGGCGTGCAGCTCATCTCGCCCTTCGTCGGCCGCATCTACGACTGGTACAAAAAGGATGCCGGCGCCAACTGGGACCCGGTCGCGCAAGGCGGCCCGAACGACCCCGGCGTGCAGTCCGTCCTGCGCATCTACAACTACTACAAGAAGTTCGACTACCCGACCGAAGTGATGGGCGCGAGCTTCCGCAATATCTCGCAGATCGTCGAACTGGCCGGCTGCGACCTCCTGACCATCAGCCCGGATCTGCTCGCCCAACTGCAGCAGTCCGACGCGCCGGTCGAGCGCAAGCTGTCTCCGGACAACGCCAACGCGGCCAATATCGTGCGCCTGCCGGCTGACGAGAAATCGTTCCGCTGGCACATGAACGCGGACGCCATGGCCACCGAAAAGCTGGCCGAAGGCATCCGCCTGTTTGCAGCGGACGCGATCAAGTTGGAAGCGTTGATTGAGCCGCTGCGCGCAGCGGCGTAAGAAGAAAGCCGGGTCTTATCCCAGCATGGCGGGCAGGCACACGCCCGCCGGCTGGTGGATCACGAGGTCCGCCGTTGCATCCAGGGCGCTCGGCTCTGGATTCACGACGATCACCTTGGCGCCGTGGTCCTTTGCCAACCCCGGCAGCCCGGCCGCCGGATACACCATGCCCGACGTGCCAACAACGAGGCATACGTCACACGTGTTGGCTGCCTCTTCAGCACGGTAGTTCGCGACCAGCGGCAGTTGCTCGCCAAACCACACCACGCCCGGGCGCAGCATCGCGCCACATGTCGCACAACGCGGTGGGCGTCCCGGCTCGGCGGTGGCGATATCGCATTTGCCGCAGCCACCCAACCACTTGTTGGCAAACAGGTTGCCGTGCAGCTCGATCACCCCTTCGCTGCCGGCGCGCTGGTGCAAGCCATCGACGTTCTGCGTGACGAGCGTCACCGTCTTGCGCTTGGCGAGCGCGGCAATCGCAAGATGGGCCGGATTCGGCTGCACCTGCAGCACACGCTCGCGGCGCTCCTGATACCAGTCCCACACCATGCGCGGATGCTTGCGATACGCTGCCTCGGTCGCCATGTCTTCCGGGTTGAAGCGCGCCCACAAGCCGGTCAGGGCATCACGAAACGTAGGAACACCGGATTCGGCCGAGACACCAGCGCCCGTGAGCACCATGACGTGCTGTGCGGCCTCGACCCAGGCGCGGGCCTGCGCCAATGCAGCCGCATCGGATACGGCTGTGGGTTCGATGCCCATTACTTCTTGGCAGGTGCCGCCGCGCGTTGGCGTACCGCTTCAAACAGACACACGCCACTCGCCACCGATACGTTCAGGCTTTCCACGCTTCCCGCCATCGGAATGCTGACCAGCGCGTCGCACGTTTCACGCGTGAGGCGGCGCATGCCTTCGCCTTCGGCGCCCATCACGATGGCGGTGGGGCCCTTGAAGTCTGCCTGGTAGAGATCCTGTTCGGCCTCGTCAGCCGTGCCGATCACCCACACGCCGCGCTCCTGCAATTCACGCAGCGTGCGCGCCAGGTTGGTCACGGTGATATACGGGACGGTTTCAGCCGCGCCGCTGGCGACCTTGGCGACCGTCGTGTTGATCCCAACGCTGCGGTCCTTCGGTGCGATCACGGCGTGCGCGCCAGCGGCATCCGCCACGCGCAGGCAAGCACCGAGGTTGTGCGGATCGGTCACCCCGTCGAGCACCAGCAGCAGCGGCGTGCCTTCGATGCCGTCGAGCAGTTCATCAAGATTGAGCGCCAACGACAGCGACTCTGCCTTGGCAACCACGCCCTGGTGGCGGTCGGTACCGGCAATGCCGCGCAGCCGGTCAGCGTCGGCGGGGATGAGGCGCACGCCCGCTGCTTCCGCCGCTTTCAGGAAATCCTGCATGCGGCGGTCGCGGCGGTTGGCCTCGAAGTAGATTTCGTCGATCGACTTGGCGCCGTGGCGCAGTCGGGCGGTGACGGCATGAAAGCCGATGAGGAGCTTGGATTTAGACATGGCGCGATTGTACCCGTCCGCCCTCGCTCCTCGGCCGCTTTAACCGCTTTAACGCCCCTTCGTCTTGCGCGGGGCCTTGCCTGCCACCTTGCGCGGCGCAGCGGTCTTGGCGCCACCCTTGGGCTTGGTACCACGCGCCGTCTGCTTCTTGCGCGCAGGCTTTGCGTGGGCATGGCCCGGGGGCAGTGCACGGCTACCCGGCTCGAACACCGGCTGCTCTTCGATGACGCGATCGAGCGTCTCGTCGAACGACTCCTCCGGCTTGGCCGTACCGCCCAACAATGCGGCCAACTGGCGCGGCTTCTTGCGGCCAACCGGCGGCGCCGGCGTCGCCCCGGCAGGCTGACGCGCCACCGAGGCTTCGGGCGCGCCGGTCACCTTGGCCGGGCGCAGCGCCTTGGTCGACGGCTCCTGGATCAGCCGGAAATCCATCTTCCGGGCATCCAGATCGACGCGCAGCAACTGCACGCGCACGCGGTCGGTCAGGCGATAACGGATGCCCGTGCGCTCGCCGCGCAGCTCGTTGCGCGCTTCGTCGTATTGGAAGTAATCGCTGCCCAGCTCAGTCACGTGTACCAGACCTTCCACGTACAACTCGTCGAGCTGCACGAAGATGCCGAACGAGGTGACGGCGCTGACGGTGCCCGAGAACTCGTTGCCGAGCTTGTCGCGCATGAAGTAGCACTTGAGCCACGCCTCGACGTCGCGCGAGGCTTCGTCGGCGCGACGCTCGTTGGCCGAGCAATGCACGCCCAGCTCATGCCAGATCGCTTCGACCTTCGCCTTGTTGACAACCGCTGCCGGCACGCCTTTCTCGGCTTCAGCCTGCAGACGACGCGCCTTGGGCGATAGCGCGCTGTTCAACTGCACGCCCGGTGCCAGCGCCGGCACATAACGCGTGCGATGCAGGATCGCCTTGATGGAGCGATGCACCAGCAGGTCCGGATAGCGGCGGATCGGGCTCGTGAAGTGCGCATACGCCGGATACGCCAGGCCAAAGTGACCGATGTTGTCCGGGCTGTAGACCGCCTGCTGCATCGAGCGCAGCAACATGGTCTGCAGCATCGGTGCATCAGGACGGGCGGCCACCTTTTCCATCAGTTCGGCGTAATCGGCGGCCTGCGGCTTGTCGCCACCGCCCAGCGTCAAGCCGCTGGTTTTCAGGAAGGCGCGCAGCGCCTGCAGCTTTTCCTCAGTCGGACCTGCATGGACGCGGTACAGCGCCGGGTGCTTGTACTTCTCCAGCATCTCGGCCGCGCAGACATTGGCCGTCAGCATGCACTCTTCGATCAGCCTGTGTGCATCGTTGCGGGTGCGCGGCAGGATCTGCTCGATCTTGCCCTGGGCGTTGCAGACGATATACGTCTCGGTGGTGTCGAAGTCGATCGCGCCACGCTCGCGGCGCGCCTTGAGCAGCGTCTGATACAGCTCGTACAGGTCCTGCAGATGCGGCACCAGCGGCGCGCGCTTGGCCGCTTCCGGGCCCTTCACATTGGACAGGATCGCCCAGACCTCGTTGTAGGTCAGACGTGCCTTCGAGTGCATCACCGCCGGGTAAAACTGATAGGCCTTGATCTCGCCCTTGGCCGTGATCACCGCATCGCAGACCATGCACAGGCGGTCCACTTCGGGGTTCAACGAGCACAAACCGTTGGAAAGCTTCTCGGGCAGCATCGGGATCACCCGGCGCGGGAAGTAGACCGAGGTCGCGCGATCAATGGCGTCGGCATCCAGCGGATGCCCAGGCCGCACGTAATGCGACACGTCGGCAATTGCCACGATCAGGCGCCAGCCCTTGGTGCGGCCGATCTTGACGGGCTCGGCGTAGACGGCGTCATCGAAGTCGCGCGCGTCTTCGCCGTCGATGGTGACCAACGGTACGTCGCGCAAGTCGATGCGCCCCGCCAAATCGGCATCGCGAACGACGTCGGGCAGCGCCTCAGCTTCTCGCTGTGTCGGCTCGGAAAACTCGTGCGGCACGCCGTACTTGCGCACGGCGATTTCGATCTCCATGCCGGGGTCGTCAATCTCACCCAGCACCTCCACCACGCGGCCAATCGGTTGCACGTAGCGGTCCGGATATTCCAGGATCTCAACGCTCACCACTTGGCCAACCTTGGCCTTGCCCTGCCCCTTCGGCGCGATCAGGATGTCGCGGCCCAGGCGCTTGTCTTCCGGTGCCACGACGAGCGTGCCGCTTTCCGACAGCAACCTCCCGATGACGCGCTTGTTGGCCCGCTGCAGGATCTCGACGATCTGCCCTTCCGAACGCCCCCGGCGATCATAGCCGACGGTGCGCACCAGGGCGCGGTCGCCGTGCATGGCCTTCTGCATCTCCCGTTCGGGCAGGAAGATATCGGGCTCGCCGTCATCGCGTACAAAAAAGCCGAAGCCATCGCGATGGCCAATGACGCGGCCTTCGATGAAATTGGGCTGGTGCGCCAGTTCGTAATGCCCCTTGCGGTTGAGTTCGATCTGACCATCCCGCTCCATGGCGGTCAGACGCTTGATAAAGCCGTCATGCTCCTTGCGCGTGACCGACAGCGCCTTGGCAATATCGGTGGCAGACAGCGGAGACCCCGACGTGCGCAGCACACCGAGGATTTCCTCGCGGCTCGGGATCGGATAAGTCGGTTGATTCAATTTTTTCTTCTAGAGTGTTGACAGGATCGCTGGATTCCGTAATAATTACAGCTTCGGTACACGCACACCTGCCCAGGTGGCGGAATTGGTAGACGCACTAGTTTCAGGTACTAGCGGGTAACTCCGTGGAGGTTCGAGTCCTCTCCTGGGCACCAGAGTTTAGGAACGGCGCAACGCAAGTTGCGCCGTTTTTCTTTTCCACGACCGGATTATCGTTGTTCAGTAGCTGACGCGACATTCCGCGAAGGACGACGTGCATTGTGTCTTGGCTATCACGCCAGGGCGGAGCCGGATCACCGACCTCACCTGCCCCAGACGCTGGGTGGGCTCGAAGCGCAACGCATCCACGGAGACGCATCACGCTTCGATCAACCGCGCTGCTCGTATTGGACATATGCTGCAAAGCCAATCCGTACGCGGGTTTCGGGCTCACATTGCAGCCCGTGTCATCAGGTTACCGAAGTGGCACGCACGACGCAAGCCGCACACGCCACTCCATTCGCGCCTCGACGCAATCGACCAACGCCTCAGGCCGCCGACGCTTCGCCGTTGCCGGCCGAACGCGCCTTCCCGCGCTTGATCCACGCGGCCAGGTTGTGGGGGCGCAGCGTGTCGTACTCTTCGAACGGTTGATGGATCCACGGATTGGTTGCGAGATACTGGACAGCGTAATCCGGTTTGATTTTCGAGCATGCCTTGTGCCACAGCACAGCGGTACGCACGTCGGTCACGGCCGGATAGCGCTCCTTCAGGTGACGCCCCACACGCTCCAGCGTGACACCCGAATCCACCAGATCGTCCACAAGCAACACACGGCCCGACAGCTCGCCACGCGTCATCGTGATGTATTGGGCGATGTCGAGATCGCCCTGCTGCGTGCCAGCAGCTTCGCGATAGCTGCTGGTCGCCAGAATAGCCAACGGCAGGTCGTAGATGCGCGACAGCTGATCGCCAACGCGCAACCCGCCCCGCGCCAGGCACAGAATCTTGTCGAACTTCCAGCCAGACTCATGCACGATAAGCGCCAGGCGCTCGATCAGGCCGTGGTAGTCATCCCAGGACACCCATAGATGCGAGTCGTCGTTGATCGGCTGGTTCATGCTGTACCTCTTTGTATCGTGAATGCGGCGTGAGTTGCCGCTATCGTGTTCTATGGAAAGCAGGCGCTCCATGCAAATTCGCCCGGCAAATCACCGGGCGAATCGGGGCGCAGCGCGTCAGTCCTTGTAGGGATGACGCAGCAGGATGGTCTCGTCGCGGTCGGGGCCGGTCGAGATCATGGCGATCGGAATACCCGCCACTTCTTCGACGCGCTTCAGGTAAGCCTGCGCGGTTTCGGGCAGCGCATCCCATTCCTTCAGGCCGAAGGTCGACGTGTTCCAGCCCGGAAATTCTTCGTAGATCGGCTGGCAACGCGCCACAGCATCGGAGCCACGCGGCAGGATGTCGATTTGCTTGCCGTCGAGCGTGTAGCCCACGCACAGCTTGAGCGTTTCCAGGCCATCCAGCACATCGAGCTTGGTCATGCACAGGCCCGACACGCCGTTGATCTGGATCGCGCGACGCAGCGCGGCGGCATCCAGCCAGCCCGTGCGGCGCGGGCGGCCCGTGACCGAGCCGAATTCCTTGCCGACATTGGCCAGACGCACGCCGATCGGATCCTGGCGCGCGGGATTGTCCGCGTCATACAGCTCGCTTGGGAACGGCCCCGAACCCACGCGCGTGCAATACGCCTTGGTAATGCCAAGGATGTAATGCAGTTGGCCCGGGCCGACGCCAGCGCCCGCAGCGGCATTGCCCGCCACGCAGTTGCTCGACGTCACGAACGGGTAGGTACCATGGTCGATATCGAGCAGCGTGCCTTGCGCGCCTTCGAACATCAGGTTCTTGCCGGCAGCGTTGGCGGCAAACAGCTCGGCCGACACGTCCGTCACCATCGGGGCGAGGCGGTCTGCATACGACAGCATTTCGTCGAGCGTCTGCTGGAAATCCAGCGCCGGGTGATTCAGGTACTGCGTCAGGACGAAATTGTGGAAATCCAGGTTTTCGCGCAGACGCTCGGCAAAGTAAGCCGGGTCGAACAGATCCTGTACGCGCAGCGCGCGGCGGGCTACCTTGTCTTCATATGCCGGGCCAATACCACGGCCTGTGGTACCGATCTTGGCGGCGCCGCGCTTGGCTTCGCGCGCCTTGTCGATGGCCACGTGGTACGGCAGGATCAGGTTGGTCGCTTCCGAAATGCGCAGGCGGTTCTGCACTTGCACGCCGGCCGTTTCCAACTCGTCGATTTCCTTGAACAGGGCCTCAGGCGACAGCACGACACCGTTTCCGATATAGCACGCGACGCCGTCGCGCATGATGCCCGACGGGATCAGACGCAGAATCGTCTTCTTACCGCCGATGATGAGGGTATGGCCTGCGTTATGTCCGCCCTGGAAACGAACCACGCCTTGTGCATGATCGGTCAGCCAATCGACGATTTTCCCTTTACCTTCGTCACCCCACTGGGTGCCGATGACGACGACATTGCGTCCTTGGCTCACTGCTGGTGCGGACATGTTGAATTTGCAGATGGGTTAAAAACGTATTCTACCCTTGTTGCCAGGGGCTTCCCTGAAATTACCGGGTATTTACACAACGTTATGCAACAACTTCAGATCGAAGCGTTGCGGGGCTTGACGATCCAACGACCGCCCTCTTCGACGAGTTGCCGGTCGTAGGCGAACTCCTCCAGATCTTCCGGGTGGCCTGGCAGGGACTGGATAACAATCTCGCCGGCGGCGCGCAGCGCGGCAATGGTCTCGCGCAGCTTGGCATCGCCCGACCATGGCGCATGGATGGCGGCAGCGCGCGCCTCAACCGGTGAGATACCGGCGACTTCGCGCAGGTCCAGTGAAAAGCCTGTCGCCGGCCGGGCGCGGCCAAACGCCTCCCCGACCTTGTCATACCGGCCGCCGCGCGCCACGGCATTCGGCACACCGGCTACATAGGCAGCAAACATTACACCGCTGTGGTAGTGGTAGCCACGCAGATCGGCCAGATCGATGTTCACGGTCGCACCGCGGGCACGCTCGGCCAGCGTAGTCAAGTCGTCCAGGGCGCGGCCGATCGCGGGCAACGCCGGCAACTGCTTGCGCGCGAGATCGAGCACTTCGGCGCCGCCATACAGCGCTGGCAGCAGATTGATGGCGTCGCGCTGAGCCGCCGGAAGCTCCGCCGTGACGGCACGCAGAGCCGGTACGTCCTTAGCGGCCAGTGCAGTGAAAAGCTCGTCTTGAATGCGCGCGGCTATCGGCGACTGCTCCAGCAACGCCGCTACCACGCCAACGTGACAGAGATCCAGGCGCACATCTGCCAAACCCGCCGCCGACAAGGCAGCAAGCATCAATTCCTGAATTTCGAGATCGGCTTCCAGGCCGGCATGGCCATAGATTTCGGCGCCGATCTGCAGCGGCTCTCGCGTGACGTGGAATCCACTCGGACGGGTATGCAGTACCGAACCGGCGTAGCACAAGCGCGTCACGCCGGCGCGGTTCAGCAAGTGAGCATCGATGCGGGCGACTTGCGGTGTGATGTCGGCGCGCAGGCCGATGGTGCGGCCGGAAAGTTGGTCGACCAGCTTGAACGTCTTCAAATCGAGGTCATGCCCCGTGCCGGACAGCAGCGACTCGATGTATTCCAGCATCGGCGGCATGACGAGTTCGTAGCCGTAGGTGCGGAACAGGTCGAGCATGCGGCGACGCAACTCTTCAATCTTGCGTGCCTCGGAAGGCAGCACGTCAGCAATGGATTCGGGCAGCAACCAATTGGTCGGCATGGCGGTCTCGCTCTGGAGTCTTGGTACGGCAGAAATTCGTAAAAAGGCAGGAAATGCGCTAGCGACGCAGCAACCGCAGGAGGATCAGTCCGATCGCCATCGACACCAGGCCGATCACACGAAGCTTTTCATCGGGCAGCTCGGTCAGCGTCTGGAACGCGCGTCGCCAGGCGTGCGGCGCCACGAACGGCAAGATGCCCTCGAATACGAGCACCAGCGCGCACGCTGCTAGCAGAACGTTGGGGAGTGACTCTTCCATGGATGCGGTTGGCGAACGAACAAAACCCCGGCAAGCCGGGGTCTGTCCGCCTCAAATGATCAGCGACGCATTGTACTAGCGATGGCGCCCGGTCTGGGCAGCCGGTGCCGCCGCGGAGTTGCCGCCGTTCGGGCTGCGCATGTATTTGAAGAAATCGTTGTTCGGCTGCAGCACCAGCACGTCCTTCCGATCACGGAACGATGCGCGATAAGCTTCCATGGAGCGCCAGAATGCAGCGAACTGCGGATCGCGGCCGAACGCTTCGGCATAAATGTCAGCGGCGCGGGCATCGCCCTCACCCTTGATCTTCTGCGCATCGCGGTAGGCATCAGCCAGAACAACTTCGCGCTGACGATCGGCATCGGCGCGGATTTTTTCACCCTCTGCGGCCCCGGTCGAACGCAGCTCGTTGGCCACGCGCTTGCGCTCGGCTTCCATGCGACGGTAGACCGATTCGGTCACGCTGGCCAGCAGATCCACCCGCTTCAGGCGCACGTCGATGATGTCCATGCCGACCGACTTGCCGTACTCCTGTACGCCCTTGAGGATGCTCTGCATCACGGCTTCGCGATCCGTCGATACCACGTCGGAAACCGTGCGGCGCGCAAACTCATCCCGGGCGATGGAGTTGATCTTCTGCGTCATGCTGTCCTGCGCAAGGCGGCTATCGCCCTTGAAGCTCACGTAGAACAGACGCGGATCGGACACGCGCCACTTCACGAACCAGTCGACCAGCAGGTTCTTTTTCTCTGCCGTAATGAAGCGATCGGCGCCGGCCACATCGATGGTCTGCAGTCGCTTATCCATGAACACCACATTCTGCAGAGGTGGCGGGAGCTTGAAGTGCAGCCCGGGCTCCTTGATAACCTGCTTGATCTCACCAAAGGCGAACACCACGGCATACTGCCGCTGATCCACCACGAACACCACCGACGAGAACACCGCCAGGGCAATGACCAGCGCCACGAAGGCAGAAATCAGACGATTCATAATGCCCTCCTGTTAGCGCGAATCGCGGTCACGGTTGCGCAGTGCTTCGCGCGAGCGCGAGTCTGCGTCATTGGCCGGTGACGGATTGGAGGGAGTCGGTACGCCCTGCGCAGAACCGCTGTCCTGCGCTGAGGCGCCAGGCGCCGCTGCCGGGCGGGAGGTGTCGCCCTGCGTTTGCGCGATCAGCTTGTCCAGCGGCAAATACAAGAGGCTGCCATTGCTCTGGTCGACCAAGACTTTCGTCGAATTGGCGTAAATGTCTTGCATGGTTTCCAGATAAATGCGGTCGCGCGTAACCTGCGGCGCCTTTGCGTACTCGCGCTGCACCGAGGCAAAGCGGGCCGCGTCACCTTCTGCACGAGCGATGACGCGTGCCTTGTAGCCTTGCGCCTCTTCACCCAGACGGGCTGCCGTACCTTTGGCACGCGGCACCACGTCGTTGGCATAAGCCTGCCCCTCGGAGATGGCTCGCTCGCGGTCCTGGCCCGCCTTGGTCACATCATCGAACGCGGCCTGCACCTGCTCCGGCGGCTGCACGCTCTGCACGTTCACGCTGAGGATTCGAATCCCGGTCTTGTACGCCGACAAGATGCGTTGAATCGATTCCGCGAGATTACGACCCACAGCATCACGACCTTCGTACAGCACCGCATCCATCTTGTTGCGACCGACGATCTCGCGCACCGACGTCTCGGCCGCCTGCGTCACCAGTTCTTCATCGCCGCCACGGTCCGTACGGTTGTAGAACAGGTAGTCGACGGGATTGGCAATGTTGTACTGGACCGAGAAGCGCACGTCGACGATATTCTCGTCCTGCGTGAGCATCGAGGAATCTTTCAGGTTCGTGTCCTTGATCTGGGTCGTCCGACCGATTTCAAGCGTGCGCACACCTGACAGGTTCACGATTTCGTGCGATTCGACCGGATACGGCAGACGCCAGTTGATACCCGGCGTTGCAAGGTACTTGAAACGGCCGAACTGCAGGATCACGCCCGTCTGGCCTTCCTGCACGATAAAGAAACCGCTGGCCAGCCACAGGCCCACGAGCACTGCTAGCAGGACGCCGACACCCAAGCCAGAGCCACCGCGGCCGTTACCCGGACGCAGCGGCGTGGGGCCGTCGCTACCGTTACCGCTGTCCTTGCGGCCGAACAGGTTGTTCAGGCGGCGATTAAAGTCGCGCCACAACTCGTCAAGGTCGGGCGGGCCATCCTGGGGCGGCTTGCTTTGGCGCTTCGGCTCGTCTTTGTCTTCGCGCTCGGCGTTGTTGTCGCCGCGACCCCAGCGCGGATCGTTCAGCGAAAGCAGCACACGCAAGCGGTGCCACAAACCTCGCGCCGGACGCGGCGAGGCCATGGAAGAAGACTGGGTCGAAATCTCGGGCATGAGCGGTCGGGCTTGTCCTGATTGTCTGACTATGGAGAAGTAGCTGGCCATTCTATCAGCCCTCTTCGTCACCTTTGGCGGAAGAACCGCTGCTCGGCAAGCTTTGCGACAGTTCGTCACGGTGGGCCGGCGGCGAATCACGGCGGGTGTCGAAGCGCGGATCGAAATCGCCGCCATGCGACGCGGGGTGCTCACGCAGGCGGATTGCGGTCTCGACCAGCGCCTCGCGCAAGAGATCAAGCCCAGTGCCCTCGATGGCAGAGACGAACACGCGCCGCACGGCCCCAGTTTCGTCGCGCTCGATACGCGGACCAGCGACACGCAGCTCCTCCGCCGCGTCGATCTTGTTCATCACCAAAATTTGCGGGATGCCGCTGGCGTCGATTTCATCCAGCACGCGATCGACCTGCTCCATCTGCTCGTGCTTGACGGTGCTCGCGGCATCCACCACATGAAGCAGCACGTCGGCGTGCACGGTTTCTTCCAACGTGGCCCGGAATGCCGCCACCAGCTGCGTGGGCAAATCGCGGATAAAACCCACCGTATCCGACAGCACCACATTGCCCAAACCTTCGAGATACAGCCGGCGCGAGGTGGTGTCCAGCGTGGCGAACAGCTGATTGGCAGCGTACGCGCGTGCCTTGGTCAGCGCATTGAATAGTGTCGATTTGCCGGCGTTGGTATAACCGACCAGCGAGACAGAAAAAGCGTCGTTGCGGCTGCGCGAACGGCGCTGCGTGTCATGCTGACGTTGGAGTTTGTCCAACTCGGACGACAGACGCTTGGCGCGCTCATCGAGCATCCGGCGATCCAGCTCGAGCTGACGTTCACCCGGGCCGCCGCGCAGGCCGACGCCGCCCTTCTGACGCTCCAAGTGACTCCATGCCCGGACCAGCCGGGCAGCCTGGTACCGCACGCGTGCCAGCTCGACCTGCACCTTGCCGACATGGCTCTGCGCGCGCTGGCTGAAGATGTCGAGGATGAGGCCGGTCCGGTCCACCACGTGGCGCCCGAAAAAGCGCTCGAGGTTACGCTGCTGGGCGGGACTCAACGCGTGGTTGAAGATGACGATCTCCGCATCCTCCTCGTCTGCGGCGATCTTCACCTCTTCCGCCTTGCCAGCGCCGATGAACAATGCAGCGTCGGGCCTGGAACGCTTTCCCGTGACCGCGCGCACCGGTTCAGATCCGGCCGTGGAGGCCAGCAGCGCCAGTTCGCTCAAACTTTCCTGAAAATCGTGTTTGCCGAAATCGACGGCGACCAAAATAGCGCGCGTCGGCTCCGAGCTGGAGGTGGGATGGGATGCCAAACGGGGGAATAGAGAAGGGAGAAACGGGGTGGATGCGTCCCGCCGCGCGGATGGCGGCGGGAGCGAGGCAGAATCAGGCGTCAGGCGCTTCGTCCACGCGGAAATTCACGGCACGGGCCGGCACCACGGTGGAGATTGCGTGCTTGTACACCATCTGCGTCACTGTATTACGCAGGAGCACGACGTACTGGTCGAACGACTCGATGTTGCCTTGCAGCTTGATACCGTTGACGAGGTAGATCGACACCGGCACATGCTCCTTACGCAGCGCATTCAGAAACGGGTCTTGTAGCAATTGCCCTTTGTTGCTCATGGCACACTCCAGATTTATAGGTTTAGTGATGGGTTATGGGGGCTCGGAAGCCCGGGTTCAAGCAGTCGACGCAAAAAAAGTTCGTCAAAAGAGTCGGCCAGACGCGTCCAAATGACGCCAATGGCGCCTGAATTAACAGACACCAAGCGCCATGTCTCGAGAATTTAGCCTTAGAAATCAGGGAAAGCAAACGGAAAACCGATGACCCCGCCATATGAAATGGCTCGGCCTTTTTGGTCATCCTCCGTTCGACTGCCCCGCGTCACACGCTCCCGCCGTCGAGCACCGCCCGCGCGGCGCTCAGTCGTTCGATTGGGAGTACGGGTTTTTGTTCGTACGAAATTCGATCCGCAGCGGTGTGCCCTTCAGTTGGAAGGCCTCGCGGAAACGCCCCTCCAAGTAGCGGCGATAGGTCTCGGGAATATTCGACAGCGCATTGCCGTGAATCACCACGATCGGCGGGTTGGAACCTCCCTGGTGCGCGTAGCGCAGCTTGGGGCGTGAAACGCCTGCGCGTCGCGGCTGCTGGTACTCGACCGCCTCCATCAGCACGCGCGTGAGCTTCGGCGTGGGCAGCTTGACCATGGCGGCAGCATAGGCGGCGTCCACGGACTTCATCAGCGCGCCAATGCCAGTGCGCTCCTTGGCGGAAATGTAATGCACGTTGGCGAACGACAGGAACTGAAGCTTGCGCTCCATATCGTGCTTGATGCGATCGCGGGCATGCCCGGTCAGGCCATCCCACTTGTTCACACCGATTACCAGCGCGCGGCCGGATTCGACGATGAAGCCGGCGATATGCGCGTCCTGATCGGAAATATCCTGCTGCGCATCGAGGATCAGCACGACCACGTTGGCATCTGCAATGGATTGCAGCGTCTTCACCACCGAGAACTTCTCAATCGCCTCGAACACCTTGCCACGCTTGCGCAAGCCCGCCGTATCGATAAGCGTGTAAGGTTTGCCGTTACGCTCGAAGTCCACGTAGATGGCATCGCGCGTCGTGCCCGGCATGTCGAACGCGATCACGCGCTCTTCGCCGATCAGCGCATTGACAAGCGTCGACTTGCCTACGTTCGGACGGCCAACGATGGCGATACGGGTACCGTGGTCGTGCGCGTCGGCTGCCTCGGCAAGCTCGGGGCGCTCGGCAAATGCCAGGTCGAGCGCCTCCGCCACCAAATCATTGACTCCGTCGCCGTGCGCGGCCGAAATGGCAGCCGGATCGCCCAGACCAAGCTCGTAGAAATCGCTGGCGACGGCGGTGTAGCGCATGCCCTCGGCCTTGTTGACGGCGAGCAGGATGCGGCGCCCGGTTTTGCGCAGGTAATCGGCGATCACGCGATCCTGCGGCGCCAGTCCCAGGCGGCCATCGACGATGAAGATCACGACATCGGCTTCAACCACGGCCTGGCGCGTCTGCTTGGCCATCTCAGCCACGATGCCTTCCTTGGCAACGGGTTCGAAGCCGCCGGTATCGATGGCGATGAACGGACGGTCGCCGACTCGGCCTTCGCCGTAGTGGCGATCGCGCGTCAGGCCCGGAATATCCGCAACCAACGCGTCACGCGAGCGCGTCAGACGGTTGAAGAGGGTCGATTTGCCGACATTCGGCCGCCCTACAAGGGCAATGACTGGTTTCATGCTTGTGTGCCGCACGCGAATAGCGCCATGGCAAGTTCTGATTGTTGCAACTGCGGTTGGCATCTGCACGGCTGAATGCCTGGTGACACAGATGCAAGACGCCCGCGGAGTACGCGGGCGCAAGTTCGAGGCGGCTCAGCCGCCCCGATGTGATGTGTGTGCCGCCGCAAACCACCCGGCCGCGGCCGCGAATGTTACTTCGGCAGATAGCCGTAGACACCGCCGCCGCGGGTTTGGACGACGAGTGTCTGGCCGACCACCACAGGTGCTGCGCCAATGGCGCTGCCGTCGGTTTTCACGCGCGCGACGAACTTGCCATCATCGCGCGACAGGAAATGCAGCCAACCTTCGGAATCGCCCACGATGACCGCACGGCCAAACGCCAGCGGCGTACCGAGGTCGCGCCATAGCAGAGCGTCGTTTTTCCAGAGGTCGGCACCGTTTTGTGCGTTAAAGCCGTAGACAACCGACTTCTCGTCAGCGGCGAACAACCCGCCATCATCTTGCGTCACGCCGGTCGGCGACGAGAAATCACGACCCCAGCGCGGGGCGCCAGTGCTCATATCAAAACACGCCACGCGACCTTGGAAACTGGCTGCACAGACTTGCGAACCGTTGACCGACGGCGCACCGGTCACATCGTTCAGCCGCTCGATTTCCGATACGCCACGCGGATACGACACGGCAGCTTCCCAGCGCAGCGCGCCGTTGCTGGCCGAAAGCGCACCCAGCTTGCCACCCGCAAAACCGAGGATGACGTTATCGCCGGCAAAAACCATCGGCAGGCTGCTGCGCAGGTTCAGCGCCGAGGGAGAACGCTGATAGATCCACTTGCGTTCGCCGTTGCTGGGGTCCAGACCCAGGACGCGACCATCCGTCGTGCGGACGATCACCAATCCCTGCCCAACCAGCGGCGCCGTCAGGACTTCACCGTTGACGGCGACTTTCCACTTCTGCGCGCCCTTTTCGTCGAAAGCGATGACCGCGCCCTTCTCACCCGCCACCGCGGTCAGGGTGCCGTCGCTGCCGGGGCCAGTGGTCAGGTCCACGTCCGCCTTGCCTTGCCAGACCGTGCGGCCGGTCGCGCCATCCAGGGCGGTCACAGTACCGCCGGCGGCCGACACGTAGACGTTGTTGCCCGCCACCGCCGGCTGCATCACGTAGCGGCCGCTCTTGCCGACGCTGACGCTCCACACCTGACGCACTGCCAGCACTTGCTGAACTTCCATCAGCTTGGCCGGCTCATGCTTGGTCTTGCTGCTGAACAGCGAGCAACCGCCAAGGACAGCCGTCGCTGCCAGTGCCAGCACTGCCACGCGCGCCGCCTGTGCAATACCGCGCGCGACACCACCCTGCTCAAGTGCGTGAATCATGAAATCGGGATCCTTTTGTTATGCGTTGAACTGCACGAGGGTGCGCCAATCAGGCGCCGCCCAGGGCATCCAGCTTGAACTGCACGATCTGGCGCGCCGAAGCGTCAGCCGGACCGAACTTTTCCAACGCCAGCTTGTAGGCAGCGCGGGCGTCTTCGTTCTTGTTCTGCGCGGCCAGCAGATCGCCGCGACGATCGGCGTAGAGCCCGGCGAACGCCGGCGCAACGTCGCCGGAGACTAGCGCGATGCCCTGATCGTAGGCTTTCTCATCGAGCAGAAGGCCAGCCAGGCGCAGCTTGGCGAGCGCCTTGTATTCGTCGTCGCGCGCATGATCAACCGTCCATTGCAGCTGCGCCTTGGCGCTGGCCACATCGTTGGCTTCGTACAGCGCCTTGGCTGCGGCCAGCGCGGTCATCTGCGCGTAAGCCGTGCCGCCGAACTTGTCTTCCATGTCAGTGGCGGCGCGCTTGATCTTCTCAGCATCCTTGCCATCAACGGCCTTCTGTACCTGCTCGTACAGCACGGACGCTTCGCCGGCCTGCTTGCGCTGCCAGTTCTTCCAGCCAAACCAACCGGCCACAGCCAGCAGCACCACGATGGCGACCCATGTGACTACGTTGCCGTTATCACGCCACCAGTGCTTGAGGCTCTCAATTTGTTCCTGTTCTTCGAGATCGTAGGCCATGCTTTGCAGAGCTTGAATATTGGGAGTGAATCGCGGTTGTTCGCTGCCGAGGTCAGCTGCCCGCTGTTAGTCGTTATTGGCCACCAGGGCGTCGATCAGGCGGTCGACCAGTTGGTCAGACGGCACGGTCTGCTGGGCATCCGCGGTCGGATCGCCCCGCAGCGGCTTGATCTGGGCGACGCCTTGGGTGACTTCATCGTCGCCAATGATAACCGCATAGGAGGCGCCACTTGCGTCAGCGCGCTTGAACTGCGACTTGAAGCTACCGTTGCGGCCTTCCGGCGAGGCGTGCAGGATGACGTCGAGGCCGGCATCGCGCAGGCGCTCTGCCGCGATCAGCGCCTGCACCTGTGCCTCGTCTCCCTGGTGGACGATATAGACGTCACAGCCTTGTGCTTCTGGCTCGAGCTTTTCTTCACGCAGCAGTTCAATGATGCGCTCGACACCCATCGCCCAACCGCATGCGGGGGCTGGCTTGCCACCGATCTGCTCGATCAGCGGGTCATAGCGGCCGCCACCGGCCACGGTGCCCTGCGCGCCCAGCTTGTCCGTCGTCCACTCGAAGACGGTGAGGTTGTAGTAGTCCAGCCCCCGCACCAGACGCGGATTGATGGTGAACGGAATGTTGTTCGCCTTGAGGAGCTTTTGCACGCCCTCAAAGTGCGCGCGCGATTCGTCGCCCAGGTAGTCGATCAGCTTGGGCGCGCCTGCGGCCATGTCCTGCAGCGCCGGGTTCTTAGTGTCGAGCACGCGCAGCGGATTGCTGTACAGGCGGCGCTTGCCGTCCTCATCCAGAATGTCCTGGAAGCCTTCCAGATATTTGATGAGATCGGCGCGGTGTGCAGCGCGCTCTTCCGCCTGACCGAGCGAGTTCAGCTCCAGCTTAAGGCCGACCAGGCCGAGGTCGTCCCACAGCCGCTGGCACATCAGGATGACTTCTGCGTCGATGTCCGGGCCCGCAAAGCCCAGCGCTTCTACGCCCACCTGATGGAACTGGCGATAGCGACCGCGCTGCGGACGCTCGTGACGGAACATCGGGCCGGTGTACCACAGGCGCTTCGGGCCGTCGTACAGCAGGTTGTGCTCGATCACGGCGCGCACAGCGGCAGCGGTGCCTTCGGGGCGCATGGTCAGTTGTTCGCCGTTCAACGCATCGGTGAAGGTGTACATCTCTTTCTCGACGATGTCCGTCACCTCGCCGATGCCACGCACAAACAATTGCGTCTGCTCTACGATCGGCGTGCGAATCTGCTGGTAGCCATAGGCGCGCAGCATGCTGCGCACGGCGTTATCAAAGTGCTCCCACAGCGGGGCGTCAGCAGGCAGCAAGTCGTTCATGCCTTTGACGCCAGCGATCTTCTGCACGCGTTGTTTTTGTGTATCGCTCATGATGTCACGTTGAAAGCCGGCTTCTCGCATCTACCTTCATGCAAGGCCGGCCGGTCGTTTCGTGCTTCGGCTTTGGTTTCCGAAGCCTGATGTCGATTTAGACCGCCGCCGGAGTCTGTGCGCCGTAATGCGTCCGCACGTACTCGTCAACGATCGCCTGGAATTCTTCTGTGATGCGCTCGCCGCGCAACGTTTTCACCTTCACGCCGTCAACGAAAACCGGCGCCGCCGGCGACTCGCCCGTGCCTGGCAGCGAAATGCCGATATTGGCGTGCTTGCTCTCTCCGGGGCCGTTGACGATGCAGCCCATCACGGCCACATTCATCTCTTCGACGCCGGGGTACTGCTCCTTCCACACCGGCATCTGCTCGCGCAAATACGACTGGATGCGCGCCGCGAGTTCCTGGAACACCGTGCTGGTCGTGCGCCCACAACCCGGGCACGCGATCACCATGGGCGTGAAATTGCGCAGGCCCATGGTCTGCAGAATCTCTTGCGCGACGATGACTTCCTTCTCGCGCGGCGCACCCGGTTCCGGCGTGAGCGAAATGCGGATCGTGTCGCCGATGCCTTCCTGCAGCAGCACTGACAACGCCGCCGTGGAAGCGACGATACCCTTGCTCCCCATGCCGGCCTCGGTCAGGCCCAGGTGCAGCGCGTAATTGCAGCGACGCGCCAGCTCGCGGTACACAGCAATCAGATCCTGCACCGCCGACACCTTGCACGACAGGATGATCTGGCTGCCTGGCAAGCCCAGTTCTTCAGCCTTCTGCGCGGACTGGATCGCGGAGGTGATCAGCGCCTCGACCATCACGGCGCGGGCATCCCAGGGGGTTGCACGTTGCGCGTTCTCGTCCATGATGCGCGCAAGCAGATCTTGGTCGAGGCTGCCCCAGTTCACCCCGATACGCACTGGCTTGTCGTAGCGGCAGGCGATCTCGATCATCTGCGCAAACTGCGTGTCGCGCTTGGCACCTTGCCCGACGTTGCCCGGGTTGATCCGGTACTTGGATAGCGCCTGCGCGCACTCCGGATAGTCCTGCAGCAGCTTGTGGCCGTTGTAATGGAAATCGCCGACCAGCGGCACATCCACACCCATGCGGTCGAGCTGCTCTCGGATGGCCGGCACCGCGGCCGCAGCAGCCGGGGTATCCACTGTGATGCGCACCAACTCAGAGCCGGCTCGCGCCAGTTCCTTTACCTGGATTGCGGTACCGATGGCGTCCGACGTGTCGGTATTCGTCATCGATTGCACGCAGACCGGCGCGTCGCCACCGACGTGCACAACACGATCACCCCAGCGGATTTGCGCGGCGCGCGAGTTCCGGCGCGGCAGCGGGCCCACCAAGGCTGGAGCGCAATCGAGAGGTGTGGAGATTTCCATGATCAGACAGGGCGCACTGCCTACAGGCACCGCGCCAATTACAAGACGGTTCAGGGCAACGTGGCCCGTGCCACGCGATTGCGGGCGTACTTCTGCAGATCGACGGTCGCGCCACCCACGGCCAGCGATTCAACGGCTTCTGCATTGCCGAAGACGACCTTGAACGGTGGCGTGCCGGTCAGATCACGCGCGTCGCCTTCCTTCGAAATGCCGCTGGCGAGCGTCTTGCCGGTCTTGTCCTTGATCTCGTACCAGGACGAACCGGAGAAGCGCACCGAGACCGAACCGCCGCCCGATTCAGCCGGCTTGGCAGCTTCTGTCGGCAGAGCAGCGGCCGGACCCTCGACGTTGATGACAGCCGGCTTGCCACCCGCAGCCGCTACGGCGGGCGCCGGAACGGCACCGTTGTCTGAACGCGGCAGCGTAGGCGGCGGCGCCAACGGCGCAGTCACCACACCCGAGGCCGGAGCGGCCGGTCTAACAGGCGTCAGCGGTGTCGGCATCGAAGCGGCCGGCGTCTCGGACGGAGCCTGCTCAGTTGCTGGAGCCACTTGCGCGGGCGCGGTTTGCTCCGCAGCCGGCGCCTCCTTCGCGGTGGATTCGGTGTTCTGCGTAGCTGCCGTTTGCGTGGCGAACCATTGCTTCAGACGGTCCATACCGGCCAGCGCACCGGCCGCCACAATCACCGCAACCAGCGCACCAATCAGCCAGCGGCCATTGCCGCCGCGACGCTTGGCGAAACTCGGCTTGTCCGAAAACGATTCACCCAGCCCGCCCTCGGGACGCAAGCCGATGTTGGTGACCGGCGCACGCGCGTTCAAACGCGCAAGCTGGTCATCGACATCGACCTGCAGGGCGCGCGCATAGGCGCGGATGAGGCCCTTGGTAAACGTCATGTCAGGCAACGCACTGACATCCGCCGATTCCACCGCCAACAACTTGCCCGGCGCCACCTTCAGGCGCGTGGCCAGATCGTCGACAGTCAGCCGTTGACGCTCACGGCCGGCACGCAGGCGTTCGGCAATCTCGCGCAGCGCATCGTCGCGCTCCGACGAAGGGGCGGCAGGCGGATTCGAGACAGGCGCCGCGCCATGAGAAAAATCGGCAGCGCTTGCCACGTCGCGGTCAGTCATCCCAGGCTCCTCGTTCGAATGCCGCCTCTTCGGGCGCATTGGGGAAGCGGCGCTGCAATTGCGCGCTCCATGCGTTCTGCTGCGAAGTGTCGCCGAGGCGCCGTGCGATGCGCGCGCCCAGCCATAGGCTTTCTGCCGTCGGATTGCCGCGGCCATTCACACGCTCGATAAACGGCATGGCACGCGAATATTCGCGGCGCTTGTAGTACAGCTGCGCCAATGTCAGGTTGGTCAGCGAATTGTTTGCGTCGATGTAGGTAGCGCGCGTCAGGCTCTTCTGCGCGCCCTCCAGATCGCCCTGACGCATCTGGCAAACGCCCAGGTTCGTCCACGGTTTGGCGGGGCTGCCGGCGGCCGGCGCCTCAATGGCCTGGCGCAGCATCGCCATGCCTTGATCCGGCTTGCCGCCTTGCGAGCACAGGAACCAGCCGTAGTTGTTCAGCAGGTCTCCATCTTGCGGCGTTGCCGCCAGAGCGCTGCGAAAACTCTCATCCGCCTGCTCGCGTTGGCCCAGGTTCATGTAAGCCAGCGCGCGAATGTGATACGCGTTCGGGACGCTCGGATCGATCGCGATGGCATTCTTGATTTCCTCAAGCGCTGTCGCACTCTGGCCGGCTTCCAGGTATTGCGTCGCGAGTTGCAATCGGATCGCCGCCCGACGACCGACGTCGGCCTTTTGTTCGGGGACGGTTGTCACTTCTCGTGTCTGAGTCTGGACCGGCGGCGACAATGCGCACCCGGCGGCTGCCAGCATAAAGACCAGACTGACAGCAGTCGACCAACGCTTCATGCGGTACCCATGCGGTGAGTGGAGTCGGCCCCGACCACCGGGATCTCGACGATCTTGCCGAACTTCCCGCGCTCGGCCAGGCGTGTGCGATCTTTGACCTCGCCGGCGAGCTGACCGCAAGCCGCATCGATGTCATCGCCCCGCGTCTTGCGGATGGTGGTGACGATGCCGGCATCCAGCAGCACTTGCGAGAAGCGGCGGATCTGCTCATTGTTCGAGCGCTTCAAGCCCGATTCCGGAAACGGGTTGAAGGGGATCAGGTTGAACTTGCACGGCACGTCGGCCACGACGCGCAGCAGTTCACGGGCATGCTCGACGGTGTCATTGACACCATCCAGCATGCAGTATTCAAAGGTGATGAAATCGCGCGGCGCGAACTCGAGATAGCGGCAGCAAGCAGCCATCAGTTCGGCCAGCGGGTACTTCTTGTTGAGCGGCACGAGCACGTCACGCAGCGCATCATTGGATGCATGCAGCGACACGGCAAGTGCCACAGGCACATCGCGCGCAAGACGGTCCATCATCGGCACGACGCCGGAGGTGGATACCGTTACGCGACGGCGTGAAAGGCCATACGCGTTGTCGTCCAGCATCAGCGCGAGAGCGGGCACGACGGCGTCGTAATTCAGCAGCGGCTCGCCCATGCCCATCATGACCACATTGGTGATGACGCGGTCGTCTTTCGGACCACGGCCGAGCTGTTTGCGCATGGCGAATTCCGCCATCCAGAGCTGACCGATGATCTCGCCAGTGCTCAGATTGCGCGAGAAACCCTGCTTGCCGGTCGAACAGAACCGGCAGTTGACGGCACACCCCGCCTGAGACGATACGCACAACGTGCCGCGCGTCTCTTCGGGGATGTAGACCGTCTCGACGGCATTGCCCTGCCCCACGTCGACCAGCCACTTGCGCGTGCCATCCGACGAAAGGTGATCGGTAATGACCGCCGGCGCCTGGATGTTGGCGCGGGTCGCAAGCTTTTCGCGCAGCGACTTGGCGAGATCGGTCATCTCGCCAAAATCGGACGCGCCCGACTGATGAATCCAGCGCTGCAACTGCTTGGCGCGAAACGACTTCTCACCCAGGCTCTCGCAGTACGCGAGAAGGCCCTGTGCGTCGAAATCGAGGAGATTCACCACATCGCTCATGACTTGCAACCCGAAACCACAATCCCAGTCTAGTGTTGACGCTTAGCGGCTGTAAATGTTCAGGCCCGGGAAGAAGAAGGCTACTTCCACGGCAGCCGTTTCAGCTGCGTCCGAACCATGCACGGCGTTGGCGTCGATGCTGTCAGCGAAGTCGGCGCGGATCGTGCCCTTCTCAGCCTTCTTCGGATCGGTTGCGCCCATCAGGTCACGGTTCTTGGCGATTGCGTTTTCGCCTTCCAGCGCCTGCACCATCACCGGGCCCGAGATCATGAAGTCCACCAGGTCCTTGAAGAACGGGCGCTCCTTGTGCACAGCGTAGAACTGTTCGGCTTCAGCGCGCGACAGGTGGATCATCTTGGCTGCGACGATCTTCAGGCCGGCACCTTCGAAGCGGGCGTAGATCTGGCCGATGACATTCTTGGCCACGGCATCCGGTTTGATAATCGACAAAGTGCGTTCGAGCGCCATCAAAAACTCCAAAAAATGAAGGTGTTACGTGAAAGATAAACGTTAGATTCTAACACGGGAGGCAACCGGATTGGATGTCAAGCGGTGCAACCGGATGTGACGCGCGGTGGCCGCGGCGGGAGGCGGCACAGTCACTTCCCGCCGAGCAGCCTTCCAGCCCGATGAACACGGCTTAGCATCCCCTTATCGAGAGCACGAAAAGTCACGTCCGAAGGGCATTTTCCGTCCCGATTGCCCTCCCGCCGCCGGAACCGCGTGGCATGCTGGCCCTCCAAGCAAAGGACGATGCGGCTTGCAAAAGCCAACTTTGGATGCCACATTCGCTGTGTCGTCACATTGTCTGCAATGTCATTCACCCAAGGAGTTCGCATGGACAACCAACTCAACACGTACGGTTTTGGCGCTTCCGGCACCGCCGGCGCGTTGGCCGTCCGCAACCGTGTGCTGCGCAATACCTATTGGCTGCTCGCGCTTTCCATGATCCCCACCATCCTCGGCGCGTGGATTGGCGTCGCCACCGAATTCAACCTGATGGGGCGTAACCCGCTGATGGGTTTCGTCATCTTCATGGCAGTGGCCTTTGGCTTCTTCTACGCCATTGAGCGCTTCAAGAACAGCGGCCTGGGCGTGGCGCTGCTGCTCGGCTTCACGTTCTTCATGGGGCTGATGCTGTCGCGGCTGATCGGCATGATTCTGGGCTTCTCGAACGGTGCGTCGCTCATCATGACGGCGTTCGGCGGCACGGCGATCATCTTCGGTGTGATGGCGACGGTCGCCACGGTCAGCAAGCGCGATTTCTCGGGCCTGGGTAAGTGGCTGTTCATGGGCGTGCTGGTGCTGATCGTTGGCTCGGTGGCCAATATCTGGCTGCAATTGCCGGCGATGATGCTGACGATCTCGGTGCTGGCCATCGCGATCTTCTCTGCCTACATCCTGTTCGACGTACAGCGCATCGTGAACGGCGGCGAGACCAACTACGTGACCGCCACCCTGGCGATCTACCTCGACGTCTACAACATCTTCACGAACCTGCTGGCGATCCTGGGCATCTTCGGCGGGAATCGTAACTAAGCACGCACAGCACGCTGGCAACAGCGCAGCGAAAAAAAAACCGGCGCCTGGTGCGCCGGTTTTTCTTTGTCCGTGAGACGCGGAATCGCTCAGATCAGTCGCGCTCGAACACCGCCATCGACTCGACATGCGACGTGTGCGGGAACATGTTCACCACGCCCGCACCCGCCAGTCGGTAGCCTGCCTCGTGCACCAGCAAGCCCGCGTCGCGCGCCAACGTCGCAGGATTGCACGACACATAGACGATGCGCTTCGGCAGCAAATCCGCCTCCTCACCGCCGCGCTGCGACAGCTCGGCCAGCGCCTTCGACACAGCCAGTGCGCCTTCGCGCGGCGGATCGACCAGCCAGCGATCAAACTTGCCCAACGCGGCGATATCGTCAGCAGTCACTTCAAACAGGTTGCGACAAGCGAACTTCGTCTTCGCGTCCAAGCCGTTGTGCTGCGCGTTGGCGAGCGCACGCGTGGTCAACGCCTCGCTGCCTTCAATGCCCATGACTTCGCGCGCACGCGTTGCCATCGGCAGCGTGAAATTGCCGATACCGCAGAACAGGTCGAGCAGCCGATCGCCCGGCTGCGCGTCGAGCAGTTTCAGCGCGCGCGACATCAGCACCCGGTTGATCTGGTGATTGACCTGCGTGAAATCCGTCGGCTTGAACGGCATGGTGATGCCGAACTCGGGCAACGTGTACGTCAGCGTGCGATCGAGCGGATAGAACGGATAGACCGTATCCGGGCCCTTCGGCTGCAGCCAGAACTGGATGTTGTGATGATCGGCGAAAGCACGCAGCTCCGCCTCATCCTCAGCGGTAATCGGCTCTAGGTTGCGCAACACCAGCGCGGTTACATCCTGGCCGACCGCCAGTTCGATCTGCGGCATACGTTGTACGATCGACAGGCGGCCCACCAATTCGCGCAACGGAACCAGCAGCGCGGACACGTGCGGCGGCAACACCTCGCACGACGTCATGTCCGCCACATAGCTGCTCTTGCGCTCGTGAAAACCCACCAGTACGCCGCCTTTGGCGGCAACATGGCGCACGGTCAAACGCGCGCGATAGCGGTAGCCCCAATCCGGGCCGGCAATTGGCCGGAACACCACGTCCGGACGCAGCTTGGCGAGATGCCACAGGTCGTCTTCCAGCACGCGCTGCTTGATCGCAACCTGTGCGCGCGAATCCAGATGCTGCATCGAGCAGCCACCGCACACGCCAAAGAACTTGCACTGCGGCGTCACGCGTGAAGCAGACTGGCGCAGAATGTTGACGACACTCGCCTGCTCGTACGACGGCTTTACGCGGTGACTGCGGTACATGACCCGCTCCCCCGGCAACGCGCCTTCCACGAACACAACCTTCCCCGGCGTGCCGTCCTCGTTGGTCAAACGGCCGATGCCGCGCGCTTCGCCATCCAGCGAGACGATGTCGAGCGGACCGGCCACGGGCAATTCTGGCTTGCGGCGGCCACGAGGCTTGGCCGGCGGCGTATTCGGCGCGACCGTTGCTGGAGCAGAAGAGGAAGGCGTGACGTTGGGTGCAGCTTGAGACACGAGCGAGCCTGGGCAAAATGAGGGCAAGGGCGGCATTGTAAGACACCGGAGGACCAGCATGGGCACCGTCATCCTGACGTGGAATATCCAGTGGGGCCGTGGCGCCGACGGGCACGTCAGCCTCGCGCGCCAACTCAAGCAAGCGCGGGAGATGGCCGAATTCGATGTGCTGTGCCTGCAGGAAGTCACCTCCGGCTTCAGCGATCTGCCGGGGCAACCGGGCGCGGACCAATGGAGCGAGCTCGCCGACGCGCTTGGCAGCGAGTACACCGTCATCGGCGGCTTCGCGCTGGAGCGCCACAACGGCGCGCATGTGCAGCGCTTCGGCAACGCCATTGCCACCCGCCTGCCCGTGCATTACATCCAGCGCCATGCATTGCCCTGTCCGCCGGATACCACACCGTACATGCCGCGCATGGCCATTGAGGCGATCGTGCAGGCGGCGTTTGGTGCCTTGCGCATCGTCACCACGCATCTGGAGTACTACTCGGAGCTGCAACGTGTGGCGCAAATCGATGCGCTGCGAGCCATCCACACGGAAGGTTGCGCGCGAGCGAATCAACCAGCCAGGCTTGGCGCAGAACCCGAAGCGGGCCCTTTCCGGCCGCTCGCGCAGACCAAGGCAACCATCATCTGCGGTGATTTCAACTGCAAGGCGGATTCCATGCCCAAGCGCTTGGCCACCGCGCCATTCGCTCGCGAACCCGCTTTGCATGATGCGTGGGAGATTGCGCACGGCGCAACGCCGCAGCCGCCGACCTTCGGTGTCTACGACCGCGCTGACTGGACTGAACCAGCCTACGCGTGCGATTTCATGCTGATTAGCGAGCCACTGAAACCGCGTGTGCTGCGCCTGGAAATCAACAGCGCTACACAGGCATCAGATCATCAACCGATGCTGCTGGAGCTGCAGAACGACTGAAAAAGGGGAACGAAAGAAGGGACAGTGGCGCCTTACAGCACCGCGTCCTTGCGTACGCCCTGAGAGGCGAAATGGCGCTTTAGCTTGACCAGGGCTTCCTGCTGGATCTGCCGCACGCGTTCGCGCGTCAAACCCATCTCGGCGGCCAGTTCTTCCAGCGTCGCTGGTTCGATGTAGTTGAGGCCAAAGCGGCGCTCGACCACATAGCGATGCTTGTCGGACAAGCGTGCGAGCCACGACTTCATCAACTGCGACAGCTCGCGATGGGCCACTTCCTGATCCGGCGATGCGCCATGCTCGTCCGATAGGAAGTCGAGCAGGCTCGTGCCCGGATCAAGATCGAACGGCGTATCCAGCGAAGTCGTGTGCTCGTTGAGCGAGAGCACGTCCTGCACTTCCTCCGTGGTCTTGCCAAGCAGGTGGGCGATGTCTTCAAGGCTTGCGTCTCGGCCATCCACGCCGCTCTTTTCCAGATGGCGCTTGGCGCGCAGCACCTGATTGAGCTCGCGAATCACATGCACCGGCAAACGGACGGTGCGCGCCTGATTCATGATCGCGCGCTCGATGCTTTGGCGGATCCACCACGTTGCATACGTCGAGAAGCGGAACCCGCGTTCCGGATCGAATTTTTCGATCGCGTGCATTAGACCCAGGTTGCCCTCCTCGATCAGATCGAGCAGCGGCACACCGCGGTTCAAATAACCCTTGGCGATACTCACGACCAGGCGAAGGTTGCGCTCGATCATGACCTGGCGCGCTGCGAATTCGCCGGCCTTGGCCAGCGTCGAAAAATGCAGTTCTTCTGCTGGCGTCAGGAGCGGCTTGATGCTGATGCGATTGAGATAGTGCTGAACAGTGTCGGCGGCCAGCTCGGCCTGCAGCACCTTGCGGAAATCTTCCTCGGGTGGGGCCTCCTCGGCCTCTTCGCCCTCCTCCTCTTCTTCGTCCGGCTCGTCGGCACTGTCGGACGTGTCGTTGAGATCGGCGGAATCGGCAACAGGGAGGTCGTCGACAAGCGCATCGACGACTTCGATCTCTTCAGCAGGAGGCTGCGCCGCACCGCGCGCACGCCGCCCAGCGCGCCCGTTTGGGGTGCGCTGGCCCTCTACAGCAGCGTCGATGTTGTCATCGGCTGGGGTGACGGGCGTGGCGGCTTTCTGGCGCGGCATGCATTCCTCTATTGAGGCGGCAAGTAGCGCATCGGATCGACTGGCTTACCGTTGCGGCGCACTTCAAAATGAAGCTTCACGCGATCCGCATCGGTACTGCCCATTTCGGCGATCTTCTGCCCTTTCTTGACCGTGGATTGCTCGGTGACCAGAACCTTGTCGTTGTTGCCGTAGGCGGTCAGGAACGTGTCGTTGTGTTTGATGATGACAAGATTCCCGTACCCACGCAAGGGTCCAACGTGGATCACTTTTCCGTCGTCAGCAGCGACCACCGCGTCGCCACGTTTGCCGCCAATGTCGATGCCCTTGTTGCTCTTGTCATCGAAACGGTTGATGAGCGAGCCGCGTGCCGGCCAAGCCAGGGAAATTGCGCTGTCGCTTGCCCCGGCAGGAGCGCTGGACGCCGCTGCGGACGGCGCGGTGGCAGGCGTGGAGTCGACCGGCTGCGTAGTTGTGTTAGGCGGGCGAACCGGCGTGACGACGGCCCCGCTGCTGCTGACATCGGCGTTCGGCGGAACAACGCGTAGCAGTTGATCGACTTCGATCTGGTTCGGGTTGGCGATGTTGTTCCAGGCCACAAGGTCTCGCGGCGCCTGGCCGTTACGCAATGCGATGCTGTACAAGGTATCGCCACGCTTGACGCGATAGTAGCCGGGGGGCGGCGGCTCTTGCGATACGGTCCCAGCGCTGCCTGCACGCGAGGTGCGGTCGAGAACGGGGGCCTGATTGCCGGAGGATGCGCAAGCCGCCAATAGTGCGGCCGACACCATCGCCACGGCGAGCCGGCCTGCGCGTGCGGGGCTTGGACGGTTCATGGAGCTCCGGGAAATGAACATGCTAAACAGTTCCTGATTTTAACGGGACAAAGAAAACGCCTTCAAGCGCGGTACTGTGAAACTCGAAGCGGCTGCGGCGCTCAATGAGAACGAGCTGCTGCGCCGGACCGCTGTTGCGGTCGGTGGCAACGGGGGCGATCAGCCGGCCGCCGACGGTCAGCTGGTCGAGCAGCGCCTGCGGCACCTCCAGCCCCGCCGCCGCCAGGATGATGGCGTCGAACGGCGCGGCCTTCGGCAGCCCAAGCATGCCGTCGCCATAGTGCAGACGGATGTTTGGCACGCGGAGTGGCCGCAAGTTCGCTTTGGCTTTTTCGTGCAGCGGGCGAACGCGCTCGATGGAGTACACCTCGTCCGCCAGTTGCGCCAGAACGGCTGCCTGGTAGCCGCAGCCAGTGCCAATTTCCAGCACACGTACCAGCGGCATGCCGGTGCGGCCCGACCGTCCACTTAGCAACAACTCGATCATCCGCCCGACCACTGACGGCTTCGAGATCGTTTGCTGATGGCCGATCGGCAATGCGGAATCCTCATACGCCTGCGACGCCAGGCCGGCATCGACAAATAGATGGCGTGGCACAGTGCCGATTGCTGCCAGCACGCGCTTGTCACTCACGCCACCTGCTTGCACCCGGCCAACCAATGTCTGACGCGCGCGGTCCGACGCCATGCCGCCCGCCGCCGCATGCGCTGCCGCCGTGCGTGCCTGCACGGCGCTCGCAGCGACGGCGCCGACCGCAGCGTCGACCCCCGCCACGCGTTGCGGCGCAGGTGCGGGGGCGGCAGCGGGCGACGCGCGCTCCACGGATGCCGCACGCACCGGCGTGGGGCGTGAGACTGCGCTTACCCCGGACGAGATTCGCGTTTTACGCTGGGGCTCCGCCGGCTTACGCTCGACCACTGCATCGAGCGTCAACGGGAAGCGCCGGTCGCGCGGGCGTTCAGACATGAGCCACCCGGCCGATCATGGTGTCTGCCAGCGGCGCACCGTGCGCAGTTGGGCTGTATCGGTCAGATCGAGCTGCAGCGGCGTCAGCGAGACGAAGCCGTGCGCAACGGCGTGAAAATCGGTGCCCTCGCTGGCGTCTTTTGCATCGCCGGCGGCACCGACCCAGAAGATCGGCTCGCCGCGTGGATTGGCTTGGCGGATCACCGGCTGCGACTGATGCCGCTTGCCCAGACGCGTCGCACGCCAACCTGCCAGCTCGGCGTACGGCAGATTCGGGATGTTGACGTTCAGCAGGACCGGCCCGTCCAGCGGATCGGACAGATAGCGCTCGACCACCTCGCGGGCAACGCGCTCGGCGGCGTCGAGGTGCGTCCAGCCCTTGTCGGCCTGCGAGAACGCAATCGACGGAATACCGAACAGGTAACCTTCGATGGCGGCGGCGACCGTGCCGGAATACAGCACGTCTTCACCCATGTTCTGGCCCTGGTTGATACCGGAGACGACCAGATCGGGCTTCTCTTCGATCATGCCGGTGAGCGCGATGTGCACGCAATCCGTCGGCGTGCCGTTGACGAAGCGAAAACCCTTCTGGGCACCTTCGGTCGCCTCGAACACCGAAAGCGGACGCTGCAGCGTCAGCGAGTTGGACGCGCCGCTGTGGTTCTGTTCTGGTGCGACCACCGTCACGCGGCCGAGGGGGCTCAGCGCGCGGTGCAGCGCTGCAAGCCCGGGGGCGAGGTATCCGTCGTCGTTGGCAATGAGAATATGCATGGCGCGGATTGTAACCGAGCAACGTTCGCGAATCGTGCTTGGGCACACGTTCTACACGCTTACAAAATATGCATCGACAGGCTGGACGCTTCATCGCAGCCGGTCAAATCGAACGATCGTGCTTTTATTCGGTTACACTGCCAGACGAGATCGCGTGCAATGCATGCGAGATGGCGAACAATCCAACGCAAGACTGTTGAGGAGACACATGATGAAAGCCGTCGTCTGCAAGACCTGGGGCCCGCCCGAATCGCTGGTGATCGAAACATTGCCGGATCTCTCGCCGGGTGCGGGCGAAGTCGTGATCGACGTGAAGGCTGCGGGGGTGAATTTTCCTGACGTGCTGATCATCCAGAATAAGTACCAGTTCAAGCCGGAACTGCCGTTCACGCCCGGCTCGGAAGTCGCGGGCGTGGTCAATGCAGTAGGCGAAGGCGTGTCGCACCTCAAGGCCGGCGACCACGTGATCGCCTTTCTTGGCCAGGGCGCGTTTGCTTCACAGGTGAAGGCATCGGCCAAGGTGGTGATGCCGATGCCGCCGGGCATGGCGTTCGACACCGCTGCGGCATTCACGCTCACGTATGGTACGTCGCACCACGCGGTGGTCGATCGCGGGCAACTGAAGGCTGGTGAGACGATGCTGGTGCTGGGCGCTGCGGGCGGCGTCGGGCTGGCGGCCATCGAGATCGGCAAGGCGATCGGCGCACGCGTGATCGCCGCAGCATCGAGCGACGAGAAGCTGGCGGTCTGCAAGGACCACGGCGCTGATGCGCTCATCAACTATTCGACCGAAGACCTGCGCGAGCGCATCAAGGAATTGACCGACGGCAAGGGCCCGGACGTGATCTATGACCCGGTCGGCGGCATCTATGCGGAACCGGCGTTCCGTTCAATTGCCTGGCGTGGCCGCTACCTCGTAGTCGGCTTTGCCAATGGCGAGATCCCCAAGATGCCGCTAAACCTGGCACTGCTGAAAGGCGCATCGCTGGTTGGCGTGTTCTGGGGCGAATTCGCACGCCGCGAGCCGAAGGCGAATTTGGCGAACATGATGCAGATGCTCGGCTGGATGCAGGAGGGCAAGATTCGTCCGCACATCTCTGCGCGCTATCCGCTGGAGCAGACGACGCAGGCGCTGCTGGACATGGCGGCGCGCAAGGTGACGGGCAAGGTGGTGATCCAGCCTTAAAGACTTAGGCGCCAGACAAAAAAAGCCGCGCAGGCGATCAACCTGCGCGGCTTTCTCTTTGGTACAACGGGTTATCAGGCCGCTTCTTCGAGCGTCGGATAGTCGGTATAGCCCTTTTCCTGGCCACCGTAGAACGTTTCGCGATCTGGCTTGTTCAGCGATGCGCCGGCACGGAAGCGCGCCACCAGGTCAGGGTTGGCGATGAACGGTCGGCCGAACGCCACGGCATCAGCCAGACCGGAAGCGATCATCTGCTCCCCCTCTTCCGCCGTGTATTGGCCGCACACGATAAGCGTGCCCTTGAAGGCGTCGCGCAGTTGGCGGCGGAAATCGTTGCTCAGTTCGGGGCCGCCTGCCCAATCCGGTTCGGCGATGTGCAGGTAGGCGATACCGCGCTTGGTCAACTCGCGAGCGAGGTACAGCGCGCTTTCTTCTGTTTGCTCGTCGGCAATGTCGTGAGCCACGAAGTGCGGCGACAGGCGGATGCCGACGCGGTCTGCGCCAATCTCGGCGATGGCGGTGTCGACCACTTCGAGGATCAGGCGGGCGCGGTTTTCCAGCGAGCCGCCGTATTGGTCGGTGCGCTGGTTGCTGTTGGTCGACAGGAATTGGTGCAGCAGGTAACCGTTGGCGGCATGGATTTCAACGAAATCGAAACCGGCGCGGCGCGCACGGAGCACCGCCTGGCGGTATTGCGCGATCACACCGGGGATTTCTTCCGTGGCGAGAGCGCGCGGCTCGCTGGTCGGCACATTGGCGGGCGTGCCGTCGGGCTGCACAACAAAGCTCTGCGCGCCCTTGGCGACAATGGCTGACGGCGCGACGGGAGCCTGGCCGTTTTCCTGCAGCAGCGTGTTGGAAATGCGGCCCACGTGCCAAAGCTGTTGCGAGATGCGGCCGCCCTTGGCGTGCACAGCATCCACCACGGTCTTCCAGCCGGCTTCCTGTGCATCGGTGTACATGCCCGGCGTCCAGGCGTAGCCCTGGCCCTGGCGGGAAATTTGCGTCGCTTCCGTGACGATCAGACCAGCGGTTGCACGCTGCGCGTAGTAAGTCACGTTCAGTTCGGTCGGCACGTCACCTGGCTGGCCGGCGCGCGAGCGTGTAAGGGGTGCCATGACGACACGATTGGCGAGGGTCGTACGGCCGGTCTGAACCGGGGACAGCAGTTGTTGAGTCATATCAGCTCCTGGAAGAGGGACTATTCGACCGGTCATCTAGAACCGGAATCAAAGAAAAAGCGAGGAACGTGCCTCGCAGGCAATTGGTTTCAGAATGGAATCAGTGTTTGGGCTTGGCCAGCAGCACTTCCGTTTGCGCGACACAGCTCTTGAACGCGTCGACCGTGCGGTGCGCCTTGGCCAGCAGTGCACCACCCATCCACATGGCGTACAGGCCTTCGGCCAGTTCGTGCGCGTCCTGCACCGGCGCCAACGAGCCGTCGGCGACACCGGCCTCGATCGCGGTGGCAATGCGCTCGACCATGCGCGTCATCCCTGTCGACAACACCTTGCGCATCGGCTCCGACAAATCCGATACCTCGCCTGAAAGCTTGACCGCCAGGCACGTGACTTCGCACGCGCTGCGCTCATGCAGATCGATCCAGGCCAAGAAATAGCGCAGCAGCCGCTCACGGGCGGTGATGCGCGTGTCGTTGAACAGGCTGACAACGCCCGCGTCGTAGTCCTGGAAATAGCGCTCCAGCATGGCGACGCCAAAATCTTCCTTCGACCCGAAGTAGTAATAAAACGAGCCCTTGGGTACCTGCGCACGGCCCAGGATTTCCGCCAACCCGACGGCCGAAAAACCGCTCCCGAGGATCAGCTCGGCACCAGCGTCCAGGATGCGGTCGCGGGTGTCGTGCCGGGCTTCGGCGCCTTCAGCGGTGGCGGGTTCGGGGTGCTTACTCATGGTGGATCGCATTGTAGTAGACCGACCGTCTAGCTGCATGACCCTGCTCTAGGCAGGGTCGATGTGACGTTCGCATCGTTGGCTCGCGCGCTCAGAGCTTTTCGGTTTCGCCGCTCTTCGGTTGCCAGCGCATCAGGCGTTTTTCCATCAAGCCTACGAGCCAGTCCAGCACGAGCGCAAATACCGTCAGCACGACGATGCCCGCAAAGACGGTGTTGATGTCGAACGTGCCCTCTGCCTGGAGGATCAGGTAACCGACACCGCGCGCGGAGCCGAGGTACTCGCCCACCACCGCCCCGACGAAGGCCAGGCCCACGGACGTATGCAGCGATGAGAACACCCAGCTCGTCGCGCTCGGCAGATAGACGAAGCGCAGCAGCTGCCGCTGCGATGCGCCCAGCATGCGCGCATTGGCCAGCACGACCGGGCTCACTTCCTTCACGCCCTGATAGACGTTGAAGAAGACGATGAAGAACACCAGCGTCACTGCCAGCGCGACCTTTGACCAGATACCCAGTCCGAACCACACGCCAAAGATCGGCGCCAAGATCACGCGCGGCATCGAGTTGGCAGCCTTGATGTATGGATCAAGCACCGCCGAGGCCGCCGGGCTCAGCGCCAGCCACAGGCCTGCGCCCAGGCCGGTGGCCGTGCCGATGGCAAATGCCAGCACTGTCTCGGCCAGCGTCACGCCAAGGTGCTGATAGATATCGCCTTCGGTGACGAACCACGCCCAGACGCGCTGGGCAACGATGAGCGGTTCCCCGAAGAAGAACGCAACTTCCTGCGAGCGCGTGGCGAAGTGCCACACGCCCAACGTGACGACCAGTAGGCCAAGCTGCCAGGTGCGCAGCGCAAATGGAGAAAGCGGACGGTTAGCCATGGATGCAATCGATCAGATTCAGGTCAAGCCACGCGGCGGTGCTGCGCATAGCCCTTGAGCACTTCTTCGCGCAGGACATCCCAGATGCGCGAGTGCAGGTCGACAAAGCCGGCCTGATCGCGAATCTCTGCCACATCGCGCGGGCGCGGAAGGTCGATGGTGAATTCGCCGATCGGGTGCGTGCCGGGGCCGGCAGCCAGAACGACCACGCGGTCGCTCATGGCAATCGCTTCGTCCAGATCGTGCGTGATAAACAGCACCGCCTTACGCTTGGCGGCCCAGAGATCGAGCACCTCGTTTTCCATCAACTGGCGCGTCTGAATATCGAGCGCAGAAAACGGCTCGTCCATGAGGATGATGTCGGGGTCGAGCACCAGCGTTTGCGCCAGGCTTACACGCTTGCGCATGCCGCCGGAGAGTTGATGCGGGTAGCGGTCTTCAAAGCCGGCCAAACCCACGCGCGCAAGCCACGACATCGCCAAATCACGCGCCTCCTTGTCCGGCATGCCTTGAAACTCCAGCCCGGCCATCACGTTGTCGAGCGCGCTGCGCCATGGCATCAGCGCCTCGGCCTGGAACATGTAGCCGGCGCGACGGTTGATACCGACCAGCGGCTCGCCAAACACCCGCACCTGCCCGGAAGACGGCTGCAACAGGCCGGCCGCTAGATTCAGCAACGTGGATTTGCCGCAACCCGTCGGCCCCACCACCGAAACGAACTCGCCGGCATGCACCTCCAGCGAGGTGTTCTGCACAGCGGTGTAACGCTGGCCCGGCGTGTCGGGCGAGATGAACGTGCAGGTGATCTGATCGAACGAAAGCGCGGGATGGGACATGGTCTGCGGTCCAAAAGCAATGCGCCCGGGCGGAACCGGGCGCGTTGCTGAAAGCCTGTGGGACTTACTTGTACTTGGCGTTGGCCTTCTGCACGAAGGTATTGGTGAAGGTCTGGTCGAGCTTGATCTGCTTGCCCCTCACTTCCGCATCGAACTCCGACAGCGTGCGCAGCGCCGTAGCCGGGCCGTCGGCCGGCATCGTGCCATCCGGCGAGATGGCCTCACGCACCTTCTCCCACGCCGCCAGATACAGCGCACGGTCGCTCAAAAGATAGGCTTCGGGCACCGTCTTGACGATGTCCGACGGGCCCGCCTTTTGCAGCCACTTGAGCGCACGCACCATGGCGTTGGTCATCGCCTGCGTCGTGTTGGGATTCTTCTGGATGAACGCGGTAGACGCGTACAGGCAGCCGGCCGGCATGTTGCCGCCGAACACCGCCTTGGTTTCGGCCAGGGTGCGGGTATCGGACACGACGCGCACTTCGTTCTTTTGCGTGAGCATCGACATCACCGGGTCCAGGTTGGCCAGGGCATCGATCTGCCCAGCACGCACGGCGGCAATCGCTCCGCTGCTCGGGCCCACGCCAATGATCGACACTTCGTTCGGCTTGATGCCGGCGCGCGCCAGCACGTAGTTGACCATGATGTTGGTCGACGAACCGGGAGCCGTCACGCCGATCTTCTTGCCTTTCAAATCGGCAATCGACTTGTAGTTGGGCAGCGTCTTGTTGTTGACCGCCAGCACGATCTGTGGGGCCCGCCCTTGCAGCACGAACTCCTGGTACATCTGCCCCTTGGCCTGCAGCACCAGCGTGTGCTCGTACGCGCCGCTCACCACGTCGGCGCTGCCGCCAACCACGGCCTGCAGCGCTTTTGCGCCGCCGGCAAAGTCGACGATTTCAACGTCCAGGCCTTCGTCCTTGAAGTAGCCCAGGCGCTCGGCAATCGTCAGCGGCAGGTAGTAGAACAACGCCTTGCCGCCCACCGCGATGGTGACCTTGCTCTTTTCAGGTTTGCCCTGCGCCAGAACGGCTGGACTGGCAGCCAGCAGGCTCGTCGCACACAGTGCAGCGCCCATCCACTTTGCCCAGCGCCCAATGACTTGTGTCCCCATGCCTGTCTCCTGTTCTGTGCGTTCACTGCCTCGGCGGCGATATTACCGCAACGATTTGCAACACAACATGCGGGATCGTCCTAGCTGTCTAGCTTTTGGCTTCGGCAATGATGCCTTGCGAAACCAGCGCATCGATCTGCGCATCGGTCAGGCCGTGGCCGCGCAGGACGTCGCGCGTGTGCTGGCCCAGGCGCGGCGCGCTCGCCTGCACGGCGCCCGGCGTGGCGGAAAGCTTGGGCACCACGCCCGGCATTTCCACCTCGATGCCCGACTGCGCGCGCACCGTTTCGATCACGCCGCGTGCGCGGTAGTGCGGGTCGGCAGCAATGTCTGCGACGGTGTAGATCGGACCGCAGGGCACTTCGGCCGCATGCAGCGCAGCCAGAACATCGGCGATGGGGAGCGTGCTTGTCCAAGCATTGACGGCAGCGTCGATTTCCTCGGCACGCGCCGCGCGGCCGTCGTTGCGGGCCAGGCCGGGATCGTCAGCCAGATCTTGCCGGCCCATGTGTTGCATCAGGCGGCGGAAGATGTTGTCGCCGTTGGCGGCAATCAGCACGTATTCGCCACCAGCGCAGCGATAGGCGTTCGACGGTGCGATACCCGGCAGCGCCCCGCCCGCCGGCTGGCGGATCGCGCCAAACACCGAATACTCCGGCAGTAGGCTCTCCGTCAGGTTGAACACGGATTCATAGAGCGCCACGTCGATCACCTGCCCCTTGCCGCCGCGCGCATCGCGTTCGTACAAGGCCAGCAACACGCCCAGCGCGCCATGCAGGCCGGCGATCGTGTCGCCAAGCGACAGCCCTGCGCGGGCAGGCGGCCGCCCTGGCTCACCGGTCAAATAGCGCAGGCCGGCCATGGCTTCTGCAATAGCCGCAAAGCCGGGCTCATCGCGTTTGGGCCCCGTCTGGCCATAGCCTGACACGCGCAACATGATCAGCTTCGGATTCACCGCCGACAGCGCCTCGTACGAGAGCCCCCACTTTTCCATCGTGCCGGGCCGGAAGTTTTCGATCAGCACATCGGCTTCGGCAGCCAGCTTGCGTGCGACTTCCTGCCCTTCAGGGACACGCAGGTCGACACAGACCGACTGCTTGTTGCGCGACTGCGCCTCCCACCAAACTGATGTGCCCCCGTGCAGCATCCGCCATTTGCGCAGCGGATCGCCCTGCCCCGGCGGCTCGATCTTGATGACCTGCGCGCCAAAGTCGGCGAGCGTCTTGGCGGCAAACGGCCCGGCAATCAGTTGCCCGAGTTCGAGCACGCGGATGTCCTGCAAAACCTGTGTCGGCATGGTCGTATGGGGTGGGAGAACGTTGAATTCAGAGTGCGGCGGGGTTGCCAAGCAGATGCGTCATCAACAGGCGCGCGGAGCTGGTCAGCGCATCGGGGTCACGCACGCCCACCAGCAGGCGGCGATGCGCCCATCCGTCTTGGAGCGCCACGAGCGCCAGACCGGCGCCCGGCAGGCTCGATACATGGCTTTGTGCGGCGATGCGCGGCAACACGCCCACGCCCAGGCCGGAGGCCACCATCCGGCAAACGGCTTCAAAGCTGCGCACCTGGATGCGCAGGCGCAACGGCTTGCCCAGACGCAAGCTCTCGTCGACCAGTTGCGCGGCGAGCGACGTGCCCGGCGGCAGGCTGACGAAGTCGAAATCCACGGCGTCGGCGAAGTGAACCTGCTTGCGCCCGGCCAATGGATGCCCGCGCGGCGTGACCAAGGCGAGATCGTCCTCGCGATAGTCGAACGATTGCAGCCCCTCGCACGGTGTACCGGCCGCAAAGATGCCGAGGTCCGCGCGGTTCTCGCGCAGCGCGGCAACGATATCGCCGCTGTCCTGCTCTTCCAGCGCGATGCGGATGGCCGGATTGGCCAGCATGAAGGCGGCCAGGTCGTCAGCCAGGAATTGCGTAATCGACGAAGTATTGGCCCACACGCGCACCAGCCCGCGCGTGCCGGCGGCAAAGTCGGACAGCGCACCGGCCATACGTTCGACGTCCTGCAAGATGCCGACAGCGTGGCGGAAGCACGCCTGCCCGGCTTCGGTCAGTTCTACACCCGCGGCATGGCGATACAGCAACGGCGCGCCCACGGCCGCTTCCAGATCGGAAATCCGCTTGCTGGCCGCCGCCACAGCCAGGTGCGATTGGCGCGCCCCGGCCGAGATGCTGCCCAGCCGAGCCACCGCCACAAAGAGGCCAAGGGTGACGAGATCGAAGCGGGCAAGATTCATGATGCAGATAATTCGGCGGAGTTGGAGAAACGCGACAGGTTAATGCGAATCGTTACAATTTTCATCGGCAAGTCATGACATAGCGCTTAGCATGGCCGGGTTTTTGCCTCATTCCGGCTGCGCCAGCCCGGAATTTTAGCGGTTGCCCCATTTGTCGTGCCTCATGCCCTCGCTGACTCTTCACGTCATCCCTCGCCGTCCATTCACTCTGATGGGAGCCGTGCAACAAGCCACGGCGGCCTTCATGCTCGTATTGAGTCTGCAAAGCGCTGCGCTGGCGGCTGGCGCGGAAACGCCTGCCGCGGACATCCCGGAGCCGGAGCGATGGAACGTGCATGGACAGTTCACCAACGTGACGCAATGGCATCCGTCGTTCCGCTCGCCGTACAGCGGCACCAATAGCCTCACGCCTGACAACAACACCAAGGAGACGGTCGACGTCACGCTCTACCTCGGCCTGCGCCTGTGGAAGGGCGCCGAGCTGTACGCGAACCCGGAAATCGACCAAGGTTTCGGACTAAGCAATACGGTCGGCCTGGCCGGCTTCTCAAGCGGGGAGGCCTACAAGATCGGCAACAATGCCCCCTACCGCAAGCTGCCGCGCTTGTTCCTGCGGCAGGTCATTAATCTCGGCGGCGAGCAGCAGGCAGTAGAGTCAGCTCCCAACCAGCTTGCCGGCAGCCGCTCGGCAGACAACGTCACCATCACCGTCGGCAAGTTCTCGGTGGCAGACATATTCGACACGAACACGTACGCGCACGACCCGCGGGGCGATTTCCTGAACTGGGCGGTGATCGATGCCGGCGCATTCGACTATGCAGCTGACGCCTGGGGCTACACGCATGGTCTGGCGGTGGAATGGACGCAATCGTGGTGGTCGCTGCGCGGCGGACTCTTCGCGCTTTCGGTGGTACCCAACAGTGTCACGATCGACACCACGTGGAAGCAGTACCAGTGGGTGGGCGAATTTGAAGCGCGCCATGATTGGTTCGGCCGCCCGGGCAAGGTCAAGCTGCTCGCCTTTGCAACGCGAGGCCGGATGGGTGGTTATGGCGATGCGGTCAACCTCGCCCAACAGACGGGCAACACGCCGGACACGGGCCTCGTGCGGCGCCTCGCCTGGCGCCCCGGTGTTGCCTTGAACCTGGAGCAGGAAATCACCTCCGACCTGGGCGTCTTCGCACGGGCCAGCATGAACGACGGCAGCAAGGAAACATACGAATTCACCGACATCAACCAGTCAGTGTCGGCCGGGTTCTCGCTGAAGGGCAACCGTTGGGGGCGTCCGAACGACACGTTCGGTGCCGCCGTGGTGGTGAACGGCCTGTCGCGCGCGGCGCGCCAATATTTCGCGGCCGGCGGCATGGGCGTATTGATTGGTGATGGCGCGCTCAACTACGGCACCGAACGCATCGCCGAGCTGTACTACAACTGGGCGGCCATCAAACACCTCACGCTGGGGCTGAACTACCAGTATGTGGTCCATCCGGCGTACAACCGGGATCGCGGCCCGGTGTCGATCGTCGGGGCACGCGTTCACGCCGAATTTTAAGCAACTGCCGAAGATCAGAGTTGGCGCCGGTCCAGCACGGCGCGAGCGATGGTACCCGCGTCCACGTATTCCAGCTCACCGCCTACCGGCACGCCACGCGCAAGACGCGTCGCCTTGATGCCGCGCGCCTTCAACATCTCGCCAATGTAATGGGCTGTCGCCTCCCCTTCGCTGGTGAAGTTGGTGGCGAGGATGACCTCGGTGCACGGCCCGCCCAGCGCAGGATCGGTCGCACGGGCCAGCAAGCGTTCAAGGTGAATCTCTTTCGGGCCGATGTTGTCCAGCGGCGAGAGCCGCCCCATCAGCACGAAGTATTGGCCGCGATAGGTCAGCGTCTGCTCGATCATCATCTGATCAGCCGGCGTTTCCACCACGCACAGGACCGAAGCGTCACGGCGCGTGTCAAGGCAGGTCTCGCAAATATCCTGCTCGGTAAAGGTATTGCAGCGGCTGCAGTGCTGGATCGATTCCGTCGCCTCCGACAGCGCCTGCGCCAGTTGCGCGGCGCCTTCGCGGTCATGCTGCATGAGGTGATACGCCATCCGCTGGGCAGACTTGGGGCCGACGCCCGGCAGCACGCGCAAGGCGTCAACCAGCATCTGCAGCGCCGACGGCGTACCCGGGGCGTTACGCATCATGCATGCTCCAGAATCGTCGTATGGTGCAGCACTTCGGGCATCGGATCATAAAAGTGATGCAACAACGCGCGCCAGCGCTGGTATTCGGGCGATTGCCGAAAGCCGATGGTGTGATCTTCCAGCGTCCGCCACTGCACCAGCAGCAGATAATCGCTCGCCTTTTCCATGCACCGTGACAGCGACAGCGAAACGAAGCCACGCATCGCACCAATGATGTGGCGAGCCTCGCCGAAGGCGGCCTCGAAGGCAGCTTCCTGGCCGGGCCTGACGTGCAGCAGCGCGGATTCCAGCACCATAGCGCGATCCAGATGAGCGTCGCTTAGAACGGCAGCTTGAAGCCAGGCGGCAACATGCTCGCCATACCGCCCAGGCCGGAAGTGAGCGAGCCCATCTTCTCTTGCGTGGTGGCCTCGGCCTTGCGCACGGCATCGTTGAACGCTGCGGCGATCAGGTCTTCGAGCAGATCCTTGTCTTCGCCTTCGGCCAGCAGGCTCGGGTCGATCGACACACGCTTCACGTCGTTCTTGCAGGTCATCACCACTTTCACGAGGCCCGCGCCGGACACGCCTTCCACCTCGATCAGGGCGAGCTGCTCCTGCGCCTTCTTCATGTTCTCCTGCATCTGCTGGGCCTGCTTCATCAGCCCGGCGATCTGGCCTTTCATCATGGTCGTTGCTCCTTGAAATGGGTCATGCAAGGCGCGCCACTCAGATGCGCGCGCCGGTGTTCAATGTTCAGTCTTGGAATGCGGTTCAGTGCGCGTGCGGTTGGATCGACCCAGGCACGACCTGCGCGGCAAAGTCCCGAACCAGCGCCTGCACAAAGGGGTTGGTGGCGATGGCATCTTCGGCATTGCGCTGGCGCTCGGCGCGCTGCTCGGCATCGACGGCCGCCGCGGTGGCGCGTGCAGGTCCGATATCGCACGCCACACGAACGGGCGTGCCGAAGTGTTCCGTCAGTGCGGCTTCCAGACGCTCGACGACGTTCGCATCAGTCAGCGGAGGCAACGGTACACGCAATCGCATCGTGGCACCTTCCACAGCCGCCAACTCGCTCTGGTAAGCCAGTTGCTGAGCCAGACCGCGGATCGGCAGGCTCGCTGCCAGCGCCGGCCAATTGCCGTCGAACGTGGCAAGACCGCTGGTGCTCAGATCAGGCGGCGTAGCAACGGCTACCGGCTCGGGGGCAATCGTCTTGACCGGCGCGGGTGCGGCTGCGGGGGCCTCGATCGGTGCTGGACCTGTTGCCGGTTCAGGCGCACCGGGACGCACGCCCGAAGCGGCATCCCAGCCGGCAAAGGCGGCGTCCATCTCCTCAAGTGACGGCGAAGCAAACTCGCCCGGCATTTCGTCCCAGGGTGGCGGGCCGTCATCGGCGGGCACAGCGACTGCAGCCGGTTGTTCACCGCGCTGCGGCGGTGACACCACGGCAGCAGTAGCCGCAGCCGTATTCGGACGTGGGCCCGCAATGGGAGCAGCAGGACGAGCGACGGGAGCGGCAACCGGTGTAGCGGCGGGCGCAGAGGCGCCACCACGGCCACGGCTTGACGCCTGACGCGCAGCGGCCAACGCTTCCATTGCCGGCGAGCGACGTGCGGGGGCCGCAGCCTGCGTATCTGAAACCGCCGCAACGGGCGCGGGCGCTGGCGGAGTCGCCTGATCAGTCGCTCGCGGCGCCTCGACCACCGGCTCCGGACGCACGGCCACCGGCGCAACCCGAGCAACCGGCGCCGCCACAGGCGCCGTCGCCGTAACCGCCGGACGCGTCGATGCGGCTGGCGATGCAGCCAGCGGCATCGCGCGCTTGCCGCCGCCACCGCCCGAAGGCGGCGCGGCGTCCCCACTGGAATGTCCCGGCTGGAACGCCAACATACGCAGCACTGTCATCGTGAAGCCCGCGTATTCATCCGGTGCAAGCGCCAGTTCGTTGCGGCCCAGATTGGCAAACTGATAGAACAACTGCACCGACTGCGCGTCGAATCGCTCGGCAAGCCGGCGTACGTCGTCGGCCTCGGGCCAGTCGTCCTGCACAGCAGCGGGCACAACCTGCGCCAGCGCAATCTTCTGCAGCAGCGAAGCCAAATCCTGCAGCGCGCCCGAGAAGCTCAGACTACGCCCGGCCATCTCGTCGGCAATCTCGACAAGCGCGGCGCCATTCTCGTCGGCCAGCGCATCGAGCAGACGCACGAGGTAGCTTTGATCAATCGCGCCGAGCATGCCGCGGACGGCTGCTTCGCTGACCTCGCCGGCGCTATACGCGATGGCCTGGTCAGTCAGCGACAGCGCATCGCGCATCGAACCCTGAGCCGCGGCCGCGAGCAGACGCAGCGCGTTCGGCTCGTGAGCGATGCCCTCTTCGCCAAGGATGCGATCGAGGTGAGACACGATGTGCCCCGGCGGCATCTGCTTGAGGTTGAACTGCAGGCAGCGCGACAGCACCGTCACCGGAATTTTCTGCGGATCGGTGGTCGCCAGAATGAACTTGACGTGCTCGGGCGGCTCTTCCAGCGTCTTCAGCATCGCGTTGAAGGCGTGGTTGGTCAGCATGTGCACTTCGTCGATCATGTAGACCTTGAAGCGGCCGCTTGTGGGTGCGTAGATCGCGCGGTCCAGCAGTTGCGCCATCTCGTCGACGCCGCGGTTGGAGGCGGCATCCATCTCGATGTAATCGACAAAGCGCCCGGCATCGATCTCGGTACAGGCGCGGCACACGCCGCACGGCTGTGCGGAGATGCCGCCCTGCCCATCCGCGCCGACGCAATTGAGCGATTTGGCAAGGATGCGCGACAGCGTCGTCTTGCCGACACCGCGCGTACCCGTGAACAGGTATGCGTGGTGCAGGCGCTGCTGTTCGAGCGCATGCGTGAGCGCTTTCACCACGTGTTCCTGACCGACCAGCGTGGTGAAATCGCGAGGGCGCCACTTGCGGGCGAGCACTTGATAACTCATGCGGCGGATTGTAGCAAAGCGAGGTGGATTTCCGACGCGGTTTTGGAGGCGTCAACCGCCATGCGCGCCGAGCGAATTGCAAGGATATTCAGGTGGGGACGTGCGAGTCGGTTACAATGGCGATCGGACGGGCCTCCTCGCATGGTGGCGCGGTCAACCTGGTCAGGTCGGGAACGAAGCAGCCACAGCCGTTTTCCGCCAGTGCCGAGGGTCAGGCTCGTCCCCCTTCTCTTCTCTCTTCCGCATCTTCCTTCCCCTCTTGTGTATGCTGCCCGCGTCAGAACAGCGCGCCCTGGCTGTCGTCGTGTGACGCCTGCACCGGCTTGGGCAATGCTTCCAGATCGATCCATTCCCCCTGCGCAGTCGCCACGCCCGCGCGCACGGTGCGCCCTGGATACATCGGCGTGACGGCGGCCACATAGCCGCGCAGCTGATCGGCATAGGCGGCACGTTCGACCGGCAGCAAGCGCAGCTTGTAGTCGACCACGAGGACCTCGTTGCCACGTTCGATCAGGCGATCGATGCGCAACAGCGCACCGTCGCGACCGAAAAGTTCGATCTCGTTATGAGCGGCGTCGAAGCGCGCAGGGTCGAAGACATGCGCCAGCGCCTCGGCAGAGAGCATCCGGCGCACAGCGTCGGCGGCGCGTGTGGCATCGGCTTGCGTGACGCCGGTCGCGCCGAACCAGCGCGCGATCGTCTCGCCGTCGGGCGCTTGTTTAGGCAAGCCCCGGCGTGTCAAGCGCTCGAGCACCGCATGCAGCAATTCGCCCTGAGCGACCGCGCCTTGGTCGAAGACGATATCGGCCGCCCCTTCGGCAGGCGCGCCGGCCGCCCCCACACGCACCGTTACAGTCAGCGGCGCGCGAAAATCGTGATACGAGACAAGCTCGTGCCCCGCCGCACTCGAGACCGAATCGGCTACGTCATCCAGCATTGCAGCGGGTGACGCCACGCCTGCCGAGGCCAGCAGTGTGTACCAGCTGGCCGTGCCGTCCACCTCGGGCGCATCGCCTTCATCCAGAGATTGGGCTGCCGTGGCATCGCGCTTGTTCGCCACGCCGGAAACGATCAGTGCTTGCCGCGCACGCGTCATCGCCACGTAGAGCAGGTTCCAGTTTTCGCGCTCGGCAAGCGCATTTTCTTGCTTGAAGAGAGGCTCGCGCGCGAGGCCACGCTCGGACGTCTTGCCGAAGGCGGAAAAATGCGCTGGCGCCTGCGCTCCGGGCGGCCAGTCGATCAGGATCCCAGCCGTATCGACGCGCGCGTCGCTGTGGTGGCTGTCGAGCAGCACGACGAACGGCGCTTCCAGCCCCTTGGAGGCATGCACGGTCAGGATCTGCACGGCATCAAGACCCTCGTTGGCGACTTCGGCATCAATAGCATCCGGCGCCTCTGTGTCGCCCTGCATGCCTTCGTCTGGGCTTTCATCCTCGTCGCCCTGGCGGATGGCGCGGAGTTCAGCCATGAACTTCGGCAGGCTCGGATACCGGCCACCGTCCAGATCGAGCGCGAGCTTCAAGAACGCATCCAGGTTGGCGAGCACCTGATCGCGGTTCGCGGCCGGTGCGCGCTCGGCATAGCGGCGCTTGAGTTCGCCGGTGTAGACGATGTGATCGAGCAGATCGTGCACAGGCAGCGTGCGCGCCACCGCCAGCCAGCGCGACAGCATGCGATGCGCGTAGCGCAAGGTGTCCGACGCATCCGCCTGGCCGGCCAGCGCGGTCAGGCGCTCCCACCATGTCAATGCGGCCGCGCCTTCGCCAAACTGCGCCAGTGCGATGAGGTGCTCGTCCGAGGCGGCGAAAACGGGGCTGCGCAGCACATGCGCAAGCGACAAATCTGCCTGCGGCGTCATCAGGAAATCGAGCAGCGCGCATAGATCAAGCGCTTCAAGCGTAGCCAGCAGACCGCCGCGGCGCGGGCTCAGATACGGCACGCCGGCATCGCGCAGCGCACGTTCGTAATCGGCGAGATAGCGTTTGCGGCGGACAAGCAGTTGGAAATCGCTCCACCGCACGGCGCGCTCGATGCCGCCTTCGCGAATGCGCTCATTGGCGTGCAATGCGCGCAGGCAAGCCGCCACTTGGCGGCCCTCGGCATAGCGCTGCGAATCGCCGGCTTCTTCGCGCGGCTCGGTGAGGGTATCGCGAGGCGCGGCTTCGTCAGCCTGTTCGGCTTCGGACACCGGCACCAGCGGCAACAGCAGCGCCTGCCCCATGGGTGCGTCCACGGCAGTGCTTTGCTCGGCGTAGATGGGATAGTCGCCGCGCGCCCGCGCTTGCAGGAACACGGCATTGACCCACTCCAGCACGGCCGGCGCGTTGCGACGCGTGCGATTGGTACGCAGCACGGTCGCATTGAATTCTGCAACCAGCATTTCGCGCGCAGCGTCGAACAGCCGGGCATCGGCGCGCCGGAACCGGTAGATCGATTGCTTCGGATCGCCCACGAGGAACACGCTTGGCTGCGTGCCAGTGCCGGCATAACCGGCCAGCCAGCCTTGCAGGATGCGCCACTGCATCGGATTCGTATCCTGAAACTCGTCGAGCAGCAGATGCTTGTAGCGCGCGTCGAGCCGCACCTGCAGGTAAGCGGCCGTATCGTCTTGCTGCATCAGGCGCGCCGCTTCCCATTCGAGATCGGTGAAATCCATCGCGCGCGCCTGGCGCTTGTACGCCTGATAGCGGTCGATGAGTGCATCGCCCAGCGCAAACAATGCAGCGTTGACGGCGCGCACGCAGGCCTCCTGGCGACGCGCCTGAAACGCCGTCAGAGTTTCGCAAAGCGTGGTATGCAAGGTCACCAGCGTTTGCGCGTGCTCGTCGCCGATGGCTTTGATGAGCGCCTTGGTCGGCTTGCAAGCGCGTGCTTTGCCGGCCTGCGTGTGGAACGCGGCGAACAGCGCTTCAAACGCTTGCGCGCGAGCAGCCTCGTCCGACACATCCATGCCGCGCGCAGCAGTGACCGCCGATTCGATGGCCACCGCGCGCTTGCCTTCGGCCGCACCGCCCTGCCCTAGCCAGCCGGACACGCGCAGCATATCGGCCAGCAATGCCGCATCCTGCAGCGCTTCGATCAGAGGATCGACGGTCGCATCGTCGCCAAGCAATTGGTCCAACGCATCCAGCGGACGCCCGCCGGCCTGCGTCTTGTACGCCCACCAGTCGCTGCGCTGGTGGAACATTGCATCGAGCAGGCGTCCGGCCTGGAAATCGCCGACCAAATCGGCAAGCGACTCATACGCGGCGCGCAAGTCAGCGTGATCTTCGGCGAGCAAGCCGCGCCAGAAAGGCGCCCAGGCTTCTCGCCGCAGCCGCCCTGCATCTTCGCGCAGCGAGGCCCCCTGCTGGACGCCAGACGACAGCGGCGCGCCGCGCAGCAACGACCCAAACCAGCCATGGAACGTATCAATCGCCATGCGCGATGGCGATTCCAGCACGCGCGCATACAGCCCACGCGCCGTTTCAATCAGCGCCGGCGCATCGCGCTCGTCCACCGTACGCGCGATCAGCTCGCGAACGACGCTCTCGTCGTCGGCGCCGGCAAGTTGGGCGAGGATGTCGAGCAAGCGCTGGCGCATCTCTTCGGCGGCCTTGCGCGTAAACGTGATGGCGAGAATGTCCGACGGCGCCGCACCGGCCAGCAGCAAACGCAACATGCGCGTGACCAGCAGCCACGTCTTGCCGCTGCCCGCGCACGCTTCCACCACGACGGAGCGCTGCGGGTCGCACGCAGCGCGCGAGAAGGCCTCGGGCGAGACGGCAGCACCGTCGCGTTCGTAAGCGTGATCGCTCATGCCGCGCCCTCCGGCTCGCGCGGTGCGCCTTCGGTCCAATACCCCTTGCGGCATAGGCCGCGCGCCGCGCAGTAGCGGCACGCCGATTCATCACCGAACGCCGGCAGGGGCGCACCGGCAGCGAGGGCCGTCATGTCCTTTTGCATCTGCTCGATCAACCAATCGACGACTTGCGTGAAATCGGGCAATGCAACGTCGCGCTTGTCGCCGCGGGCCTCGCCGTCGAGCGAAACCCACCCGCCCGAATCTGCACGCGCATCGAGGACGCCGTAAAACGGAAGCTGGCAATCCTCAAACGGCGTCTTGGCGCGACGCACCAGCGCCATTTGCGACTGCGTCTTGTAATCGAGCACCGCCACGCCGTGTTCGTCGTGCACATCAATGCGGTCGATCCGGCCGCGTAAGCGCAGCGCGCGCTCGTCGGGCAATGTGATGGACGTATCGACATCGACTTCACCTGCCTCAAAGCGCCAGCCATCCGCCTCGCGAGCGGCCTGCCACGCCAGGTACGACGGCATCACACCGAGCCAGCGCCGATAGAAGCGCAACGCGTTGCCGTCCTCGGCCAACAGCGGGCCGAACTGTTCGTCGGTAATGGTCTGCAGCAGACTCAGACGATCGGCCGGATCGTGCATCGGCGTTTCCAGCAACTGGCGGTGAAAACGATGCAGGATCGCGTGCAGGATCTCGCCGATGTCGCGTTTCTCCAGTTCATCGGAAACTTCTTCCAGCTCGCCCAGCCGCAGCATGCGACCGACGAAGAACTGGTATGGACAGCGCCGCAGACTGTTGTATGCGGCCGCGCTCAGCGTGGACGGCACCAGCGTCGGCGCTGCGGGCGCGGGCATGTCGGTGGGCTGGCTCGTGGTCTGCAAACTGGGCAACGTGACTGACGTATCGATACGCACGCCGCTCACCGCCAAACGCCGTTGCAAGCGTTCAAGCCAGCCGGAAAGGCGATGCGGCTCGCCACGTCCGCCGTGGCGTTGCCAGGTCAACACCACCTCGGGCTGATTGAGGAGCACCTCGGCCAAGTCACGAGCCTGCTGCGCAAAGCGCTGTGCGCGGTCGGGCAAACCGAGTTCGCGCCGCACGTCGTTAGAAAAGAACAGCCATTCGGGCTGCGCAGACGGCAATTGCGCATCGTCACAACCCACCACCACCACGCCATCAAAACGCCGCATGCGCGCGCCATTCAGCGGCAGGATGACAACACGCCGGTCCGCTGGCGGTGAAGGCTCACTGAAGACCGCAGATTCGAGCAGCATCGAGAGCAACGCGCGCCATTCCGTCAGGGAGAAACGCGCGCCCGCATCGGTGCTGCCATGTATGGACGTACGGAGCCGGTCAATCCAGTCCAGCAGTTGGCGGCCCGCATCGTCGTTCTGCAACCCGGTGCGCATATGCAGACGATCGAGCGTGCCTGCCAACAGCGTTACCCACGCGTCGAGCGTGGCGCTGCCGGCCCGGCGCCACAGCGCCGCTTCGTCGGCCAGCACGCCCAGACGATCGGCAAGGCGGCTGACCTTTGCTTCGCCCTCGGCATCACTCGCCGGGCGATCGGTAACCAGCCGGCGCAATCGCCCCCATCCACCTGAAACGTTATGCCGGCGCACCCGGCGCTCCAGTTCTGCTACCCAGGCAGGCGTGGCCGTGCCGGCATCGGCATCGCGCAAACAGAACGGGCTCTTGATGAGATCGAGCAACGCCGCGGTATCGCCGTCGCCCTGCACCACGTCGACCCAGCGCATAAGTGCCGCAGCGGCGCGCGTCGTGGAAAGCTTCCAGCCGGTCTCATCGCGCACCGGCACGTTCACGCGCGCCAGCAACGCGCGAACGCGCCGCGCGACGATGCGATCCTGTGCCACCAGCGCCAACGAGCGGCGCCCGGCATTCAGCCAATCGACCAGCGTATGCGCGGCGAAGGCTGCCTCGTCTTCAAAACGTGCAGCGCCTGCAATGCGCAGGATTGGCGCCGGCAATTGCGCGGCGGCAGCATCGTCCGCCGCCTGGGCTGGCGTGGCGCATTCGGGCCAGGCGTGCAGCAGCAGATTGCGGAAATCCGCGTGTGTGGAAGGCGCCGCAGACGCGCCGCTTTCAGGCGCATTCCAGTCGTAGCCGATGCTCAACACGGGCACCCGCTCGGCGGCGCGCTGCAGGAAATCCAAATCGACCGCCTCGGGGTCCGTCGGGCTCATCCACACGATGGGGCCACGCAATTCGTCAAGCAGACGCTGCATGGCACGCAGCCGCATTGGAATCGGGTCCGCTGCGCCTGAAAGCAACCGCCAGAACGTCAGCACAATGCGCGATTCGGTGCCGAGAAAGCGTTCGGACAATTGTGCGTAAGTGCGTTCCAACGCTTCCGCCAACGCCGACTCCAGCTCATCAGCCCGCCCATCTGCGCCACTGTGTGCGGCATCGAGCGTCAGCCAACGTTGCGACAACTCGTCCGACACCGTCACGAGCACCTGCGCTACGCCCCACAGGGCGGCATCGTCCTGCGCGCCCAGCGCTTCACGCAGCCAAGCCTGCGTCTTGAGCGCCTGCTGCACTGCCAGTAATCGCGACAGCGGCGTGCGCCCGGCAGGCGAACCTGCTTCCGGTGGCAAATCGAGCAGCCAATGCCCCAGGGTCAGAATGCGCGGCAGCAAACGCGGCGTGCCGGCTGCTTGCGCACTGGCATGCAGAGCGCCGCGCACCCCAGGAATCTGCGCGGCTGTCGGCACGACGATCGTCGCGGTACCGGGGGATTGCGCATGCGCATCCAGAAAGCGCCATGCAGCGTCGGCGGCACGCGAAAGGAATGCTGGGCCAGGCGCGAAGGCAAGCGTCTGCATGCGAGGGAATATGGCGATATACCGGGAAGCGAAGACCTGCGGCTATCGGCGAGATAGCCACAATCAACAGTCGAATCGGTTGAAAATAGAGGCGTCGGTACTATATCAGCAGCATCCGCGCCGACAGTGGTCTCAATGCACGCCGGTCCGTGTAATCGTGTAATGTATGGGTTCGGCGCACGTCGCCAGCTTTTACGAAAAAACAGAGGTTCCCGCCATGAGCGAACAGATCAAGTATGTGAGCGACGCGTCCTTCGAGGCAGACGTGCTCAAGTCCGACAAACCCGTGCTGGTCGATTTCTGGGCCGAATGGTGCGGTCCTTGCAAAATGATCGCCCCGATCCTGGACGAAGTTTCCAAGGACTACGGCGAGAAGGTGCAAATCGCCAAGATCAACGTCGATGAGAACCAGGGCGTGCCGGCCAAGTTCGGTATTCGCGGCATCCCGACGCTGATTCTGTTCAAGAACGGCGCTGTGGCCGCGCAAAAGGTGGGCGCGCTGTCCAAGTCGCAACTGACTGCATTCCTGGACAGCCACCTGTAAGCCGTTTTTCGGCTATAGGCGACCTTTCGCGTTGCCCCACACACACGCTGGCGCACTTCCGCCTGGAAGCCCGCCAGCGTTGTGCTAAGATTGCAGCCAATCTGTTTCCCCGAGCGTTCGCTCGACCCTTCCCCCCTCCCCCGTTTCTCGTTTCGCCGCCCGTTCGGGCCCTTCCCTCATCTTTCGTCTATGCATCTGACAGAACTGAAATCCTTGCACGTGTCCCAATTGCTGGAAATGGCGGGGCAGCTGGAGATCGATAACGCGCAGCGCATGCGCAAACAGGAATTGATGTTTGCCATCCTGAAAAAGAAGGCGAAACAGGGAGAAACGATTTTCGGGGACGGCACCCTTGAAGTGCTGCCCGATGGCTTCGGTTTTCTGCGCTCGCCCGAGACTTCGTATCTGGCCAGCACCGACGACATCTACATCAGCCCGTCGCAGATCCGCCGGTTCAATCTGCACACCGGTGACACCATCGAAGGTGAAGTCCGCACGCCCAAGGATGGCGAGCGCTACTTCGCGCTGGTGAAGGTGGACAAGGTCAATACGCAGCCTCCTGAAGCGGTGAAGAACCGCATCATGTTCGAGAACCTGACGCCGCTGCATCCGAACAAGCCGCTCACGCTCGAACGCGACATCAAGGCCGAAGAGAACATCACCGGCCGCATCATCGACATGATTGCCCCGATCGGCCGCGGCCAGCGCGCGCTGCTGGTGGCAAGCCCGAAGTCGGGCAAGACCGTGATGCTGCAGCATATTGCGCACGCCATCGCGACCAACCATCCGGAAGCCGAGCTGTTCGTGCTGCTGATCGACGAGCGTCCGGAAGAAGTGACCGAAATGCAGCGCACCGTGCGCGGCGAGGTGGTGGCATCGACGTTCGATGAGCCCGCCGTGCGTCACGTGCAAGTGGCCGAAATGGTCATCGAAAAGGCCAAGCGCCTGGTCGAACTGAAGAAGGACGTGGTGATCGTGCTGGACTCGATCACGCGTCTGGCCCGCGCCTACAACACTGTGGTGCCAACCTCGGGCAAGGTGCTGACCGGCGGTGTCGACGCCAATGCGCTGCAGCGCCCGAAGCGTTTCTTCGGTGCGGCACGTAACCTGGAAGAAGGCGGTTCGCTCACCATCATCGGTACGGCGCTGATCGAAACCGGCAGCCGCATGGATGACGTGATCTATGAAGAATTCAAGGGCACCGGCAACATGGAAGTGCACCTGGAACGCCGGCTGGCCGAAAAGCGCGTCTACCCCGCCATCAACCTGAACAAGTCGGGCACGCGCCGGGAAGAACTGCTGATCAAGCCGGACATCCTGCAGAAGGTGTGGATTCTGCGTAAGTTCATCCATGACATGGATGAGGTCGAGGCGATGGAATTCCTGCTCGACAAACTCAAGACGACGAAAAACAATGCTGAGTTCTTCGACATGATGCGACGCGGCGGCTAAGTCTCCTGCCTGCATAGCGAAAAGCGCACCCATCGTGGTGCGCTTTTTTATTGCTGCGTCAACTACATGTTTTTCCTCGGGGTTCTCTTGTCAAAGTCGTGAAATTCGCTAGTTCATTTGCATTACAGTCTGGGCGCGCAAGCGTTTGCCACCATCGTCCTTAAACGTCATCGCAAAAGAGAAACCCGGCAACCATACTGCAAGCCTGCCCGGGCCGAGCCGCCTCGGCAAAGAAGGACCCACACCAAAAATCGAACGGGGGAAGCCATGCGAGAAGAGTCGCTGGAATGTACTGCTGCGTGCCGAACCGTCGTAGTGGCGTCACGTGCGGGGATGGGGGGGATCGACGAAACGATTTTGGGTGCCGACTGGCACGTGCGACGGGTAACGTCGATGCGTGAGCTGGGCTGTGCCATTCGTGACGGCGTCCCCAAGGCGGGGCTGGTCGATTTCGGCAGCGCGTTCTCGGCTGCGGAGTTGGACTTGCTCGAGCGGTGCATGCAGGTGCCGCATGTGGGCTGGGTGGCGGCGTTGCCGCCGGCCATGCTGCATCACGAACGCGTACGCCAGCTCGTGCGCGATTACTGCGTAGATTACGTGCAGATGCCGCTGCGCACGGACGAGACCGCGTATTCTCTGCGTCACGCCTGGGGCATGGCGTCGCTTGCACAGGAAGCCGCGCCGACGCCCAAGGCGAATCATGCGCGCATGCTCGGTGAGTGCCCCGCCATGCACGCACTGTTTCGCGCTATCCGCAAGGTCGCCCAAAATAGCGCGCCGGCCTTCATCGCGGGGGAGTCGGGCACCGGCAAGGAGCTGACTGCACAGGCCATTCATGAGGCGTCATCTCGCGCAGGCGGTCCGTTCATCGCCATCAATTGCGGGGCGATTCCGCCGCACCTGATCCAGTCTGAATTGTTCGGCTACGAAAAAGGCGCTTTTACCGGCGCGCATCAGCGTCATATCGGCTGGGTCGAGCATGCAAACGGGGGCACGCTGTTCCTCGATGAAATCGGCGACCTGCCGCTCGAGAGCCAGGTCAGCCTGCTGCGCTTCCTGCAGCAAGGCACGATTACGCGGCTTGGCGGGCACCAGGCGATTCCGCTGGACATCCGCATCATCTCGGCAACGCATGTGGATCTGGAAGCGGCCCAACACCACGGCGGATTCCGGACCGATCTGTTCCATCGACTGTGCGTGCTCACCCTGTCGGTGCCGCCCCTTCGAGAGCGCGGCAGCGACATCGTTCTGCTGGCCGAACACATCCTGGCCCAGCATGCCAGCGAGGCGTCGCACCGGATTCGCGGGTTCACGCCCTGCGCGCTGCACGCGATGATGCATTACCCGTGGCCGGGCAACGTGCGCGAACTCATCAACCGCGTGCGCCGCGCGCTGGTGATGACCGACAACCGCAAGATCTCCGCGGCCGACCTGCACCTCGAAGGCTATGCATCCGTCTCGGGCCAGACACTGGAGGAAGCGCGCGAAGGTGCGGAGTCGGATGCCATCCGCACGGCCATCGCCCGTAACGGCTTCCATATGGGCATGACGGCACGCGAACTGGCGGTGTCTCGCGTCACGCTGTATCGGCTGATGCAAAAGCACGGCATTCGAGCAGAGCATCCACTGCACCCGGCCTAGGCCAGGGCTCATCGCTTTCATTTCGCTCGGCCGGGGCATAGCGGGGGTGCTACGTCCCTGAATGCGCTTTTTTTTTGGGCAAGCCGAAGGAATTGCGCCGCGGCCTGCCTCTCGCTTTCCTCACCCGATTCATCCAATACTTGGTTCAATGCACCGAATCCAGCGACTGGCATGCGACGGAATCGGCGGCGCCCGCACGGCAAATGCGGTCAGGTTGGCTCGCATCGGGAACCCGGTTGAGGATGGCTAATGAGAAAAAAGTGCCCGCCGGGGGACGGAGCACGAAACCGTTGAACAACCGCCGTACCTGCTTCTGCAGCGTAGTTGCAAAAGCGCCACATTTGGTGCGCGCGGAGCCGCGCCAACAGGGCCGACCCGCGCCAAGTGACTGCCGCGGCGCCGATCATCCGGCGCGGTAGCTGACACACACCGCGATGCACCCCACTTTCGGGGGGATTGCGCAAGCCCCGTCGCCGTTGGATTGTTAAGCCACGCATGCGACGTACTCAGTTCGCCGTCCGTGAGCGCGGACCCGACAGAACCGGTGGATGGATCGAATGCGTGGGTGGGAACAAGACCGAATGCGAGTCGCGCCGGCAACGTATCGGCGAGAACGCTTCGAAGGGCGACCGACAGCGTGATTGCACGCTGCACGATGAGATCGCCGCGTACTGCGAGCGCCGGCATCATGACGACCATGGCCGCGCGGTTAGCCACAACCCCGTCCTCTCGATCGTCCACCCGAACGGCAAACGTCGAGCACAGCGCAGCGCGATTGTCGGCATGGCCAACTCCTCCCCGTCGGGGATGGAGCGACATCCATGCCATGGCGGCTAACGCCTTGTTTTAACGGGATATTTTCAACACGGAGAACCGCCAAACCCCGGCATGGCAGGCGATTTTGTGTCGCGACTGAAACAGCTGTCGCCATCAAAAATCGCGGTGATCGGGCGCAGGCGCTCCAGTGGTCTAATTGCGCGCCCTGGCAAACGCTGGGCTACAGTAGCCAGGACGCAGCAACGAGAGTCCCGAGGCATGGCCGTTGGCGGCTGTCATTTTTGACTTCCGCCACTAAAATGATTCGGAACGGGGGTCTGCTCCGGCCTGTATCTCGCCTGGGCGACAAGGATGTTCGCAAGATCGGTAACAGGTCGAGAACAACGATGAACACTGTTTTGATCGAAGCCCATCCGTTGGTGCGTACAGGCATTGCGCACCTGCTACGGACGCTCAAAGGCGTCACCGGCGTCACTGTCGTCGAGCCAGACGAAGGGATGTTTGACGCCATCGAAACCAATGCCGACGCGGGTCTTCTTGTCATCGGCCTGCCGCTGCCACATCTCGATGAGTTGTCGGCCATCGGCGAGATCATGCACCGGCCGCACGCGCGCCACGTGGTTGTGCTGGCTGAATCCGAATCGCCCGACATCATCCGTACGCTCATGCAGATGGGCTTGTCCGGGTACACGCTCAAGCATTCGCCGGGCGAAGTCATCGCGGCTTCGCTGGAACTTGTGCTGGTGGGTGGCCAATACATTCCGGCCAGCGCACTGCTGCCGGAATCGCGCCTGGACGGTGCGCCCAACCCTGCGCTCGCTGGCGACCCTCAGACCGATCCGAAGCTGCTCGGCATTACGCCCCGGCAGTACGAGATTCTGGTGCTGCTCTCGCGCGGGCATCCGGTCAAGACGATCAGCCGCATGCTGAACATCTCCGAGGCGACAGCCAAGGCGCATATCAGCACGCTGTATCGGCGCCTGAAAGTACGCAGCCGTACCGAGGCCGTGTACGTCGCCAATCAGCGCGGCGCGCGGCTCCTCTCCGTCGCCTGACCCACCGACAAAGGCGCAAGCGCGCGTCGCTGACCAGCAGGCGACGGCCGATATACTGGAAGCATGCTTTCGTCCGTCCTCCGGTGGTTCTCCGGCCGCGCACGCACGCGGCGCCTGACCCGTTACGCCATCTCCGACGCGCTGTGGTCACGCGCGCTCGAGAGCCTGCCCTTTCTGCTCGACTGGTCCGACGCAGACCTCGCACGCCTGCGTGAAACGGCCACGCTCTTCATCGCCGAAAAGGAATTCACCACCGCGCACGATTTGCCGCTCACCGACGACATGGTGGTCAGCATTGCCGCGCAAGCCAGCGTGCCGATCCTGGAGCTGGGCATCACGTGGTACAGCGGATGGCACGGCGTCGTCATCTACCCTGGCGAGTTCGTCATCCGCAAGGAAGTCATGGATGAAGACGGCGTCGTGCACAACGTGCGCGAAGAAGCCGCCGGTGAGGCATGGGAGCACGGTCCGGTCATCCTCTCGTGGCAGGACATCGAACTCGGGGGCGCACTGGCCGCGCCCGGTGCGCAGCCGTATAACGTGGTGGTGCATGAGTTCGCGCATAAGCTCGACATGCTCAACGGCGAGTCGGACGGCATCCCGGCGTTTTCATCACGCCTGCATGCCAACGTTGATCGCGAGCAATGGGCCGATGACCTCTATGCCGAGTACGACGTGTTCGTCAATCGTTGTGAGCAGATTCCGGAGCGCCGTTGGGGCGACGACCCGATCCTGTCGGTGCTCGACCCTTATGGCGCCCAGCATCCGGCCGAGTTCTTTGCGGTGGCTTCGGAAGTGTTTTTCGTCGAACCGGTGGCCTTGCTTGAGGCGCTGCCATCGTTGTATGCGCTCCTGCAGGCGTTTTACCTGCAGGATCCGGCACGGCGCGTGCTGGGCTCCGAGCAACGCCAGGAGGGATCCCTGCCATGAAGATTCGCCAAGCGCTTCGCACAACGCTGCTCGGTTGCTGCCTGGCTGCCGGCACAGCGTTGGCACAACCTACCGCGCCCGTGGTCCTCAGCATCGCCGCACAATTCGATGGGCAATCCGAAACCAAACGCGTCACGCTTGCGACGGAGACATCCACGACGGGGCAGCACGTCGCCTTGCTCGAACGTACGCATACGTACGACGTGGGCGGTTCGATGCCGCGCAAAGAATGGGAGACGCGCTTTGCCGCCGGCCTGCCCGACGACACGATCCCGCAGGGCTGCGACACCACCACGTGCCAATTCCTACGTCACCGCTGGGCCAAGACCGGCGTGGATGTCGCCCTGCGCCCGATGGTCGTTTCGGGCGAATTCCAGACGCTGTCCATCGGTGTAACGCTGCATCGGTTCCAGCCGTCGCCCGACGCCGAAGCCCCCGCCCGCGTCGACACCTGGACGGGCAATGTCGACACCTCGTTGCGTGTCGGCGACACCAAGACCATGAATCTGGACGGCCACGGCGTGCTTACGATCGAGCGCCTCGGCAAACCTTGATCGAAATAGGCTTTTCGAGTCACTTTTCGATGCCCCGACACGACGGATTTTGCGGCAGGCGCGTTGCTCAAGCCTTTGTTTCTCTGGCATAATCCTTGTTTCTCCACCCGGCAAGTGATTCGAAGGCTGGTCGCACGGTGGCTCCTACCCTGTGAGCACCGGAAGCGCGCCGCGAATTGGCTACCTCTACCCCAGGGCCCATCATGAAAGAAGGCATTCACCCGAATTACCGCGAAGTCGTGTTCCAGGACATGTCCAGCGACTTCAAGTTCATCACCCGCTCGACCATCCAGACCAAGGAAATGATCACGCTGGACGGCAAGGAATACCCGCTGGCCAAGATCGAAGTCTCGTCCGAATCGCACCCGTTCTACACGGGCCAGCAAAAGGTTCTGGACACGGCCGGCCGCGTGGAAAAGTTCCGCAACAAGTTCGGCAGCAAGATCGGCAAGGCTGCCAAGTAATACCGGCGCCGGAGACGGCTCACCAGATGACCCGTCTCACTGGTCAGAAAAAGGCAGCTCCGGCTGCCTTTTTTGTTTCTCGGCACATGCTTAGGCCGTTGATTCGGCCGCTCTTTACGATTCGCACGTTCCAGTGCAACCCCGACTGGGCTCGCCCGGTCTGACACCCGATGAACACCACCCGCGTCTCGCGCATCCGCCTGACTGCCGCCGCCACCCGAGAGTTGCCGCGCTGGCTGCTGCTTGCCATCTGCGTGATCTACGGCCTGTCGGGCCTGTTCTCGCGCGACCCGTGGAAGAACGAAGACGCCGCAGGCTTCGGCGCGATGTGGACGCTGGCCACCGGCAGTGCGCAGGACTGGCTGATGCCGAACATCGTCGGGCGCCCCGTCGTGCAATCTGGGCCGCTGGTGTTCTGGATCGGCGGCGCGTTCATTCACCTCTTCGGACAATGGCTCGGCCCGGCGGACGCGTCTCGCCTGGCCACCGCTCTCTTCTTCTTCGTTACCAGTGCTTGCATCTGGTACGGGGCTTATCTGCTGGGTCGGCGCCCAGAAGTCCAACCGTTTGAGTTCGTCTTCGGCGGCCAGCCAAACACGCGCGACTATGGCCGTACGCTGGCAGATGGTGCACTGCTGATCTTCCTCGCCTGCGTTGGCCTCGCGCAACGCGGTCACGAAACGACACCGCTGGTCGGGGCGCTGTGCTTCGTGGCGGTCGCGGTGTATGGCTTGATCCGAGCGCTCGACAAGCCGGTGCACGGCAGTCTCGTCTACGGCATCGGCATCGGCTGCCTGTCGCTGGCGGGCGGCCCAATCCTGCCATTGGCCATCACGGTGGCCGTATTGATCGCCGCGCATGCCACGCGCGTACTGCCGCTGCGACCTCTGCTGACAGTAGCACTGCCCGTGTCGATCGTACTCGGCTGCTCGTGGCCGGCAATAGCGTACTTGCTGGCAAACAATCCGACTGACGCCGTGACCTACGTCCGTGAATGGGCGCGCTTCGATCGCCATCAATACGCCGGTCCTACGGCGCATTCGCTTGGCTTTGTCGCACGCAACCTGCCGCTGTTTGCTTGGCCGGTTTGGCCGCTGGCCGCATGGGCGTGGAAAAGCTGGGGCGGCATGCGTACCGCTCCGCATATCACGTTGCCATTGGCCGTCCTCCTGCCGCAATTTGTGTTGCTGCTCATGCAGCCTCACCCGGGCGACGACGGCTTCCTGCTGCTGATTCCGCCGATGGCCGTGATGGCCACGTTCGCACTGCCAACGCTCAAGCGTGGCGTGATCAGCGCAATCGACTGGTTTGCTCTGCTGGCTTTCACCATCTTGGGTGGCACGCTATGGCTGCTGTGGATCGCCAAGATGACGGGTTTTCCGCCTCAGCTTGCGCGCAACGTGTACCGCATCGTGCCGGGCTACCGGCCTGAGTTCAGCTGGACCGCGTTGGTCTGCGCGCTGCTCGTGACCGCGGCGTGGGTGCTCATCGTGGTCTGGCGCACATCGCGCGCACCCAAGGCCATCTGGCGCGCCGTGGTGATCTCGGCCGCCGGCACCACGCTCATGTGGGTGCTGATGATGACGCTGTGGCTGCCCACCATCAACTACGCCAAGACGTACCGTGATGTTGCGCAGTCGGCCGCCCTTGCGCTGCCGCGCACCTACACGTGCGTGCAGCCAATCCGCATGGGCGATGCGCAGCTTGCCTCGTTTGCGTACTTCGGCCACATCCGCTTCGGCAGCGCCGAGGACAACTGCGACATCCTGCTGCGTCACGACCCGTACGACTACGGTGCACCGACGAGCGTCTCCAACTACGAGTGGCGCCCGATCTGGGAAGGCCGACGCCCCGCCGACCGCGACGAGCACTTCCGCATGTACCGCCTGACCGAGGCCGCCACCGCCACACATCCGCCGCCCGCGCCGGCCACCACACGCCGGCGCAAGCTGCGCCAATAACGCTCTCGGTCGTACCCACATGTTTGTAGCCGACGTCCGCCGCATTACCGCACTGGCTTGGCCGGTGCTGATCGGCCAGTTGGCGGTCATCGCTTTCGGCGTACTCGATACGGCGATGGCTGGCCGCGCGACTGCAGCAGACCTCGCGGCCATCGGACTCGGCGGGTCGATCTACGTGACGGTGTACATCAGCCTGATGGGTGTGCTGCAAGCGCTCTCGCCCATCGCCGGCCAACTGTATGGCGCGCAAAGGCACAGCGAGATCGGCGAAGAAGTGCGCCAGGCTGTCTGGCTCGGGCTGGTGCTCGCGGCGATCGGCATGCTGATCCTGTGGTTCCCCGCCCCACTACTGCAACTGGCAGACGCCACGCCCGAACTCGCGGAAAAAGCCACCGCCTATTTGCGGTATGAAGCACTCGCATTACCTGCAGCGCTCGGCTTCCGGATCTACTCTGCGTTGAACAACGCGCTGTCGCGCCCAGTGATGGTGACGGTACTGCAGCTCGCCGGCCTCGCCATCAAATTTCCGCTCAACGCACTGTTTCTGTACGGCGGCATGGGCGTCCCCGCGATGGGTGGCCCGGGCTGTGCACTCGCCTCGATGATCATCAGCTGGCTATGGTTTGTGGCTGCGGCCGCCATCCTGATGCGCAATCCCGCATACAAGCCGCTTGCGATTTTCACGCAATACTCACCACCCAATCGCGCCCGGCTGTGGGCACTCGTACGCCTGGGTGTGCCGATGGGCTTCACCTACCTGATCGAGATCACATCGTTCACGTTGATGGCGATCTTCATCGCGCGTCTCGGTACGGTGGTCTTGGCAGGGCATCAGATTGCCGCCAACCTTGGGGCAGTGGCCTACATGGTGCCGCTGTCCTTGTCGATCGCGACGTCGACGCTGGCTGCGCAGTCGATCGGCGCGCGCGATCGCGTTGCGGCCCGACGCATCTCGCTGAACGGCATCAAATTGGCGGTGATGTGCGCGATCATCGTCTGCGCGGCCGTGCTGTTCTTGCGTCGCGAGCTGGTCAGCCTCTACACGCACGATGCTACTGTCCTGGCGATTGCGGTGCCGCTGCTGCCTTTCATCGCCTTCTATCAGATGTTCGATGCGCTGCAGGTCATGACTGCATTCATCCTGCGCGCATACAAGATCGCGCTCATCCCGACCGTCATCTACGCCTTATCGCTGTGGGGCGTGGGTCTGGGCGGCGGCTACGTGCTCGGATTTGGACTACTGGGGGAGTTTGCGACGCCTCTGCGTGGCGCAGCCGGCTTCTGGGCGGCCAACGCGCTCAGTTTGATGGTGGCCGGCGCGTTGCTGGTCAGCTATTTCAATCGAGTTAGCCGTACCGCCGATTAAAGAAAGCCATTCGCCGCCGCTTTAAAAGCGGCGTCAATCTGGAATGACTAGAACTGAATAGAAAGCGCAAAAGAAAAAACCCGCTGCAAGCAGCGGGTTTTGATTTGGCGGAGCGGACGGGACTCGAACCCGCGACCCCCGGCGTGACAGGCCGGTATTCTAACCGACTGAACTACCGCTCCGTGTCGGTCGCAACATCAGCTAGAGACTGATCTTGCTATGAGCTTCTGGTTAAGCTCTTGTTTTGGCGTCCCCTAGGGGATTCGAACCCCTGTACTCACCGTGAAAGGGTGATGTCCTAGGCCTCTAGACGAAGGGGACAGAAACTGTTTTGCAACGCTTTCTGTCTTACGCTGCGAAGTCCGCTACTATAACGAACTTTTTTGCGTTTTGGAAGCCTCTTTTCAAAATTTATTTTTGAATCGAATCTTCCGGCATTTTGGTGGAGCTAAGCGGGATCGAACCGCTGACCTCTTGCATGCCATGCAAGCGCTCTCCCAGCTGAGCTATAGCCCCAAGGTACTGCCTTTTACAGCTTGCTTCTTACTGCATTTCGCTTCGTGTTGCAGCGAAAACAAAAGTATAGGGGAAGTGTTTAGCGCTTGGCAATACCCTTAAGCAAAAATTTTTGAGCCGGATTCATCACGCGCCCAGGCGCCGCAGAACGACGTCGCGACCGAACAGTTCCAGCACAGCATCAATCGACGGCGTTTGCAGTTGGCCCGCCACCAGCAGGCGTACCGGCATTGCCAGCTTCGGCATCTTCCAGCCCTGTGCCGCCAACACTTCCTTGAAGGCAGCGCCAATGGCCTCGCGCTTCCACTCCGGCAGCGCGCCAAGCTTCTCTGCCAGCACGGCAATGCCAGGGCGTACGTCGTCAGTGAGATGCTGCGCAGCCAATTCCGGCTCGACCGCGATATCCGTGCGATAGAACAGCAGCGCGGTCTGCGCGACTTCACGGAGCGTGTTGGCGCGATCCTTCACGAGCGCAATCACGTCAGCCAGCACAGGGCCGCCATCGACCTTGCCACCCAGCTCTTCAATGAACGGCTTCACCAGATCGGCCAGGCGCACGTTATCGGCCTGCTTGATGTAGTGGTTGTTCAGCCAGGCGAGCTTTTCGGGGTTGTATTGGGCCGGCGACTTGCCGAGGTGCTCGAGGTCGAACCATTCGATGAATTGTTCGCGCGAGAAGATCTCAGCATCACCGTGCGCCCAGCCCAGGCGGGCGAGGTAGTTGACGATGGCTTCGGGCAAATAGCCCGCATCACGGTAGCCGGTGACGGCCATGGCACCGTGGCGCTTGCTCATCTTCTCGCCCTGCTCGTTGAGCACGGTCGGCAAGTGAGCGTAGACCGGCGGCGTACCACCAAGCGCGCGCAGGATGTTGATCTGGCGGGGGGTGTTGTTGACGTGGTCATCGCCGCGGATCACGTGGGTGATCTGCATATCCATGTCGTCGACGACCACGCAGAAATTGTACGTAGGCGTACCGTCGGGGCGCGCGATCACGAGGTCGTCGAGTTCATCGTTGGAGATTTCGATACGGCCCTTCACTGCGTCGTCCCACACGACGCTTCCGCCGATGGGGTTCTTGAAACGGATCACAGGTTGCACGCCGGCTGGGGGCGGGGGCAAAACCTTGCCAGGCATCGGGCGCCAGGTGCCGTCGTAACGGGGCTTCTCGCCACGCTCGCGTTGCGCTTCGCGCAGGGCGTCAAGCTCTTCGGTGCTCATGTAGCACGGGTAGGCGAGTTCCTGCTGCACCATCTGCGCGACCACGGCGCGGTACCGGTCCATCCGCTGCATCTGGTAGAACGGACCTTCGTCGATGTCCATGTCGAGCCAATCCATCGCTTCCAGGATCACGTCGACGGCTTCCTGGCTGGAGCGCTCCACGTCGGTGTCTTCGATGCGCAGAATGAAATCTCCCTTCATCTTGCGCGCGAAGGCCCACGGATAGAGTGCCGAGCGGATGTTGCCGAGGTGGATGAAGCCCGTGGGGCTGGGAGCGAAACGAGTGCGGACGCGCTGTGTCATAGGAATGGCCGAACAAAGAAGGCCGCGTGGTCGTACCCTGAGTACGGATCCTGAGCGGCCTCTATCAAAACCGAAATTATAGCAACCGAGCTGCGCCTGTCTGGCCGACCCGTCGCCGAACTTTGGCACAATGGCGGCCGGCCGCAGTGCGCTCCGTTACGACTGAACACAACTACGCGGCATATCAAACCGCCCCAACCTCCTCATGCAACGCCGCCTCTTCCTGGGTGCCGCCGGCGCCTCGATACTCTCCGCCTGCACCGTGACGGGCTTTTCGCCCGGCAAAACTGAAACACCCGTCACCCCCGCCACGGCTGTACTACCGCCGACGGCCCTGCCCGCCTCACAGCCTCTGCGGATCGGGTTGGCGCTGGGCGGCGGTGCCGCGCGCGGTTTTGCGCACATCGGCGTCATCAAGATGCTGGAAGCCCAGGGCATTCAGATTGACTTCATCACCGGCACGAGCGCGGGCAGCGTGGTGGCGGCGATCTACGCATCGGGTATGTCGGGGCTGGAGATGAACCGCATGGCCCTCAAGATGGACGAGGCCATGATCGCCGACTGGGCGCTGCCCTTCGGAACGCGCTTCGGCGGCTGGCTCAAGGGCGAGGCGCTGGAGAAATACATCAACCGGCTGGTCAAGCAGAAGACGATCGAGCAGATGCGCATTCCACTCGGCATCGTTGCGACGGACCTGGCGAGCGGCAAGCCGATCCTGTTCCGGCGCGGCAATACCGGTCAGGCGGTGCGTGCGTCCTGCAGTATCCCAGGCGTGTTCCAGCCGGTAACGATCAGCGGCCGCCAATATGTGGACGGCGGCTTGGTGGCGCCAGTGCCGGTTACCTACGCCAAGCAGATGGGCGCGACGTTCGTGATTGCAGTGAACATCTCGGCAGACCCTGCCAACCAGGCTGTGTCGGGGCAGGCGAGCATGCTGCTGCAGACGACAGCCATCATGGGTCAGAGCATCAGCAAGACGGAGCTGGCCCAGGCCGATGTGGTCATCACGCCGTCGCTGCCGTTTGTGAAGGGCAGCGACTTTACCGCGCGCAACGAGGCGATTCTCGCGGGCGAGCAGGCTGCCCAGGCCGCCATGCCGTTGCTGCGCGAGAAGCTGCATCTGACGCAGACCGTCGTCGGCACCCCCTTGCCACCGCACTGACACGCCGTCTGCAGGCAACAAAAAAGACCGCCGCGGCGGTCTTTTTTCTATTGCGTGACCCGTCCTGAATAAGGTTGACACTTTTTCCCCGACAGGGAGTGAGCGTCAAGATGGAAGGGCAGAAGAAGCGAACGCAGAGGGACTACACGCTGGCTTTTAAGTTGGCAGTGACCCGTCCTGAATAAGGTTGACACTTTTTCCCCGACAGGGAGTGAGCGTCAAGATGGAAGGGCAGAAGAAGCGAACGCAGAGGGACTACACGCTGGCTTTTAAGTTGGCAGTGGTTGAGCAGGTGGAAAAAGGCGAGCTGACCTACAAAGAGGCACAGCGACGCTATGGCATTCAGGGTCGCTCGACGG
>OBMZ01000011.1_pt1 | contig 191488 bp, 195 predicted proteins | sample 1641141 | NCBI WGS metagenome assembly OBMZ01 (sample SAMEA104232307, study PRJEB22302) | sediment metagenome | biome: forest; feature: aquifer; material: sediment | place: USA | collected 2011-08-07 | depth 0.01 m | reverse complement strand
TTCTGCCGGTCAGCGCTGCATTCCCTCGCAACCCCAACCCACTGCCGCCCCGCAACCCTTGTCGCTGCTGCGTTTGCAGTGCGTTTCGTGTTGCGAGGGGGCGAATATTAGGCCGGTTCACCGGGCTTTGCAACACCAATGTCACGTTACCGTGCTCAAGAATTCGGCCAGCACTCGGCAAGTCATTGATCATAAAGAAAAAATGGGCCGGAAATAACTTTCCGGCCCATTTAATAACCCTTGATTATCCTCGGGTATTCCCTAGTCCAGGGTCACCGATTCTGGAAATTGGGTGCACGCTTCTCCACAAACGCTGCCATACCCTCCTTCTGGTCTTCGGTGGCGAAGGTCGAGTGGAACAGTCGGCGCTCGAAGTGGACCCCTTCATTCAGAGTCGTCTCATAGGCAGCGTTCACCGACTCCTTGATCATCATGACAACCGGCAGCGAGTAACCGGCGATAGTCTCGGCCGCGGCCACGGCTTCGTCTACCAGTTTGTCTGCCGGGACGATCCGGGAAACCAGCCCGGCGCGCTCGGCCTCGGTGGCATCCATCATGCGCGCGGTCAGGCACAGGTCCATCGCCTTGGCCTTGGAGACGGCACGCGGCAGCCGCTGCGTGCCGCCGGCGCCAGGCATCGTGCCGAGCTTCACTTCCGGCTGGCCGAACTTCGCGCTGTCGGCGGCAATCACAATGTCGCACATCATCGCCAGTTCGCAACCACCGCCCAGCGCATAGCCGGCCACGGCGGCGATCACCGGTTTGCGGATGCGGCGGATTGTCTCCCAGTTGCGGGTGATGTAGTCGCCCTTGTAGACATCCATATAGGAGTACTTCGCCATCATGCTGATATCGGCCCCTGCGGCGAAGGCACGCTCGCTCCCCGTGATGACGATGCAGCCGATTGCCTCGTCCTGGTCGAATGCCGTCAGCGCCGCGCCCAGTTCGTCCATCAGCGCGTCATTGAGCGCATTGAGCGCTTTGGGCCGGTTCAGCGTCACCAGACCAACGCGACCTCGCGTCTCCACCAGGATGTTCTCGTACGACATGTCTGCTCCTTGCAATGCGGTTGGGTTCTATTTGTCGAGTGTCAGCGGGGACGATACTGGCGTGCTTGCGCCCAGCAGGTCAAGCGCACCAGCCTCTTGCGCCCTGCCACCATCCCGTCTACTATTTGCCGACCGACTGGTCGGTTAATTTAAAGCGATCGCGTCCTCACTACAATGGCCGTGCATCGCGTCGTGGCATCAGATCCACTACCAACCAGGAGAACAATATGGCGCAGGAGACAACCATGCCCCCATCCCAAGCGCAGACAACTGCGCGCGCAAGCCTCGATTCAGGCCCGATCCTGCTGCACTGGCAGGGTGATGTGGCCGTCGTCACGCTCAACCGTCCCGACAAGCTCAACAGCTTCACACGCGACATGCATCGGGCACTGGTCACCGCGCTCGACCATGTCGAGGCAGGCGGTGCCCGCGCGCTATTGCTGACCGGTTCGGGACGTGGCTTCTGCGCCGGGCAGGATCTGGCCGACCTCGACTTCACCCCCGGCCAAGCCACCGATCTTGGCGAACTTATCAATACGTGGTTCAACCCGCTCGTGCGGCGCCTGCAAGCCCTGCCCCTGCCGGTGATCGCCGCTGTAAACGGCACGGCAGCTGGCGCGGGGGCGAACCTGGCCTTCGCGTGCGACATCGTGCTCGCGGCCCGGTCGGCCAGCTTCATCCAGGCCTTCGTGAAGATCGGACTGTTGCCCGACTCTGGCGGCACGTGGCTGCTGCCCAAGCGGGTAGGCATGGCGCGCGCGCTTGGCCTGGCCATGACGGGCGACAAGCTCAGCGCCGAAGAAGCCGCGAAATGGGGTCTGGTCTGGGAAGTGATGGACGACCCACTACTGGCCGAGCAGGCCATGGCGCTGGCCACGCATCTGTCCGCGCAGCCCACGCGCGCCCTGGCAGCGATCAAGCAGGCCATACACGCCAGCGCGACCAACACCTACGACGCCCAACTCGATCTGGAGCGCGACCTGCAGCGCGAGCTTGGCCAATCGCACGACTACAACGAGGGCGTGAACGCCTTCCTCGAAAAACGCGCGCCCCGCTTCACAGGCGCCTGACAGCATTCCCGCCAACGCCAAAGGAGACCCGCTTGACGCAAGATCCCCAAGCGCTTGCCGAAGCGGCCGCCCATGCCATGTACGAGTCCGATGCCTGCAGCCGCTGGCTCGGCATGGTCCTGGAAGCGGTCCGCCCCGGCTATGCCCGCATATCTATGCCGATCCGCCCCGAGTTCCTGAACGGCCATGGCATCTGCCATGGTGGACTGATGTTCACCCTGGCAGATTCGACGTTCGCATTCGCCTGCAACAGCCACAACATCAATACGGTGGCGTCGGGCTGCTCGATCGAATTCCTGCGCCCGGTGCATGGCGGCGATGTACTGACAGCCGAAGCAGTCGAGCAGGTCTTGTCCGGCCGCCATGGCATCTACGACATCCGCGTAACCAACCGCGCCGGCGAACCCGTGGCGATGTTCCGCGGCAAGTCGGCCCAGATCAAGGGGCACGTGGTGCCACCCGCGGAGTCCTGACACACGCGGAAAGACAGCCACGCAGCAAGACCGCAGGAAACAAGCAGAAGCCAGCGCCAACGTAGCGCCACCGATCCGAAAACGGAGACATTCATGATTACGCGCCTGACCGATCTGCCCCTGGAGCCGATCGAGACCGCCAGCCGACAGGAGCTCCAGGCCCTGCAGCTTGATCGTCTGAGATGGTCCCTTCGCCACGCCTATGACCATTCGCCGGTGTACCGGCGCAAGTTCGACGAGGCTGGCGTGCATCCCGACCAAGTGCGATCGCTGGCCGATCTGGCCCGCTTTCCGTTCACGACCAAGAAGGACCTGCGCGACAACTACCCGTTCGGCATGTTCGCGGTGCCGCAGGACAAGATCGCTCGCATCCATGCCTCGTCGGGCACTACCGGCAAACCCACGGTGGTGGGCTACACCCTTGGCGACATCGACACCTGGGCCACGGTCATGGCACGTTCGATCCGCGCATCGGGCGCCCGGCGCGGCGACAAGGTGCACATCAGCTATGGCTATGGCTTGTTCACCGGTGGACTCGGCGCGCATTACGGCGTGGAGAAGGCAGGCCTCACTGCCATTCCCTTCGGCGGTGGCCAGACCGAGCGGCAGGTGCAACTGATCCAGGACTTCAAGCCCGAGGTCATCATGGTGACGCCGAGCTACATGCTGGCGATCGCCGACGAGCTTGAGCGCCAAGGTGTCGACCCGGCCTCCACATCGCTAAAGATCGGCATCTTTGGCGCGGAGCCGTGGACGCCCGAAATGCGTCTGGCGATCGAGAAGCGGATGGGCATCTCCGCTGTCGACATCTACGGCTTGTCCGAAGTGATGGGCCCGGGCGTCGCCAATGAGTGTGCCGAGACCAAGGACGGCCCGACGATCTGGGAAGATCACTTCTACCCCGAGATCATCGACCCCGATACAGGCGAAGTCCTGCCGGACGGCGAGTTCGGCGAACTAGTCTTCACCTCGCTGACGAAGGAAGCGATGCCGGTCATCCGCTATCGCACCCGCGACCTCACGCGCCTGATGCCCGGCAGCGCGCGTGCCGCATTCCGCCGGATGGAGAAGATCACCGGCCGCACCGACGACATGATGATCGTGCGTGGCGTGAACGTATTCCCGTCGCAGATCGAGGAATTGATCCTCAAACATGCGGAACTCGCGCCTCACTACCAATGCGTGCTGAACAAGGATGGCCCGCTCGATACGCTGATCGTGCGCGTGGAGTGCGCGCATGGGGCAGATCCGGCCACCGCGCGGCAGGCCGAATCGCAGCTCGCGCACGACATCAAGTCCTATATCGGCGTGACGGCGGGCATTGAGATTCTTGCCGAAGGCGGTGTCGAGCGCTCCGTCGGCAAGGCCCGGCGCATCGTCGACCTTCGTCCGCGCTAGTACGTGCTGCCGCGGCTAATGCGTCCTAGCGCGTTCTTGCCGCACTCTTGCTGCCGCCTGGCTCGTCGCGCTTGACGCCGAGCCGGCGGGCCAGCTTGTGCAGATTGCTAGCATCCATGCCAAGCTGCCGCGCGGCCTGGGCCCAATTCCCGCTCTGGGCCTCCAGGGCCTGCTCGATGCACCGGCTCTGGCAGGCCTCCACCGCCTCGCGCAAGCTGGTGGCCGGCGCCGACATAAACGGCGCTGCATCGGCGGCCGCATCGGCTGGCGCGACAACCCCATCCAGATCCAGCAAATCGGTGTCGAGCGTAATGATGTCCTTGCGGCTGGCGCCCCGGCTGAGCAGCTTCAGCGCGGCCCGGCTGATCACATGCTCCAGCTCGCGCACGTTGCCCGGCCACGTGTATCGACGTAGCGCATCCTGCGCCGCGACGGACAGGCGCAGGCTGCGCAGGCCCAGCCGCGCCCGGTTGAGTTCCAGGAATCGTCCCGCCAACAGCAGCACGTCATTGCCGCGCTCGCGCAGCGGCGGAATCGGAATGGGATAGACCGAGAGCCGGTGATACAGGTCGGCGCGGAACGAGCCGTCGCGCACATGCTCGCGCAGGTTGCGGTTGGTCGCCGCGATCACGCGCACGTCTACGCGGCGCGGCCGATCGGACCCCAGACGCTGGATCTCGCCGTTCTGCAGCGTGCGGAGCAGCTTGGCCTGGATGGCCAGCGGCAGCTCGCCCACCTCGTCGAGGAACAGCGTGCCACCGTCGGCGGCCTCGAAGCGCCCAGGGCGCTCGCCCGTCGCCCCCGTGAAGGCGCCGCGCACATGGCCGAACAGTTCGCTTTCGGCCAGGGATTCAGGCAGTGCGGCGCAGTTCACGTGAATCAGCGGGCGGTCCCGGCGGCGTGACAGCCGGTGCAGCCGGTGCGCGAACAACTCCTTGCCAACGCCGGTCTCGCCGAGCAGCAGCACCGGCAGTTCAGAATCCGCCACCACGCCGATCTCGTGCATGAGCTGCGCGATCGCCTCGCTCTCTCCGATGATTTCGCCGATGACCTCGCCATCGTCGCGCACCGTCTCCCCGGCTGCGCCCACCGCGCGGCCCATGCGTAGCGCGCGGATCTCGCCTTCCAGCCTCGAGGTGCGTATCGATGCCTCGATCAGCGCCGTCAGCTGGCCCAGTTCCTCTTGGGCCGAGGCGGTAAACGTCCCGACTTCCAGGGCGTCCAGCGTCACCACGCCCCATGGCTTGCCTTCGCTCTGGAGACTGATGCCCATGCAGTCGTGGACGGGCAGCGGCTCGCCCACGTGCTCGTCGATCAACCCGTCGTACGGATCGGGCAACGCACTGTCATGGTGGAAGCATGTGACGCCGCGCCGCGCCAGGATCGCCGCAAGCCGGGGATGAAGGCCCACGGAGAACCGCCGCCCAAGGGCATCGCGCACCAACCCATCCACCGCGATCGGACGCAGATGGTCCTCCTCCAGGCGCAGGATCGCCACCGCTCCGCAGTGGAAATGCGAGCGTAAGCACCCTACCAGGCGCTGCAGCCGCACGGCCTGGGGAAAGTCGGCGCAAAGATCCGCAAGAAGCACATCGCTGATCATGGTCAAAACAACCCTAGATAGTCAAAAACACCCTAAACGGCCACGGTGAATATTACCGCGCCCGACGCCAACCTGTTGAATCTTTTAGGACTCTTATCAGGCACGCGAATCGCATAGATGAAGCGGTATTCATTGCGACATCAAGAAGGAGCAATTCATCGTGGGCCCCTACAAGAAACTATGGTTCTTGTTGATCGCCGTGCTGGCGGTCACCTTTTCCTTACTCGGCTACTACGGTGCCGAGGTCTATCGGCAGGCGCCGCCCGTTCCGGCCAAGGTCGTCACCTCGGACGGCGCCACGCTTTTCACCGGTGACGAAATCCTTGACGGTCAAACCGCATGGCAGTCCGTCGGTGGTATGCAGCTTGGCTCCATCTGGGGTCACGGCGCCTACCAGGCGCCGGACTGGACGGCCGACTGGCTGCACCGCGAACTGACCGCATGGCTCGACCTGGCCGCGCGTGACCAGTACGGCAAGGATTACGCCGCGCTGGACGCGCCCGCGCAGGCCGCCTTGCGCGCGCAACTCAAGTCCGAGTACCGCAGCAATCAGTTCGACCCGGCCAGCCAGGCGCTGACCGTGTCCGACCGCCGCGCGAAGGCGATTGCCAAGACGGCCGATTACTACAGCCGCCTGTTCTCCGATGCGCCCGAGCTGCACAAGAGCCGGGAGAGCTTCGCGATGAAGGAAAACCCGCTGCCCTCGGCGGAGCGACGCGCTCGCCTGACCAACTTCTTCTTCTGGACCGCCTGGGCAGCCTCCACCGATCGTCCGGGGCACACCGCCACCTACACCAACAACTGGCCGCATGAGCCTCTGATCGACAACCATCCCACTGCGGAGAACATCGTCTGGTCGATCGCGAGCGTGGTGATCCTGCTGGCCGGCGTGGGTCTGCTCGTATGGGCCTGGGCGTTCCTGCGTGGCAAGGAAGAACCCCTGCCTGCCGCACCGGCACGCGACCCGCTGACCACCTTCGCCCTGACGCCTTCGCAACGCGCACTCGGCAAGTACCTGTTCCTGGTGGTGGCGCTGTTCGCCTTCCAGGTGCTGATCGGCGGCTTCACCGCGCACTACACGGTGGAAGGGCAGAAGTTCTACGGTATCGATGTTTCGCAGTGGTTCCCGTACACGCTGACGCGCACCTGGCACATCCAGAGCGCGCTGTTCTGGATCGCCACTGGATTCCTGGCTGCCGGCCTGTTCCTGGCTCCGCTGATCAACGGCGGGAAGGACCCGAAGTATCAGAAGCTCGGTGTCGACATCCTGTTCTGGGCGCTCGTGGTCGTGGTGGTCGGCTCCTTTGCCGGCAACTACCTGGCGATCGCGCAGAAGATGCCGCCCAACCTGAACTTCTGGCTCGGCCATCAAGGCTATGAGTATGTGGATCTGGGCCGACTCTGGCAGATCGGCAAGTTCGCTGGCATCGTGATCTGGCTCGTGCTGATGATGCGCGGCATTGCCCCCGCCCTGCGCGCGCGCGGCGGTGACAAGAACCTGCTGGCGCTGCTGACGTCGTCGGTGGTGGCCATCGGCCTGTTCTACGGCGCCGGTCTGTTCTACGGCGAGCGCACCAGCCTGTCGGTGATGGAATACTGGCGCTGGTGGGTGGTTCACCTGTGGGTGGAAGGCTTCTTCGAAGTATTTGCCACCACCGCATTGGCATTCATCTTCTCCACGCTGGGCCTGGTATCGCGTCCGATGGCCACGACGGCCAGCCTCGCGTCGGCCTCGTTGTTCATGCTCGGCGGTATCCCTGGTACGTTCCACCATCTCTACTTCGCTGGCACAACGACGCCTGTGATGGCCGTCGGCGCGAGCTTCAGCGCGCTGGAAGTCGTGCCGCTGATCGTGCTCGGACATGAGGCATGGGAAAACTGGCGCCTGAAGGAACGCGCGCCGTGGATGGCCAATCTGCGCTGGCCGCTGATGTTCTTCACCGCCGTGGCGTTCTGGAACATGCTGGGCGCCGGTGTGTTCGGCTTCATGATCAACCCGCCGATCACGCTGTACTTCGTGCAAGGTCTCAATACCACCGCCGTGCACGCACACGCTGCACTGTTCGGGGTCTACGGCTTCCTGGCGCTTGGCTTCACGCTGCTGGTACTGCGCTATGTCAGACCCAACTACACGCTGAACCCGCGCCTGATGTCGATTGCGTTCTGGGGAATGAATGGTGGTCTGGTTCTGATGATCGCCACCAGCCTGTTGCCGGTGGGTATCATCCAGTTCATCGCCAGCGCAAGTGAAGGCCTGTGGTATGCACGCAGCGAGGCCTTCATGCAGCAGCCACTCCTGCAAACGCTACGCTGGATGCGTACCTTCGGTGATGTGGTCTTCCTGGTGGGCGCGCTGTCGTTCTCGCTGCAGGTCGTGCTCGGGCTGTTTGGACGGCAGCCCAGCGGCAAGGTCGCCGAAGGCGTGCTGGTCCGTCAATGAAGCAGGGTTGGGGATATCAACGACTTCCCCAACCAGAATGACCGCCGGGCTGGCAAGCCCGGCATCCGCAGCCTCGGTCAATGTGGCCAGGCTGCCAACCCAACGCTTCTCATCCCCACGGCTAGCATGCATCACCACCGCAACCGGCATTTCCGACCGCATACCCGCTTGCAGCAAGGCGTCGCGAATGGCGGCAAGACGGCTCATCCCCATGTAGATGACGAGCGTCGTCCGGCTGCCGACCAATGCGGCCCAATCGGGATCGCCATCGTCACGCGTATGCGCGGTAACGAAGGTCACACCGTGGCAATGCTGACGATGGGTCAGCGCAATGCCAAGCGCCTGCGCAGCAGCCATGCCACTGCTGATGCCGTTGACAATTTCCACTTCGATGCCGTGCCCGCGCAGGAACTCTGCTTCCTCGCCGCCGCGACCGAACAACAATGGGTCGCCGCCTTTGACACGCGCCACGCACCGGCCAGCCTGCGCGTGCTCGAGCGCCTGCTCGTGAATGCTGGATTGACTCACCGAACAGCGGCCGCCACGCTTGCCGACCGAGATGATTTGCGTCCCGGGGTTCGCATAGCACAGCATGGCCTCCGGCACGAGATCGTCCACTAGCCAGACATCCGCTTCACGTAGCGCCCTGACTGCCTTCATGGTGGCGAGTTCCGGATCGCCCGGGCCCACCCCAACCAGCCAGACCTTTCCGGTCGTTTGCATGTTGGTACTCCTCAATGGCTCGTGCCAGACGAGCGCGTAGTCTTGTTGAATACGTTGTACTTGCCGATCGGCTTGTCCATCGGCAGTCGCTTGATTTCCTTCAGCGTCCTGGCGTCGTAGACGACGATCGCCCCATCGGCTTCCATCAGGCTGACCAGCGCATATCGACCATCACGGGTGAACTCCACGTGCGCCGCGGTGCGTCCCGGAGACGGCGTGACATTGCCAACGATGGCGAGTGTCTGCTTGTCGATCACCTGCAATGTGTCGCGTTTCGGACTCATCATCGCGTCGGTCCATGCGTATGGCGTGGCTTCGTGGCTACGCAGGAAGAAGCCCGGCCCATTGGTCGGGATCGTCGCCACGGTCTTCCAGGACTGCATGTCGATCACGCTGATCGCGCCCTGCTTCAGGTTCGGGGATGCCATGACTTCGCGGCCGTTGCGTTTCCACGTAATACCGCTGCCAAGATGCGGCATGCCGGTCAGCGCGAGGTCCGCCACTTTCCGGCCTGCGTCGAGATCGATCACCTGACCCGTGGCCGTGCGCGAGGCGCCAAGAATGTGGCGATACGGCTGATCGAAGAAGAAGTCGTCGAGCACGTCCGTGAGTTCGATCACGCGCGGTTCGAACGTCTTCTTGCCGATGTATGGGATCTCCCAGACCTCGGGAATATCGCGCAGCGCGACGATGAACGACCCACGCGGCGCGGCGTCGTAAACGGCTGAAACGCGGGAGGACTTCCCGCCCGCGCCCGTGACCGGATAGATACGCTGCAGTGACAGATCCGAAGCGCGCAGCAGCACCAGCGTCTGGGGCAACGTATTGCCGACCATCACCCACTCGCCATCTTCGCTGACCGCAAGGTTGCGGGTATTCATGCCGGCGCGGACCTCGGCCACGAGCTTCAGGTTCCAGAGGTCGTACTTGCTGACCCAGCCATCGCGGCTCGCCATGTACACATAGCGTCCGTCACTGCTGAACTTCGGCCCGCCGTGCAGCGCGAACCGGGTGGTGAATCGGTGAATCGGTTCGAGTTTGTCGCCGTCGAGCACGCTGACGTGATGCGTCCCGGCCTCGACGACCAGAAACAGGTTGGAAGGATCGGCACTGAAAACGGGCCGGGCCGGCAGCGTGCCGGGTGCGTGATAGACGATGCGCGATGCCTCGATGTCCGCCTGCTCCCAGCGCGGCGTGGCCGCGGGTGCGGAGCGCAGCCAGGTTGCCATCTGCTTGATCGTGGCGTCTCCGAGTTCTTTGGAGAAGCCTTGCATCTGCGTGGCCGGACGACCGTTGCGCAGCACGTCGAGCAAGTCGTCGGGCCGCAGCCGCTCCAGGCTTTCCGGCAACAGCGCCGGACCCATGCCGCCCAGACGATCGGCACCATGGCAAGCCGCACAGTGGCTGCTGTAGATGCTGGCGGGATCGATTGTCGTCTCCGCGTTGGCGACGAATGAAGCAAACATGCACGTCCAGAGAATCGCGTGCTTCATGTCACTGTCTCCAGATTGGGCTGCGCACTGATCTCCGCGTCTGAGAGATAGCAGCCCGGGTCCTGCGCCCACGGATTGCCGCTGACCGCGTAGGCCCGCGCGCGCGTATTGCCGTTGCAGATGTCACGATGCAGGCAAGTTGCGCATCGGCCCTGCAACGGTCTCGGCCTGGCGGCCAAGCCACGCATCAACGGATGGCTGCGGTCGGCCCAGATCTCGCCGAACGGGCGCTCGCGCACGTTGCCAAGAGAGAGTTGCCACCACATCGTGTCCGGGTGGACATTGCCGAGGTTGTCGATATTGGCCACACCGACACCCGTGGCATTGCCGCCCCAGTTGACCAGTCGCTCTCGCATGTCTGCAACGCGCTCGGGCCATTGACGCGCAATCCAGTACAGCAGGAACACGCCATCGGCATCGTTGTTGCCCGTGACGAAATCCCCGGCGCTACCCTGCTGCGCGCGCGCCCAGACATGCTCGAACAACCACTCGACCGCCACGCGTGTACCCGCGTGGCGCGCGTCATCGTTGCGATGGCTGCGGCCTCGCCCGGCGTAGTTGAAGTGGGACAGATAGAACTTGTCGATGCCTTCGGCCTCGGCCAGGGCCACCACGGAAGGCAGCTCGGCCGCGTTGGCCTCGGTCAGCGTCATGCGCACCCCCACGCGCAGGCCTGCTTCGCGCGCGATGCGCAGCCCGGCTATCGCCTGGGTAAAGGCGCCATTCATGCGGCGGAAGCGATCGTGTGTGGCTTCGATGCCATCCAGGCTCACGCCGACATAGTCGAACCCTGCCGCAGCGAGCCGCGCAGCGTGTGCCGCGTCGAGCAACGTACCATTCGACGACAGGGAGAGATGAAATCCGAGTTCGCGCGCACGCGCGGCGATCTCGTACAGGTCCGGCCGCAACAGCGGTTCGCCACCGGACAGGATCAGCGCGGGCACGCGCGCCGCCTTGAGCTGGTCGAGCACGGCCATGACTTCGCCGGTCGACAGCTCGCCCTTGAAATCCGTATCGGCAGATGTGGAATAACAGTGCTTGCAGTTGAGATTGCAGCGCCGCACCAGATTCCAGATCACCACGGGACCACTGGCACGGCGCGGCGGGGGGACCGACCCCCCGTCGCGCAGCGCCTCCATGAAGCGGGAGAGTCGGAACATGGATCAGAGGCTTAGCACCCACTTGGCCAACGTGTTGGCTTCCGCCTCGCTGACCTGATTGGGCGGCATCGGGATCGGGCCCCACTTTCCGCTACTTCCCTTCAGGATGCTTTGAGAAAGCTGCGCAGCAGCCGCCTTGTCACCTTTGTACTTCGCGGCGATGTCCTTGTAGGCGGGGCCGACCAGCTTCTTGTCGACGCTGTGGCAAGCCATGCAGTTCTTGCTTGTGGCAAGTTCCTGGCTGGCAAACGCGGTAACCGGCAGCGCGGCAGCAAGTGCCACGGCGGCGATAACTGTAGACGGATGCATGCGAATTCTCCTTCCCCTGATCAATAGACGTCGTGTTGTGTGTTGTGCGCGTTGAACTTGCCCGTCGGGGTAATCAGACGCGGGTCCTTGATCACGGTCTTGAGCTTGCGGGTCTTGTCATCGACCACGACCAGCGCGGACTCGCCATCCTTGGTACCCCAGACCGAGAACCAGACTTCATCACCGGCCTGGTTGTACTCGGCCTGCACCACACGCTTCGCGCCTTCGCCCTTCAGGTTCGCCCATTCGGCGATCGGCAGCACCTTGTAACCGTCTTCCAGCTTCTGCGTATCGAACACCGCCACGCTCTGGTTCAGCTTCGCGTCGGGATTGAGCGGCGTATCCACCCACAGGTTGTGCGACTTCGGATTGGTCTTGATGAACAGCGAGCCACCGCCCTGTCCCTTGAGCGTTTCGACCACCTTCCAGGCCTGCGCCTTGTGGTTGATGGGATCGGTGCCGATCAGGCTGATGGTTTCGTCGCCGAGATGGCTCGTGGCCCAGACCGGACCGAACTTCGGATGCACGAAGTTCGCGCCACGTCCCGGGTGCGGGGTCTTGCCGACATCGACCAGCGCGGCCAGCTTGTCTTCCTTGGTATCCACGACAGCGATCTTGTTCGATGCGTTCGCGGCCACCAGGAAGTAGCGACCCGTGGAGTCGAAACCACCGTCATGAAGGAACTTGGCGGAATCGATCGTGGTGGTCTTCAGGTTCTTCAGATCCGAATAATCGACCATCAGGATCTTGCCTGTTTCCTTCGCGTTGATGACGAACTCGGGACGGAAATGGCTGGCAACGATCGATGCGACACGCGGCTCGGGGTGGTACTCGTTGTCGACGGTCATGCCGCGTGTGGACACTACCTTCAGCGGCTTGAGTGTGTCACCTTCCATGATCACGTACTGCGGCGGCCAGTACGAGCCGGCCACGGCGTACTTGTCTTCGTAGCCCTTGTACTTCGAGGTTTCCACCGAACGCGCCTCGAGACCGATCTTTACTTCCGCGACGTTGTCCGGCTTGGGCAGCCACAGGTCGATCAGGTTCAGACGCGCATCGCGGCCGATCACGTACAGGTAGCGCCCGGACGCCGACATGCGCGAGATGTGCACCGCGTAGCCGGTCTTGACGATATTGATGATCTGCTTGCTGTCGCCGTCGATCAGGGCCACCTCACCGGAATCGCGCAGCGTGACCGAGAACAGGTTCTGCAGGTTGTAGTTGTTCATCTTGCGCGTTGGCCGCTTGGCCACGGGCACGATGTCCTTGCGCGATTTTTCGATGTCGGCCAGCGAGAATTCCGGCGGTGTCGGAGGATCGAGCTGGATGTAGCGCGCCATCAGATCGACCTCGGGATCGGTGAGATCGCCCGAGGTGCCCCAGTTGGGCATACCGGCCGGACTGCCGTACTTGATGAACGTCTTCAAGTATTCGGTGCCACGGGCACGCGTGATGTCGGGTGTCAGCGGTTTGCCCGTGGCGCCCTTGCGCAGCACGCCATGGCAGCCTGCGCACCGTTCGAAATAGATCTGCCTGGCGTGGTTGAATTCTTCCGCAGTCAGCTTCGGCTCGGGATTCTGAGTCGGCGCCGTCTGGGCGCTACCGTGCGCACTCCAGAAGAAGAGCGGCATGGCCGCCAGTGCGGGGAACATCCATGATTTCGCTTTCATGATTTTTCATTAGCGAGTGGGGAATGCTGTGCTGCGGCACCGTGCATGGAGCGCGGCGCGCGACAGATGTTCCAATCATGGGGAAGAAGAACTGCATCGCGATTGACACGAGTCAACGCGGGGAACGGGGCAGGAGAATAACCCTGCTCCGTGTCAGGGAACTAACTCGGACGGCGGGCATTGCTGTATGTAGCCCGCCGATAACATGACGTCAGCTGCGCGGCATCAGGACCCACATCCTGCCACCCTGCTTCATGCGGCCGGCGGTCTCGCCGGCGGCGTCGCCTGCGCCCCAGAAGAAGTCCGCGCGCACGCCACCCTTGATGGCGGAGCCCGTGTCCTGCGCGAACATCAGACGTTGAATCGGTTCGGAGGAAAGTGGCCGTGTGGTCGACAGGAAAACCGGCACGCCAAGCGGGATGGTTGCGGGATCAACTGCTATCGAGCGTTCCGCCGTAAGCGGCACGCCCAGCGCGCCTACCGGTCCTTCGTTGGTGGGCGGCAATTCGCGGAAGAACACAAAGCGCGGATTGACGTTGAGCATTTCGTCCACGCGTCCCGGGTTGGCACGCGCCCATGCCTTGATGCCCTGCATCGTGGCCTGCGCCGGCGTGATCTCGCCACGGTCGAGCAGCCATTTGCCGAATGAGCGGAACGGCTGGTCATTGGTGCCGCCGTAGCCGACACGCATCATCGTGCCATCGGCCATGCGGATGCGGCCGGAGCCCTGGATCTGCAGGAACGCGGCTTCGACCGGATCATCCACCCAGACCAGTTCGCTGCCACGCATCGCCGGGTTCTGCAGCAGTTCGGCGCGCGGCGGCAACATGCCCTTGCCGAGTTGCGGCGGCCGGCGATAGAGCGGGACCTGATACGCACCCTGACGCGTGCGGGAGCCGTGCAGGATCGGTTCGTAGTACCCGGTGATCAACCCGTTGTCCGTCCCATCGACGTTGACCACGCGGTATGGCAGGAAGTTGGTTTCGAAGTACGCGCGCATCGCCTCGAGATCGCCGGCGTCCACCATCAGGCCGACGGCGCAGACGCGGTTCCAGTCGGCGCGCTTTTTCAGCGCCTGGCAGCTCGCCAGCAGCGCGGGCCAGGCGGCACGCACGTCGTCCTGGCTCCAGCCACCGATTTCCGCCCAGCTCGCCGGTTGCAACCGGCCTGCCGCGGATGAGGTAGCAGGCGCCTTCCCGCCCGGCACGCCGCCCGGACCTTCGATACGCGGGGGCGGCCCGCTCATGCAGCCGGCCAGCAGTGCGGCAGCGCCCGTCAGGACAAGCCAGCCGCGCCAGGAAGTGTTGCTCGACGATGCGCGGGGGGCGCGCAGGGAATACTGATTTGCCATCTTGTCCATTCTTCGCGGACACGGCCGGCGGTCAGACAGTCCACAAACCCGCGCATGTCCTACAATCTCAACCCGATCCGTCGACTGACCCCCTCGCGATGAGCCAGTTCTTCGAAAACCACCCTACCCTGCTACTTGCCGCCGAAGCCGGCGTGGCGCTGCTGTTGCTGATCTTCATCGTGGTCTGGACGATGAGCACCGCCAAGAAGAATCCGCGCCCCACGCGCGCGCCGCAGGACCATCCGTCCCGCGCCAACCAGACTTCGACGGATGCAGACACGCCGCCCGAGGCCTAGTTCCCGCCGTGCGGCGGTTCAGTGCAGCATTCGGGGCAGCACCAGCGCGAATTCGGGAATCGGCACCTCGAAACGGTGGCCGTCTTCGGCCACGCAGAAATAATCGCCCTTCATCGATCCCACCGGGGTGGAGATCGTCGCCCAGCTCGAATACTCGAAGTGCTCGCCCGGCTTGAGCAGCGGCTGATGGCCGACCACGCCCAGGCCCGAGACTTCCTGCGTCGAGTTGTCGCTGTCGGTGATGATCCAGTGGCGCGAGATCAGCTGCGCGGCGACTTCGCCGGTGTTGTGGATCGTGATGGTGTAGGCGAACGCGTAGCGTCCACGGTCTGGGTCCGATTGGTCCGGCATGTACTGCGTGCGCACGGCCACGGAAAATGCGTACTCGCTCATGTATCGACGTGGTAAGAAGGGTCGGCAGGCCGCGCGGCGGCCGGGTGTTGCGCATTGTGCGGCAAGGCCATGGCAGGGGCAAGCGGCCCGGCCAGGCGTTCGTCCCGACTCCGGGGGCCCGACCGGCGTAAAATACCGCCCATTCCGCCTTCAGCCCGCCCGAATATCATGAGCAGCCCCACCTTCCGCATTGCCCCGTCCATCCTGTCCGCCGACTTTGCCCGCCTGGGCGAGGAAGTGCGCCGCGTCACCGAAGCCGGCGCGGACTGGATCCATTTCGATGTGATGGACAACCACTACGTGCCCAACCTGACCGTGGGGCCGCTGGTCTGCGAGGCGATCCGCCCGCACGTCACCGCCCCAATCGACGTGCACCTGATGGTACGTCCGGTGGATCGCATCATCCCGGACTTTGCCCGCGCCGGCGCCAACATCATCACATTCCACCCCGAGGCCAGCGACCATATCGACCGCTCGCTCGCGCTGATCCGCGACAACGGCTGCCAGGCCGGCCTGGTGTTCAACCCGGCCACGCCGTTGCACTACCTGGACCACGTGATGGACCGCCTGGACGTGATCCTGCTGATGTCCGTGAACCCGGGATTCGGCGGCCAGTCTTTCATTCCCGAGACGCTGAACAAGCTGCGCGCCGTGCGCCAGCGCATCGACGCGTACACCGCGCGCACGGGCCGCCGGATCCTGCTGGAAGTGGACGGTGGCGTGAAGGTGGACAACATCGCCGAGATCGCCGCGGCGGGCGCGGATACGTTCGTGGCGGGCTCCGCCGTATTCGGCAAGCCGGACGCCGACGGCGGCTACAAGGGCGTCATCGGCGCGCTGCGGGCCGAATTGGCCACGGTTGGCAAGTAATCAGGCAGGGAAGTCACGCGCATGAGTCTCGAAATACTGCGCCGCACGGACTGGCACGCCATCCGGGCGGTGATCGTCGACCTCGATGGCACCATGGTCGACACCGCTGGCGATTTTCACGCCGCCGTCAACGCGATGCTGCTGGCCCTGGCGCACAAGCATCCCAACCTGGGCCCGGTCGAGCCGATGTCCCAGGAGGACATTGTCAGCTTCGTCGGCAAGGGGTCGGAGAACCTGATCCGCCGCGTGCTGGACGCGCGTTTCTCGCCACTGCACGCCAACGGGCTGTTCGCTGATGCCTACGCGCTGTACGACCGCGAGTACGTGCGGATCAACGGCCAGTTTTCGAACGTCTACCCGAATGTCCGCGAGGGCCTGACGGCGCTCAAGGCGATGGGCCTGCGCATGGCCTGCGTGACCAACAAGCCGTGGAACTTCACCGAGCCGCTGCTGGCCCGTACCGGCCTGGCCCAGTATTTCGATCTGGTCTACGGCGGCGACGCGTTCGCCCTGCGCAAACCCGATCCGTATCCGCTGCTCAAGGTGGCCGAGGCATTCCGGGTCGATCCGGAGGCCGTGCTGGCCATCGGCGACTCCGAAAATGACGCGCGGGCGGCACGTGCGGCGGGCATGGGAGTGCTCTTGATGCCATATGGCTACAACCATGGCAATCCTGTACAAGACGTCGACGCCGATGGTATAGTCGCCGACATTGCCCGCGTGGCTGCGCTTCTTGCCGCACATCGGGCAACACACCGCTAAACCCGGCTGAACACCATTCAATGTTCCTCAACCGCAAACGCAACTTTCTTGGCAGTGATCGGCAGGCTTGGCCCTGGCGTCGCTGGCGCGCCTCTGAACAGGCGTAAAGTGCGTTCGCGAGTTTCCTGACGGGCTTGCGGGGATACATCGGGACTTATTAAGTCCGCCGCAGTCACCCCCCAAGCTCCGCCGGCCCGGTCCAGATCCACTGTCGACCGACGTCTCCGGCAGATCCTTCCGCCAGCGCCGTAGCCCAGATGCCTGTGTGCTACGGTTAGCTCATGAACGCGCCGCACGCCACGCCTTCGGCCGTGTGTGCGCGTGCGTCAAACGCGTGTGCTACACGGTCCGCTCCCGGGGCGGGTTGCCGCAACTTCTCCAGCCCTCCCCCTGCCGACGACACACGCGGCGCCGCCTGAACCCGACCATCGTGGCGGGCGCCGCAAGAAGAGGATCGACATGACCGAACTGGAATTCAAATCGCTGGCCGACCAGGGATACAACCGCATTCCCATCATCGCCGAGGCGCTGGCCGACCTGGAAACCCCGCTGTCGCTGTACCTGAAGCTGGCCCAGTCGCAAACGCGTGGCGTGAACACATTCCTGCTGGAATCGGTGGTCGGGGGCGAGCGTTTCGGCCGCTACTCGTTCATCGGCCTGCATGCCCGCACGCTGTTGCGCGCCTACGGGCACCGTGCCGAAGTGGTCACCGACGGCAAGGTCGTGGAGACGCACGAAGGCAACCCGCTCGATTTCATCGCCGAGTTCGAAAGCCGCTTCAAGGTGGCGCTGCGCCCCGGATTGCCGCGATTCTGCGGCGGTCTGGCCGGCTACTTCGGCTATGACGCGGTCCGCTATATCGAAAAGAAGCTGGCCGACACCCAGATGCCGGACGACCTCGGCCTGCCCGATATCCAGTTGCTGCTGTGCGAGGAACTGGCGGTCATCGACAACCTGTCCGGCAAGCTCTACCTGATCGTCTACGCCGACCCGACCACGCCGGAAGCCTATTCCCGCGCCCGCCAGCGCCTGCGCGAACTGCGCATGAAGCTGCGCCAGCCCGTGGATGTGCCGGTGACGAGCCCCTCCGTGCTGACCGAGGTCTATCGCGAATTCGCCAAGCCCGACTACCTGGCCGCCGTGCACAAGGCCAAGGAATACATCATGGCCGGCGACATGATGCAGGTGCAGGTGGGCCAGCGCCTGATGAAGCCGTATCGGGACTCGCCGCTGTCGCTCTACCGCGCGCTGCGTTCGCTGAATCCGTCGCCGTACATGTACTTCTACAACTTCGGCGATTTCCAGGTGGTGGGCGCCTCGCCCGAAATCCTGGTACGCCAGGAGACCCGCAAGGTCGGCGGCGCCCAGGCCAACGGCGACACGCAGAATGCCCGCATCGTCACGATCCGCCCGCTGGCCGGCACCCGCCCGCGCGGCAGCACCCCCGAGCGCGATGCCCAACTGGCCACGGAACTGCTCAACGATCCGAAGGAGATCGCCGAGCACGTGATGCTGATCGACCTGGCTCGCAACGACATCGGCCGCATCGCGGAAACGGGTTCGGTCAAGGTCACCGACAAGATGGTGATCGAGAAGTACTCGCACGTGCAGCACATTGTCAGTTCCGTGGAAGGCACGCTGCGCGACGGCATCAGCAACCTCGACGTGCTGCGCGCCACGTTCCCGGCCGGCACACTGTCCGGCGCGCCGAAGGTGCGCGCGATGGAAATCATCGATGAACTGGAACCGCGCAAGCGCGGCATCTACGGCGGCGCCGTGGGCTACCTGTCGTTCGGCGGCGAGATGGATCTGGCCATTGCCATCCGCACCGGTGTGATCAAGGACGGCAATCTCTATGTGCAGGCCGCGGCCGGCATCGTGGCGGATTCGGACCCCGAAGCCGAATGGAGGGAAACCGAAGCGAAGGCACGCGCCGTGATCCGCGCCGCCGAACAGGTCCAGGACGGTCTGGACGCCGACCTCTGAGCCCAGGAACAGGAGAAACGAACATGCTGCTGATGATCGACAACTACGACTCGTTCACCTACAACCTGGTGCAGTATTTCGGCGAACTAGGCGCCGATGTGCGGACCTTCCGCAACGACGAGATCACGATCGAGGAAATCGAAGCGCTCAAGCCCGACCACATCTGCGTGTCGCCGGGGCCGTGCAGCCCGCACGAGGCCGGCATCTCGGTGCCCGTGCTGCAACACTTCGCGGGCAAGATTCCGCTGCTGGGCGTGTGCCTGGGCCATCAGGCCATTGGCGAGGCGTTCGGCGGCAAGGTGATCCGCGCCAAGCAGGTGATGCACGGCAAGGTCAGCACGATCGAGACCACGCAGGAAGGCGTCTTCGCCGGGCTGCCCAAACACTTCGACGTGACGCGCTATCATTCGCTGGCTATCGAGCGCGAAACGCTGCCCGATTGCCTGGCTGTCACCGCCTGGACGCCGGACGGCGAGATCATGGGTGTGCGCCACAAGACGCTGGCCGTCGAGGGTGTGCAGTTCCATCCGGAATCGATCCTGTCCGAACACGGCCATGCGCTGCTGGCCAACTTCATCAAGGCGCCACGATGAGGCGCACCGATTTCTCCGCTTTCGCCGCACACTCTGCCCAAGAATCCGCCATGTCCATCACGCCGCAGGAAGCACTGACGCGCTGCATCGAGCACCGCGAGATCTTTCATGACGAAATGCTGCACCTGATGCGGCAGATCATGCAGGGGCAGATTTCCCCCGTGATGGCGGCGGCCATCCTGACCGGCCTGCGCGTCAAGAAAGAGACGATCGGCGAGATCTCGGCGGCGGCACAGGTGATGCGCGAGTTCGCCAATCACGTGACCGTCAAGGACCGCGAGAACTTCGTGGATATCGTCGGCACCGGCGGCGACGGTTCGCACACGTTCAACATTTCCACCGCGTCGATGTTCGTCGCCGCTGCCGCTGGCGCGAAGATCGCCAAGCATGGCAACCGTGGCGTGTCGTCGAAGTCCGGCAGTGCCGACGTGCTCGAGGCGCTGGGCGTGAACATCATGCTGACGCCGGAGCAGGTAGGCGAGTGCATCGAGCAGACCGGCATCGGCTTCATGTTCGCCCCGACCCATCATCCGGCCATGAAGAACGTGGCGCCGATCCGCAAGGAAATGGGCGTGCGCACCATCTTCAACATTCTCGGCCCCCTGACCAATCCTGCCGATGCGCCGAACATCCTGATGGGCGTGTTCCATCCGGACCTGGTCGGCATCCAGGTGCGCGTGATGCAGCGCCTGGGCGCGCAACACGCGATCGTGGTCTACGGCAAGGACGGCATGGACGAGGTGTCGCTCGGCGCGGCAACCCTGGTGGGCGAACTCAAGGACGGCGAAGTGCGCGAGTACGAGATCCATCCTGAAGACTTCGGCCTGTCGATGATCTCGAACCGCGGGCTGAAGGTGGCAGACGCCGTCGAGTCGAAGGAAATGCTGCTGGAGGCGCTGAGCGATGTGCCCGGCACCCCGCGCGAAATCGTGTCGCTGAACGCCGGCACCGCGCTCTACGCGGCCAATGTGGCCAGTTCGATCGAGGATGGTATCCGCCGCGCGCGCGAAGCCATCGCCAGTGGCGCCGCTCGCGAGAAGCTCGACCAGTTCGTGCGCGCCACCCAGCAATTCAAGTGAGCCCCCATGTCAGCCAAGTCCGACATCCTGGAAAAGATCCTGGCCGTGAAGGCCGATGAGGTGGCAGCCGCGCGCAAGAAGCGCGACCTGCCGAGCCTGCGTGCCGAGGCCGAGAGCCTGCGTCACGAAACCGGCATGGCCCCGCGTGGCTTCGAGCGCGCACTGCGCGACAAGATCGCGGCCGGCAACGCCGGCGTGATCGCCGAGGTCAAGAAAGCCTCGCCGTCGAAGGGCGTGCTGCGCGAGAACTTCGTGCCGGAGGCCATCGCCGAAAGCTACGCCGCCCATGGCGCGGCGTGCCTGTCCGTGCTGACCGACGTGAATTTCTTCCAGGGTCATGCCGAGTACCTGAAGCGCGCGCGTGGCGCCTGCCCGCTGCCGGCGCTGCGCAAGGACTTCATGGTCGATATGTACCAGGTCTACGAAGCCCGCACCTGGGGCGCCGACTGCATCCTGCTGATCGTCTCCGCGCTCGACCACGGCCTGATGGCCGAGCTGGAAGCGTGCGCGCACGAACTCGGCATGGATGTGCTCGTGGAAGTCCACGGCGGCGAGGAACTCGATAGTGCGCTGCGACTGAAGACGCCGCTGCTGGGCGTGAACAACCGCAACCTGCGCACCTTCGAGGTCTCGCTGGACAACACGCTGGACCTGCTGCCGCGCATGCCGGCCGACCGGCTCGTGGTAACCGAATCGGGCATCCTCGGGCCCGACGACGTCAAGCGGATGCGCGACGCCGACGTCCACGCCTTCCTGGTCGGCGAAGCGTTCATGCGCGCGCCGGAGCCGGGCGTGGAACTGGCCCGCCTGTTCTCGTGATTCCCAGATGGGCATCGAGATCGAACTGAAACTGGCCGTGCCCGACGCCGCGCTTGCCGCGGTGGCGGCCTGGCTCGACGCCAACGGGCAGCCACGTGGCGAGTTGACGTTGCTGAACGTCTACCTCGACACCCCCACCCGGGATCTGGCGCAGGCCCGCGCGGCACTGCGCCTGCGCAGGAAGGGCGAGCAGTGGCTGCAAACGCTGAAGACCGCTGGCCACAGCGCCGCCGGCCTGGCTGCCCGCCACGAATGGGAAACGCCAGTCGCGGGCGAGGCCATCGACTTGTCGTGCTTCCCCGACGATGCCCGCGCCGTGCTGACGCCGCTGGCAGACCGGCTCGCTCCGGTATTCCGGACCGACTTCGCCCGCCGCACCTGGATCGTCGAACAGGATGGCGAGCGCATCGAGGCCGCGCTCGACACCGGCGCGATCAGCGCCCCCGGCACGTCGCGGACCGAGCGTATCCAGGAACTCGAACTGGAATGGCTGCCGCGCGATGGGGCTGACGAACGCCATGTCGAAGCCGCATTGCGCGCGTTCGCCCTGCGCCTCGCCCACATCGCCCCGTTGACCCCTTCGGACCTCAGCAAGGCCGCGCGCGGCTACCGTCTCACCACCCCATCTTGATGCAAGCCGACCTGTTTGCGCCCGACACGCCGGAAACTTCCAGCGCCGCACCCCAGACCGTCAGCCTGCAGGAGCAGGCCAATGCCCTGCCCGCCGCTTGGCGAACCTTGCTCGCGCCATGCCTGGGCAAGGCCGAATGGTCGTCGCTGTGCGCGTTCGTCGACGAAGAACGCGCGGCGGGCAAGCCGGTGTTTCCACACGCGGTATTCCATGCCCTGCACCTGACGCCGCCAGACGCGGTCAAGGTCGTGATCCTTGGTCAGGACCCGTACCACGGCACCGGCGTCGTGGATGGACTGGAGATCCCGCAGGCACACGGGCTGGCCTTCTCCGTACCCGAGGGCGTCAAGGTGCCACCAAGCCTGCGCAACATCTTCAAGGAGATCGGCGCGGAATACGGCGTGGCGCCGACGCGTGCGTCGGGCAATCTGGAAGGCTGGGCACGTCAGGGCGTGCTGCTGCTGAACACGGTACTGACGGTCGAGCAGGGACAGGCCGCCAGTCATGCGAAGCGCGGCTGGGAAGCTGTGACCGACTGCGTGATCCACGCGCTGGCGGCATCGCGGCCGAACCTGGTGTTCCTGCTCTGGGGCAGCCACGCGCAGGCCAAGCGCGCCTTGCTCGAAGGCCAGACGCATTGCGTGCTGGAAGCGCCGCATCCGTCGCCGCTGTCAGCGCACCGGGGATTCCTGGGCTGCGGCCATTTCCGTCAGGCCAACGACTGGCTCGAGCGCCACGGCCGTGACGGTATCGACTGGCAGGCGACCTGACCGATCGGGCCGACCGGGCCGACCGGGCCGACGAGCGGGCCGACATGCAGGCCGCCGCTCAAGCGATTACTCAGGCCGTGGGCAGCCAGTCGAATCGATCGAACAGCTGCGGCGCCGCCTGAGCCACTTCCACCTTCGACACCTGCGCTGCGGGCGGCCCCGCTTCCATCCACACGCGTAGCGCCTCCAGGCGCTCGCGCGGCCCGCTGGCCAGCACCTCCACCCTGCCATCGACACGGTTGCGCACCCACCCGCCCAGACCGAGCGATGTCGCCCGGTCCGCACATGCGGCACGATACCCCACACCCTGCACACGGCCGTGGGCGAACAATTGCCAGGTTTCCGTCGTGGTTGTCATGATTTGCTTCCATACTGAGGGGCGCTATCAAAATGAAGCGAAGCGATTCTGGCCGGACGCATGGCCGCAGACAGTACAAGTAGTACGGCAAGGCCACGCAACGACGCCGGAATCATTTTGATAGCGTCTCTAGGTACACTACCTGGCCCGCTTGGGCGTTAGGTCATCAGCATACGATGCCTTTGCCCTCTCCCCCAGCCCCTCTCCCGCCTGCGAGAAAGGGGCGCGAACCGACAGCGTTGGAATTGCGCGGTGTTGGCCGCCCTCCCCGCCTGCGGGCGAGGGATCGATGGAGGGGGTGCGGCGGTTCCGAAACGAAGGGCCGTGCCCATGCCACCAACGCAAGATAACCAACCCGCACCCGGCTACGTCGGTCCCCTGCTGACCGCGCCCCCAAACCGGTTCGACTTCGCACTGCTGCCGATCATCCTCGCGGTCATCGTCATCGTGGCCTTTGCGGCCAAGCAGATGGTCGTGCCGTACCAGCCTGGCGATGCGCTGTCCGTACAACTGGACGTCGCCAGCCTGCCCTACTATCTGATGCGCACCAGCATCCGGATGCTGGCGGCGCTGGCGGCATCGCTGCTGTTCTCGTTCGCCTTCGCAGCCATCGCGTCGCGCAATCGCACCGCCGAGAAAGTGATGGTGCCGGCGCTGGACATCCTGCAGTCGATCCCGGTGCTCGGTTTCCTGTCGATCACGGTCACCGGCTTCATCGCCCTGTTCCCCGGCAGCCTGGTCGGCGTGGAATGCGCGGCGATCTTCGCGATCTTCACGTCGCAGGCCTGGAACATGGCCTTCAGCCTGTATCAGTCGTTCCGCACCATCCCCGGCGATCTCATCGAAGCCGCGGCAATGTTCCGGCTTTCGCCCTGGCAGCGTTTCTGGCGGCTCGAAGTGCCGTACGCCATGCCCGGCCTGCTGTGGAACATGATGATGTCGATGTCCGGCGGCTGGTTTTTCGTGGTCGCTTCGGAAGCCATTTCAGTATCCGGCCATGACATCCGCCTGCCCGGCATCGGCTCGTACATCGCGCTGGCGATCCAGCAGCAGAACCTGCCAGCAATCGGCTGGGCCATCGTGGCGATGCTGGTCGGCATCCTGATCTACGACCAGTTCCTGTTCCGCCCGCTGGTGGCCTGGGCCGACCGCTTCCGCTTCGAAACGCTGGCGCAGGACACCATGCCCCAGTCCTGGCTGCTCGACCTGCTGCGCCGTTCCGCATGGGTCCATGCGCTGCTCAAGTGGACCGCCAGCCTCGGCGGACGCACGCTGGCGTGGAGCGCCCGCCACCGCAACATGGTGGTGCTGCCCGCCGCGCCGGCCCGCTGGAGCCCCTGGCTCGAACGCCTGCGCGATACGGTGATCATCGTCATCGCGCTGGCGGCGCTCTATCGCGTGGTGCACTTCGTGCACAGCGAGGTGGGCTGGGGCGAGGCCGCGCACGTGCTGTGGCTTGGCGTGCTGACGATGACGCGCGTGATCGTGCTGATCGCGCTGGCGGCGCTGATCTGGGTGCCGATCGGCATCCGCATCGGCCTGAACCCGTCCGTGGCGCGCATCGCCCAGCCGATCGCGCAGTTCATGGCCGCCTTTCCGGCCAACCTGATGTTCCCGCTGGCCGTGATGGCAATCGTCAGGTTCGGGCTCAATCCGGAGATCTGGCTCAGCCCGCTGATGATCTTCGGCACCCAGTGGTACATCCTGTTCAATGTGGTGGCCGGGGCTTCCGGCATTCCCACCGAACTGCGGCTGGCCGCGCGCAACTTCGGGCTCAAGGGCTGGCTGATGTGGCGCCGCTTCCTGATTCCCGCCGTGTTCCCGAGCCTGTTGACCGGATTGGTCACGGCCGCAGGCGGGTCCTGGAATGCGAGTATCGTCTCGGAATACGTGACCTGGGGCGATCGCACGCTCGTAGCCACCGGCCTGGGCAGCTACATCGCCGAAATGACCGCGCGGGGCGACTTCCCACGCATCGCACTCGGCATCGGCGTGATGGCGCTGTTCGTGGTCGGCTTCAACCGGCTGCTCTGGAACCGCCTCTACGATCTCGCGCAGTTGCGCACCCGACTCTGACATTCGCACGATGGCACTGCACGACAACCCATCCAGACTGGCCCCATCCGTCATCGAACTGCATGGCGTGGGCAAGGTATTCCGCACCGCCGACCATACCGATCGCGCCGTGCTCGAAGGCGTCAACCTCACGCTGCGTGAAGGCGAGATCGTCGCCATGCTCGGCAAGTCCGGCTCCGGCAAATCGACGCTGCTGCGGATCATGGCCGGCCTGGTCGGCGCGGATCGCGGCGAGGTGCGGTTCCGTGGCCAGAAGCTGGTCGGCACGGCCGAAGGCATCGCCATGGTGTTCCAGTCGTTCGCGCTGTTCCCGTGGTTGACGGTGCAGCAGAACGTGGAACTTGGGCTGGAAGCGCAGGGCGTGCCGAAGGCGGAACGCGCGCGGCGCGCCGAAGCGGCCATCGACATGATCGGCCTCTCGGGCTTCAACAGCGCGTTGCCGCGTGAACTGTCCGGCGGCATGCGGCAGCGTGTGGGCATAGCCCGGGCGCTGGTGACGCAGCCGGACCTGCTGCTGATGGACGAGGCGTTCTCGGCGCTTGACGTGCTAACCGGCGAAACGCTGCGCGACGAAATGCTCGACCTGTGGGAATCGGGCCGCGCCAACATCAAGAGCATCCTGATCGTCTCGCACAACATTGAGGAAGCGGTGATGATGGCCGACCGGATCGTGATCCTGTCGAGCGACCCGGGGCGCGTGCGCGCCGAGGTACGGGTGCCGTTCGCGCGCCCGCGCAATCGCGACAGCGCCCAGGTGCGCGCGCTGATCGACGAGGTCTACACGCTGATGACCTCGCCGGCGGCGCTGGGGCCGCGCGTGCCCGCGATGGCTGCCGCGCAGCAGATCGGCTACCGCCTGCCAGAAGCCGACATCGGCCAGATGGAGGCCATTCTCGACCTGCTGCACGAATCGCCGTTCTTCGGCCGCGCCGACCTGCCGCACCTGGCCGACGAAGCCGGGCTGACCGACGACGAACTGCTGCCGGCCTGCGAGGCCATGCAGTTGCTGGGGCTGGCGACCATCGAGCGCGGCGACATCACATCGACGGCGCTCGGCCGCAGCTACTACGAGACCGAGCCCTCCGAACGCAAGGTCGTGTTCGGCAAGCAGTTGCTGAGCCACGTGGCGCTGGCCGCTCACATCCGGCGCGAGCTGGAAGAGAGCGAGGACGGCGAGGTTGGCGAGGAAACCGTCCTGCGCGAGATGCAGGCATTCCTGAAGCCGGAAGAGGCCCAGCGCGTGCTGACGATCGCGATCGACTGGGGCCGGTACGGCGAGGTTTACGGCTACTCGTTCAACAGTGGCGTGTTCAAGCTGCCCGACGTGGAGGAAGCCGGGGCGACTGGGAAGGTCTAGGTCAGCGTCAATGCCGCGGGTTTTCTCTCCTCGCCCGCCACATGGGAGAGGAGAGAGAACCCGTCACGATTCCGTTCGATCACCCCTTCCACGGCGTCCGGATCGCCCGGCCGATCGCGCCGGTACGCAGCGCGATCTTCGCCGCGTCCTCGCGCAGCGCGCGCAGGCGGCGCTCCAGCACCGCATTGGCGGCACGCCCGGAAGCACTCGCGGTGGACTCGGCACGCTGGTCCTGCGACCGCTGAATCGGCTCGGCCGCACCGATCTCGCCGGCCGCCGCGGCCTGCGCCAGCACCTCGGCCTTGCGACGATCCGCCGAGTCCGCGATGCGCGCGCGGCGCTCGCTCGCGTCATCGTCCGTGGTATCCGTGGCCGAGGACGGCGCGCTCTGATGGACCATGCCCACGCCGGCCACCGCCGCCTCTGTCGGTGTGCGGATGAACCCCGCGCCACGCGCCCCATGCCGTTCCTCGCCCGCCAGCCGCTCGCTGGCCAGCGTCAACGACCGCACGGCCGCCTCGGTCGCCTGCTCAATCGAGGCCTCGGCTGCCGGCACATCCAGTTCGCCGTAGTGCTGCCGCACCTGGATCCGCGCAGCGGCCACGTGCGCGGCCACCAGGTAGTTCTGCACGATGAAGCGGCTCAAGTTATCCACCGCGCGCTGCCGGCTGCGCGGCTCGTCGAGCATGCGCTGGAACGACGAGATCAGCGCCGACAGCGCATCCATGAACTGCTTGCGCTGCACACGGTATGCGAAGTCGTCCTGCGCCTTGCGCAGCAGCAGATCCCGCGTGGCCGCAATGTAGCGACGGTTGGCCTGCAGCACGTTCTCCACCAGCTTCGGAATAGCGCGGTACTCCCAGCTCGGCAGCACGAAGCTGAACACGGACGCGATGATCCCGCCAATCACGGTATCGACCAGCCGCTCGCCCACCACCGTCTGGCTGCCCGGAATCAGCAGGTTTATCTGGATCAGCACCTGCACACAGGCGGCAATCGCGGTGTAGCGGTACTTGATCGTGGAAAACGCCGCGCTGGCCACGAGCGCCAGATAGAGCACACCCAACAGCACCAGCGGCGCATGAATCCAGTGCAGGATGCCGACGCTGATGATGCAGCCGATCAGCGTGCCGATCAGACGATCGTTGTAGCGCTGCTTGGTCATGCTGAAGTTCGGCTTCAGGATCACCACGATGGTCAGCAGGATCCAGTAGCTGTGCGACGCGTACGGCAAATGCTCGCCCAGGAATAGCCCAGTCCCCACCGCCAGCGTGATGCGCACCGCGAACCGGAACGCCGGCGAGCGCCAGTTCAGGCTGTCGAGCACCACGCCCAGTTCGTACTTCTGGCGCGTCAGGAACGGTGTCATGTCCGAACCAGGCAGCACCTGGGCCGGCTCCACCGGCGTGCGCGAAGCCTCGTGCAATTGCCCCATCAGCGTGACCGCGCCCCGAATCATGTCGAAGGTATCGACCAGTGCCGTCATCGCCGTGGCCGACACATTGAGGTGGCGCAGCTGGGCGATCTCGCTTTCCACCGCGCGCAGGTCCGCCGCGTAGTCGTGCGCGCTGTACGACGGCCGCCCGCGCGTGATGTCGTAGGCGATTTCCTCGAGGTCCTTGCAGAGCCCGCGCACGAGCCGGCGCAACGCGTCGAGCACCGGCGTGCCGCCGAACGTCTGCCGCAGCAACGGATAGTCGGTATTGGTCGACAGCAGATACTCGTAGAGTTCCAGCATGCGCAGGTGCACCCGCACCAGCAGCCCATCGAACGGTGTCTTGTTGCCGCGCAGCACCATGTCGCGCGCAGCCTGCTGGCGCTCGGCCACCACGATCTGCTGGCGCACCAGCCGGTTGAACAGCTCGTCGTAGTCGGTGCCGGCGTCGTAGAACCCCGCCTTGATGTCGAGGTAGGCCGCCATCTCGTAGAGCGACTCCGCCAGGATCTGCTGCCGCGTGCGGCGTTCCATGAACCAGGCCACGCTGATCGCGTAGAGCAAGTAGCCCAGTGCGCCCACGCCGAACAGTCCCGCGTGAGACAAGGCCGTGCGCACGACGAATTCCTCGTTGATCGTCAGCGTCATGACGAACAACATCGAGAACTGCAACGGCATGGTCTTGTTGCCGTAGACCGTCATCATGCCGGCCAGGAATGTGACCAGCACCAGCACGAACGGCATCACGCGCGGGAACGGCGTGGCCAGCGCCACCACCACGGTCACCGCCGTGCAGAGCAGCACGCTAGCCAGCATCTCGTTGAACTTGTGGTTCAGCGGGCTCGGCAGGTCCATCAGGCTGGTGCACAGCGCGCCCATCGAGACGACCATCGCGCTGGGCAGGTCCATGAACTGCATGGCCAGCAGCGTCATGCCGATGACCCCCGTGGCCGAGCGCAGGCCACGGTAGATGTAGTGCGAGTAAAGGAACGTGCGGGGATCGTGCGCGTATTCCATGGGGGGCGATTACAAATGCCGGGTCGGCCGGGTCAAAGGGGAGCCCTGCCGTCGCCAGGGCGGCGACGGTAGGGTGGCAGGCAGGTTACTGGCCAAGCCAGCGCGCTCTCCCGACATGCTTGCCCGTTTCCACCGACACTTTGTACTGCACCGCCGGCTCACGCGCCAGCGTCACCGGCAATACCTGCAGTTCATCGCGCCGGAACACGTGGAGTTCCACGCGATCGCCCGCCCGGTAACGCCCGAGCAGCTTTTCAAGCTGACCCGGCGCCACGCGCAGCCCGTCGACGGCGGCCAGCAGGTCGCCCGCCGACAGCCCGGCCTTCTGCCCCGCCCCACCGTCGAGCACCTGGCTCACGCGCACCCAGCCGTCCTGCTTGGCCGTCTTGATGCCGAGCGCGGCCGTGCCGTCCGGCTTCTGGACTTCCGCCTTGACCCCGAACGCACGGAACAACGGCACCAGTCCGATCTCGCCCGTGCCCTCGGTCAGCGCGCGCAACAGGGCACCGAGCTTCAGGCCGGTGACATCATCGAACAGCGCGTAGACCTCCGCCTCGGTCACGCCGCGCTGCGCGGCGCCCGGCGCGTAGAAGTCGCGCCCGTAGCGTTGCCATAGCGCGCGCATGATGTCATCGAGCGACTTGCGGCCGCGCGTCTTCTCGCGGATCGTCAGGTCCAGCGCCAGCGCCACCAGCGAACCCTTGGTGTAGTAGCTGACGATGGCGTTCGGCGCGTTCTCGTCCTGGCGGTAGTACTTGGTCCAGGCATCGAACGAGCTGTCCGCCACGCTCTGCTTGGTGCGGCCGCTGCCGCGCAGCACGCCGTTCCAGGTCTTGCCCAGCATCTCGACGTATTGCTGGTCGGTCACCAGCCCGGTGCGAACCAGAACCAGATCGTCGTAGTAGCTCGTGAAGCCTTCGAACAACCAGAGCAGCGGCGTGTAGGTCTCACTCTCGAGCTGATAGGGCACGAATGCCGCCGGCTTGATCCGCTTGACGTTCCAGGTGTGGAAATACTCGTGGCTGCACAGGCCAAGGAAGGTGCGATACCCCTCGCTGGCCTCGCTGTCGCCGCGTGCGGGCAGATCGTTACGCGCGCACATCAGTGCCGTGCTGGCGCGATGCTCCAGGCCGCCATAGCCGTCGGTCGTGACCATCGTCATGAACACGTAGCGGCGGTTGCTGTCGAGCATCGGCGCACGGGCCGAGCGCGGCTCGAACAGCTTGATCTGCGCCTCGCAGATCTTCTTCAGGTCGCGGCAGACGCGCTGCAGGTCAAGCTGCGGCACCTTGCCCGTGAAGACCACGTCATGCTGCACGCCGCAGGCGCGGAAGCTGGCCAGCGCGAACGTGCCCATCTCCACCGGATGGTCGATCAGTTCATCGTAGTCGGCGGCCTGGTAGCGTCCGAAGCCGTAACGCCGCGCGCCACCGGGGCCGCGTGCCTCGGGCAATGCTGTAGCAACGCGCCAGTCGGCATAGGCTTCGCCCGCGGGCGCGTGGATATCGACCGAGCACGGACCATCGTCCTGCCCGACCACACGCAGGAACACCGAACTGCCATTGAAGAAGCCGTGCGTGGTATCGAGATGCGCGGCGCGCACCGACAAATCCCACGCGTACACCTCGTAGCTGACCACTAGCGGCCCGGCATCCGCCGCCAGCGCCGCGGCCTGCCAGCTCTGCTTGTCGAGCTTGGTCAGCGGCACCGCCACGTCGCCCGCATCGGCCCGGATGCGGACGATATTGCGGGCGAAGTCGCGAATCATGTAGCTGCCCGGAATCCACGCAGGGAGCGTGAAAACCTGGCCAGCGGGATCGGGAACATCCACCGTCACGGTGACGGCGAACAGGTGGGCTTCCGGATGAAGCGGGGCGATGGCGTAGCGGATCGGCGTCATGGTCACGATTGTAGCGTCACGTCCCGGACCGGCCCGGGACGCCAGTGCGCGGCAACCGCCGCCTTCAGCGGTTGACGTTGACCACCACGCGTCCGCGCATGCCGCCATCGACGATCTTGTGCCCCGCGTCGATGGCCTCCGCCAGCCGAATCTCGCGCGTGATGGCCTGCAACCGGTCTGGCGCCAGATCCTGCGCCAGACGCTTCCACGCGGTTTCGCGCAGCGGCATCGCCGCCATCACGCTATCGATGCCGGCCAGCGTCACGCCACGCAAGATGAACGGCGCCACCGAAGCCGGAAAATCCATGCCCTGCGCCAGTCCACATGCCGTGACCACGCCGCCGTACCGCACCTGGGCGCAGGCATTGACGAGCGTATAGGAGCCGACGGAGTCGACCACGGCTGCCCAGCGTTCCTTCTGCAGCGGCTTGCCCGGCGTGCCGAGTTCGGCGCGGTCGATCACCTCCGCCGCACCCAGCGCGCGCAGGAAGTCTGCCTCCGACGTCTTTCCCGTCGATGCGGTCACGCGATAGCCGAGCTTCGACAGCACCGCTATCGCCACCGAGCCCACCCCGCCCGATGCGCCGGTCACGAGCACATCGCCATCGCCGGGACGCACAGGTCCATTCACGCCACCGCGCTCGAGCGCCAGCACCGACAGCATCGCCGTGTAACCCGCCGTGCCAATCGCCATGGCCTGGCGCGTGGTGAACGCGTCGGGCAGGCGGACCAGCCACTCGCCCTTGAGCCGCGCGCGCTGGGCCAGGCAGCCCCAATGCGTCTCGCCGACACCAAAGCCGTTCAGCACCACACGGTCGCCGGCCTTCCAGCGCGGGTCGGCCGATTGCAGCACGGTGCCCGCACCGTCGATGCCGGCCACCATCGGCCATTTGCGCACCACGGGCGAACGGCCGGTGATCGCCAGTCCGTCCTTGAAGTTGATCGTGGAGTAATCGACTTCGACCAGCACGTTGCCGTCAGCGGGCAACTGGCTCTCGTCGACCTGCGCGATCTCCGCGTGCGTCTTGCCATCGGTCTGGGTCAGCAACAGGGCCTGGAACGTCATGGTGTCTCCGTTTTCGTCGTCGTTTTCGAAATCAATCCGGGGCGCGGAAATGCAAAGCGGCCGGTAGCAACCGGCCGCTTCATACAGCCGGATGGGGTCCGGCGTCGGTCTTATTTTTTCAGGCTGGCGAGCTTGCGTTCCAGCGTGGCCGCGTCAGCGGCTCCAGGGATTCGCGTGCCATCGGAGAAGAACACCGCCGGCGTGCCCGTGATGTTCAGGTTGTGGCCAAGCTCGAGGTTCTCATCGACCGGCGTCTTGCAGGATCCGTTGCCGGTGAGCGCCACGTGGTTCAGCATCCAGTCGCGCCAGACCTTGGTGCGATCGGCCGAGCACCACACCTGCTTTGCCTTCACCGTGGAATCCGGCGACAGCACCGGATAGAGGAAGGTGTAGACCGTGATGTTGTCCATCTGCTGGAAGGTCTGCTCGATCTTCTTGCAGTAGCCGCAGTTCGGGTCCGAGAACACCGCCACGGTGCGGCTGCCGTCACCCTTGGTCCACTTGATGGCGCGCGACAGCGGCAGATCCGACCACTTGATCTTGTTCAACTCGGCCAGACGCTCCTCGGTCAGGTTCGTGTTGGTCTTGGTGTCGATCAGTTCGCCGTTGATGATGTAGCGACCGGTGGCGTCGGTATAGACAAGCTGGCCGCTGACGTTGACTTCGTACAGGCCTGGCACCGGCGCCTTGGTCACGCTCTTGACCTCGGCGCGGCCACCCAGGATCTTCTGGATCGACGCCTTGATGCGATCCGTGCCCGGCTCGTCCGCGGCCAGCGCGTGCAGGGCATAGCCGGCGGCGCCCACGCCGCTTGCCAGAGCCGCGATTGCGGCGAAGCGAGCGGAACGGCGGCGGAACATTTGGAACATAGTGACTCCAGGAAAACGATGCGCCGGTCAGTGTGCCGGCTTGTTCGTGAATGGTAAATCGTTAATGGGCTGGTTTGTGGCTCGTTTGTGGATTCGCCTCTTCCGGCTTGCATCACCCGAGCGCGTGGCCGATCAGGAGCCGCTTGATCAGCCCCTGGCTGCCCACCGCCCGCATCCCCAGATTGCGCACCACACGCGCCGGCGTGCCGGGCAGCGAGAACAACCGGTGCAAGCCATCGGTGGCGGCGGTCAGCGAGAGCAAATCGGTAGCGCGCGCGCGCTCGTAGCGGCGCAACAGGCGCAAATCCCCTTCCGAACGGAACGACTCTTTGTCGGCCATCACCCGCCCGAGTTCCACCACATCGCGCAAACCCAGGTTCATGCCCTGCCCGGCGAGCGGATGGACCACGTGCGCGGCATCGCCGACCAGCGCCACGTGCGGCTGGACGAACTGCTCGGCGCGCTGCAGCACCAGCGGGAAGCCCTGCGCCGGCGTGATGCAGCGCAGTGCGCCAAAGCGGGCGCCCACCGCGCCGCTGGCTACCTGGGCCACGGTCGCGGCCAGCGCCTCGGGCGACAACGCGAGGAGGTCGTGGGCGTGTGCCTCATCGGCCGACCACACCATCGACACCCGATTGCCCGGCAACGGCAGCATCGCCAGGATTTCGCCGTTGGCCGGTTCCTCGTCAGCCATCAACTTCTCCGGCGCCCCCAGGAACCATTGCCAGGCGGTTTCCTGGTGCGGCAGTTCGCACTGGAAGTTGGCCACCACGCCAAGCTGCCGATACCGCCGCTGCGTGGTGCCGATATGACATTGCTGGCGCACCCAGGACCGGGACCCGTCGGCCCCAACCAACAAATTGGCGCGAACTTGTGCGCCGCTGGCCAGCGTCAGCGTCACACCGTCGACGTCGCGCTCGAGCCCGGTGGCCGTGTCGTCGAACCATTTCACCTGGTGCTGGAATCGCAGCGCGGTGTCGAGCACGCGCTCGACGTGCCCAGATTCGACGATCCACGCGAGCTGCGGCACGGCGGCGGCGTAGGCCGAGAAATGCAGATCCCCATCGAGCGAGGGATCGGTCTCGGCAGCACTCTCATCACCAAACACACGCATGTCGCGCACGGGCTGCACACGCGCCGGGTCCAGCGCCTCCCAGACACGCAGCCGCTCCAGCAGCGCCTGCGAACTGGCGGAAAACGCGTAGATGCGGGCATCCCAGTCATCGCCCCCCCGGCGGGCCCCCTCAGCAGCGGGCCGGGGCGCCGCCAGCGCCACCTGCATACCCTGCTGCGCCAGCAGCAGCGCGCAGGCCTTGCCAACAATGCCGCCGCCGACCACGGCGACCTGGAAGCGGGAAGAGGAATTCGAGGACATGGAAGAAGTGACGGTGCGTGACACCGATGCGGCAGGTCCGGACATCCCTGAATTATAGCGACGTGACGGGGGCTCCATCCGCGTGATCGGTTCGGACACGCATACGGACCGGTTCTGCCGCTTGCCTCCCGGCCGGCGCACCCGACCGCCCGAAGCCGGCATTGCCGTCAAGGCGACCTGCGCCGTCCGGTCCGCAGGTCATTTTCTTCTTATCCCGCAAGCAATAAGCGAGTGCCATCGAAAATGCCCCACGTCGAGGTCATTTCGCACTTTGAATCGCTTGCCTGGATTTTTGCTTTGCGTGTACGCTGGCCGCAAGGGCCCCCTTCCCTCTCGCAGCAATACCAAAAAACCACAACAACAATGGATCGCTCGAACCTGCGCCGCTATCTGATTGGATGGTTTCTGACTTTACTGCTGGCTGGCGTCGACTGGATATGGTTTTCAGCTACGGAATATGACGTGGAGGATGGGCTCGCAATGAGCACCATTCAGTCGGCGATTGGCCTTCTTCTCGTGTCGACATTCCTGTACGGCCTCAGTCGAATCAATCGGTACGCACCATTGACGGAGAAAATACGCCTTGGCGAAATCGCCAATGTGACATGCTGGGTCGTACTGCTCGCTTGTTTCATCGTCGCGTGCAATACGCTGCAGTACCTGTGCACAACCGTCAGCGCCCCACTGGTGGATGAAACGCTTCTGGCATTCGATCGAGCCCTCGGCTTCGAATGGCTGGCTTTCTATCGCTGGGTCCATTCCTATGAAACGCTGCGGCAAATCCTGGCAGCGGCTTATCTCAGTTTTTATATTCAGCTTCTGACCATACCGATTATTCTGGGGCTGACTCGCCACCATGCAGAGCTTTCTGAGTTTGTCCTGCTGATCATGTTGGCCGAGGCCCTACTCTTGATTATTTCGACCGCCGTGCCGGCTTCCAGTACTTTTGTCTATTTCGGCATCACGGCTCCCAACACTTCGGAAACGGTTTCCCATTTCCATTTGCTGCGAAACGGCTCGCTACAGATCATCAACCCCGTGCAGGGTCTGGTTTCGCTGCCCTCCTTTCATACGATGGTGGCCATTATCTGCACCTATGCGCTGCGACGATTGCCAACAGTCTTTCCCCTCGCCGTCATGCTCAACATCGTCATGATTGCTTCGACACCGACGCAGGGTGGTCATTACTTGGCGGATGTGCTGGCGGGCATTGCGTGCGGAGTCGCGGTCATTCTGATCTTCCGCAAGATGTCCGATCGCGCCATGCCGATCCGAGCAATGGTCCGGCGCCGCATCTGAGCGGCGAGAAGACGGTCAACCGTACCTTCCGGTTACCCGCGCGGGCATCGGCCGGGCCATGCATCACCCGGCAACACTGCGGCCGTCTGGCCCAAACCCTTTCTAATCAAGGCGTCCGATAGGGTTACTACGGTTACTAGGGTTACAATTGCCCCTTTCGTGCATGAAGCACGCGCAGGATCCGTGAGCCAACGCCGCGATCCGTGCTTGCTCGTCACTTCCCCGAATTCACTTCCGACTGTCATCGACTGGCGCCCACCACGCGACAAGCCGCGCGCCAGGCAGTCGTAAGCCATTGACTTCAAAGGTTTACCATGAGCCTCAAATGCGGCATCGTCGGCCTGCCCAACGTCGGCAAGTCCACGCTGTTCAACGCCCTGACCAAAGCAGGCATCGCCGCCGAGAACTATCCGTTCTGCACCATCGAACCCAATGTGGGCGTCGTGGAAGTGCCGGACCCGCGGCTGGCCAAGCTGGCCGAGATCGTGAAGCCCGAGCGCATCCTGCCGGCGACGGTCGAGTTCGTCGACATTGCCGGTCTGGTGGCTGGCGCGTCGAAGGGTGAAGGCCTGGGCAACCAGTTCCTGGCCAATATCCGCGAAACTGACGCCATCACCCACGTGGTGCGCTGCTTCGAGGACGACAACGTGATCCACGTCGCCGGCAAGGTCGATCCGCTGTCGGACATCGAAGTCATCAATACCGAACTCGCCCTGGCCGATCTGGCCACCGTGGAAAAGGCCCTGGCCCGCTACATCAAGCCAGCCCGCGCCGGCGACAAGGAAGCCCTGCGCCTGGTGGCCGTGCTCGAAAAGGCCCAGGCAGTGCTGGACCAAGCCAAGGCCGTGCGCACGCTGGACCTCGCGCCGGAAGAATGGGAAGCCCTGCGCCCGTTCTGCCTGATCACCGCCAAGCCGACCATGTACGTGGCCAACGTGCGTGAAGACGGTTTCGAGAACAACCCGCACCTGGACGCCGTGCGCGAGTACGCCAAGACCACCGGTTCGCCGGTCGTGGCCGTCTGCGCCGCCATCGAGGCTGAGATCGCGGATCTGGACGACGCCGACAAGGCCGAGTTCCTGGCCGACCTGGGCATGGAAGAGCCCGGCCTGGACCGCGTAATCCGCGCCGGCTTCAAGCTGCTTGGCCTGCAGACATACTTCACCGCTGGCGTGAAGGAAGTGCGCGCCTGGACCATCCATGTGGGCGACACTGCCCCGAAGGCCGCGGGCGTGATCCACACCGACTTCGAACGCGGCTTCATCCGCGCGCAGACGATCGCGTACGATGATTTCATCGCGTTCAAGGGCGAGCATGGTGCCAAGGAAGCCGGCAAGATGCGCGCCGAAGGCAAGGAATACGTGGTGCACGATGGCGACGTGATGAACTTCCTGTTCAACGTCTAAGCCATTCGGGACGCCTCCCGAGGTCCCGGACCATAAAAAACGCCCACAACCTCCAAGGTTGTGGGCGTTTTTGTTTCGGCCAGTTCCGCCGAAGGGTATCGACGTTACGAGCCGACTTGGAGCTGGCCGCCGCGACCCAGGCCGCCCTTCACATCCTGCGCCTTGTAGTTGCGCAGCGAGACGACCATGTTGTTGTAGGCGTCCATGAAGGCCGCCACGGTGGCCTTGCCCTCCGGCGTGCGCGAGAAGCGGACAGCAGGAACACCGCGCCAAACGTGAAGCAGGATCACGACGCGGCAGGCCGACGAGGCGCCCTTGCAGCGCCTCGCTCACTACATCGGCGCCAGCTTGTCGTCGCGCATTCCCACCAGCAGGGCCTGCCCGCTGGCATCCACCCGGAACTCGCCGAACCTCGCCTTCGAGAAGCGCTCGGCATGCCCTTCCTGGAAGAACCAGGCATCGGTCGATACCTGCACGTTCGACCGCCCCCAGCGCGACGCGACATTCTGCACGCGCAGCAATTGCTCGCCGGCAGCCAGCGCCTCGCCCTTGTGCAGGCGCACGAAGTGCCCCTCGTTGCTGGCGTCGCGGCGAATCACCACCAGTTCGTCACGGCGATTCTCGGTCTGATCCTGGCCATGCGCGGCCGACACTTCCATGCCGATGGCGAAATTCAGCGCCATGTAGTCGCCCTGCATCAGCGACCGTGGATCGACCGGCGCCAGCCGCAGATAGACCACATCGCCACGCGAGATCACGCGCTCCTTGCCGACGATGCCGGCCACAGCCACGGCGATGGTCAGCAGCCATCCAATCATGATCCAGCGTTTCATGCGATGGCCTCCTTGCGTGGCATACGGGTCAGCGCAAGCCGCGCGGCCAGCAGCAACACGCCAGCGGCGGCGAGCGTGACCGACTTGACGAGCAGCGTCCACTGCAGCGTGCTGTAGTACCAGATAAACCCGAGCAGAATCGCCGCGATGGCCAGCCCGATCCACGGCAACGACGCGCGCCGCAATGCCATGGCCAGCGCAAGCACGCCGGCCGTGACCGCCGGCGCCATCACCATCAGGCCGCTGAACGCCACAGCCAGCACCATCAGGCCGATACGAATACCGGCATCACAGCGAATGCGCGCGCCCTCGATCTGCGCGAAGCCAACCAGGCAGACGCCGACCAACACGCCGGGCACCCAGTTGCCGGGAGTCTGCAAATGCCTGATGCCATCGAACAGGAACTCGGACGGAAGCGCGGTTCCAGTGATGATTAGCGCCGAAGACAGGCCGAACACCAACGTGGCGTCGGCGGCGGGCTCCCAGAGCGCATGTGTCCCGCGTGCCGCAATGCGTGCCTCGTTCAACACGAAGACCATCACGGCAGCCATCGCCAGCACGCCCAGGAGGCCCACCGTGAGCGGCATCATCAGGAACGGATTCCGCATGGAGCCGCCCAGCGCGATATACAGCGCGATGGTCGCTGCCGACCAGCCGCCAGTCACCGCCACGAACCGATGCAGCCGGTTCGGCACGATCACGAACAGCACGGCTTCCAGCGCGGTCACACCCAGCCAGAACACAGCGGTCTGCGAAAGCCGATCGATGCCAAGGCTCTCGCCCACGCCAACGATCACCATGCCCTGTCCGCCCAGACTCGCGGCCAGCGCGAACTGGCCCAGCGCGATGCGCGCGCTGTCCTGACTGGTGGTGCGATACATCAGGATCGCCGCGCCAATCATCAGCAACCCGGTAATGGCGATAGCGGGGCCGTTGCCCCGCGTCACGGCGAACACGGAGCCCAGCAGGAACAATTGGGCGAACAGCGCGCCGAGCCAGCCCGCCGCGCCCATCAGCAGGCGAATCGGCCACGGCATGCGAAGCGCGGGCGTGAACTCGCCTTGCACGGCACCGCGAGCAGCAAGTTGCTGCCAGAGCAGGCGTTCGAATGGTTCGGTACTCATGCCGTCCTCCCGCTCTTTTCGCGCCATGCGCGCAGCAGCCACGTAGCAGCAACGACGGCCAGGCCGACCGTCAGCAGCGCGAGCAACAGGAACGATCCGAAGTCGCCATAGGCATCGATCAGCCAGCGGCCAACCGCCGAGATGATGACGCCGATGCCGGTCAGGCAAACCAGGCTCAGCACGACGATATCGAAAGCGCGCCAGCGGAACCACGCGCCAAGCGCGACCAGCGCCACCATGCAGATCAGCAGGCCGGAGCCTTCGACATGGCTGGTCAGCAGACTCATCAGCCCGACCCAGCCCGCGTAGGCGCAGGCCAGGATGCCGATCAGCCGGGGACCGGTGACACCCCGGAAGCCCCAGCTACCCGCGCGGGCGGCCAGCCCGTACCAGAGTGCTAGCTGGACCACCGCGGCACCCAGCAGGAACAGCATCGTTTCGCGCGCATGGTCCGCCGAGAACAGCAACTCGAACATGCCGCCCACGCCAAGTCGCACACTGCCATATCGCAGCAGCGCTACGTTCCCGACAACCAGCACGATCCACCAATGCGGCGCAGCCCGTGCGGCCAGCGCCCAGGGCAGCGCCAGCAGCGTCCAGAGCGCGAAGAGCTGCCAGGCATCGGCGCCGGTCTGGTAGGTCTGACCGATCACGGCCATCAGCACGCCGGACATGATCTGCGCGCCGCCCAACGCGGCGCGACCCGCCATATCGTCGGTCGGGCGCAACGAGGCAAAGCCCGCCAGCAGGGTCAGCAACGCCGCCAGCAGCCCGAACTTGGTGAATTTGTGGAGTGCCGCCCAATTGAAGGCGAAGAAGACGATCACGCCGGCGCATAGCAGCGCCGTCCCCAGTATCAGCAGCGCGCGGTCGAGCCAGCGGCGCCAGTCCATGCGATCGGGCAGCGTCGGCGCCCAGGCCGTGCTCAGATCCGCCGCATCGAGGCGACCCTGGGCACACCAGTCAGCAAGCGCCTGCTGCGCGGCGCGGCGATTTGAGAAGGTTTCCAAACCGTCGATCTCCCGAATGTCGGCATGGATCGCAATGTAACAAAAACGCGCTCGGCCAAAGCATCGCTGTCACCAATTGATGACCAATTGATATGCACGGCGCGCGGACCTTTCGCCCCCGTCGGCACACCGGTATGCTGGCGCTCTCTTCGTTTCCCGCGTTTTCCGCCCTGCCTGCCATGACCCTCGGCATTCTTGCCGCCCTGCACGATGAAGTCGACGGGCTGATCGCCGCCATGCGCCATGAGGACGCGCGCGCCACGAAGCGCACGATCGGGATGCGCGATTACTACAGCGGCACGCTGCACGGCCAGCCGGTGGTGCTGGTGCTGGCACGGATCGGCAAGGTGGCCGCGGCGGCCACGACGGTCACGCTGATCCGCGAGTTCGGTGTGAACGAGATCGTCTTCTCCGGCTTGGCCGGCGGTGTCGGCCCGGAGGTTCGGGTGGGCGATATCGTGGTGGCCGACCGCACCGTCCAGCATGATCTGGACGCCCGGCCACTGTTCCCGCGCCACGAAGTGCCGTTGCTCGCCCGGACCGAATTCCCGGCCGATCCCGGCCTCACCGGCGCTTTGCGCCAGGCCGCCGAGGACTTCCTTCGGCAAGATCTGGCCACTGAAGTCCCGGATGGCGTGCTGGCTCGCTTCGGGGTGCGCGATCCGCGCCTGCACGTGGGGATGATCGCCAGCGGCGACCAGTTCATCGGCTCGCCGGCGGCGGTCAGCGGATTGCGCGAGCAATTGCCGGCGCTGCAGGCCGTGGAAATGGAAGGCGCCGCCCTGGCGCAGATTTGCTACGAATATGGCGTGCCCTACGCGCTACTGCGAACGATCTCGGACCGGGCCGACGACACCGCGCATGTGGATTTTTCGTCATTTCTACGTGACGTCGCCAGTCACTACTCCGGGGCGATCCTGCGTCGATTCCTTGATGCAAAGGCTTGAATCCCGACAAAAATGCTCGGAGATTCCTGACTTTTTCGTCTGTTCACCCGTTACCGACGCGGACGCGCAACACCCCAGACACCCACGAGCACGGCCGCGCCGATGATCGCCGCACCCCAGCCAAGCAGTTGGCCATCGGTGAACAAATGCGCCGCGCGTCCGGTGTAGAAAGCGGCCAGCGCACCCGCCGCGCCCAGCAGTAGCGCGGCTGGCAGGCTGACGACGCGTCCGGACGGATGCATCTGCCGCCCCGCCAGTCCAACCACTGCGCCCACCACCGCCAAGCCGAGCATCCGCTTCCTCCGTGTCATTCGTGTCGTTTCGGCCACTTTCCGGCGGCCACGGCATAACAATACTGCAGGTGGAACAAATCGCCTCGATTCCTGCAACCTTGCAGCCGAGCGGTATAATGACCATCGCTTCCGGCGAAGTTCCGGATGGCACGCAAACCCCACAAATGCAACTGCTCGCGATCGGTATCAATCACACCACGGCACCCGTCTCGCTCCGCGAACGTGTGGCGTTTCCGCTTGAGCAGATCAAACCCGCGCTTGGCGCACTGCGCACCCACCTCTCGGGTCGCAACGGTACCGAAGCCGCCATTCTCTCCACCTGCAACCGCACCGAGATCTACTGCGCGACCGACGTGCTGAAGCCGGGCGAGGAAGGTTTCGAGCACACGCTGCGCTGGCTGGCGCAGCATCACAACGTCCCCGCTTCTGAATTGGCGCCGCACCTGTACGCGCTGCCCCAGTCGGAAGCCGTGCGCCATGCGTTTCGCGTGGCCAGCGGCCTGGACTCGATGGTGCTCGGCGAAACGCAGATCCTGGGGCAGTTGAAGGATGCGGTGCGCACCGCCGGTGAGGCCGGCGCGCTGGGCACGTACCTGAACCAGCTTTTCCAGCGCACGTTCGCGGTGGCCAAGGAAGTCCGCGGCCAGACCGAGATCGGCGCGCATTCAGTGTCGATGGCGGCCGCTGCGGTTCGCCTGGCGCAGCGCATTTTCGAGAGCGTCTCCACGCAGCGCGTGCTGTTCATCGGCGCCGGCGAGATGATCGAACTGTGCGCCACGCACTTCGCCGCGCAGACGCCGCGCCAGATCGTGGTGGCCAACCGTACCGTCGAACGCGGCGAAAAGCTGGCCGAACAGTTGTCCGAGCAGGGGCTGACCACCCAGGCGATCCGCCTGCAGGACCTTGGCGACCGTCTGCATGAATTCGACATCGTCGTCTCCTGCACCGCGAGTTCGCTGCCGATCATCGGCCTGGGCGCGGTCGAACGCGCGGTCAAGCGCCGCAAGCATCGCCCGATCATGATGGTCGATCTTGCCGTACCGCGTGACGTGGAGCCTGAAGTTGCACGCCTGGATGACGTGTTCCTGTACACCGTCGACGACCTTGGCGCCGTCGTGCGCGAAGGCAACGCGCTGCGTCAGGCTGCCGTGGCGCAGGCCGAGGCCATCATCGATTCCCGCGTGCTGAATTTCATGCACTGGCTGGAGACGCGCAGCGTCGTGCCCGTCATCCGCGAACTGCAATCGCAGGGCGAGGCGATCCGCCAGGCCGAAGTCGAACGCGCGCGCCGGATGCTGGCGCGCGGTGACGACCCCGCGGCCGTGCTCGAGGCGCTCTCTGGCGCGCTGACCCGCAAGTTCCTGCACGGCCCGACCCACGCGCTGAACCACACCCAGGGCGAGGACCGCGAGGCGCTGCTGCGCCTGGTGCCGGGCCTGTTCCGCCACAGCAGCCACTCCGAGCGCTAGCCGCTCCCCGCTTCAACGCTGGCGCACGCCAGCGTCCGGCATCCGCGTGTCGATCTGCGCGGCCCGCCAATGCCCCCCGCGACTCCGAATTCCTCCGCCAAGATGAAAGCCAGCATTTCCACCAAGCTCGACCAATTGGCCGAACGACTCGATGAAGTCAACGCCCTGCTCGCCCGCGAAGACGCGACGGCGAACATGGACCAGTACCGCAAACTGTCGCGCGAACATGCCGAGCTGTCGCCGGTGGCGGAGCAGTACGGCCAGTATCGCCAGGCCCAGGATGACCTGGCCACGGCGCAGGCGCTGCTTGACGACCCAGAGATGAAGGAGTTTGCGGCCGATGAAATCGACGCGGCCCGCGAGCGTCTCCAGTCACTCGAAAACTCGCTGCAGACCCTGTTGCTGCCGAAGGATCCGAACGACGACCGCAACCTGTTGCTCGAAATCCGCGCCGGCACTGGCGGCGAGGAAAGCGCGCTTTTCGCCGCCGACCTGCTCCGCATGTACACGCGTTATGCGGAACGTCGGCGCTGGCAGGTCGAGATCATGAGCGAGTCGCCCTCGGACCTTGGCGGTTACAAGGAAGTGATCGTCCGGATCGCTGGCGATGCCGCGTTTTCCCGGCTCAAGTTCGAGTCGGGTGGCCATCGCGTGCAGCGTGTGCCGGCCACCGAATCGCAGGGTCGCATCCATACGTCGGCCTGTACCGTGGCCGTCATGCCGGAAGCGGACGAGGTTGGGGAAGTCGAGATCAACCCATCGGATCTGCGCGTTGACACGTTCCGCGCGTCGGGCGCGGGCGGCCAGCACGTGAACAAGACTGACTCCGCCGTGCGCCTGACCCACCTGCCGACGGGCATCGTGGTCGAATGTCAGGACGACCGAAGCCAGCATCGCAACAAGGAAAAAGCGATGAAGGTGCTGGCCGCGCGCATCAAGGACATGCAGCTCCGCGCGGCGCAGGCCAAAGAGGCCAACACGCGCCGCAATCTGATCGGTTCTGGCGACCGCAGCGACCGCATCCGCACCTACAATTTCCCGCAAGGCCGGGTGACGGACCACCGTATCAACCTGACGCTCTACAAGATCGACATGATCATGGATGGCGACCTCGACGAGCTGATTTCCGCACTCTCCGCCGAGCACCAGGCCGACCAGTTGGCCGCCCTGGGTGAGGAATCCTGAATATGTAACTGAGGTAAATGCTTGAAACAGCACTAGCCGGGAAAGACGCACTGTCTATAATCGATTTCGACCAGACCACCCCGATGCGTCACTTTCAAGGCTCAAGGGTTCCGAAGTCTGGATGGAAGTTCACTCCTCCAACAGACATACAAGGATGAAATCATGAAAAAACTGCTCGCTCTGCTGATGATCACCGCCGCCCTGACCGCCTGCGGCAAGAAGGAAGAGGCTCCGCAAACGAATACCGACGCCGCGATGCAGAACGCAGCGGAATCGGCCAAGGCCGCCGCCAGCAGCGCAGCCGCCGCTGCATCGGATGCCGCGGATGCCGCCAAGGCTGCCGCCAGCGATGCCGCCGCCGATGTATCGGCTGCCGCCGAGAAGGCCAAGGCCGATGCCGGCAGCGCCATGTCCGCCGCCAAGGATGCAGCCAAGGACGCCGTCAACTCCACCGCCGACAAGGCCAAGGACGCCGTCAACAAGTAAATCCCCTACGTGATTCAGCGCGCGGTGGGGCCGGAATCGGCTTACACTAGGCGCTAATCACAAAATGCCGCGCAAAACCCCGTCGGGATGTTCCGACGGGGTTTTTTGCAAACTGGCGTACCGGTTCCCCAGATGGTCGAAGTCAGTAGTAAGCCGATGTCCCCGAGTCCTCAGGGCGCGCTGCCGCCCGCCCCCACGCTGCGCGAGGCGCTGACCCTCGCAGCCATCGCCGGCCTACCGGTGCTGGAGGCCCGCATGTTGCTCTCGCATGTGACGGGATTCACGCGCACGCAGCTGATCACGCGTGACAACGACCATCTGGACGCGCCAAAACGTGATGCATTTGCCACGTTGCTGGCCCGCCGGCTGACCGGGGAACCCATGGCCTATCTGATTGGAGAGCGTGAGTTCTTCGGCCGTACCTTCCGCGTCACCCCCGATGTGCTGATCCCTCGTCCAGATACCGAAGTGGCCGCCGAGGCATCGCTGGCGCGCATTGCCGACGTCAAGGCGCCACGCGTGCTGGACATGGGCACGGGCTCGGGCATCCTGGCCGTGACGATCGCCCGCGAGCGGCCCGACGCCGAAGTCTGGGCCACCGATATCTCCCGTGGCGCGCTGATGGTGGCCGAAGACAACGCCCGCGCGCTTCAGGCCGAGAACATCCGATTCCTGGTTTCCGACTGGTATGAGGACTTGCCGGTCGGATTGTGCTTCAACCTTATCGTCAGCAATCCGCCGTACATCGCGGAGGGTGACCCCCATCTGGTGGAAGGCGACCTGCGGTTCGAGCCGATCGACGCGCTGACCGATCATGAAGACGGTCTGAGCGACCTGGCCACCATCGTGGCGGGCGCCACCGCGCGGTTGCTGCCGGGCGGCTGGCTGCTGATGGAACACGGTTACGACCAGGGCGCCGCCATGCGCGCGCAGCTGGCCGAGGCGGGCTTTGTCGAGGTCTTCACCACGCGCGATCTGGCCGGGCTCGAGCGCTGCAGCGGTGGCCGCCTGCGCGGTTGATTTCCAGCCCGAATACCCCTACCTGAAGGCAGGGCCCGAATCCGGTAAAATCCGGACCGCTCCCCCCATTTCAGCGGTGCCAGCCTGGCGCCGCGCGCAACCAGAACGCATATCAATCATGAGTGACGTACAGCAGAAGATCGACCAGATCGTGAAGGGCAGCCCCGTGGTCCTGTTCATGAAGGGCACCGCGCAATTTCCGATGTGCGGTTTCTCGGGCCGGGCCATCCAGATCCTGAAGGCATGTGGCGTAGACGCCCCGACCACGGTCAACGTGCTCGAAGACGAAGGGATCCGCCAGGGCATCAAGGAATACGCCAACTGGCCGACGATTCCGCAGCTCTATGTGAACGGCGAGTTCATCGGCGGTTCGGACATCATGATGGAGATGTACCAGAACGGCGAACTGCAATCGCTGCTGAAGGCTTGATGGCCTGACGGCCTTCGCGCTCCAGCACATCATGCCTGTGACCAACGGCCGCGCGCCGCAACGGCTGATCATCGCCATCACGGGCGCGACGGGCGCCATCTACGGCGTCCGGCTCCTGCAAGCGCTCCAGGGGGTGGCCGATGTGGAAACGCATCTGCTGATGTCGCCCGCCGGCGTGATGAACCTGCAGCACGAACTCGACATGGGCCGCGCCGAAGTGGAAGCGCTGGCCGATGTGGTTCACAACGTGCGCGACATCGGCGCGACGATCGCCAGCGGTTCCTTCCGCGCCAACGCGATGATCGTGGCGCCCTGCTCGATGCGCACCCTCGCGGCAATCGCCCACGGCCTTTCCGACAACCTCATCACGCGCGCGGCGGACGTCACGCTCAAGGAGCGGCGCAAGCTGGTGCTGATGGTGCGGGAAACACCGCTAAATCTGGCGCATCTGCGCAATATGACCGCGGTGACGGAAATGGGTGGGATCGTGTTCCCGCCGGTGCCCGGGTTCTACCAGAAGCCACAGACAATCGACGAACTGGTCGACCACACGGTCGGACGAGTACTCGACCTGGTCGATCTGCGCGAGATCGGCGAAAAGCTCGCGCCCGGCTGGGGTGGGCTGAACAACAGCGCGGAAGATTGAAGCGCTGACGCCAGCCACGTACACCCCTCTCCCGATGGTGGACGAGGGATGTGCCCGCCATTCGCCTTACCAGTGGTAATAGCGACGGCCGTAGTAGCCGTAGTAACCGCCATACGGCCGCACCACCACGGCAGGCGGACCCACATAGACCGGCGCGGGGGCCACAGCGATCGGCGCCGGTGCCACGGCTGGTCCGTACGGCGTGGGGTACACCGCGCAACCGCCAAGCATGGCTGCGCCAGCCACTGCCAAACCCATCAATATTTTTTTCATTTCCGCGTCCTTGTAGTGATGCTGCTACCTGCAAGAACGTTATACGGGTGGGTCTGGTAATACAGCGTCAAGCTGCTGTAACCCTTGTTACGATTCGCAACGTATTCGCGCATGTATATACGTGCGCTTTACTCACACATCCGCACATATATCCGATCAAACGTCGAAGCGGATACCCTGTGCCAGCGGCAACGCATCGCCATAGTTGATGGTGTTCGTGGCACGCCGCATGTAGCCCTTCCACGCATCCGAGCCTGATTCCCGACCACCGCCGGTCGCCTTTTCGCCGCCAAAGGCGCCGCCGATTTCCGCGCCACTGGTGCCGATATTGACGTTGGCGATGCCGCAATCGCTGCCCGCCGATGACAGAAACCGCTCGGCTTCCCGCAACGACTCGGTGAAGATGCACGACGACAGCCCGTGCGACGCTGCGTTATTGAGCGCGATGGCCTCATCCAGCGAGGTGTATGGCATCAGATAGAGAATCGGCGCGAACGTCTCGGTCAGCATCGTGTCGTGCTGCGCGTCGGTCAGTACCAGCGCGGGCCGCACGTAGCAGGCATGGGGATAGCGGTCGCCAAGCAGACGCTCTCCGCCGTGCACGACGTTCCCTTGGGCACGGCAACTCGCCAGCGCATTGGCCATCGTATCGCCCGCCGCATGATCGATCAGCGGCCCCACCAACGTGCCGTCTTCCAACGGATCGCCAACCGGCAGCCGGGCGAACACCTGTCGCAGCCGATTGGTGACGGTCTCGATCAGATCGGCATGGACAAAGGCGCGCCGCAACGTGGTGCATCGCTGCCCGGCGGTGCCCGCCGCCGCAAACGTCATCGCGCGAATCGTCATTTCAAGCTCGGCCGATGGCGTGACGATCGCCGCGTTGTTGCCGCCGAGTTCGAGAATCGCCCGCTTGAAATGCGCGGCACAGGCCATGCCGACTTCGCGGCCCATGCGCGTCGATCCGGTCGCGCTCATCAAGCGCACGGCCGGATGCTGCACGAGGTGCTCGCCAAGCTGGCGGCCGCCGGTCAGCACGCAGCTGAGCCCGTCGAACTGTGGCGCGTGGCGTTCGAATACGCGATCGAGCAATCCCTGCGCGGCCAGCGCGCAAAGCGGTGTCTTTTCCGACGGCTTCCACACCACGCCGTTGCCGCAGACCAGCGCCAGCGCGGCATTCCACGCCCACACGGCCACCGGAAAATTGAAGGCCGAGATCACGCCGCACAGGCCATACGGATGCCAGGTTTCGCGCATCGCGTGCGCGGGCCGCTCCGAGGCGATCGTCAGTCCGTGCAACTGGCGCGACAGCCCTACCGCGAAGTCGCAGATATCGATCATCTCCTGCACTTCGCCAAGGCCTTCCTGCAGGATCTTGCCGGACTCCAGCGAGACCAGTCGCCCGAGCGCATCCTTGTTTGCGCGCAGCGCCTCGCCAAAGCGCCGCACCACCTCGCCCCGCGCTGGCGCGGGCGTCAGCGCCCAGGTGGTCTGGGCCGCATGGGCGCGCGCGATCCGCGCGTTGGCCAGCGCGGCATCACACATCGCAAGCTGGCCGAACACCTCGCCGTCGATCGGCGAACGCACGGCCAGCACGCCTGGCGCGGCGCCTTCGGCTGGCGTCCACGGTGGCGGCAGGTCCATGGCCTGCCAGCAAACTGCGATCTCTTGCGCTTTCATGCGAGCGTCTCCTGTAGCGGATGATGCGAGTAGTGCTGGCCGAAGCGGTTGGCCAGGAACCGGTCGAGCGGCATGGCTTCCTGCGGCACGAACCCGGCCTGCGGCAGCACGCCCGTGGCCACAAGGTCGAGCGCCGTGCAGATGCCCGCCGCCGTGGTCAGCTGGATCGCGTTGACGTGGCCAATCCCGGCAAAGTCCGCCATGCCGCCGATGCGCGCGGAGAACGATGCCTGCGTGAGCGGTCCACGCTTGCCTTCGCCCCTCACGCCGGGCGGATGCCCGGTGGCGCTGGCAAAGACGATCACCACGTCCTGCTCGGTAACCGGAATCGCGTGCTCGAAGATCTCGCGCAGCCACTCGCGCCGTTCGCGCAGCCGCAGGTCATTCAGCAGCAGTTTCATCTGCGCGCAGTGCCCGGGGTAGCGGATCGACTTGTAGTCGACTTGCCGCGCATGGCCTGCCAGGGTGTCTGGCAAAGTGCCCAGCCCTCCAGATGTATTAAAGGCCTCGTATTCGACGCCGTCCAGTGCGAAGGTCTCATGCCCTTCCAGCGCGGGCAGTTCCACGCGCCGACCGTCGACGATGGCTTCGCACGGGTTGCAGTACTCGTTGATCAGCCCCTCGGTACTCCACGTCAGGTTGTACTTGAGTGCGTTGCTCGGATAGCGCGGCAGCGCGCCCACGCGCATCCGCAAATCGAGAAGTTCGCCGCCGCCGCGCAGGAAGCGCTGCGCGAGGTCGTGGCCGACCACGCCGATGAAACCCGGCGCGAGCCCACACTGGGGCATCAGCACGGCACGCGCACTCCGCCCCAGTTCGCGAATCACCCGGGTGGCGGCCACGTCCTCGGTCAGATCGAAGTAGTGCACGCCAAGCCGCGCTGCCACTTTTGCCACGTTGACGGCGGCATGGAACGGCAGCGCATTGAGCACCGCATCAGCGCCGGCCAGCAGCGCCGCGCAGGTGCCGGGTTCGGTTGGATCGCCCGCGCGCACGGCGATCTGGCGCGGCATGCCGTCGAGCCGGTGCGCGTCGTGATCGACCAGGCAGACGCGGTAGTCGCCCGAGGCGGCCAGCATCGCGGCAATCACACGGCCGATCTTGCCAGCGCCGAGCACCACCACGGATAGCGGCCGTGGAGCCAGGGTCAGGTCGCGCACGGCGGCGGGACCAAGCGTTGAGGGTTGCATGGCGGGCTCCGTCAGAAGGTCATGGAAAGCATTCGTTGTGACTGAAGTATGGGCAGCAACGCGCACGTTTTGTAGCCACAAGATTGACGAAAGCCCGGCATAATCCGACGTATCGACGTTTAATACTGACGAATCGTCAGAGCGAGCCATGGCGGAACTCGACCAGACCGATCGGCACCTGCTGGCCCTGCTGCAGGCCAACGCACGCGAGAGCGCTGCAAACCTGGCGCGCGCGCTTGGCATCGCCCGTACCACCGTGGTGGCGCGCATCGCGCGCCTGGAGAAGATCGGCGTGATAGCCGGCTACGGCGTGCGGCTGGGCCGCCAGATGGAGGACAACGCGATCCTGGCGTTCTGCGGGCTCTCCGTGCAGCCCAAGGCATCCCCTGCCGTGGTGCGCGCATTGCAACGCTTCCCGGAAATCGAGGAACTCAATTCGGTCAGCGGCCCGGTGGACTACATGGCGGTGATCCGCTGCGACTCGCATGCGCGGCTCGACAAACTGCTCGATGAAATCGGGATGCTCGATGGCGTCAATCACACCCAGACGTCGATCGTGCTGGCGCGGAAGATCGACCGGCGACGGGCCGCTGGCTAGGCGAAGCTGGCCAACCGGCCCTGCCGGGCGCCTACCGCGCTGCTGCACTATCCTCTACGTACTCAAGAGCGGAGACCAATATGAACAATGACATTCGCGTTGCCGTCGGTGGTGTCACCGGCTGGGCCGGTGGCGAGTTGGCACGCGGCGTGGCACATGCCGCCGACATGACACTGGTGGCGGGCCTGTCGCGTGGCGCGGCGGGACAGGCACTGGCGAAACTGACGGGGCACGCCGACACTCCGGGCATTGCCGTGGCCAGCATCGAGGAACTAAACCAGACGCCTTACGACGTCTACGTCGAATACACCAAGCCGACCATCGCAAAGCACAACATCCTGCAGGCGCTGGCGCGCGGCGCGCACGTCGTGGTGGGCACCTCTGGGCTGACGGACGACGACTACGTGGAAATCGACGCCGCCGCGCGCAAGGCAGATCGTGGCGTGCTGGCTTGCGGCAATTTCGCGATCACGGTGGTGCTGCTGCAGAAGTTTGCCGAAATGGCCGCGCGCCATCTGGAGCACTGGGAAATCATTGACTACGCCAAGGCTGGCAAGGTCGACGTGCCGTCGGGCACGGTGCGCGAACTCGCATTCCGGCTCGGCCAGGTCAAGGCCGCCGCGCAGGTGGTGCCGATCGACGAGGTCAACGGCCCGAAGGAAACGCGCGGCGCGACGATGTCGGGCACGCAGGTGCACGCGGTGCGGCTGCCCGGCTACCAGCTCGGCGTGGAGGTGATCTTCGGCGCCGATGGCCAGCGCCTGCACCTGAAGCACGAAGCCGGCGATGGCTCGAAGCCGTACGTGTCCGGTGGACTGCTGGCGATCCGCAAGGTCCACACCGTGCGCGGCGTGGTCCGCGGACTCGACAAGGTGATGGAAGGGCTCTGACGAGCCCAACGACTCCGGACGCCTTACCAGCTGCCGGGGTTCACCGGTTTGACGGGCGCCTTCTTCTCCGCCTTCTCCTTCTCGGCCTTCTCGGCTTTCTCGGTCCCCTTGCCGGGCTTCGCCGCCGCGTCTGACGCCGGTGGCGCGAGCGATTTGGCCACCGCGGCATCGCGGTTGGCCATCAGCGCGCGCGCCTGCGGCAGCAGCAGTTCGATCGTGCCTTCGGACGGGTCCTCCGGAATCGCGTACAGCTCGACCGTCAGCGGGCGATGCATCCAGCCCGCGTGAATGGTCTTCACCGCATTGCCGGCCTTGTCCTTCATGTCGACCATTTCCTTGCGGAACGGCTTGCCGTAGCGCGCGGAGAGCGACTGCTCGGCGGCATCCTGCGACTTGATGCCATCGGTCGGCACCATCACGCCCACCAGCGCATTGCCGTCGACGAATGCCAGCAGGTGCGGGCCATCCATGAATACCGGACGCTTGTCGCGCGGCACGCCAATCTGGCGCATGGTGCCGTCGCCGCGCAGCTCGACGCATAGCGCTGTCACGTCCTTGCCATCCGGCGTGCGGTGATCGGCACAATCCGGCAGCGCGGGCAGCGGGTTGCCGATCTCGAGCGTGCCAAGGATCTGGGCCAGCGCGTCAGTCCCGGTGGGGGCCGGCGCGGCAGCTACGGCAGGCGTGGCGGGTTTCGCGGGTGTTGCGGGTGCGGCATGGGCGACGGACGTCGCCAGCAGGCTGGCGAGCGCCAGCCCGGCAAGAGGCAATCTCAAAACTCACTCCTGAAAACGGCTCCGCGTTGGAGTCGGCCCCGCGCCGAGGGTTCAAACCCGTCCACCGGAGTGACGTCTGGTCGACAGATTGGCCGAGGCGGCTAGCGGAGCATGTGCTTCACGGCGTTGAAGCATACCAGCGCGAGGCCGATCAGCACCGCCCACAGGATCAGGCGCGGTATCGGGCTAGGTGGAAGCTGGCGCGACGGGGTGCGCTGCATGACGGGCATGCGCATACGGGAGTTGGTCTGCAATCCGCGCGTGTGCCAGATGGTGGTGTCCGCACCAAGGTCCACCGCCCGGGGTGTTTCGCGCCGAGGCTGGCTGCCCGGCGCCCCGGCTTGCGTGCTGTTATTGGTACTGGTACTGGTACTGGTACTGGTCGAAGCCTTGCTGGTGGATCTGCTGGTCGAGCGCGTGCCGACTGGTCGTTGCGTGGCCATCCCCTGCTCCCCGATTGCATCGATTGCCGACGTATCAGTGTGCCGCCGGTACACACGCGTGGCCGCCGGTCTGCAGCCCCCGGTCCACGCGCGGCACATGTTAAGACAAAGTGGCCGTGTCCGCCACAGCGGCTCCACCGTGCCACCACTGCGCCTTTCCTCTGGCAGCGGTGGCAACCACGCGTCACGCGGACGCTGACGCTGACTTCCGGCCGATCGACATTGCCTCGCGGCGGAAGGCGTGGCCCATGTGGTGATAGAACGGATGCGGGTTGAACTGGCGCGACAGGAACGACGCCAGCAGCGACGCCGCAAGCAGGTAGATCGTCAGATCCTGCGTGCGGGTCATCTCCATCACGATCACGCTGGCGGTGATCGGCGCCTGCGTGGCGGCGGCCAGGAATGCGGCCATCGACACCAGCGCCAGCACGCGCGGCTCGGTCGCGCCCGAGAGGAAATGGGACACGGTGTCGCCGATGCCCGCGCCGATGGCCAGCGAGGGGGTAAAGATGCCACCAGGGATGCCCGCGAAATACGACACCACGGTGGCAACGAACTTCGCCAGCCCGAACCAGATCGTGCTGTGTGGCGTGCCGTTGATCAGGCCAGATGCCTGCTCATAGCCCGTGCCGAACGTCGCGCCAGCGGTTGCCCAGCCGAGCGCGGCCACGATCAGGCCGCAGAAGAACGCCACCATGACCGGATGCGCGTTCAGCCAGCCGCGCCACGATGACGGTGTCAGGCCCGGCACCCCCGCGATCAGCAGCTTGGCGAACAGCCCGCCCATCACGCCGTTGACCACGGCGCAGAGCAGCACCGGCCCCCAGGCGTCGTGCAGCACCAGCATCGGCACCTTGACGCTGAAGTACGGATTGTTGCCGAGCACTGCCAGCGACAGAAAGCCTGCCGTCAGCACGCCGGATAGCACCAGCCTGTCCCAACGCACCGACGTTCCACGGCCCAATTCCTCGATCGCGAACACCACCCCGGCCAGCGGCGTGTTGAATGCCGCGGCAAGACCACCGGCCGCACCGGCCGCGATCAGCGCGTTCGGATGAAATCCGATGCGAAACTGGAGCTTCTCGTGACACAAGCGGCCCCAGGCCAGCATGGCAGCGGCGCCGACCTGAACCGATGGCCCTTCACGGCCCACCGAGGCGCCGGCGAGCAATGCGCCGGTCGTCAGCAACACCTTCCACATGGATTGCCGGAACGAGACCAGCACGGTCTGCGCAACGCCCGCAGGCGGCAGCGTCACGGCGGCGATCACCTGCGGAATGCCGCTGCCGCGCGCCTGCGGCGCCAGCCGAATGGTCAGCCAGCGCAATGCGGCCAGCCCGAACGGCAGGATCACGAACGCCAGCCACGGCGTGGCCGTCGTCAGCTTCGCGTTCCAGTTCAGCGCCACTTCGGCGATATAGGCAAAGACGATCGAGAACAACGCCACGAAGCCCGCGCCGCACATGAACGCACCATAGCGAATGGTGGTGCGCGAAATTCGGCCAAACTGACGTGTCTTGCGGAATGCGGTGCTGCGCGCGTGCAAGCGCAACTTGCTCAGGCGGTCGGGCTGGTCCGGGTGTCGCGTGGATGCGGAATCTGGGGGCTTGCCGGCACCAGAAGGCGACGTGGCTTTGGTGGGATCGGAGGAACCGGAAGAGTTGGACGAATCGGGCGGCTCGGCGGAATCGGTCATGGCGTCGATGCGTGAGCGTTGGCAGCGGGGGAAGATGACAGAGGCTACCGGAGGCATCCAGCGCCTCCGGCAGCCCTCAACTATACGCCCGTCGCTCCCGCTGTCCCCCAGGATTCAGGCTAAGAGGCGCCATCACAATGAAGCGAAGCGGTTCTGGCTAGGGTGAAGCAGGGGTTTCGGCTCGTATGCGAGCCGCCTGCGGAACGGCATGTGCCTGCGAGCACATGCGCGCCCTGCAAGGGCGCGGCCGCAGACAGTACAAGTAGTACGGCAAGGCCGCGCAACGACGCCAGAATCATTTTGATAGCGCCTCTGAATCTCAATCCAGCGTGATGTGGTTGGCGCGAATCACCTTGCCCCAGTTGTCTCGATCGGCGGTCACGTAGCGGTCGATCTCAGCCTGTGTGCGCGGCGGCTGTACCACGAACCCGAGCGCGTTGAACGTGTTGCGGAACTGCGCCTCCGTCAGCACGTGCGATGCAGCGGCCTGCAGCTTTGCGACGGCTTCGGGCGGCGTATGCGCCGGCACCGCCAGGCCGAACCATGTGGCGGCGCGGAAGTTCGGGTAGCCGCTTTCGGCGACGGTCGGCACGTTGGGCAGCACGTCGAGCCTCGAACTTCCGGTCACGGCCAGCGCCTTGAGCTTGCCGGCCTTGATATGCGGCAGCGACGTGCTGACCACGTCGACCATAAGCTGGACGTTGTTGCCCAGCAGCGCGGACAGCGCCGGGGCCGAGCCGTTGTACGGCACGTGCGTCATCTCGATGCCGAGTTCGGTCTTCAACATCTCCGTGGCGAGCTGCAACGAATTGCCGAGCCCCACCGACGAGTAATTGAGCTTGCCATTGGCAGCCTTGGCGTAAGCCGCGAACTCCTTGATGTTGTTGGACGGCACCTGGTTGTTGACGACCACCACGAGTGGCGCTTCCACGCCGACCGTGATGATCTTGAACTCCTGCGGCTCGTAGCCGGGCTTCTTGTAGAGCATCGGATTCAGCACCATGCTCGCGCTGGTGACCAGCAGCACCGTGTAGCCGTCCGGCTGCGCGCGCGCCACGCTCTGCGTCCCGATCATCGTGTTTGCGCCGGGGCGGTTCTCCACGAGCACCGGCTGCTTCAGTTCCCGCGACACGCCTTCGGCGATCCCGCGACCGAACTGGTCGGTCGAGCCGCCGGGCGCGTAGGGCACCACGAGCTTGATGGGCCGATCCGGCCATGCGGCGGACGCGGATGACAGGGTCGTGGCAAGGCCGAGCGCTGCCGCGGCCAGGATGGCGGTTCTGCGATGCATGTTGTCTCCTGCTGCTTTGTGTTTTATGTGTGTTGTCTCCCCTCCCCCGCAAAGCGGGAAAGCGGAGCCTGTCAGTGGCCGACGCCGTCGCCGTCGCGGCCGGCTTCCATCAAACCCTTCGCTGCCGCCCTGCCCAGTGCTGGTCGCGCAGCCGGCGCTTTGCCAGCTTGCCCGTTTCGTCGCGCGGCAACTGCGCGACGATTTCGATCGTGCGCGGCACCTTGAAGCCGGACAGCCGGCCTCGCATCCAGTCGATCACGGCCACCGGATCGAGCGTTGTGCCGGCCATGGGCTGAATCACGCCGTGGAGCCGCTCGCCATACTCGTCGTCCGGCACGCCAAACACCACGCAATCGGCCACTCCGGGATAGCGCACGAGTTCATGCTCGATCTCGGCCGGATAGATGTTCACGCCACCCGAGATGACCATGTCCGACGCGCGGTCGCAGATGAACAGGTAGCCATCCGCATCGAGGTACCCCATGTCGCCAAGCGTGACGCGACCGTCCACGTCGATCGTCCGTCGTGCGGCATCGTTGTTCAGGTAGGTGAAATCGGGATAGGCGGGCTGGCGGACGTACACGAGCCCGACTTCGCCTGGCGCGCAGGGTCGTCCGGATTCGTCGATGATGCGCACGCTGGCCGCATCAACCGGACGCCCCGCCGTGCCCGGACGCTCGGCCGCATCCTCGGGTGTGGCCACGGTGACCATGCCCGCCTCGCTCGACGCATAGGTTTCGTGGATCACCGGGCCGAACCAGTCGAGCATGGCGCGCTTGACCTCCGGGGCGCACGGCGAGCCCGTGGACGCGACAAAGCGGATCGACGACAGGTCGTAGCGCGCGCGCACCTCGGGCGGCAGCTTGAGCAGGCGCACGTACATGATCGGCACCAGGTAGAGCACGTCGATGCGATGCTTCTCGACCAGCGCCAGCACCTGCTCGGCGTCGAAGCGCGGCGTCAGTACCAGGCGCTCGGCCATCTGCAGCGCGTTCTGGATAAAGACACCGGGCGCGCTGTGATAGAGCGGCGCGGACATCAGCGCACGGCACCCCGGCACGATCCCGATTGCCTTGGCCACCACCGATCGCATGCGCGCGGTCTGGTCCTCGAGTTCACCCAGCGGCACCGCGCTGCGCAGCACGCCCTTGGGACGGCCGGTGGTGCCCGACGTATAGGCCAGATGTCCACGTGGCGCAACGCGTGGGCCGTCGTACGGCGATTGCGTGGCGAGCCAGGGTTCGTAGGCGATGGTGATGGTGGCATCGGCGTCGCTGCCGTTCACGGTCAGCACGGTCATGCCTGCGGGAATCACTTCGCGCATCGACGGGAACAGATCGGCCTCGATGATCAGCACGCGGGCGCTGCTGTCCTCCAGCAGGAAGCGGGCTTCCTCCGGCGTGAAATGCCAGTTGATCGGGCAGTAGTAGACGCCGGCCGTCCGGCACGCGAAGACGACGTCGGCAAACACCGGGTCATTGCGCAGCATCACGGCCACCACCGCGCCCTCCTCAAGCCCCAGCCGCCGCAGGCCACCCGCCAGCCGATTACCGCGGTCGAGCACTTCGGTGCCGGTGCGGTGCAACGATTCGAACCAGAGGTCTGCGGCCATGCGGGGTCTCCTGTCTGCGCATTTTGTTGACCGAACACTGTAGCGGTGCCTACTGGCATCGACAATGCCTCCGACTGGAATCACAATGTTGCGTCAAACTTGACAATGCTCACTCAGGCGCTTTATGGATCTCCATCTCGTCCAGGCTTTCGTCGACATCGTGGAAGCCGGCAATCTGGCCGAAGCCGGCCGGCGGCGCGGTGTCACGCGCTCGCAGATCAGCCGCCAGCTTGGCCAATTGGAAGAACAGGCCGGCGCGATGCTGCTGCGGCGGACCACGCGCCGGCTAGAGATGACCGACGCGGGACAATCGCTCTACGAGCACGGCTTGCGTATCCTGCAGGAAGTGGCGGCCGCGCAGGCCGAGATCGACAGCCTGGGCAAGACGCTGCGCGGTCATGTGCGCGTGAGCGTGCCCACCGGCCTGGGCGATGCGTTCATCGCCCCGCTGCTGCTGCAGTTCGCCGAGAAGCACCCGGGCATCTCGCTGCGCGTGTTCTTTGCCAACCGTGTGACCGACCTGATCGCGGCGGAAATCGACGTGGCGCTCAAGGTAACGTCCGAGCCGCCGCTCGATACGGTGGCGCGCGACGTGTGCCCGATCCATTGGCAACTCTGTGCCTCGCCCGCCTATCTGGCCGGCATTGCGCCAATCCGGGAGCCCGCCGATCTGGCCGCCTGCCGCTTCCTCTGCCCGCCCTACACGTCCAGGCGCTTCCTGCTGACCCTGGGCCGCGATACCTGCGACGGCCCGGAACGCGAGGATGTCGACATCACGCCGTACCTGCAGTCCGAACACTTTCCCTTCCTGATGAATGCCGTGCGCCAGGGGCACGGCATCAGCCTGCTGCCGCTCTACATGACCTGGGAAGATGTGCGGCGCGGCACGCTGGTACCCGTGCTGCCCGACTGGAAGCCCAAGGGACTGGGCAACCGGCTCTACATCTTCACCACTGCGAATCCGCATCTGTCGATGGCCACGCGGGCGCTGATCAGCTTCCTGCGCGAGACGGTGGCGGAGCTGGACGTGTTCAAGGAGCGCTGAAAACTCCACATCGCACGGCATCGTCGATTTGCACTCGCCCTGCAAACTTTCAATTCGCAAGCTATGATCCATGTCATAACTTGCAACCTGAAAGTAAAAGAGCGAGGAGACACATGATACCGACCGATTTTTCCACCATGCCTTGCCCGATCGCGCGGTCGATGGCGATGCTGGGCGAGCGGTGGGCGATTCTGCTGATGCGCGAGGCCTACTACGGCAGTTTGCGTTTCGATGAGTTCGAGAAGAACCTGGGCATCGCCCCGAACATACTTAGCGCCCGGCTCAAGACGATGGTCGAGCACGGGCTGCTCGACAAAGTGCCGGCCCCTGGCGGCGGCGCGCGCCACGTCTACGTGCTCACCGAGATGGGCCGCGACTTCTTTCCCGTATTCGTTACGCTGAAGGACTGGGCGGACCGGTGGCTGGCCGATCCGAAGGGTCCGCTCACCGTGCTCGAGGACAAGCGCGAGGGCAAGGAAATCATCGCCGGCAAGCTGACGCGCGACGATGGCAGCGCGATCACCGTGGACGACCTGCGCGTAAAACCCGGCCCAGGCGCCGGTCGATATCTGCGCGCGCGTTTTGGCGAACCATCCTCGGAGGCGGCCGATCATGCAAAAGTCTGATGCGCTTGCGCTCGATGGTTCGGCGGCCCTTGCCGAGCCGGTGCCCGCCACCGAGATCGCGCGCGGCATTGCCGTGCTGGCCGCGCCGACCAGTCTGGTGGCGTTCCTGCAGGCCGGCGCGCAACTGATCGAAACCTGGCTGGCCGCGCGGCAAGGTACGGCATCGCTGGCCGGATGGGCCGTGGTGCTGCCATTCGCGCTGCTGCTGCAACAGATGTCGACGGGGGCGATGGGCGGGGGCGTGGTATCGGCCATCGCGCGCGCGCTCGGCGGTGGCAAGCGCGAGGAGGCATCGTCGCTGGTGCTCCACGCGCTGATCATCGCGGTGACGGCCGGGCTGATTTTCGCAATCGTGCTGGCAGGCTTTCCGCGCAGTGTGTTCGGTGCGGTGGCCGGCGCGACGGCGGCCGAAGCCGCGGCGAGCTACGCGATCTGGCTGTTCGGCGCCGGTGCGGTGCCCGCGTGGCTGGCCAATACGCTGGCATCGGTGCTACGCGGTGGCGGACGCCACGCGCTGGCAGCACGTGTGCTGGGCGGCATGTGGGTGGTGTTTCCGGTGCTGTCCTGGTGGTTGGCGGAGCGCGTCGGCATGGGCCTGGCAGGCATCGGCGCGGCCCTGGCGGCCGTGTCATGGGGGGCGGCGTTGGTGATGGCCTATGTGGTGTTCCGTGGCGGCGCGGGCTTCGTGCCGTCGCTGCGCATCCGCCCGTCGAAGGCGCTGTTCTACCGGATTCTCTCCATCGGCCTGGTGGCCTGCGCTCTCGCATCGGTCGCCAACCTGACCACGATTCTCGTCACGGCCCAGTTGCGGCATTACGGCACCACGACCGTGGCTGCCTATGGCATCTCCGCGCGGCTCGAATTCCTGATGATCCCGCTCGCGTTCGGCGTGGGCTCCGCGTTGACAGCCCTGGTGGGCCGCGCGGTGGGCGCCGGTGACTGGCATACCGCGCGCCGCACCGCCTGGGTCGGCGCGTTGCTCGCCTTGCTGATTGCCGGGACGGTAGGGGCGGCGGTCGGGCTGGCGCCAAACCAGTTTGCCGGACTGTTCACCCAGGACCCCAACGTCGGCGCGATTGCCGCGCGCGCGCTGTCGTGGGTCGGCCCGGCGTTCGGCGGCTTCGGGCTGGGGATGGCGCTCTACTTCGCGTCGATGGGTGCGGGCCGTATGCGTTGGCCGATCGCCGCGGGCCTGTGTCGTATCGCCCTGGCGGCGGGCGGTGGCTGGCTGCTGGCCAACGTCGCCGGGATGGGGCTTGACGGACACTTCCTCGGCGTGGCGCTCGGCATCACTTCATACGGACTCGTCACGGCCATCGGCGTGCGCAAGGGGGAATGGTCGCCGCGCCACTAACGGCTGGTGGTCAGCCGCTAATGGCGATTGGTTGATGGCGGCCTCCTTACCTGCGGAATCCCCCGCGGAAGTGGCCGCCACCACCACCGAGGCGTCCACCTCCGCCCTGGAATCCGCCGCCACCGAAACGGCCTTGCCATTGCTGCGCCGCTGAACTGTTGAAGCGCTGCTGGCCGGCCTCGCGCGCCTGGCGCTGCTGCTCGAGCTGGCCCTGCACGTTGTTGTTCGGCTGCACCGGTTGCCAGCCGTTGGGCGTGTGCTGCTGCCAGCCGTTGTCGGTGTGCTGGTAGACGTTGCCGTCGTGCCCGGCGTAGACATTGCCGTTGTTCCAGGCCACGGCATTGCCCTTGTCCGGGTTGGCGACGAATCCGCGGCTGCCCGCCGTGTGCTGCCCGGTCTGGGTATTGCCCGCGACGCCCGCTTCCGCAGCGCCGACGCGTCCAGTCTGCGCGTTGTAGCCCGCAGCCTGTCGCCCTGCCGCATAGTTGCCGTTGTACTCATTGCCGACCACGCCGCCACGCGCGGCGCCTTCGCGGCCGGTGGAAGGATTGGCGAACGAGCCCTGACGCCCCGCCGCATAGTTGCCCGAGTACGGATTGAACGCGGCGCCCCGGCTGCCCTGGTAGCGCGCCCCGGTAGCGGCGTTATAGCCGTAGCCGGCCGTGCCGCGCCATTGCGTGCCCGTCCAGGCATTCCAGCCCTCGGCGTGCGTGACCGTGCCCTGCCCCCAACGGCCATAGAAGTTGGCTTGGTTCACGTTCACGTAGTTCCAGTTGTACGGGCCGCCCCACCAGTACGGCCCCCAGTACGGAGCCGCCGCGCCCCAGATCGCGCCAGCCGCGAATCCGAAAGCGAAGCCTTCGGCCACGCCGATGCCAAACCCGGCGCCATAGCCATAGGTCACCGGGTATCCGTAGTAGTAGGTGCCGACATACGGCGGATAGACGTAGCCGGTGCCGTAGACCACGGTGCCGTCCGGGCTGACCACGACGCCCATGTAGCCGGGCGTGTAACCCACCACTACCGTTTCCGGCGTCACCGAATAGATGCGCACATAGGTCACGTAGTACACCGGCGAGCTCGGCGGAATCGTGTAGATCGCGGAAGGCACCTCGGTCGCGACCACCCACGGGCCATCCGGCGCACTGGAGGTGAACCAAATGCCGTTCGACACCGCGTAGTAGCGGCCGCTATCGACCTCGATCACGGGCGTGCCGGTGTTCACCGCGTAGCGCAGCGACGTACCGGTGATCGGCTCGAACTTCGGCGCGCCATCATAGGTCGCGGTCATCGTGGCCTTGGTGCGCGACACCGAGGCCGTCTGCGGAATCGTCGCCGCGATCTCGGCTTCCCGGGCCTGTGGCGTGCCGGGGACGGACACCAGCACGTTCGACTTCGGGTCCTGCGGCGAGATCTTGGCGAAATTGGCGGGCAGCTTGTCGCCGGGGACGAACTCCCACGGCCCGCTCAGTACCGGCGCCCGGAACCAGCGGCCCGAGATCAGCACGTAGTACTGGTTGGTCGATGGGTCCAGCAGCACGGCGTGATCGGCGTTGCCCACCGTCAGCAGCTCGACGCCGCCGACCGGCTTCATCTGCGGCTCGCCGTCGGTGACCACCAGTTCCGCAGGGCCGGTTGCCAGCAATATGGTGGGCGGCCGCGCGGGCTTCTTGCCATCGGCAGGCATCATCGGATCGGGCCTGGTCTGGTCCTTGGCCGCCTGCAGCTTGCTGGCGGCGCCCAGCACGGCCGCGGGCGGGTTGGCCACGCTATCCCAATGACCACCGGCCGATTCCGACCGATACCAGTAACCCGCCGCCTGCAGCCACAATTCGCCGCCCTGCTCGCGCAGCATCAGCGCGCGGCTGTTGATCGCGCGCTCGATCTGCGTGCCTGCCACTGCGCGCCAGACCGGCTCGCCATCGACATGCACAAGCAGCGTGGGCGTGGTCGCGAAGAAAATTTGCGGCACGTCGTTCTTGACCGGCACCCTGGTTGCGCGAGCCAGTTCCTGCGACACCGCGTAGCTGGCCTGCAGTTCATCGAGCGGGACGGTCAGCCCCTTGGGCGGCAGCCGGCCGATCAGCGCCGTGCGCACCTTGTCGGCCGCATCGGGGCGTGTGGGCACGTCAACGCTATCGATCTGGATCTGCGTGAGCTGAACCAGCCCGGATGGCTTGTCGATATCGGCCTGCGCCGAGAACCGGGCCACGCCGTAGGTGGGCGTGCCGTCCTTGTCGCCAACGGCCACCGCGGCCCGACCCGACAGCCGGTTGCCTTCCCATTTCTCGATCTCGGGCTGATAGAGCTCGATGTGCTCCCCCGCGGCGTCGAAGTTGCGCGGCCAGTTCAGCGACGGCAGCTTCTGGGCCGCGCTGGCCGAGGTTCCGGGATTGGCCGCCAGGACGGCAGGCGTGACCGCCGTCAGCAGGGCGGCTGCCATCAGTGCCTGGCTCAGGAACGTGCGCTTCGGGAATGACATGAGATCTCCGGCATGAGTGAGCAGTATGCGACACCGCTCGTATCGTCGGTCGAATCTAAAGTAGTGCGAAGACTGGAACAATCCGCCTCGAAAACATTCAGGATGACCACGGAAATCTGACAGATCACCTTCTCTGGGCCGGCCAGGAATTTCGGGATGGTGGCGTGCATCTTTATGCTCTCCGATTCATGTTACGCCTCTCGAAACCCCTTGAAGCGCCCCGGCTGCGCCCTCACTTTCTAACGATCTCATCTTCGCGCCCCCGCCATGAGTGCCATACGTTCCCGACGTTCGCTACTGATCCCCGTGCTGATCGTGGCGCTACTCCATGTCTATATCGGCGTGCGGCTGCTGCCCGGTCTGCCGGTGCCAATGATCGTCCACAGCCTTGCCGTGCTGTGGCTCATCGCCTCGACCCTGCTGATGCCAGCCGCGTTGATGGCGCGCCGACTATCGACGCCGTGGGCCGACCAGCTTTCGTGGGTCGGCATGATGGCGATGGGGTTCTTCTCTTCGCTGCTGGTGCTGACCATTGCGCGCGACCTCTTCCTGTTGGTGACGCTAGCCATTGGCTGGCGTCCGCCCGGCCTGACGGGCTATAGCGCCCTGGGCGCGATTGCGCTGGCCCTCGCCGTGACGGTGATCGGCTTCTTCCAGGCGCGCGGGCTGGCGAAGGTCAAGGAAGTGGACGTGCCGATCGCCAACCTGCCCGACGCGCTGCACGGCTTCACGATCGCGCAGATCAGCGATATCCACGTGGGCCCCACCATCAAACGCCCGTATATCGATCGCATCGTCGATCGCGTGAACAGCCTGGCGCCCGATGCGATCGCTATCACCGGTGACCTGGTCGATGGCTCGGTGCGCGAGCTTTCCGCGCACACGGCGCCATTCGCGCGGCTATCGGCGCGGCACGGCGCGTACGTGGTCACAGGCAACCACGAGTACTACTCTGGCGCGGAAGCCTGGATCGTGGAGTTGCGCCGCCTGGGGCTGCGCGTGCTGATGAACGAACACGTGGTGGTCGAGCGGGGCGACGCCTCGCTGGTGCTCGGCGGCGTGACCGACTTCACGGCCGGGGGCTTCATCGAGAGCCATCGCAGCGATCCGGTGCAGGCCCTGGACGGCGCGCCCCGGGACGCGGCAGCACGCGTGCTGCTGGCGCACCAGCCACGCACTGCGCCGGCTGCTGCGGCGGCGGGCTTCGATCTGCAACTGTCGGGGCATACCCACGGCGGACAGTTCTGGCCCTGGAACCTGTTCGTGCCGATGCAGCAGCCCTACGTGCATGGGCTGAACCGGCATGACAACCTGTGGGTGTATGTGAGCCGTGGAACCGGCTACTGGGGGCCGCCGAAGCGGTTCGGGGCGCCTTCGGAGATTACGCTCGTGAGGCTGGTGAGGGGGTAAGGCTGGTGAGGGCGTAGGGCTGGATGGTTTTCTCCCCTCTCCCACAAGTGGGAGAGGGGAGCCAATCAAAACTGCTTTACCTATCAGCGCGTGATCGGCTTATACCGAATGCGCTTCGGCTTCGCGGCCTCTTCGCCGAGACGCTTCTTCTTGTCGGCTTCGTATTCCTGATAGTTGCCAGGGAAGAACTCCACGTGCGAGTCGCCTTCGAAGGCGAGGATGTGCGTTGCGATACGGTCCAGGAACCAGCGATCGTGCGAGATCACCATCACGCAGCCGGCAAACTCGAGAAGCGCGTCTTCCAGCGCGCGCAGCGTTTCCACGTCCAGGTCGTTCGACGGTTCATCCAGCAGCAGCACGTTGCCGCCGGCAATCAGCGTCTTGGCCATGTGCAGACGGCCACGTTCACCGCCTGACAGCGTGCCCACCTGCTTCTGCTGATCGCCACCCTTGAAGTTGAAGCGGCCGATGTACGCACGCGACGGCGTTTCGTACCTGCCCACGGTCAGGATGTCCGACCCGCCCGAGATCTCCTCGAACACGGTCTTGTTGCCGTCCAGCGCATCGCGGCTCTGGTCGACGAACGCCATCTTCACCGTCGGCCCGATCTTGATCTCACCGCTGTCCGGCTGTTCCTTGCCAGTCAGCATCTTGAAGAAGGTGGACTTACCGGCGCCGTTCGGGCCGATGATGCCGACGATCGCGCCCGGCGGCACCTTGAAGCTCAGGTTCTCGATCAGCATGCGATCGCCGAACCCCTTGCTGACGTTGTCGAACTCGATGACCTCGTTACCCAGGCGCTCACCCACGGGGATGAAGATCTCCTGGGTTTCGTTGCGCTTCTGGTATTCCTGGCTATTCAGTTCGTCGAAACGGGCCAGACGCGCCTTCGACTTGGCCTGACGACCCTTCGGGTTCTGGCGCACCCACTCCAGTTCCTTGTTCAGCGCCTTCTGACGGGCCGATTCGCTGGCCTCTTCCTGCTTCAGGCGGTTTTCCTTCTGCTCCAGCCACGAGCTGTAGTTGCCCTTCCAGGGAATGCCGTGCCCGCGGTCCAGTTCCAGAATCCACTCGGCGGCGTTGTCCAGGAAGTAGCGGTCGTGGGTGACGGCCACCACGGTGCCCGGGAAGCGCGTCAGGAACTGTTCAAGCCAGTCGACCGATTCGGCGTCGAGGTGGTTGGTCGGCTCGTCGAGCAGCAGCATGTCGGGGCGCGACAGCAGCAGGCGGCACAGCGCCACGCGACGCTTTTCACCACCGGACAGATTGCCAATCTTGGCGTCCCACGGCGGCAGGCGCAGCGCGTCGGCGGCGATTTCGAGCTGCAGCTCGGCGTTATTGCCGTCGCTGGCGGACAGGATCGCCTCGTACTTGGCCTGCTCGGCAGCCAACGCGTCGAAGTCGGCGTCCGGCTCGGCGTAGGCGGCGTAGATCTCGTCGAGCTTCTTGCGGGCTTCGAACACCCCGCCGAGCGCCTCTTCGACCGATTCACGCACGGTCTGCTCGGGATCGAGCTGCGGCTCCTGCGACAAATAGCCGATGTTCAGGTTCGGCATCGGCGTGGCTTCGCCTTCAATCTCCTTGTCGAGACCGGCCATGATCTTCAGCAGCGTGGACTTGCCGGAGCCGTTCAGGCCCAGCACGCCGATCTTGGCGCCGGGGAAGAAGGACAGCGAGATGTCCTTGAGGATGTGACGCTTGGGCGGAACGATCTTGCCCACGCGGTTCATGGTGAAAACGTACTGTGCCATTGGGGTGCGCGTTCGGATGGATGTCGGGGAATGGCGGGAGTGTAGCAAACGGGCGGGCGCTGCCCCGGCCACACCGGATGAAATCGGGCGCGGCAAGTACAATATCTGGTTTCCCAATCGAACCCGATTGCAGTCGATTCCATGAGCAAAGCCGCCCTGACCCTCCGTTTCAAGTGCAAGAAGTGCACAAAACCCGTCACCCTGTACCTGCAGAAGACGTCCGCGTGCTCGCACATCCTCCCGTACCAGGGCTTCTGCAAGTGCGGCGAAATGATGCGCCATGCCATCGGTGACAAGGACGCCGTCGAGTCGTTCGTGAATTCGATGGACAACAGCTGGATGCATCACCACCACCATCACTGAGCATCGTGAATGAAGCGTGGCGCCCGGGCGCGAAAGACCCGATGCGTTTTCTTGGCGGCTATCCGCCCGATGTGCTCGCGCAGGTGCGCGCACTGATCGATGCCGACCGTCTGGGCGAGCACATCGCCCGGCGCTACCCGGACCGCCACACGATCCAGACCGACCGCGCGCTCTACGACTACACCTCCGAGATCAAGCAGGAATACCTGCGCAGCGCGCCACCGCTGCACAAGGTGCGTTATGACGCGCGGCTGGACACCGCCCAGCACGCGCTGGGGCTGCATACCGCGATTTCTCGCGTGCAGGGTGGCAAGCTGAAAGCCAAGAAGGAAATCCGGGTGGCGTCGCTGTTCAAGGAAGCACCACCGGAATTCCTGCGCATGATCGTCGTGCACGAGCTCGCTCATTTGAAAGAGACCGACCACGACAAGGCGTTCTACCGGCTCTGCGAATATATGGAGCCGCGCTACCACCAACTGGAATTCGACACGCGATTATTCCTGGCGTGGCGAGAGATGGAAAAGCGCGGCGGCGCCTGAGAATCTCCCAGAATCAGTCGCAGCTATACCGATACTTGTCGTTCAGCGCCAGCGGCAGCACCAGCGTCCGGATACTCAGCGCGGCAGCGTTGGCGCATAACGCCGGCCGCTTTGTCGCATCCTTCCACTTCGTCGCATATTCCACGTTGAACACCGGCTTGCCTTGCGCCGTGAAGGCCGAGTATCCGCCGCACTCGTTGTACTGGAAGCATTGCTCGTTAATCGCGAAATCAAATGACGATGCCAGATCGGTGAGCTGGCCGACGTCGTTCTTCAATCCGATCGCCAAACCGCGCGCATGTGCCGCGTTAGCCAGAAAGCGGTTGTAGTCGAGCTGGGTGTCCGCCGTGAGCGGCAGGCCGGTGTTATTGGTATATCCATCGACATTGTCGGGATCAACGCCGTCGCACCCCTTCGAGACCGCCAAATCCATACGCGCGGCCATGATGCCGCGCACATTGCTGGATCGCGTATCCAGCCAGCGCTCGCCCGCCCAGCCGCTGAGTACGTTGCCCATATCCGAGGGCTGGAAACTCTGGAAATCGGGGCGCCAGTCCTCGCTGCTTCCCGCGGAGAAATAGCAGACGACTCGCCTGCCCTGCTCCTTGAGCGATGCAATGGTCGACGGTGGCGTGTCGAACAGGTCGAGCACGTAGACCGCGACGTTGTAACTCGTATCGAGTTTTCCCTGGAGTTGAAGCTGCCACGTGTCGGTTACCGATGGCATCCAGCGGACTGGATTGGCGACCATACTGTTGTTCACCTGCTTCGTCGAAAGCGTGGCGGCTTCCGTCACCCGAATCACCGTGCCGCCCGAATTGTCGTCCCCGCCACCACCACAGGCCGCTACTGCGATAACGGCCGTTACCGCAGCAAGGCACACCCTCACCGAGCTTGCCAGTTTTCCATCCATTTCAATTGCCCTTCCAGTTGAACCCCAACAAAACCTTCAATTGGCCGCTATATTCTTCCGCCCGCGCAGTCGGCCAACACACGGGAAGTGTCTTTCGTGGAAAAGGCATATGTGACGCACGGCGCATTATCACGGAGCCGGGTCTGGTGGTAATGACAACTTGCGTCGATGGGTGGAAATGCGACACCGGTGCCACGAACACATCTCACCGATCATCAAGAAGCTTGCCTCCGTAACCGATATCGGATTCGATTGTGAGTTCGCAAAAATGTCACTTTCAGTTTCGCTCGTGGACGGACAACGAATGTCCGTTTCGCAATTTTGAGGTCCCAATCGCTATAGGTCCGATTTTCAAGTCTTATGTGTGCAACATCCGGGCGACCAGAGAAGCCCGAGGCAGCAACTCCGCAATATTCTGTCAGTCAGCGCTTCCTAAGAGTCTCCGCCGGTGCCTGCCTTGCCGTACTGATGCTGTTGGCCTGGCTGGTCTCTCATCAGTGGCAAGCATTCTCGCGCAGCGACCAGGCACTCTCGGATTTCGAGATCTTCCGTGCGGCGCTGCTGGCGATGGAAAAGGTATCAGCAGAACGCGGCCCCATGAATGCCGTGCTTGGCGAGGATGTACCGATGCCGGCGCAGCGCATCGCGGCACTACGCAAGGCCCGCGAGGAAAGCGATGCCAGTCTGCGTGACCTCGACGCAGCGATCGAGGCTAGCCACTGCGAGGAGTGCGCCGCGCTTTACGTGACAGCCACCCACGCGATCACCATGCTGGCGGAGGCGCGCAAACATGCCGACGACGTACTGCTGGTGCCGCGCCAGACCCGATCCCCAGAGCTGCTGGACAACGCCGTTAACCACATGGCGAACGTCATCCCGATCATTGCAGGCATCGCCGATGGCACCATCGGGGACATCGTCAGCGGCGACGCTGCAGTCCTGGACGTCCTGCAGATGGCCCGGCTCGCGGCCGCGCTGCGCGAACACGCCGGGCTGCTCGGTTCGCGCTTTACGGGCGCGCTCGCATCGGACCGGCAACTGACCGAACAGGAGCAGCAACGCATCTTCAACAGCGAGGGCCGCGTGGAGCAGCTTCGCACGCTCCTGGCATCGCACGCCGGCCATCACCCTACCCTCGCGCCGGAAGCGGTAAGACGTGTCGGCATGGTGTATGGCGAAGCCGGACTGGCTTATGTCACCAAGGTCTACCGCCGCGCGAAACGTCCGATGGGCGCCGGCATCACCACCGGTGATTTCGCCGCGCAGTATGTGCCGACGATGCTGCCGATCGTCCAGTTGCGCGACGAGATTCTCGACCACGCCCGCGCGCGCTTGCACCGCAACCGCGACGTCACCCTGACGCTGCTGCTCGGCGCATTCGCCATCGCCTTCGCGCTGCTGGGAACGATGATCTGGCTGCATTCGCTGTTTCGCCGGCAGATCCTGAAACCATTCTTCGCGGCCACACGGTCCATCCTGGCCATTGCGAACGGCAATCTCTCCGTACGCGTGCCATCGCCCAACAACTACCGTGGCGAAATCCGAGCGCTGCTCGAGGCCGTTCACACACTCAAGCGCTACAGCCTGGACAAGCAGCAACTGGAACAAGACCGCCAGCGACTGATCGCCCAGCTGACCACCATGGCGGAAACGGACGCGCTCACGCAGTTGCTGAACCGTCGCGCACTCGAAGCACGGGCTTGCGACCTGTGCGCAAGCCCTGCAGCCGACAAACCCTACGTCGCGCTGGTGATGTTCGATATCGACCATTTCAAGCGGATCAACGACACATATGGGCATATCGCGGGGGACCGGGCGCTTGAGATCGTTGGCGCCGTGTGCCGGGAAGTGCTGGGTACCGGAGACCTGGCCGCGCGCTTTGGCGGGGAAGAATTCGCGGTGGTTTCGCTGGTGAGCACACCCGGCGAAGCGTTGAGGCTCGCCGAGCAGCTAAAGGAAAAGCTGCGCGAGATCCGGGTGACGCTGGAGAGCGCCAGACCGTTCGGCATGACGGTCAGCCTCGGCGTCGCCATCGGACGCCGGGAGGATGTGGGCCAGGACCTCTCGGCGCTGATCAGGCAGGCGGATCTGATGCTTTATCGGGCGAAGCGCGGGGGGAGGAATCGGATTGAGGGGGATTGGGAACTGATGGTTGGTTGAGTGGCGGACGCCAAGCAACTGTTATCACGTCGCCACTGGCCGCCAGATACTCTTTAGATGCTACAGTCGACATCCCCATCCGACATAACATCGCCCCATTACGTCGACCATCGACATAAGGTACTCAAAAAGCAAAAAGGCCACGCTCTCGCGTGGCCTTTTCACATAATTCTTGGTGCCGGCTGCAGGACTCGAACCCGCCACCTGATGATTACAAATTTCCTTGTAAATCAATAAGTTATTGATATTTAACAGAAAGTGACCGTAAACTTCCGGAACCCAGATCACTTTATATTCAGTAACTTAGCGTAATGAAGCGAAGTCGAAAAAAACTGACACTTGTACCGCTGGAGTACCGGGGCAGCTGCGACGATCTCTTATAACTCGCTCTCAGGCAGCTCAAGTTGAACTTCCTGCTCAATCTCACCGGCCTCAGCCTCCAGTTCAGCAACTGCCGTGCGAAGCGGCTCATACAGCGCTATTCTCCCACCAAGCGCCTCAAACGTCACCGCCAGAGCATATCGCGCAACCGAATCTGGATCGTGACTCCAGCCCTGATGGCCGACAACTGCAATGCAAAAATGATCTGGCAATGTATTCGACTGAACGACTGCCCAATCTTTCTGCACAGTGCCACTGTTTCGCTTGAAGTCCCTAACGAAGCCAAATTGCGGCTTTTCGTTGAGCGTCCACGGCAACGATGCTCCAGGCAACGGCTCGCCATTATTTACCGCGTCCTTCATGGCCCGCACGCGAAAATCGTTTAGCCCCTCGCCAAGATGACTGGTTTTCCAGTCCACCCACGTGGACAAATAGCGGCGAAGGTTTCGTCGCGTACGCCTCGGCTGTGCAACGTATGACAGCGTTACGTCGATGCGAATTTCGAACTCGTCCGCCTGCTGACGTAACTCGGGAGGAATCGGCACTTGGTATATGTGGCATTCACCCGCATGAATTGTGTTCTCACCGCTAGTAATCAACGTCGTGCGATGATCAGTGTTCGAAGTGGCACGACCGTCGTCCGGTATCCCATACCCTAAGCATCGTATAGCCTGCGATGCTGCTGCAAGGAGCTCATCCTTTTGGGCTCGCGTCATGTCAGCCACGGGGTTACGCAGTCGCGCCAGGATGTTCTCGGCCCATTCAGGCCATTTGGCTGATTGCACGACGAGTGCTCGATACAGCAGTGCCGGTTCAGCAGGCAAGACGCTCTGTATCTGCGCCGCAATTCGCGCGACTTTCGGGGCTGCGTAGGATGTGCCAGCATCGTCACGGTCAGACGCAGGGCCCGGCGCGTACAACGTTGACCGAACTAAGCTTGGGCAGGCATCCGCGACTCGCCCACCTCCTTGAACATCGGGCGGATTATTGTTCGTTCGAACAGCGTCGCCACCGTAGGCAACCACTTCGGGCTTAATCACGTTCCAGATGCCTGGTCCTGTCCGTGAAAACGCTGACGGGCTGTCTGCTTGTGTGGCGAATGTTCTCCATGCGCCGGACTCGGCAACGTCATAGGCGACCGAGCCGACCGTCAACGCCTGCAGACTTTGACCAGGATTGGCGATACGAGCGGCACTCTCGTAAAGGTACTGAGGGTACTCCCTTCCCGCAGCCAGATGATCGACGATACCAATGAACGGAGCGGTACCCTGAATTGGCAAATTCCCCGCGCTCTGGACAATCAGCACATCGCGTTCGTTGCAAAGCTGGTCTATCTCTGCCGCCCACGATGACATGTACCGCGTGCGACAGTAGCCGCGTGCGTTAATTGAATGATTGAAGATCTTGGTCTGTCGCGGCCCGTCGTTGAAACGCTCTACTGCGGCTCTCAACGCTTCGGGTGGAAACAATTCGACCGGCATTTGGTTCTGCGCATCGAGAACCCGTGCGTTCTGAATCCAGAACGGCAACTGCGGAGCTCCAGCGTTCGGAACTTCTTCGTCATATAGCACGGCACCCGCCACACGTGTTCCATGTCCGCCTGGGGCAACTTCGTCCTGGACGGCATTCACTGGCACTGCCGGAAGAAAACAATGGGACGTGTTTTGGTCGATCGCGACCTGAAGCAAATTGTGGCCTTCCTGTATCCCACTATCAATAACGCAAACAGCGGGAGCTAATGCATCAGGCGCGACAGGCGTGACCTGCGCGGCAGCAGCGGCTGCTTGCGCGGCAACAGCTTGAGGAAGCACGATGTCTTCCGGCTCAACAACCTCGAAGATATACGGGTAATTGAGGACGAAGTCCTTGAGCCCCTTCCCGACGATTTTCAGTCTTACCGTAAAACTGTCGGGCAAAACGCCTGCGTTGAACGGTGCACCGTCGATGTTGTGCAGGATTTCGCCTTGATAGAACGCCTTGAAGTGTTCGATCTGGTTCTCACGCTCGATCTTCAGCGCTTCCCATATGTCATACGCATCGTTGCGCGCCCGAGCCCATTCCAGTCCCTTTGCTGCCCAGCTTGCGTCGGTGTCCCGTTTGCCACGCGCTGGCGGTGAAGGAATTTCTTGGGTCCCCGCACACGCAATACCAACGTCAACAATGAAAATCTGATCGTCCGCGATGTTGTTCCATTCAGCGTAGAGGCGTTCGGACAATACGCGGCCCAACCTATCCGCCTGCGTCGGATCGTCGAACAATTGGTGAATGCTTGCGATGGTGGCTGATCCATGCACTGCAACCGCAAAGCCATCAATCATCGCCAAGAAAAGAGCTGCGTCAATGTCTTCAGAAGCGACGATGACATAGCCCTCCTCCTGTTCGGCGACAATCTCGAAAGAGAACTTCTCCCGCAGTACGTCGAGATCCAGTCCCGTGTCGACTTTGAGCAAAATAGGAATGCCATTCGGCAGAACCGGGAGAGCTTGTGCGTCTCGCTCAGTTCGTCGCTCCCGCCAATTTTCCGACAGCGACTGTGCGGCCCCGCGAAGGTGCGCACTATGAGCTTGTCGGGCGTTTTTGTTTGCTAGAGTCTGAGGATTGGTCTTCCCACCACCGACTAATCGAGCCCTACCGCGATAGCGAAGGAGTAGCGGCAGATGTTCAAAGTTATGGACTCCGGGCATCCGTCAGACCCTTTGCGCGGCATCGTGCCGCTGCAACTCATCGATGGCCTGAACAAGCATGGTATTCGATAAAGTATGCCCCCCGGCGAGCACCGCAGCTTTAGCCGCATCCTGAGCGGCCTTAACTACCATCGCGGCAGATGACCCATTTAGCTTGGTTGCCAGTTGATCCCATCGCATCGGCTGCTCTGTCCGGACAGTCGACAAAGTCATGCGAAGCAGCTTCTCGATTTCAGTTGGCCCAGGCAAAGGAATAGAGAAAACATCATCGAATCGCCGGAAAAGAGCGGGGTCCAACGCAGATTCGAGGTTCGTCGTGGCGACGAGAAGGCCCGGCGCGTCATATTCTTCCATCAATTGCAGCAGCGAGTTGACTATCCGCGACACCTCACCAATGTCCTTCGAGTTTGTGCGCGACCGGGCGATAAAATCGCACTCATCCAAGAGCAGGACGCAAGGCTTCTCTTTTGCCGCACCAAAGATTGTTCGAAGGTTCTGGGCTGACTCTCCGAAGAATGACGAAATTAGCACGTCAAATCGGACCTTCATCAATGGCAGGCCGGTATTCCACGCCAATCTCTTTGCCCCCAGGGACTTGCCACAGCCCGGTGGGCCATACAACAACACCGTTTTTCTTGGCTTCAGGCCAAACGTTCGCAAACGGTCTCGGGCTGCATACTCCGCTTCAATACGCGCAAAACGCTGCTCAACCAAATCCGGCAGCACCATATGATGCTCAAGGTGCTCTGTTGGAATTAGAGTTGCCAGGTTCTCGCCGTGCCTACGGCTAAGAGGAAGCTCTTTCAGCGTACGGTCATTGTCCGTGACCGGAGGGGCTACCGTTCGCTTGGCTTTGGGTTGCTTGAGGATCGATTCAAGCTGAGCGGCCAAGCGCACATGCCCGGTTTTGCGCTCCGACTCCACAATCTTTTCAGCAAGGCGCTCGAGATCGCTCTGGGAGCCGTCTGCGATGGCTCGTACTACCCTTTTCAGAATTTCGGCGTTCATGCGATTTCACCCTCCATCAGCAAACCACCCGCGTCACCAGCAACACGCCGATAGTCAAAGATTCAATTTGAGCCCTGCTCGTTCTTGCAGCAGAAGCGCACGCACCGTACTTGTGATTGACTGCCACCCGCTGTTCTCTCGCATAGCTCAAGTGCGCCCGCTGCGTCGCGTCGTAACGTTTAGTGTCAGACCGGCGTGACGTTGTAGATGACTGATGATCGCAAACAAATTCCGCGCCTGCGGATTCCCCGATGGACCGAACATCCGAATCAAGCTTTTGGGGGACGCCCCGGTTTCGGCACCCAATCTTTCAAATCCAACCGTGGCCTTGATGTAGTCACGCAGCATCGCCTTGCCTCCATCCAAGTCACCAGCCAGCATCGCTTCAATGCCTTGCTTTAGCAGGTCGTTACCGAACTTGGGATCGGCAAGTACCCGCGCCTGGATGGTCTCTTTAAACGTTCGCGTCAGCGCCATCGGCCCACCACCCTCTCCTCAGCCCACACCACTCCATGGATGTAGGTGCTACCGTCTCATGGTAGCGCTTATGTTACCAGCTTTCGCGGCGCCCACTTCCCATCCTATCGCGAGCCCAACGCGTCATTGGGCGCTCACCATTCCGATTCAACCCAGTAGACCCAAGGACAACGAGGCCGCTCATCACTCGTATCGACTCTTTGCCCACGAGCTTTTGGTATCCAAGAGCCGTAGAACTAATCGGTGCTCTTTCTCGAATGCCGTGACTGCGCGACTGGTTGCCTGCTTCGCATCCATCGCGGCATGAAGGGGGGCCAACTGCTCTGCTGCTCTCGCTTCGCCGTACTCCTTGACGCGCTGCTCCCAACTCAGATCGCCGTCGGTCTTGTCCGTTCGCGTCTGCCCCAGCCTCTCATAGGCGGCCATGTCGGCATCCCGTAGCTTCTTGTATTCGGCGTAGAGATTCGCCCTCTCTTCCTTTGTGTAAAACTCATCCGCAAGCTTCAACAAGGCAAGAGCTTCGAGTGGCGCCTGTATCTTCTCCAAGGCCGCCATCAATGCCTTGTGCTGCTTGTCGTCGTTCTTGTCGGTCATCAAGTTCTCCGTAACATGTAACATCGAAATGTCTGATGTTAGCAAGGCTGATTCACTTTCACGGCCTCCTAACTGTTCCCGCTGCCCAGACACGCTGAATCGCAGCGACTGTTTCGTTGAGCGCCTCTTGCAGCAATTGTTCGTGCGCTCCGCCAAGCAAGGCATGCATTGCCTTAATGCCGTCAGCTATTTCCCTCAGTAGATTAATGGCATCAACGTCAGCCCGGTCGCGAGTCCTGCCGGCGAATGCCCGAGCACGGAGGTACTCCGTGACCGGCATAGCGCAATCATTGGCGCGCGCCGCTAACTGTGCCTTTTCGTCCGGGGTGAGGCGCAGCAAGACGCCTTCGGTTCTGGGGTTATCGACCTTCTTGAATGCCATAGCGTGATTTCCAACGTCAGAAATTCGGGTCTCGGGGCGGAGCCCTGAGCAGGCCGCAGAAGGCCGAAGCCGCGACGGACGCCGCAGGCGACCTAGCGAATTCGGCCGGTGGGTGTCCAACACTTGTGTTGGATATCCATCTGCCATCCTGTCCTGTTGTTAAGCCAGTGTCTTTCTATACTTTTGTCTATAGTTTTTCCACCCCATTGATAGGAGAACTGACACACTTTGGACAGACTTGTCTCTGCTTCCTGCCCACAGGCGGCACTATGAGCTGTAGCGCTTTGCAGTTGAATTGGAGTCGGAAGAAGGGATGAACATCGCATGCGACGGGGTCATAATCCCGCTATCGCGCAACGAGGCGTTGCGCTCCAAAACCAGGGCAGCAAAACTCTGTTTTGCGCCCCCTGTCTTCCTGCACAGAGGCGATCCGGAGATCGAATCGAAATGAAAGCCCACGTGGTCTACCGCGACGGCCAATTGACGGCCACTCTCTCAACTGGCCACGAGATGACCTCAAACGATCCTTATGTGCTGGCCGAGCGCCTGTACGCGGCGGGCGTGACAAAGGAAGAGGTGACGATGCCCGATTGGCGCGAGGGCGAATCGTCGCCCCCGGGTGGGCTTAAGATCGCTCTTTATTGGCGGCTCGCGCAATTACGCACGTGCGGGCGATGACGCGATATCACGGCCCTAGCTGTTCCAGATCTCCCAATTGCTGGAGTATTCCAGCGCGTTGCAAGGCGAGCACAAGCGTTTGGGGACGCCCACCAGGTCAACCTTGGGCGCCGGCATAGCGCCGCATCGCTCGCACGGCATCACTGCGTCTTCCGGCTTGCAGCCAGCGTCGAGCAGGGACTGCACGTGATGGGCTTCCAGTCGCGGCGAAAGAGTCATTATTCCCTCCTGGTTGTCGTTGGTACGGTGATCTGCCACAGCTTCTTGAGCAGGCGCCACGCGTCCTGGCAAGCGCAGCGCACCAGCAGCGCCGCAATCAGGACCAGGGCGCACAGGACCATCACGCCGATGTAAACGCCAGCCATCCCAAGGATGGCGAAGATCTCGAAATACGCAACGGTGTAGGCAAGCAGCGCTGCAATCATGGGGAGTCCTTTGCGAGGGGGCCTTCCGGGCTGGCCACTACTGGTGCGCGAGCAGCACGCGGAGGATCTGAACATCCTAATGCAATTCAGGACATTAACAATCACAATTCAGGCTTTTGATGCTGGAATGTGAAAGAACGCCCGCTGTCCGTCGCGCCCAGCCAGCGTGCCGCCCCTCCTAGCTCACATCGGATTGAGACCCTCGGGAGGCGTGCCGTTTTCCCCACGTCCATCGCTAGCCGGATTTCGGGTCATGACGCGGCCCGGTGGTCAATCGATGCGGACACTGCGGTGTTGTCCTCAATGAGGTGCTCTTTGGACGCATCCAGAAGGTCGCTGGCGCGGTTGAACGCGTCGCTCACTCTGCCCAGCGTGGACTGGGGCTGTCGCGTTTGCGAGGCCCCGCTGAGTGTCGCAGAGCTGGCGTCACCGGCAGGCGTGTCGCCAGCCAGGTTGGCATTCTGCGCCACCGGCGCGGGACCAGCGGCGGCCGGAGCCGGAATGTTGTAGCTCGGCGTTGGCCCAGCTTCTGCGACTGGCCCTGGTGCCACATCAGCTTGCACGCTGGCACCACCTGGTGCGCCAGCTGCCAAACTGCCCGACGACGCACTGTTCTGCGGCGCCGGCGTGCTTGCTGGCGCTGCGGGTGTGCCGCTGCCCGCGTTTGTTGAATGGGCAGGAACCCCAGCCACACTGCCGCCCCGCTCCGCTTGAATGCCGTTGGCGATTTGGCCGCCGATCGACTGGTCGACCTTTCCACCAAAGGCGGACTTAGCAGATTCCGCCGCGCTGCCAACGGCGTCGCCCGCCATACCTAGGCCATGCTCCGCCACCTTGCCCAAGGCGTGCCCTCCGGCGGCGAGGCCGGACAAGCCATGGTCCGAAGCGGAGGTCAGGCCTGCGTTGAGAGCCGCTGCCAGACCGGTTGCGCCAGCAACGGCACCGCCGGCACTGGAGCCGGCCGCTTTCGCTGCACCGCCAAGGCCGCCCATTGCTGCAGCACCACCAGTCGCGGCGGCGGCTGCCGCGCCCATTGCCGCGCCCAGCGCAGCGGTGCCGGACATGCCTGACGAGCCGGACAGCATCGAGCTAGCGATGGTTGGCACGAAAAACGCCATCAGCACCATCAGACCAGCGATCCCGATAATCTCAAAGAGCTGCCCCGGGTTCGAAAAAAGTTGGTCGCTGTTATTCGCTAAGACCTTCGCGAAAACTGGACCTATTTTCACCATCACGCCTGCAATGATGTAAATGGTGAGCACCTTCACGCCTGTTGAGAGCGCGTGCTTCATCACGTTCGTGGCAATTTCCCGCGTGAAGCTAAGTGCCCCGAATGAGAGCAGCACCGGGGCTGCCGCGACCACGACCATGGTTTCCACCTGCGCCATCACGAGCTGTGCCGCAGCGACCACGAAGGCGAGCAGCAGCAACAGCATCGCCACGATCGCCGTTAGAACGATGAGCGGCTTGTCAAGAAAACTCAAGGGCCCAAGAGAGGCCTTGTTGATCATCGCGAGGCTTGTGGCGACACCTTGCTCGAGAAGGCCTGTGGCATCCAGCGTCTTCAAGCCGGTGGCGTTTTCTCCGAATTGGAAAAACGTGTCAACGATCGCTGACAGGATCGTATGAGAGTTCTTTAGCAGCCAGAAAAAGAAGCACCAGATGATCATCTTCCAGGCCAACTGGGGAGCGATACTCTCGATGGTGAATTCGTCGTGCAGGACCTTCTTCGTGGTCCATACACCCAGCTCGATCGCCATCAGCGTGCCGAAAAGGCCAAGAGCTGCAGGGCGGAGCCCAGCCTCTACACCGTTCAGGATGCTTTTGAAAGCATCCATTACCTCACCGCTCAACCCTAACCCGGCAGCTCGTGCCGCGGCCGAGGTGCATAGCAACAGCACAAAAACGAGGTAGGAGCGCGCCTTCATTTTGACTTCTCCTTGTTGGGCGTGTAGATCGACTTGCCGCTGCCATACGCGTCGGCGCGGTAGTCCTTGGCGTTCTTCAAGATCTCTTCGTCGGCTTTGCGTTGAGCAGCTTCACGCTGTTGCTGGTGGGAATCGCATCCCCCCAAGACAACAATGCATGCAGCCACAAGGATCAGAATTCTTCCCATCATTTGTAGATCCCCTTGTTTTGGCCATATCCGCTGGCCTTGTAGTTGCTGGCGTTCTGCAGGAACTGCTGCAGCATCGCGTCGCCCGCGTCCCGCCGACTCTGGTCCGCAGCCGCAAATTCATTCTGGCTCTGGATCTGGGCCATCTGGAGCTGGCGTAGCTTCTGCAGCTGGCCGACCATCTGCAGGCCGATGGCCGAGCCGGCTTGCGTTGCCTCTAACTGCCCTTGTGCAGTCTGCGATTTCATCGCCAGCTCGCTCATCATGCCTTCCTCGGTCGCGAAGGCCTCGCCGTGCGCGGTCACGAGCTTGATGGCGTTTTTGGCCGCGCCCAAGGTTGAGTCCGACCAGTTCTTGTACGCCTGGCCGAAGTTCACGAGCTGCCCATAGCCGGCATGGTTGTTTCCGAACTGCTGATTGATCTTGCTTAGCGAGTACGCGGCCTGCTGGCCGTTGTTGTAGACGGTGCGCAAGTCACTGAAGACCTGTGCCATGTTCTGATCTCGGAACAGTTGCTGTGCGGCCGTATCGAGCAGGCTGCTTGGCGTCATCTGCCGCAGGTTCTGCAGCATGGCCGCATATTGGTTGAGTTGCGTCACCGTCTGCCGGGCTTGCTCCGAATACGACATGATCAGCTGAACGTTGTTCAGGATCTGCGTCGGCTCGGTGGCGCCGACGACGGCGCCGGCGTGGGCGGGGCCGGACAGTGCGCCGGCTACAACCATTGCAGCGAAAAGATTCTTAGTCCGCATGGCCGTTCCTCCTTCTTTTTTCAAAGCGAAGCGCGACCTCGTCCGCAACGAACAGGCAAAGCAACACCATAAGCGCCAGCATGACAATGTTCCGGACTGGCAAGAGCCAAGGAGTCTGCCCAAGAACCGCATCTCCAATGGCCAGAAGAAAGAAACCTCCAGTGCCTATGATGAAGCAAACATCTCTGCTCGCGCGGAGCAACCCAGCGACAACCACTGGGGCCACCAGAACAGAAAGGTCCTTATTTCCCATGACTGTTCCTCACTTTGCTTTCGAAACGAAGCGCGAGCCAGGCTGCGCCGCACAGGCATCCGCCGATTACGGACAGCCAGGTTGCGCCAGCCGTGGCGACGACCGCCATCCCTGCCAAGCCGGCCAACATGGCCACGGCAGAAAGCGTGCTCGAGCGCTGGTGTTTGCTGGCCAGCGTGGCGACTACCGCAATGGCCGCCAGCAAGGCCAATATCGCGATAGCGCTTTCACCTGGCCAAAGCTCAAACGCTGCGCCGCCCATGGCCACAATGGCACCGCCGGCGATAACGGCGGGCAAGATAAGTTGCGTCGCGGTTTTCATCGTCATCTCAGATTTGGTCATTGCAGTATCATCAGTCTCTGAGCGCTTCGAATGTCCCGGCGGTGACAATGAGCCCCTCGTCGATCGCTGTACGCATCCCAGCTGCGTACGCGCGCTCGATATACGGCATCACGGCCTCAGCGCGTGCAGAGCCATCTCGTTCGAGAGGAAGATCGGCTGGAATGGCGCGTCCGAACATGCGACGCAGGGTTGAAGCGCTGAAGTTGTGCTTCTCAGACGTATGTGCATGGGAAGAGCGTTTCATCTCTTGTGCTCCATATTGGGTGGACAGGCGAAATCAAGAAAATCCTAGGTCGGGCACGCCGGCCACTTCTGACGTTGGAAATCCGAAGGGGATACAAGGGAAATTTCCAACGTCAGAAATAGGGCGTCGGCTTCAGGCGACAGACGTTCGGCCTTGTTGGCTACTCTTGAGCTGAGGCATACCGTAGGTGTTCGCGCCTCGTGGTGAGTTTCTCTGCGAGGCGCTTCGGAAGACGTGCCTTGTACAGCCGCAGCTCCTCATCGCTCATGGCAAGTAGCGCCCCATCAATCTGCGCGCCGAACTCGGCCTCACGCCGCGCTGTCGCTAAGCGATCTGCACGCTCCCTTTGAACTGCCCTGCCATCGACAAGCACAAACGCTGCGGGGTCTTTCTGAAAATGGCTACACAGTGCTACCGCGCCTTTTAGGCGCCCTGCTCTACGCTTTCCCTCGATTTCATCCAGTACGTCTTGCCTTATCGAAGGTGGGAGCAGGTCAATCCGCATGCGCAGCTCCGCAAGTTCCGGCCCATCTACCTTAGGAAACTCAAGTGACTCGCCGCCCTGCAGCCGCAATGGGGTAGTAGTAGAGATAGAGATACTGTTACTTGTAGTGTTAGAGGCGCCCCTGTCCTCAGCGTATGGACAGGGTGTCGACACCGTGCTCGTAGCCTGGAAGAGCTCACGCGCAATTGACGCTCGCAGATCATCCTTTGTTGGAAGTCTGGTTACGAAGTCAGCGATGTATGCTTGTCGCCACGAGTCGACTATTTGCCCAATTTGATCGTAGGTCTTCGCGCGCAGCGAAGGCCCGACAGCCATTCGCGCCGAGTTGTGGTCCCACCAGATCTTGACCCAGACAGAGCACGATTCCTCGTCATAGTCGATCAAGCTCGCGTCGGATAACCTGGCGAGGACGGGAAGAAGTTGCTCGCTCGTCCAGCCCATCTCAGCTGCAGCAACATGGGGAACGATCTGGTAGACGCCGACGATGTTGCTGAACGGGGAGGTCAGGAGATAAAGGAGCGTTGCTTTGTCCTCTTGGCTTCGAACGGAAATCTGCACCGATCGCCAAAAGCCTGCGTCATCAATTGTTCGCTGCCGTCCCATGCTCAGGCCTCGTCAAGAATGCGGGCAAGTTCAGTGGCCTTGAACAGGATGCGCCTGCCTAGCCTGACCTTCGCCGCTCGCAGTTTTCGTGACAACTCTCCATCGGAGTGAAGGGTCACGCGCAGCCCTTCCGGACTGCGCCCCAAGAGCTCTGAGCAATCTTTCAGCGAGAGTAGTACGCCGTATCGCTTCAACAGCACGTCTTCAGTGGTCGCCATAAGGACAAATTTTGCGCAATGAAAGAGACCGCCTCATAATGGAGCGGACTTACGGTAAATTCACTTTAAGTAGTCATATTTTGACTACTTGTGGTTGTTATACGGATAATTACAGTAGATGTCAACGACAATCGAGGACCGCGTCATCTTGCTACTGAAGGAGCAGATGAGTCCGGCAGAGCAAGAAGCAGCGCAAGAGGGAACACTGATGTCGCTGTGGCGGCATTGGCGGTCACCACCGTATGCTGGACGGGGCTTTTGGGAGAAGCTCTCCAGCCTCACCGATACCCCATCGCAGCGGTGGCGAAGTGTCTTCACCCGTCGTCAGAAGCCGACGCCCTCAATGATTCAAGCGCTGGCGCGACTCTGGCCGTCGTACGCTTTCTGGCTTGCCACGGGAATCACGGACGCCGCCAACGGGCATATCGCGCCCATGACGGCGCTGACGTTCCCTGAGCGTGTCTATTCGGAAGACGGTGGCAGCAGCTCATACTTCCACCAGTGCTTAGAGCTTTTGGAACGCCTCTACACAGAAGGTGGGGTGCCTGAAACTGACGATGAAGCGCGCCTGGAGGCTGCGGAAAGAATCCGACCGCTTGCCCATTGGGTTGGCGGCAAGCTTGTTGAGACCGCCTACGCCCTATCCCGCAGCGAGGAATACGCAAGGCTAGTAGCCACTTGGGAGAGACGTGAGGGCGCTCGACCTGAGCACGTTGGCATGCTGGTTGGAACGTACCGCCCCTGGGAAGAAAAGCAGCGCGAGTTGGAAAAGGCCGGCGTGCAGAAGACGCCAACACCCGGGGCCGATCCGCGCACGACACATCAGAGTAGCTGGGACTTGTTTTACAAGCCCCGTATCGCGGGTGAATAGGTATCCCCGGAGTCCGTCATTTCATCCAACTTTCGAACAAGATCCTCGGCACGCAGATGCGTGTAGCGCTTCAGCATCTGCATTGATTTGTGTCCACTAATGGCTGCGACCTCCTGGTCGCTCAGGCCCGTCTCAACAAGACGGCTCACCGCTTCGTGGCGAAGATCATGAAAGTGCAAGTCAGCTAAGCCAATATCGCGGACTATGTCTGCCCATAGCTTCTGGAACACATACGGCTTGCGCTTCCTGTCTCTTCCCGGCTCACCAAAGAACACCAAGTCGGTGTCAATCGGTCGTATCGGGTTGTTCAGCGCCGAACGCAGGATTTCGGCCGCTCCCCGCGTCAACGGCACCACGCGCGCGGAGCCGTTCTTTGTGTCCTTGAGGGTAACGACCCGTCGATCGAGATCTACTTGCGAGCGGCGCATGCCCGTGATTTCTGACGAGCGCATGCCGGTTTCGACGGCCAGCCCCACGATCCACCCGAGCATCGGGTTGCTATGGGCGGCGGCGGCCGCGAAAAGTCGCTGCTGCTCTTCTTGGCTCAGACGTCGATCCCGGCCGGCACCGGGGCTAGGCTTGCGAATATTGGCGACGGGATTGAAGGTCAAGCCAATTCCCCATTCCTGAATCGCTATACGAAACAGGTGCCCCAGCATCGCCAGCTCGATGCGAACAGTATTGTTCGATTTGCCTGCCGCCAACCGCTCGTCGCGATACTTGGCAACAAGGTCGGCGCTCACTGCCGCCATCGAGTACTTTCCGAAGAACGCATCCAGATGCTGGGCCGTGAAGTGTTCGCTACGCTGGGTAGTCGGCTTCTTCGTGACCGATACCTCCTCCATGTAGCGCTTCAATGCCCTGGCGACGGTCAGCTTTTCAGATGGTGCGCGCGAAAGGTACACACCTCGCACCATCTCATCCTCTGTCCGCCGAGCCCAATCCTCTGCGTCTCGCTTGGTGCGGAAAGTCTTGGCCGTTGTTGGCCAACCAATCTTGCGAATAACCGCCTTCCAGGTGCCGGAAGGCGTCTTGACGATGGTTGCCATGTACCTATTCTGAGAGCTGACTGTACCGAAAATGTACTTTTCAACGCCCAGAAAGCACAAGGGGTTACGTGAAACTCACGTAACCCCTTGATTTATTTGGTGCCGGCTGCAGGACTCGAACCCGCCACCTGATGATTACAAATCAACTGCTCTACCTGATGAGCTAAGCCGGCATTTTTGGTGCAGTCCGCGATTCTACTTCAAGCGGACCGCTTTGACGATGGCTTATTTGACCACCTTCAGTGAAGGCTTCTTCCCGCCGATGCGTGGCACGGACGGCGGCGTCGGGTCGTCGTCAGGAGAGACGCCCTCTTCCGCCGTTACCGGCGCCGGCGTATCGCTGTCGACCGAGGCGAGCTTCGGCGGCGGGTTGTTCTCCCGCTCCGTCGCAGCCTGGGTTTCGGGGATACTACGTTCCACCGGGAACGCCATGCCTTGGCCGTTCTCACGCGCGTAGATCGCCAGCACGTTATCCACGGGCACTTCGATCTTGCGCGACACGCCACCGAAGCGCGCGCTGAACGTAATCCACTCGTTCCCCATATCGAGACCGCTGGTCGCGTCGAAGCTCACGTTCAGCACGATTTCGTTGTTCTTCACGAATTCGCGCGGCACGCTGGTATTGCCGTCGACGAAGACTGCGATGTACGGCGTGAAGCCGTTATCTGTACACCATTCGTAAATGGCCCGGATCAGATAGGGCTTGGTGGATGTTTCAGACATTACGCTTTGCGGTGGCGACGTCGGATGTGTCTTAGCGACGCATCACCTTTTCAGACGGGGTCAGAGCTTCGATGTAGGCCGGGCGGCTGAAGATACGCTCGGCGTACTTCAGCAGCGGCGCGGCGTTCTTCGACAGCTCAATGCCATAGTGATCCAGACGCCACAGCAGCGGGGCGATGGCGACGTCGAGCATCGAGAACTCTTCGCCGAGCATGTACTTGTTCTTGACGAAAATCGGGGCCAGTTGCGTCAGGCGGTCACGAATCGCGGCGCGGGCGCGCTCGTGATTCTTTTCAGCGGCCTTGCCCTTTTCGTTTTCCAGCACGTAGACGTGCGTGAACAGTTCCTTCTCGAAGTTGAACAGGAACAGACGGGCACGGGCGCGCTGCACCGGGTCGGCCGGCATCAGCTGCGGGTGCGGGAAGCGCTCGTCGATATACTCGTTGATGATGTTCGATTCGTACAGGATCAGGTCACGTTCGACGAGGATCGGTACCTGGCCGTACGGGTTCATCACCGAGATATCTTCCGGCTTGTTGAACAGGTCAACGTCGCGGATCTCGAAGTCCATGCCCTTTTCGAACAGGACAAGGCGGCAACGTTGGGAAAACGGGCAAGTGGTACCCGAATACAACACCATCATGGTTGAATTCCTTGGGTGTGGAGTGCGCCAGATCGATATAACTTCAGCGAACTTGGCAGAGCTAGGTCGGACAGGGCAGACATTCTGTCAGAACGCCCTATCGAAAAGCAAATAAGTTACAAATACAAGGTGTGCCCCCAAGCCGACTTGACCGAACGGCAGCCCGGTGTCGCGTAAAACAAAAGGGCCGACGCGGTGCTGCACTGCTGCAACCTCCGCGCCGGCCCTTCGGCGGGCACCGCCAGGCTGTTACAACCAGCCTGACAAGCCACACAGGCTTACCTCACATCTTTCCAGTAAGCGGCATTCAGGCGCCAGGCAAACACGGTGAACATGCCCAGGAACAGGAGCACCCACACGCCCAGACGCTTGCGATGGCTTTGTTCCGGCTCGGCCATCCAGTTCAGGTAGTTCACCAGATCGGCTGCGGCCTGGTCATATTCCTGCGAGCTCAGCTTGCCCGGGGTGATCTGCTCGAAACCTGTGAACTTGTGCACCTTCTCGCCGTGTTCCTCGGCTTCCGCGAACTTGGCGGCGCGCTGGCCCTGCAGTTCCCACAGCACGTGCGGCATGCCGACGCTCGGGAAGACCAGGTTGTTCCAGCCCGTGGCGCGGGTGTCATCACGGTAGAACGTGCGCAGGTACGTGTAGAGCCAGTCGTTGCCGCGAGCGCGGGCGATGACCGACAGGTCCGGGGGAATCGCGCCGAAGAATGCCTTGGCGTCCTTCGGGTGCATCGCGATTGTCATCGTTTCGCCCACCTTGCCCGCCGAGAACAGCAGGTTCTGCTGGATCTGTTCGTCGGTAAGGTCCAGGCCCTTGAGCCGGTTGTAGCGCATCATCGACGCGCCGTGGCAATTCAGGCAGTAGTTGACGAACAGCTTGGCACCGCGCTGCAGCGATGACACATCGCTCGTGTCCAGCGGCGCCGGCTCCAGCGGGAAGCCCCCTTCTGAAGCCATCGCGGGCATTGCCGCGAAACAAGCGCCGACCAGTGCGAAGATCGAAAGCAACTTTTTCATCTTGTGTCCTTGTCCTCTTGTAGGGTCGCGCAGCGTCTTAGTGCGGATGGAACGTGACGCGCTCCGGCACCGGCTTGAACGTGCCGGCACGGCTCCACAGCGGCATGGTCAGGAAGAAGGCGAAGTACAGCAGCGTACCGAGCTGCGACACCTTCTCACCCACCGGCGACGGCGGTTGCACGCCGAGGTAGCCGAGGATCAGGAACACCACCACGAAGACAACCAGGATCGTCTTGTGGAATGCGGGACGGTAGCGGATGGACTTGACCGGCGAGCAATCGAGCCACGGCATGAAGAACAGCACGATCACCGATCCGCCCATCACCAGCACGCCCCAGAACTTGGCGTCGATGAAATAGAAGCCCACGGCCAGGATCACCAGGATCGCCACCGAACCCATCTTGATGCGTGCATCCTTGGTGCGCAGGAACACCATGCCCAGCACGATGGCGAAGAACGCCCACAGGATCGGCAGGAAGTTCGCCGTGGTTGCGCGCAGCATCGAGTAGAACGGCGTGAAGTACCACACCGGCGCGATGTGCGGCGGTGTCTTCAACGGATCCGCCGGGAAGAAGTTGTTGGCTTCCAGGAAATAGCCGCCCACCTCCGGGAAGAAGAAGATCACGGCCGAGAAGATGATCAGGAAGCCGGCCACGCCCAGCAGGTCATGCACCGAGTAGTACGGGTGGAACGGGATGCCATCGAGCGGAATGCCGTTTTCATCCTTCTTCGCCTTGATTTCCACGCCGTCCGGGTTGTTCGAGCCCACTTCGTGCAGCGCGATGATGTGCGCCACCACCAGGCCCAGCAGCACCAGCGGCACCGCGATCACGTGGAAGGAGAAGAATCGGTTCAGCGTGGCATCGCTCACCACGTAGTCACCGCGGATGAACAGCGACAGGTCCTGGCCGATCACCGGAATCGCCGAGAACAGGTTCACGATCACCTGCGCGCCCCAATAGGACATCTGGCCCCAGGGCAGCAGGTAGCCCATGAACGCTTCGGCCATCAGGCACAGGAAGATCAGGCAGCCGAAGATCCAGACCAGTTCGCGCGGCTTTCGGTACGAACCGTACAGCAGCCCCCGGAACATGTGCAGGTACACCACGACGAAGAACGCCGAAGCGCCGGTGGAGTGCATGTAGCGGATCAGCCAGCCCCATGGCACTTCGCGCATGATGAATTCCACGCTGGCGAATGCCACTGGAATGCCAGCCGCGTTCAGCGTGCCGTCCGGCTTGTAGTTCATCACCAGGAAGATGCCGGTGACGATCTGGATCACCAGCACCAGCAGTGCGAGCGAACCAAAGAAGTACCAGAAGTTGAAGTTCTTCGGCGCGTAGTACTTGGAGAGGTGGTCTTCCCAAAGTTGGGTGGCTGGGAAGCGGGCGTCGATCCAACCCAGCAGCCCGGTAGTCTTGACTTCTTTTTCGGCCGCCATGATCAGGCTTCTCCTTTCTCGTCCTTGCCGATCACGAGCTTGGTGTCGGTCAGGAACTGGTACGGGGGTACGTCAAGGTTCTGCGGGGCCGGTTTGTTCTTGAACACGCGGCCAGCCAGGTCGAAGGTCGAGCCATGGCACGGGCAGAGGAAGCCGGGATCAGCGCCGAGCTGAGGGTTGGCGCCTGCGGGAAATGGGCCGGATGGCGAGCAGCCGAGGTGGGAACAGATTCCAACCACGACCAGCAGGTCCTTGTGGTCGGCACGGGAACGGCTTTCGTTCTTGCAGTACTCCGGCGTCGGCATCGTGAAGGGGACGTCGGAATTAGGGTCTGCGACTTCGGCGTCGGTCTTCTTCAGGGAAGCCATCATCTCCGGCGTGCGCCGCAGAATCCAGACTGGCTTGCCACGCCACTCCACCGTCATCATCTCACCGGGCTTCAGGGCGCCAATGTCCGCCTCGACCGGTGCGCCCGCAGCCTTCGCCTTCTCGGAAGGTGCAAAGGTACTCACGAACGGTACTGCTACTGCTACGCCTCCTACGCCGCCTGCGACAGAAGTCGCGATCAACCAATTGCGGCGACCTTTGTCCACGCTCTTCACGTCTTGCTGGTCACTCATTCCAAACCCCAGGGGATGTCATCAATTGAATCTTGCGTCAACAAAAAATTATACCTGAGGCACATCTGGCGACGATAGGCGAACTACGGATAGCCGACCGCGCTTTTATCGGTCATGGAGACGCAATTTCCGCATCCAGACTTGCACTCGAGGGTGCGATGATGCAGTCTCTGTCAAACTCAGACGTTAATCTGGAACAACAAAACGGAGAATAGCGCTATGGGAATGATGAGCGAGTTCAAGACCTTCGCCATGCGTGGCAATGTCATCGACCTGGCGGTCGGTGTCATCATCGGGGCGGCATTTGGCAAGATCGTCGATTCGGTCGTTAATGACCTGATCATGCCTGTCATCGGCAGAATCGTGGGAAAACTCGACTTTTCCAACATGTTTGTCATGCTGGCGGATCCCCCCCCAGGCACCCCGCAAACGCTGGATGCGCTGAAAAAAGCGGGCGTGCCGGTATTTGCTTACGGAAATTTCCTGACCATCGTGGTGAATTTCGTGATTCTCGCATTCATCATTTTCATGATGGTGCGTGCCTTCAACAAGATGCGCGAAAAGGAGGCAGAGCCTGCCGCGCCGGCCGTCACGCCGGAAGATATTGTTCTGCTCCGCGAAATTCGCGACAGCCTGAAAGCCCCGCGCAGCTGATGATTGCGGCCCGGCTCAGACCGGGTTCGGAATGTCGATGAAAGTGTGACGCAGCCCGAAGCGCTGCGCCAGATGTTCGCCCACTGCACGGATGCCGTAGCGTTCCGTCGCATGATGACCGGCAGCCAGATAGGCCACGCCGCTCTCCCGCGCCAGGTGCGTGGTGGGCTCGGACACCTCCCCACTCATATAAAGATCCACGCCCGCGTCCACCGCGGCCGCGAAGTACCCCTGCGCGCCGCCGGTACACCAGCCCACAGTGCGGATCATCTGGTCGGCGTCGCCGATGACCAGCGGCTCCCGCTCCAGCACGCCACCCACATGGGCCGCAAAGGCGCTGAGCGGCATGGGCTGCGGCAGCGTGCCGGTCCAGCCCAACTGATCATCGCTGAAGCGGCCCGTCGGGGTGATCCCGAGCTGCAGACCCAGTTGGGCGTTGTTGCCAAGCTCAGGATGGCTGTCTAGCGGCAGATGGTACGCCAGCAGATTGATATCGGCGCCCAGCAGGCGCTTCAGGCGGGCGTGTTTCTGGCCAACGATACAGGCGTCCTCATTTTTCCAGAAATAGCCGTGGTGCACGAGGATGGCGTCCGCGCCGGCTTCGATCGCCGCATCGATCAGCGCCAAGCTCGCCGTCACACCGGTGACAATATGGGCAACCTCCGGCCGACCCTGCACCTGGAGTCCATTCGGGCAATAGTCCTTGAAACGGGAAACCTGCAGCAGGTCGTTCAAGTACAATTCAAGCTCTTTTGTTTTCATTTTCTGCTCAAAAATCCAATATGTTGCGCCGCTTCTGGCTGTTCTTCGCTCAGGCTGTCACGGTTGTTCTGGCCGTGTGGTTCGTCGTGGCCACACTCAAACCCGAGTGGCTGCAGCGCGGGCGGGTGGCCGTGCAATCGGGTTCGCCCATTGTGGCGCTAAAAGAGGTCGTCCCCAGTGTGGAAGGTTCGGCCGCTCCGGGGTCCTATAGCGAGGCGGCCCGCCTTGCCATGCCCGCAGTCGTCAATATTTTCACCAGCAAGAACGGATCGAAGCGATCGCCCAATAATCCGCAGGCCGAAGATCCGTGGTTCCGGTTCTTCTTTGGCGACCGCTTGCCGGAGCGCCAAGAGCCGGTGTCGAGCTTGGGCTCGGGCGTGATCGTCAGTGCCGAAGGTTACATTCTAACCAACCACCACGTTGTGGATGGCGCCGACGAAATCGAGGTGGCGCTGACCGACGGACGCAAGGCAAATGCCAAGGTGGTGGGCTCCGATCCCGAAACGGACCTTGCCGTGCTGAAGGTCACGCTCAAGGACTTGCCTGCGATCACGCTGGGGCGGATCGAGAACGTGAAGGTGGGCGATGTGGTGCTGGCTATCGGCAACCCGTTTGGTGTCGGCCAGACCGTGACAATGGGTATTGTCTCGGCGCTCGGCCGCAGCCATCTCGGCATCAACACATTCGAGAACTTCATTCAGACCGATGCAGCGATCAACCCCGGTAACTCTGGTGGTGCACTGGTCGACGCACAGGGCAATCTGCTTGGCATCAACACGGCGATCTATTCGCGCTCCGGCGGCTCGCTCGGTATTGGCTTTGCGATTCCTGTGTCGACCGCCAAGCAAGTCATGGAATCGATCATCTCCACGGGTAGCGTGACACGTGGCTGGATCGGCGTGGAGCCGCAGGATCTGACCCCAGAGATTGCCGAGTCTTTCGGGCTCGAAGCCAAGGAAGGCGCGCTGATTGCAGCGGTGGTCCAGGGTGGGCCAGCTGACAAGGCCGGCGTCAAACCTGGGGATGTGCTGGTCTCGGTCGACAATCAATCGATCTCGGACACCACCGCCCTGCTCAACGCGATTGCACAGTTGAAACCGGGCGCCGAGGTGAAGATGAAGGTGATTCGACGCGGCAAACCGGCGGAACTCACTGTCACGATCGGCAAGCGCCCGCCTCCTCCGCGCAGGCCGATGCCGCTGGATGAGGAAGAGTAGGCAAGCTCGCTGCTCGCTAGTAAGTCATCCGGCATAGATATCAATACAAAAACCCCCGTCAGCAGTGACGGGGGTTTTTGTTTGTGCTGGCTGGGAGAGATATTCGTTTGGGTACATCGGCCCCCCCCGGAAGCACACGGCGCTCTTCGGCACACATGGATTCCGAAGGTATTGCTGCGGTGGATGAGAAGCCTAGCGCCCTACGATCACAGACTCGCTGCCTTCGCCAACCCCGTCCGGGCCGGCAGCATAAGGGCGACTCACCTTCCGTGTCCGCGTGCCCGGCATCGCTTTGGTCATCGGTCAGCAAGCCGGTGGCCATCCAGTATCGGACCGGATGAAGCCTCCGATTCGGGCCCGAAACCTATCGCTGGCATGCCCACACAATCAAAGCCCCGGACAAAACAAAACGCCGGCATCCGAAAGGATGCCGGCGTTCTGAAGCCAATCTGAAGCGGGCTTACACCCGCGTCAAATTAGAACTTGTGGCGCAGGCCAACCATGGCGCCGAACTGGTTGTACGAACCCAGAGTCGTGCCGAAGCCGGAGCCACCGAGGCTGCCCGGGCTAGCCGACGACGTGCCCAGAGTCGAGCCGTCCTTGTTCTTCGTGTAGGCCACGTTGAAGTAGGCGTCCGTACGCTTCGAGAAAGCGTAGTCCGTCGACACAACGAAGCTCCACGGATCAGCACCGGTGTTGCGGAAGTCTTGGTAGTACGCGGCGCCGGTCAGCGACAGAGCCGGGGTCAGCTGGTAACCCATGCCCAGCCAGTACAGGTTCGAGACGTTCGCAATCTTCGCAGCGCCGTCAACGGTGTTCACACCACCCGGCAGAACTGCGCCGCCTTGAGCGTGAGCGTAACGGTAGCCAGCGAACACCTTGGCCGGGCCGAAGGCGTACGTACCAGCGATCGACGTGCGGCGGATCTTGGCGCCGTCAGCAGCAGCGATACCAACGTTGGTTTCGTCATAGATGGCGCCAACGGAGAACGGGCCACCGTTGTACATCACGCTTGCGCTCATCTCGCGGCCCAGGTGGTAGTTACCCGGAACTTCGCCGCTGATACCTTGGTAGACGCTAGCCGTGCCAGCCGTGTTCGAGCCGGTGCTGTACAGCAGCGAGCCGGTCAGGCCACCGAACGTACCGATGTACTTGATCGAGTTGTCAGCACGTTGCTGGAATTCCGGAGCTTGAGCCGTGATCGAGTAGTTCGACGAGATGGCCATCGGGTCGAAGGCCAGACCGAAGTCATAGAACGGCGTCTGGTGGCGACCCAGGGTCAGCGTGCCGAACTGGCTTTGCATACCGACGAAGGCTTGACGACCGAACAGACGGTTGTTTTGGCCCGACGTACCGGTGTCAACGTTGAAACCGCTTTCCAGCACGAAAACGCCCTTCAGGCCACCGCCCAGGTCTTCAACGCCACGCAGGCCCCAACGGCTGCCCGACATGCCGCCCGAGTTCAGGCGCACGACGTCGTGGCTACCGGACACGCCCGGCTGGTGGTTAGCGTACTCGACGCCAGCGTCAACCACACCGTACAGGGTCACGCTCGACTGGGCATAGGCGCCACCAGCGGCCAGAGCGGCGACGGCAGCAGCAAACAGTTTCATCTTCATATCGACACTTTCCTTGTCAACTGATTGGGAAATCTTGGTTGCCCAAGTGTTTGGGCGACGCATTCACCTTCACGTCTGCGTCGTATTATGTGTCACCCCCCTTGCTCGCCAGAAGTCTTTTTCGCCGTAAACGCGGTTTACCGACGCTTCTTGTTGTGATGAAGCAACAGCAATTGGGAGGACTTTCACCAAATTGGTGCAATGCGCAGCATTCAGTCTCAGGGGTTGCCAGCCGTTAACTGATGTCCTGGGACTCAATCTGCCTGGGTTTCACCCTCGGCAGGTGCACCAAGCGGCTGTTTCGAGACGAATCGCGCCATCAGCAGCCCGAGTTCGTACAACGCGATCAGGGGTACGGCCAGCAGGAGCTGTGACATGACATCCGGCGGCGTGACGACTGCGGCGATAATAAATGCGCCGACGATCACATAAGGCCGGATTTGCTTGAGCTTCTCGAGCTCGACCACGCCGAATTTCACCAGCACGATCACCACTACCGGCACTTCGAACGTAATGCCGAAGGCCAGGAATGTCGTCATGGCGAAACTCAAGTATTTGTCGATGTCCGTCGACATGTCCGCGCCAAGCGGCGCGTTGTAGTGCGCCATGAAGTGGAACACGGTCGGGAACACCAGGAAGTATGCGAATGCGACGCCGCACAGGAACAGCACATAGGTACTGGACACCAGCGGCACGACCAGCTTCTTTTCATGCTGATAAAGTCCCGGCGCCACGAACTGCCAGATCTGGTACAGCACCCATGGCAAGGCGATGAGGAATGCGACCAGCATGGTCACCTTCATCGGAACGAAGAACGAGCCGGTGACATCGGTGACGATCATGCGTCCGCCCTTGGGCAGCGAATGCAGTAGCGGGGCCGCGAACAGATTGAAGATCTGTGGCGCCCAGTAGACCATGGCCAGGAAAACAATAATCACCCCCGCCACCGCCTTGACCAATCGCTCGCGCAATTCGATCAGGTGGGAGATGAAGGTTTCCTGCTGGGATTCGTCGTTGGGGTCTGCGGAGCCCGCCATGCTTATTCGAAGAAGGAACGGTTGCGGCCACTGGCGGGCCGGTGGCGCTTCACGCGTGCGGCGCCGGACTGCACCCACATGCGCGTGTTTTGCTGACGCTTGAACCAGATCGGACGCGCGCCCTGCTTGACGCGCCAACTCTTGCGGCCATTGTGCGACTTGTGCGCGCTGTCCCAGCTGGGCACATAGCCCGAACCCGTGTCGCTGGACGATGACGACGAGGCCGAGCCATCAAACGCTTCGTTAAGCGCCTGGGTGTGCTCGCTGACTTCCTTGTGGATGGTCTGCTCGACGTCGCGCGCGGCGTTCTCGAATTCCGTGCGCATCTTGCGCAGTTCCTCGAGTTCCACCTCGCGACTGACTTCGGCCTTGACGTCATTGATATAGCGCTGGGCGCGACCGACCAGCGCGCCGACGGTCCGCGCGACCTTCGGCAAACGCTCGGGGCCGATCACGATCAGCGCGACGGCGCCGATCAGTGCCAGCTTGGAAATGCCGAGATCGATCATGCAGACATCAGAACAGGGACACGGGAATGGCGGGCCGTCGCAACGTACGTGGCGGCGGCCGCCGCAAGGGTGACTGGCAAGGAGAAAATTCCGTCAGACAATTATTGCTGACGCGACTTTTCCTTGGCTTCGACGTCGATGGTGGTGGAATCGCGCAGTTCCTTGGCCGGAGTCGGAGTGGCCGGCTCGTCGGTATTGCCTTCCTTCATGCCGTCCTTGAAGCCCTTTACCGCACCACCCAGATCCTGGCCAATATTGCGCAGCTTCTTGGTACCGAAAACGAGCATGACGATCACCAGCACGATCAGCCAATGCCAAATGCTAAACGAACCCATTTCTTGCTCCTGATAAAGCCGCGGGCGTCGGAAGATATGCCGCCCGGCCCCGTAGTTCCGTCCCTCAAAGGCCGCGCCGGGCGACGGTTGCCGGCGCGACACCGGACCGCGACATCCGTCCCGGTCCACTCATACCTTGGTTGCCCCGAACAGTCAGGGCGCCGGCGCCTTCCACTGGCTGCGCGGTCCGCCCATCACGTGGATGTGGAGGTGGAACACTTCCTGTCCTCCGTCGGTGCCGGTGTTGATCACCGTCCGGAATCCATTGTTGCAGCCGGCCTGGCGTGCCAGTTCGGGCACCTTAAGCATCATTCTAGCAAGCACATCCGATTCGCCGGGACCGCAATCGGCCAACGAATCGACATGCGATTTAGGAATCAGCAGAAAGTGTACCGGCGCTTTGGGGTGGATATCGTGAAACGCCAGCAAGTCTTCGTCCTCATACACCTTGTTCGAAGGAATCTGGCCGGCCACGATCTTGCAGAAAATGCAATTGTCCTGGGTTTTCATGGAGATCTTGTTGCAGCTTGTCCGAATAATGCCTAGTCACTTCCGGACTTGCCGCCATCGTCTTGGGACGCCTCAGAACTGCTCGTCCGGATACATCGGCTTGCGATCATTCAGATACAGCCAGCCTTTGACGATACGATACAGCATCCACAATGACAGAACACTCCACAGGCCGATCGCCACCGGAAACAGCAATACCGTGACGAACATGCAGCCGCCCACCACGAACCACACAATAGACCACCAGAACGTGCGGATCTGCCAGGCGAAGTGCGAAGCGTAGAGCGTGCCCCGAGTGTCGTCGCGCTTCACGTAATTGACGATGATCGCGATCAACGCCGTGATGCCACCGGTGAACCAGTGGACTGCATAGAGCGCATAAAGAATGTGCGTGAGCTTGCGCAGGCCATCGAGCCTGTCAGCATCCGCGGTCGTCGTGACTTGCGAGGTATAGTCCGTCGCCATCATGCCCTCCAGGATCAAGCCGCGCCCGAACCGGTTCGGGCCGCGTGACTCGTATCCTACTCCTTGCGGCTGGCCTTCTCGACCAGTCCGGACAATCCTTCGCGGCGCGCCAGTTCATTGACGACGTCTTCCGGGGTCCGACCGATGCGAGCCAGCAGCACCATGGTGTGGAACCACAGGTCGGCCACCTCGTAGACCACCTTGCTAACGGCCTCGTCGGCCAAGTCTGCAGCCCGTGCATCCTTGGCGGCCATGACCGTTTCGGTGGCTTCCTCGCCGATCTTCTTGAGAATCGCGTCGTCACCCTTCTTGAACAGCTTGGCGACATAGGATTTCTCCGGGTCACCACCGTTTTCGGGCTTGCGCGATTCCAGCGTGGCCGCCACGCGGGCCAGGATATCGGCCTGAGACAGGTTATCGCTCATGGCTTGGCCGCGTAGATCGAGGACGGGTCCTTGAGCACCGGCTCGACGGTCTGCCAGTCCCCGGACTCGACATCGCCCTCGAACTTCTGGAAGAAGCATGAGTGACGGCCGGTGTGGCAGGCGATGCTGTCGATCTGCGTCACCTTGAGCAACACCACGTCTTCGTCACAATCCAGACGAATCTCATGCACTTTCTGGACGTGGCCTGATTCTTCGCCCTTGTGCCACAGGCGCTTGCGCGAGCGCGACCAGAACACGGCCTCGCCCAGTTCCACCGTGCGTTGCAGCGCGTCGCGATTCATGAACGCGAACATCAGGACGTCGTTGGAACCGACTTCCTGGACGATCACCGGCACCAGACCGTTGTCGTCCCACTTCACCTTGTTCAACCACTTCTTCGCCATGATCACATCCGGACGGGAATGCCCTCGCGGGCCATGAAAGCCTTTGCCTCACCAACGGTGTGCTCGCCATAGTGGAAGATGCTGGCGGCCAGTACGGCGTCGGCGTGTCCCAGGCGGATGCCATCGGCCAGATCCTGCAGGCCACCGACCCCGCCAGATGCAATAACGGGCACGGGCACCGCGTCGCTGACAGCACGCGTGAGTTCGAGGTCGAACCCGCTCTTCGTGCCATCGCGATCCATGCTGGTCAGCAGAATCTCGCCCGCGCCGCGCCGTGCCATCTCGCGGGCCCACTCCACCGCATCGAGTCCGGTGGCCTTGCGGCCGCCGTGAGTGAACACTTCCCAGCGCGGCGGTTCGCCGGGCGCGGAGCTGCGCTTGGCGTCGATGGCCACAACGATGCACTGCGAGCCGTACTTGCCCGTTGCGTCGGACACGAGCTGCGGATTGGCGATGGCCGACGAGTTCACGCTGATCTTGTCTGCGCCTGCATTCAGCAGTCGCCGCACATCTTCCACAGTGCGCACGCCACCCCCGACGGTCAGCGGTATGAACACCTGCGACGCCACCGCCTCGATGATGTGCAGGATCAGGTCGCGGCCGTCGCTGGTTGCCGTGATGTCGAGAAATGTGATTTCATCAGCACCCTGCTCGTCGTAGCGCCGCGCGATCTCGACGGGATCGCCCGCGTCGCGCAGCTCGACGAAATTGACACCCTTGACCACCCGCCCATTGGTCACGTCCAGGCAGGGGATGATACGTTTGGCTAACATGAGTTTCCTTGCCCGCCGTCGCCCGCATCGGCGACGGCTGGTTGTGGCGCGCGAGCTTGGATTACTCCGCGCCCAGCTTGTCCGCGTGGGCCTGGGCCGCCGCGAAATTCAGGTCGCCCGAGTAGATCGCGCGGCCGCAGATCACGCCTTCCACGCCTTCGCCTTCCACGGCGCAAAGCTGGTCGATGTCGGCCATGTTCGACAGGCCACCGCTGGCGATCACCGGGATCGACATCGACCGGGCCAGCTTGACCGTGGCGTCGATATTGATGCCCTGCAGCATGCCGTCGCGACCGATGTCGGTGTAGATGATCGACTCGACACCGTAGTCTTCGTACTTGCGTGCCAGGTCCGCCACCTCGTGACCGGTCAGCTTGCTCCAGCCATCGGTGGCCACCTTGCCGTCCTTGGCATCGAGGCCGACGATGATGTGGCCGCCGAATGCGGCGCAAGCGTCCTTGAGGAAGCCGGGGTTCTTCACCGCTGCCGTGCCGATGATCACGTACGACAGGCCGTCATCGAGCCAGCGCTCGATGGTATTCAGATCGCGGATGCCGCCGCCAAGCTGGACGGGGATCTCGTCGCCAACCTCGGCAATGATGGCCTTGATGGCGGCTTCGTTGCGTGGCTTGCCAACGAATGCGCCATTCAAGTCGACCAGATGCAGGCGACGCGCGCCCTGGTTGACCCAGTGACGTGCCATGGCGGCGGGATCTTCGGAAAAGACGGTGGCCTGGTCCATGTCGCCTTGTTTGAGGCGTACACACTGACCGTCCTTCAGGTCGATGGCCGGAATGAGCAACATATGCGTGACGAGCGTGGTGGTTGTGTAAAGGGAAAAAGGTAGCGATTCCGACGCCGGGCGTCGGCGCTCAGGTCATGTCAGTTTGGCAAAAGATGCGCAGTCTGGTTGGTGGCTCTGAACGAAAAGGTGATCGCTGTACGGTATTACTGGCGCTTCAGGTAACAGGTGCTTCTGACGCTTTACGGATTCCAGTGCACGAAATTCCGGTATAGCTGCAAACCCATCGCGGCGCTCTTCTCCGGGTGAAACTGCGTGGCGAAAATATTATCGCGTGCCACCGCACTGGTAAACACGACGCCATATTCAGTCTCGCCGGCGATGTGGGCCGGATCCTGCGCGTGCACATAGTAGCTGTGCACGAAGTAAAACCAGCTGTTGTCCGGAATGCCATTCCACAGCGGATGCGGCTTCGACTGGCGTACCCGGTTCCATCCCATCTGCGGCACCTTGTAGCGCGAGCCGTCGGGCTGCGTCATGCCTTCCAGTTCAAAACGGATCACCTCGCCGGGCATCAGCCCCAGCGCCGGCGTGCTGCGTTCGCCCGCACGAGCTTCGCTGCTACGTTCGAACAGCATCTGTTCGCCAACGCACACGCCCAGCATCGGCTTGGTCGCGGCGGCTTCCAGTACCGCCTCCTGCAGGCCGGAATTGCCAAGCGCGCCCATGCAGTCAGGCATCGCGCCCTGCCCCGGCAGGACCACGCGGTCTGCCGCGCGGATCGCTTCCGGGCGATCCACAACCTGGACATCCGCCTCCGGCGCCGCCGTGCGCAGGGCCTGCGCTACCGAGCGCAGGTTGCCCATGCCGTAATCCACAATTGCTATGGTAGTCATGATTTCAAAACAGGCAACAATGTCTTCAGCCCGTCCACAATGAATTCAACGGCCAGCGCCGAGAGTATTAGACCCATCAGGCGCGTGCCAATATTGATCCCGGTCTGTCCGATCACCCGCGCGATGGGGTCAGCCGCGCGGAACGTCACATACACCACAGCGCCAAGCAACACGCCAATGCCAACCAGGATCAGCAACTGGTACCAGTGCTGCGTCTTGCCCGCATAGACGATCACGGTACTGATCGACCCCGGCCCGGTCAGCAGCGGCAGCGCCAGCGGCACCACCGCGATACTGGCCTTGGCTTCGGCCTCATTCTCTTCCTCCGGCGTGGCCTTGGTACGACTGGTCTGCGCGTTCAGCATGTTCATGGCCATCATGACCATTAGCAAGCCGCCACCCACTTCCAGCGAGGCCACCGAGATATTGAAGAACTCGATGATCTGCTGGCCGAGCAACGCCGAGACCCCCACCACGATCGCCACCGATACCGATGCCGTCTTGATGGTCCGCAGCTTTTCCGCCTCGGTCTGCTGGCTGGTCAGGCTGATGAAGAACGGGATCGCCCCGATCGGATTGATCAGCGCCAGCAGCGAGATGAAGGACTTGAGCGTATCCATCGGGTGCGGGTGTCGGTGGTGGTCAGCGGGCGCCGCAACCAGCCGGCACGCCTACAGGGTGGCGCGTGAGATCAACCTGGCTTAGAGCGTGCCCTTGGTCGACGGAATCGTGTTGGCCGCGCGCGGATCCAGCTCCACCGCCATGCGCAGCGCACGCCCGAAGGCCTTGAACACCGTTTCGCATTGATGATGGGCGTTGATGCCGCGAATATTGTCGATATGGAGCGTCACGCCGGCGTGATTGACGAAACCGCGGAAGAACTCGATCGTCAGGTCAACGTCGAAGCTACCCACACGGGCGCGCGTGAACGGCACGTGGAACTCCAGGCCCGGACGGCCCGAGAAGTCGATCACCACCCGCGACAGGCACTCGTCGAGCGGCACGTAGCTGTGCCCATAGCGCGTGATGCCCTTCTTGTCGCCGATGGCACGCGCCACGGCCTGGCCCAGCGTGATGCCGACGTCTTCCACCGTATGGTGATCGTCGATATGGGTATCGCCCGTGGCTTCGACCTCGAGGTCGAACATGCCATGGCGGGCAATCTGATCCAGCATGTGGTCGAGGAACGGCACGCCGGACGCCAGTTTCTGGCGGCCAGTGCCATCGAGATTCAGCGAAACGCGGATCTGCGTTTCCGAAGTATTGCGGGTGACCTCTGCGACACGCATGGTGGGGTTAATCCTGCAACGAGGCCTTGAATGCCTCAAGAAACTGCACGTTTTCTTCCGGAGTGCTGACCGTCACGCGCAGACAGTTGGCCAGCAACGTGTGCATTTTACTCACGTTCTTGATCAATACCTTCCGGGCCAGCAGGCGATCGAAGATCTGTGCAGCATTCGGCACGCGCACCAGCACGAAGTTGGCCGCGCTCGGGAACACCGTCACGCCCGGCATTCCGGCCATGGCCTCGACCAGTTTCGACCGTTCCGCACGCAACTTGGCGGCCTGGTCATCCAGTACGGCCACGTGTTCGAGGGCGAACAGCGCGGTGGCTTCGGTCAGCACGTTGACGTTGTACGGCGGGCGCACCTTGTCGAGCTGCGACAACCATTCGGGCGCGCCGGCTACATAGCCCAGACGGATACCGGCCAGACCAAGCTTCGACACGGTACGCATGACCAGCAGGTTGCCGAATTCCGTCAGGCGCGGCATCCAGCTTTCCTGCGCGAACGGCTGGTACGCCTCGTCGACCACCACCAGGCTCTGGCACACCTCGCCTTGGGCGGCACGCACGATCGCCGCCATATCGTCGGCGTCGAACAGGTTGCCCGTTGGGTTGTTCGGGTAGGCCAGATAGATGATGGCGGGCTTGTGCTCGGCCATCGCCGCCAGCATTGCCGCGCGGTCCAGCGTGAAGTCCGGGCGCAGCGGCACACCAACGAACTCGAGCCCGGCGAACTGCGCCGACATTGCGTACATGACGAAGCCCGGCACCGGCGCCATCACCTTGGCACCCGGCCTGGCCGCGGCCAGCGACAACATGCTGATGATTTCGTCGGAGCCATTGCCCAGCAGCACATCCATGCCGGCCGGCACGTTCATCACCGTCTTGAGCTTGGCGCGCAGCGCCTCGCTGCTCGGCACCGGATAGCGATTCAGCGCGACCTCGCCGAGCCGCGCGGCCAGTTGCGCGCGCAGCTCGGGCGGCAGCCGGTACGGATTCTCCATCGCGTCGAGCTTCACCAGTCCGTGCGAATCGGCCACGTGGTAGGCGCCCATGGCGCGCACGTCGTCACGGATGATGCGTTCGATCAGGGATGGGTCTACGGCTGACATGATGGTCCTCGTTGGTCCTGCTTTGATGAATCCAGCTTAACGTTTGAAGCGGTACTCGGCACTGCGCGCGTGGGCCTGCAGGCCTTCGCCATAGGCAAGCTCGGCAGCGATCTGGCCCAGCATCTGCGCACCGTTCTCGCTCACCTCGATCAGGCTCGAACGCTTCTGGAAGTCATAGACACCCAGCGGCGACGAAAAACGGGCGGTGCGCGAAGTGGGGAGCACGTGGTTCGGGCCGGCACAGTAGTCGCCGAGCGACTCGCTCGTGTAACGGCCCAGGAAGATGGCGCCGGCATGGCGAATCTTCTCGCTCCACTGGCGCGGATTCTCGGCGGAGATCTCGAGGTGCTCCGGCGCGATCGCGTTGGCAATCTCGCAGGCTTCCTCCATGTCGCGCACCTTGACCAGTGCGCCACGGCCCGACAGCGACGCGGCGATGACCTCGCGGCGGGGCATCGTCGGCAACTGGCGCTGGATACTTTCCAGCACGCGGTTCAGGTACTCGGCATCCGGGCACAGCAGGATCGATTGCGCGAGTTCGTCGTGCTCGGCCTGCGAGAACAGGTCCATCGCCACCCAGTCGGGGTCGGTGGTGCCATCGCAGATCACGAGGATTTCCGACGGGCCGGCGATCATGTCGATACCGACCGTGCCGAACACGCGGCGCTTGGCAGCGGCCACGTAGGCATTGCCCGGGCCGACGATCTTGTCGACCTGCGGCAGCGTGGCGGTGCCGTACGCGAGCGCGCCCACGGCCTGCGCGCCACCAATCGTGTACACGCGATCGACGCCGGCGATCTGCGCGGCGGCCAGCACCAGTTCGTTACGCACGCCGCCCGGCGTCGGGACGACCATGATGACTTCCTTGACGCCAGCCACGCGCGCCGGAATTGCATTCATCAGCACCGACGACGGGTAGGCGGCCTTGCCACCCGGCACGTAGAGGCCCACGCGGTCGAGCGGGGTCACCTTCTGGCCCAGCATCGTGCCATCGGCCTCGGTGTATTCCCAGCTATGGCTGCCGCATTCGATTTTCTGCTTCTCGTGGTACGCACGCACGCGGGCAGCGGCGGCTTCCAGCGCGGCGCGGCGCTTCGGCTCGAGGTCCTCCAGCGCGGCTTCCAGTTCGGATTGCGACAATGCCAGTGCCGACATCGACGAGGCCTCCATGCGATCGAAGCGGCGCGTGTACTCGAGCACGGCCTCGTCGCCACGGCGGCGCACATCGGCCAGGATATCGGCAGCAGCGCGGTCGATCGCCTCGTCTTCGGATGCTTCGAACGCCAGCACCTGACGCAGCGCGCCGGCGAAACCGGGCTCGCGCGAATCAAGCCGGCGGATCGACAGGTTTTCCATTTCGGTATCGTTCATGACTTCTTTCCTCGCGGGTCTCCGGTCACCGCCCGCCTCAGGCGAGCGCGGCCGAGGCCCGTTCAAATGCATCGAGAATCGGCGCCAGCCGTTCGCGCTTGAGTTTGAGCGCTGCCTGGTTGACCACCAGACGCGACGAGATCTGGACGATCTCCTCCACCTCGACGAGGTTATTGGCGCGCAAGGTGCTGCCGGTGCTGACCAGATCGACGATCGCGTCGGACAGCCCCACCAGCGGCCCCAGTTCCATCGAACCGTAGAGCTTGATCAGATCAACGTGCACACCCTTCTTCGCGAAGTGCTCGCGCGCGGTCTGCACGTACTTGGTGGCCACGGCCAGGCGCGCGCCCTGGCGCACCGCATTGACGTAGTCGAAGCCGGCCGGCACCGCCACAGACATGCGGCAGCGCGCGATGTTCAGGTCGATCGGCGCGTAGAGGCCGGCCATGCCGTGCTCCATCAACACGTCCTTGCCGGCCACGCCGAAATCGGCCGCGCCGTACTGCACGTAGGTCGGCACGTCCGAAGCACGCACGATGATCACGCGCACAGCCGGATCGGACGTGGGCAGGATCAGTTTGCGCGAAGTCTCGGGATCCTCTGTCACCTGAATGCCGGCGGCAGCCAGCAGTGGCAGCGTTTCCTTGAAGATGCGGCCCTTTGACAGTGCCAGCGTAAGCTGGTCGGGCGAAGCATTGAAAGCGGGGCTCATCGTAGATTCTTCAGCAGTGTTCGGGGGCGGCTTGCCGTTTCGGCATCGTTCGTGGCGGGCGTCGTGCCTCAGCTGATGCGGAGGATCTTCGCGCCGACCGCGGACAGCTTGTTTTCCATGCGGTCGTACCCACGATCCAGGTGGTAGATGCGGTCGATCACCGTCTCGCCATCCGCCACCAGACCCGCGATCACGAGACTGGCCGACGCGCGCAGGTCGGTGGCCATCACGCTGGCGCCGGACAGTCGCGGCACACCGGTCACCACGGCCGTATTGCCTTCGGCGGTGATGTTGGCGCCCAGGCGGTTCAGTTCCTGCACGTGCATGAAGCGGTTCTCGAAGATCGTCTCGGTGATACGCGCGGTACCCTCGGCGACGGCATTGAGCGCCATGAATTGCGCCTGCATGTCGGTCGGGAACGCCGGGTATTCGGAGGTGCGGAAGCTCACGGCCTGCGCGCGCTGCGGCATGGCCAGGCGAATCCAGTCATCACCGGTTTCCACGGTAGCGCCGGCTTCGCGCAGCTTGATCAGCACAGCGTCGAGAATCAGCGGCGGGATGCCGCGCAGCACGATGTCGCCAAGCGTGGCCGCTGCGGCGCACAGGAACGTGCCCGCCTCGATGCGGTCGGCCACTACCTTGTGCTCGGCGCCGTGCAGGCGATCCACGCCCTGCACCACCAGGCGGTCAGTACCGATGCCTTCGATCTTGGCGCCCATCTTCACCAGCAGTTCGGCCAGGTCGGTGACCTCGGGCTCGCGCGCGGCGTTTTCAAGCACGGTCTCGCCTTCGGCCAGCGTGGCTGCCATCAGCAGATTCTCGGTGCCGGTCACGGTGATCATGTCCGTGACCACGCGAGCGCCCTTCAGACGATTGGCGCGGGCATGAATGAAGCCGTGCTCGATGGTGATCTCGGCGCCCATCGCTTGCAGGCCCTTGATGTGCTGGTCCACCGGACGCGCGCCAATGCCGCAACCACCGGGCAGCGATACACGTGCCTCGCCAAAGCGCGCCACCAGCGGCCCGAGCACGAGAATCGACGCGCGCATCGTCTTCACGAGGTCGTACGACGCTTCGGGCGAGTTGATGTCGGCGCCCTGCAACGTGGCGACGCCGTCGACCATCTCGGCCTTCATGCCCATCTGGCGCAGCAGCTTGAGCATGGTGCGCGTGTCCTGCAGGTCGGGAACGTTGCCGATGGTCACCGTATCGGCGGTCAGCAGGCCGGCGCACAGGATCGGCAGCGCAGCGTTCTTGGCGCCCGAGATGCGGATTTCGCCCTTGAGCGGCCCATTGCCCTGGATCTGGAATTTGTCCATGTTCTGTCAGTAGTCCCAGCCGGGCACACGCCCAGCCGGCAAAGTTGTTCTGTGGTGCGGAACGCCGCTTACTTGCCGCCAGCCTGCCATTCGGCGGGGGTCAGCGTCTTCATCGACAGCGCGTGGATCTCCGCGCGCATCCGCTCTCCCAGCGCCGCGTACACGCGCTGGTGCCGCTGGATCAGGCGTTTGCCATCGAACTCCGCGCTCACGATCGTCGCGAAGAAGTGCTGGCCGTCGCCGTCCACTTCCAGATGTTCGCAGGGCAATCCTTGGGCAATGTAATCCCTGACTTGTTCCGGTGTTGGCAGCATGTCTATCTCTGGTTGAATCCGTTAGGGCGGCACATCAGTACCGTAGCTTGTATCCGTTGCGCAGCAGCCGCAGCGCCAGCGCCGCCAGCACCACGAAGGCCACGACCACGACGGCCAGGCTCTGCAGCGGCGGCACGTCCGACACGCCAAAGAAGCCGTAGCGGAAGCCGTCGATCATGTAGAAGAACGGGTTCGCGTGGGACACAGCCTGCCAGAACGCCGGCAGCGAATGTATGGAATAGAAGACGCCGGACAGGAACGTCGCGGGCATGATCAGGAAGTTCTGAAACGCGGCCAGCTGGTCGAATTTTTCGGCCCAGATGCCGGCGATCAGGCCCAGCGTGCCGAGAATGCCCGCGCCCATCAGGCCGAACACCAGGATCCAGCCGATATGGGCGAAATGCAGGTTGGCGAACCAGGCGGTCACCAGCAGCACGCCCAGGCCGACGCAGAGCCCACGGATGATCGACGCCACCACGTAGGCGCCAAACATTTCCCAGTGCGACAGCGGCGGCAGCAGGATGAACACCAGGTTGCCCGTGATCTTTGACTGGATCAGCGACGACGAGCTGTTCGCGAACGCATTCTGCAGCACGCTCATCATTACCAGGCCCGGCACCAGGAACGCGGTATAGCTGATCTGGTCGTAGACGCGCACGCGGTCTTCCAGCACGTGACCAAAGATCAACAGGTACAGCACAGCGGTCAGGACCGGCGCGGCCACGGTCTGGAAGGACACCTTCCAGAAACGCAGCACCTCCTTGTAGAGCAACGTGCGGAAGCCGATCAGGCCACCCACGGCCATCGACTCCAGGCGCTGCTGGTCGGCAACGTCGATTTCAGCCGGGTTCTTCATGCCGCAGCCTCCATCGCGGTATTGGGCAGGGCGCCCGGCATCTGGCCTTCGCGGCGCATGATCTGGACGAACACGTCCTCGAGGTCGGCCTTGCTGATTTCCATGTCTTCGATTTCGCAACCGGCTTCCCGCAGCGCAGCAAGAATCGGCTCCACGGCTTCGTATCCGGACAGGCGCAGGCGATGCGCGCGCTCCCCCGGGTTGGACGGCGTGCGCAGCGCTTCCAGCGCCGGCGGCAGCGTGCCCCGTGACAGCGTGAGCACCAGTTGCAGCCCGGCGAACTGGGTCAGCAGGTTGCTGGTGCGGTCCAGCGCCACCACTTCCCCGAACTTGAGCATGGCGATGCGATCGCACAGCGCCTCGGCTTCTTCCAGGTAGTGGGTGGTCAGGATGATCGTGTGGCCCTCGCGGTTCAGGCGCGAGATGAACTTCCAGAGCGTCTGGCGCAGTTCCACGTCCACGCCGGCGGTCGGCTCGTCCAGCACGATCACGGGCGGCCGGTGCACCAGCGCCTGCGCCACCAGCACGCGGCGCTTCATGCCGCCCGAGAGCTGGCGCATGTTGCTGTCCGCCTTGTTCGTGAGATCGAGATTGGCCATGATCTCGTCGATCCAGTCGTCGTTGCGCGTCAGCCCGAAGTAGCCCGATTGCAGGCGCAGGGTCTCGCGCACCGTGAAGAACGGGTCGAAGACCAGTTCCTGCGGCACCACGCCCAGCATGCGGCGCGCCATGCGGTAGTCGTCCACGACGTCGTGGCCAAGCACGCTGACGCGTCCCGAATTGGCGCGGTTCAGGCCCGCGAGGATCGAGATCAGCGTGGTCTTGCCCGCGCCGTTGGGCCCGAGCAGGCCGAAAAACTCGCCGCGCTCGACGCTGAAACTGACCCCCTTGAGCGCCTGCAGATTGCGGTAGCGCTTGCGGACATCGGTAATTTCGATGGCTTTCATGGCCGAATGTCTTGTGACTGGGCCGCTTTGCGGCCGGCCTATCTTGAGTTGGGGAACGCCCTTGAGGTTAGCCGCGCAGCACCTGGGGGAATCGTGTCAGGACACTTGGGGACGACTTGGGGACGAACAACCCGGAATTATAGGGGATGCAGGGGAAACCCCGCTTTGCTCGACGCGACGCCGACCCTCGGCCGGACGCCGTGGCATCGCATGGCTACGCGCGAAAGCTGCTGGCGCGCGGCAACGGATGCCGGTTCAATGTCGGTGGTGATGGTCCGCGTGATCGGCGGCCGAAGCGAGGCCCAGCAGGCCATCGACGCCATAGAGACTGGCCAGCGACCGCAGCTGGGCGGGCACGCCACTCAATGCCAGGGTCTGCCCGCGCCGCGACGCGACACGTTGCCAGGCCAGCAGCACGGCAACGGCAGCCGAATCGACCTGCTGCAGCGCGCTGCAATCGACCGTCACTTCGCCCTGCGTCACACGCGACAGCCCGTCACGCAGCACAGTGGCGGCGTTGCGGTTGGTCAGCGAATTGCCAAGGGCGGGCATGAAAGGTCGTGGAATCAGGGAGATGGAAATGAAACGCTCCCGCTCAGCGGTTGCAGGCGGGAGCGAACGGCCATTGTAGACCAGATCGTTGCGACGTGGTGCGCCGCAACGAAATCCGGATCAGCCCTTGGCGCTGGCCAACTGGCGGTTGCGGTCCTGCAGCGTCTTGATGATGCCGTCGACACCCTGCTGGTTGGCGATCGTGTTGAAGCTGCCCTTGTAGGCCTCGGTCAGCCAGGCGCCCAGCACGTTGATGTCGTAGACCTTCCAGCCTTGCGCGGTCTTCTCGAGACGGTAGTCGAGCTGGATCGGCTCGCCCTTGTTGATCACCTGGGTGCGGATCGTGGCATCGGTGTCCTCAGGCGTGCCGCGGTACGGACGGAACTGGACCTGCTGGTCGCGAATCTGCGCGATGGCGCCCGCGTACGTGCGGATCAGCAGCGTCTTGAACTCGTCGGTGATGACCTTCTGCTGCTCGGGCGACGCCTTCGACCAGTTACGGCCCATCGCGATCTGCGTGGTCTTGGTGAAATTGGCGTTCGGCAGGATCTTCTGCTCCACCAGCGCCGAGATCTTGCCAATGTTGCCGGCCTGCATGTCCTTGTCCGCGCGCACGCTGGTCATCACGTCGTTGACCACGGACTTGACCAGGCCGTCAGGGGTAGACGTGTCCGCCGCCTGCTGGGCGTGCGCGGCACCGGCGAAGGCGAAAACGGTGAGGAAGGGAAGCAGCAGTCGCTTGATCATCGTGAATATCCTTTCGATTCTGGTCCGGCCTGGACGCTGCCGGGTACCGGAACCATTGAAACACAGGCGTTGGGCAAGCGCGGGGCGCGAAATGTTCCAAACACCACATTCAAACACTTTGTTGCAGGGCTCACAGCGTGCTCACAGGCGACACAGGCGTTGTCAGCACTGGCCTGATGGGGCAATCAACCCGCCTTCGGACTTGCTGGGGTCGTGGGCGTGGCGGGCTCCGGTGCGGATGGCTGCGCGGGCGCGCTGTTGTCGTCCTGCTTTCCGTCCGGCGCGCCACCATCCTTGTCCGGCACCTCACCGTCGTGGATCAGGTAGTTGCGCCGCTGCAGGTATGAATCGCGCAGGAACGAATAGCGGTCCAGCGCCGCCGCCTCGATCAGGCTCGACGCGCCAAGCAATTGCGCGCGCGTGTCGATCACGCGGACGGTTTGCAGGCCCAAGCCGGCATACCAGGGCGAGATATAGGTGGTCGGATCCGAGAAGCGGTCCACGATCATGCCTGCGGTATCCCGCACGCTGCTCGGCCCGAACAGCGGCAGCACCAGGTACGGCCCCGCAGGCACACCCCACACGCCCATGGTCTGGCCGAAGTCTTCCTTGTACTTCGGCAGGCCGGCCGGCGTGGCGATGTCGATCAGCCCCCCGATGCCGAGCACACTGTTGATCGCCACGCGCATCGTGTCCTCGGCCGCGCGCGACGGCTTGCCTTGCAGCAGATTATTCGCCGCGGAGTAGACGTCACTGACATTCGAGAAGAAATTGCCGACCGCAATTTGCACCGGGGTCGGCGTGTAGTCCGAATAGACCGTGGCCACCGGCTTCAGTGCATAGGTGTCGAGCTTCTCGTTGAACGTGCTGACGCCGCGGTTGAACGGCTCGAGCGGATCCGCGGGATTCGCGTTCGGGCCCGTTGCGCAACCCGCCAGGGCAAGCGCCGCCAGCGATGCAACGGCCAGGCGCTGCAAGACCATCATTTGCCGCTCCCGCCAGTACCGGGCGCTGCAGGCAGCGCTCCGGCACCCGAGCCTGACGAGGTCGATCCGCCACCAGCGCCGGCATCGGCCGCCTTGTTGTAGAGGAACTGGCCGATCAGGTTTTCAAGCACCACCGCCGACTGGGTCATCGTGATCTTGCCGCCCTGCGCCAGCATCGCCGTGTCGCCACCGGCCTCGAGGCCGATGTACTGCTCGCCGAGTAGGCCCGACGTCAGGATCTTGGCCGACGTGTCCTTCGGGAACTGGTAGCGCTTGTCGAGGTTCAGCTCGACCGTGGCCATGTAGTTCTTGTCGTCGAGGCGGATGGATGCGACGCGGCCAACCACCACGCCCGCGCTCTTGATCGGCGCGCGCGGCTTCAGTCCGCCGATGTTGTCGAACTGCGCGGTAACCGTGTAGGTCTCCTGGAACGAGAAGCTGCTCATGTTGCCGGCCTTGAGCGCCAGGAACAGCAGCGCGGCAAAGCCCAGTACCACGAACACCCCTACCCAGTAGTCGAGCGTAGTCTTCTTCATGCGATTCTCTTTCTCATGCGATCGGTGCGGCTGGCCTAGCTGAACATCAGCGCGGTCAGCAGGAAATCCAGTCCCAGCACGGCCAGCGAGGCCAGTACCACGGTACGTGTGGTGGCGCGCGATACGCCCTCCGGGGTCGGCTTGGCTTCGAAACCTTGATACAGCGCGATGAACGTCACGGTGATACCGAAAATAAAGCTCTTGATCACGCCGTTGAGCACATCCGCGCGCACATCGACGCCGTTCTGCATCTGCGACCAGAATGCGCCGGCGTCCACACCAATCAGTTGCACGCCGACCAGGTAGCCACCCAGGACACCCAGGGCGCTGAAGATCGTGGCCAGCACAGGCATGGCGATCACGCCGGCCCAGAAACGCGGTGCGATCACGCGCTGCAACGGGTTCACGGCCATCATCTCCATGGCGCTGAGTTGCTCACCGGCCTTCATCAGACCGATTTCGGCCGTCAGCGACGTGCCAGCGCGGCCGGCGAACAGCAGCGCTGCCACCACCGGCCCCAGCTCGCGCACCAGCGACAGGGCTACCAGAAGGCCCAGCGCCTGCTCCGAACCGAAGCGGTTCAGCGTGTAGTAGCCCTGCAGACCCAGCACGAATCCGACGAACAAACCCGACACCGCGATGATCACGAGCGAAAGGTTGCCGACGAAGAACACCTGGTCGGTCACCAGCCGGAAGCGGCGCAACAGCGCGGGCGAGAGCGCCAGCATCGTCAGGAACATGCGCGTGGCATGACCCAGGCCGCCGACGAACTGGCGTACCGTCGAGCCAATCGAGGTAAAGAAGCCGTTCACTTCGCGCCTCCTACGCCGAAATCATCGGCCAGTGCCGGACCGGCATAGTGGAACGGCACCGGACCGTCCACCTCGGCGTGAACGAACTGGCGCACGAATGGATCATCCGAGCCGCGCATCGCGTCGGGCGTGCCTTCCGCCGCGATACGGCCGTTGGCGATGAAATAGACGTAATCGGCGATCAGGAATGTCTCGTTCACGTCATGCGAGACGATGATCGTGGTCGCGCCGAGCGCGTCGTTGAGATTCCGGATCAGGCTTGCGGTCAGGCCGAGCGAGATCGGGTCGAGGCCGGCGAACGGCTCGTCGTACATCAGTAGCGCGGGGTCCAGCGCTATGGCGCGGGCTAGCGCCACGCGTCGCGCCATGCCGCCCGAAATCTGCGCGGGCATGAGGTCGCGTGCGCCGCGCAGCCCTACTGCGTTGAGCTTCATCAGCACCAGATCCCGGATCATCGACTCCGGCAGATCGGTGTGTTCGCGCAGCGGAAATGCAACGTTGTCGAATACCGACAAGTCAGTGAACAGCGCGCCAAACTGGAACAACATTCCCATCTGTCGCCGGACCGCATACAGGCCCTTCTGGTCCATGGCGTCGATGTCGGCACCGTTGAAAGTGACGCTGCCGCGCTGCGGGCGCACCATGCCGCCGATAAGGCGCATGACCGTGGTCTTGCCACAGCCGGAGCCACCCATGACGGCCACCACCTTCCCGCGCGGAAAGCGCATGGAAAGGCCGGAGAGGATTGGCTTGTCGCCAGCCGCGTATGCAAAATCGACATCCGCGAGTTCGACGACATTCGGGCCAGCAAATACTTGGCCAGAAGGGTTCGGCACAGTAGCGGTCACATTGTCACCGTTTTTGGACAGTCCGCCATTATAAGGGCTAGTACCTACCCAGCGCCGGTTCCAAATGGTGACCGCACTGTTCCGGAAACGATAACAATCGTTAAGAGAAGTATCTTCGCTCGGCAGAAGACATTTCAGGGATCGCCGTGTTGCCCTGTCTGACGCAGGATGGCCTGCCACTGGGTCGATTCGGAGCGGATGGCCGTGGCGAATGCCTCAGGCGAGTCCTGCATCGGCGTGAGGCCCGCGGCAAGCATCCGGGCGCGCACTTCGCGCTCTTCGGTGACGTTGTCGAGTTCATTCGCCAGCCTGGCCACGATCGCCCGCGGCGTCTTCGCCGGCACCATCACGCCATACCACGCGGCGGCGGCATAGCCTTCGATGCCCGACTCCTGCAGCGTTGGCACCTGCGGCGCAAGCGGCGAACGCGCCACACCGGTCACGGCGATCATGCGCAGCGCGCCCGAGCGAATGTGTTGCTGGATCGATACGTACGAGCAAAAGCAGGCGCTGATGCGACCGGCCAGCATTTCCTGCACCACGGCACTCTCGCCCTTGGCCGTTACCAGCGGGACCGCATTCGGGAGCCCCCGCACGGCGTACTCGGCATAGAGGTGAGATGGACTGCCGGGCTGGCCGTAGCCATAGCTGTAGGAGCCCGGATTCGAGCGTACCGCGGTGGCCCACTGCTGGGGCGTCTGCATGGGCAGGCGGCCGTCAATGACCAGGAACAGCGGCATTGTCGCCACACGGCCCACCGGCACGAAGTCTCGAATGACATCGTATGGCACAGGCTCCAGACCGGGCTGGATCAGTATGTTGGCCTGATGGAACAGCAACGTGTGGCCATCGGAGCTTGCCTTCGCCACCACATCGCCAGCCATGGTGCCCGAGGCTCCGGGACGATTGTCGACCTCGATCGGCACGCCGAGCCGAGCCGACAGCCGCTCGGCCAGCAGCCGCGCGACGGCGTCAGACACACCGCCCGCAGGAAACGGAACGATCATCCTGATAGGACGTGCCGGAAATGACACCGGACGACTCATCTCCGAACGACCGGCGCTGGGAATGCTTGCCAGCTGCGCGATGGCGGGCGGTTGCGCGAGAGCCGTCGCCGTGCTCGCGGCACAGGCAACCAGGCCCCACGATATGGCGCTCCGCGGCCCGCACCGCAGAACTGCCAGGATGGCAGCAAGTTTTGGCAACTTCGCTATACCTCGCCAAAGTCGCCTCGATTTGCGCACTTCGGACATCAATTTCCTCCGGTCCGCCACACAAGGCGACGGCTCCAAATCGGCTGAAAGGGATTCGAGGCAGTTTCTTCGTTATCGTTTCGGGCCATTGTAGAGACATGCTCCCGGCCAGCACAGACCACGTAAACGCTGTCCGGGAGGACCCCAATGTGAGCCCATTTATAATCGCTGGATGCCTGAAATCGTCCTGCGGCCATTAGCGGTCGCCGACATGCCCGCCGTGCTCGCCGTCCAGGCGCAGTGCTACGGCGACATGTTGCTCGAATCCTCCGATGCCCTCGCCAGCCGGCTGGCGCTATCCCCCGACACCTGCTGGGCAGCCGCCCTGCCAGATGGCGCGCTGGCGGCGTACCTGTTCACGCACCCCTGGCCCGAAGACGCGCTGCCGCCCCTCGATGGCGTGCTGGCGCGAGACTGGATGCCGGGGGCTGCGCTCACCTGGTTCGTGCATGACATGGCGGTGGCGCCGGTCGGCCGGGGAATGGGCCTGGCGCAACGGCTATACGCGGCGGCCCGCGATGCCGCGCTGGCGGACGGCTTGCTGTCGTCTCGCCTGATCGCCGTGCAGTCGGCGGCCGTGTGGTGGCGCAGGCTTGGGTACGCGACGATCGCCGCTGGCGAGTATGCGGAGAAGCTGGCTGACTACGGTGATGACGCCGTGTTGATGGAGCGTCGGCTTTAGAACGCCCCGCCACGACTCTCAACCCAGCCATAAACAAACCCCCCGCAAGTTCGCACTTGCGGGGGGTTTTGCTTTTGAACCCAACGCTACGGATCAGCGCGGCAGGGTCGAATGGCCCATCAGGAACGCGTCCACCGAGCGGGCAGCCTGGCGGCCTTCGCGGATGGCCCACACCACGAGCGACTGACCACGGCGCACGTCGCCAGCGGCGAACACCTTCGGCACGTTGGTGTAGTAAGCGCGATCGCCTTCGGTCGATGCCTTGGCGTTCTTGCGTGCATCCGTGTCGACACCGAACGCTTCGAGCATCGAGCCGACCGGGTTCGTGAAGCCCATGGCCAACAGCACCAGGTCGGCCTGCAGCACGAACTCGCTGCCCGGCACTTCCTGCATCTTGCCGTCCTTCCATTCGACGCGGCAGGCCTTCAGGGCCTTGACCTTGCCGTTCTCGCCAACCAGTTCCTTGGTGGCCACCGACCAGTCACGCGAGCAGCCTTCGTCGTGCGACGACGACGTGCGCAGCTTGATCGGCCAGTACGGCCACACCAGCGGCTTGTTCTCTTCTTCCGGCGGCTGCGGCAGCAGTTCGAACTGCGTCACCGAGGTTGCGCCGTGGCGGTTCGACGTGCCCACGCAGTCCGAACCCGTATCGCCACCGCCGATCACGATGACGTGCTTGCCTTCGGCACGAATCTCGTTGACGCCATCGCCCGCCACTTCCTTGTTCTGCGGGATCAGGAACTCCAGCGCGTAGTGCACGCCGGCCAGATCGCGGCCCGGCACGGGCAGGTCGCGCGGCACTTCGGCGCCACCGGCCAGTACCACGGCGTCGAACTGCTCCATCAGCGCCTGGGCCGAGATCGTCTCGCGAGCGTAGTTCTTGATGCCGGCCGGCAGCGCGCCGTCGGTCACCATCACGCCAGCGCGGAAGGTCACGCCTTCGGCCTGCATCTGCTCGATGCGGCGGTCGATCAGGGTCTTCTCCATCTTGAAGTCGGGAATGCCGTAGCGGAGCAGGCCGCCGATGCGGTCATTCTTCTCGAACACGGTCACAGCGTGGCCGGCGCGCGCCAGTTGCTGGGCGGCTGCCATGCCGGCGGGTCCCGAACCCACGACAGCGACGGTCTTGCCGGTCTTGTGCGCAGGCACCTGCGGCTGGACCCAGCCCTCTTCCCAGGCCTTGTCGATGATCGCGTGCTCGATCGACTTGATGCCAACCGGCAGCTCGTTGATGCCGAGCGTGCAGGCGGCTTCGCACGGCGCCGGGCAGATGCGGCCCGTGAACTCGGGGAAGTTGTTGGTCTGGTGCAGGACTTCGATCGCCGACTTCCAGTCCTGGCGATACACGAGGTCGTTGAAGTCCGGAATGATGTTGTTGACCGGGCAGCCGTTGTTGCAGAACGGGATACCGCAGTCCATGCAGCGCGCACCCTGAATCTTCGCCTCGCTGTCCGACAGCGCGAACACGAATTCCTTGTAGTGCTTCACGCGCTTGACTACGGGTTCGTAGCCTTCATTCTGGCGCGCAAATTCGAGAAAACCAGTCGCCTTACCCATGTTGCATCCTTGGTCTTGCTTGGCGCGAGGCGGCCGGGCCGGCCTCGCGTGGGGTCAGTATCTTGTCGGCGCCGCGAACCTGGCCGCGGCGCCATCTCGTGGGGCTACCGATCAGGCGGCCACTGCCTCGCGATCGTTGTCGCGCGCGGCCTGTTCCTTCGCGTACATCTCGCCCAGCGCGCGCTTGTACTCGGTCGGGAAGACCTTGACGAACTTGCGGCGTGCCGTGGTCCAGTCCGCCAGCAGCGCCTTGGCGCGCTCCGAACCGGTGTAGCGGAAGTGCTGCTCGATCAGGTTACGCAGGATGACTTCGTCGGCCGTCCGCTCGCCACCGAACTTGTGCCACTGCGCCTTGGGCTGGCCCTTCTCCTGGTCGGCCGAAGCCAGCACTGCCTCGAGCGCCACCATCGACGTGTTGCAGCGCTTGTCGAACAGGCCATCCTCGTCGTAGACGTAGGCCACGCCACCGGACATGCCGGCTGCGAAGTTACGTCCCGTACCACCCAGCACCACGACGGTACCGCCGGTCATGTATTCGCAACCGTGGTCGCCCGTGCCTTCCACGACAGCCGTGGCACCCGAGTTACGCACCGCGAAGCGCTCGCCGCCCACGCCGTTGAAGAAGGCTTCACCAGCGATGGCGCCGTACAGCACCGTGTTGCCGACGATGATGTTGCGGGTCGGATCGCCACGGAACTCGTGCGGAGCGCGCACGATCACGCGGCCGCCCGACAGGCCCTTGCCCACGTAGTCATTAGCGTCACCCACCAGATCCATCGTGATGCCATGTGCCAGGAACGCGGCAAACGACTGGCCGGCGGTGCCCTGGAACTGGATGTGGATCGTGTCGTCGGCCAGGCCTTCGTGGCCGTGCTGCTTGGCGATCACGCCGGACAGCATCGCGCCAACGGTACGGTTCACGTTCTTCACCGGCTGGATGAACGACACGCGTTCGCCCTTGTCGATGGCCGGACGCGCCTTGGCGATCAGCACGTGGTCGAGCGCCTTGCCGGCTTCCGCCGACAGGCCGTGATCCTGCACGTCGGTGTGGTAGCGCGGCACGTCGGCCGGGAACGGCGGCTGGTAGAAGATGCGGCCGAAGTCCAGGCCACGCGCCTTCCAGTGTTCGATACCGGCGCGCATGTCGAGCAGGTCGGCGCGGCCGATCAGTTCGTCGAACGTGCGGATACCCAGTTGCGCCATGATCTCGCGCGCTTCTTCCGCAACGAAGAAGAAGAAGTTCACAACGTGCTCGGGCTTGCCCTGGAATTTCTTGCGCAGCGCCGGATCTTGCGTGGCCACGCCCACCGGGCAGGTGTTCAGATGGCACTTGCGCATCATGATGCAGCCTTCGGCAACCAGCGGCGCGGTAGCAAAACCGAACTCGTCAGCGCCCAGCAGCGCGCCGATCACGACGTCGCGGCCGGTCTTCATCTGACCGTCGGCTTGCACGCGGATACGGTTGCGCAGGCCGTTCAGCATCAGCGTCTGCTGCGTCTCGGCCAGACCCAGTTCCCACGGCGTGCCGGCGTGCTTGATCGACGACAGCGGCGATGCGCCGGTGCCGCCGTCATGGCCGGCGATCACCACGTGATCGGCCTTGGCCTTGGCCACGCCAGCCGCCACGGTACCCACGCCCACTTCGGACACGAGCTTGACCGAGATGTCCGACACCGGGTTCACATTCTTCAGGTCGTGGATCAGCTGTGCCAGATCCTCGATCGAGTAGATGTCGTGGTGCGGCGGCGGCGAGATCAGACCCACACCCGGCACCGAGTAACGCAGCTTGCCGATGTAGTCCGAGACTTTGTGGCCGGGCAGCTGGCCGCCTTCGCCCGGCTTGGCGCCCTGGGCCATCTTGATCTGGATCTGATCGGCCGATGCCAGGTATTCGGCAGTCACGCCGAAACGGCCCGAGGCCACCTGCTTGATCTTCGAGCGCAGCGAATCGCCCGCCTTCAATTCCAGGTCGCGCTCGATCACGCCATCGCCCAGCAGGCCCTTGAGCGTGTCGCCCTGCTTGATGGGGATGCCGCGCAGTTCGTTGCGATAGCGCTTCTCGTCCTCGCCGCCTTCGCCGGTGTTCGACTTGCCGCCGATGCGGTTCATCGCCACGGCCAGCGTCGTGTGGGCTTCAGTCGAGATCGAACCCAGCGACATGGCACCGCTGGCGAAACGCTTGACGATGTCCTTGGCCGACTCCACTTCTTCCAGCGGAATGGCGCGGGCCGGATCGACCTTGAACTCGAACAGGCCACGCAGCGTCATGTGACGGCGGCTCTGGTCGTTGATGATGTTCGCGTATTCCTTGTACGTCTGGTACTGGCCCTTGCCATCGTCGGCGCGCACCGAGTGCTGCAGCTTGGCGATCGAGTCCGGGGTCCACATGTGTTCTTCACCGCGGATACGGAATGCGTATTCGCCGCCGGCTTCGAGCATGTTTTCCAGCACGGGGTTGCTGCCAAACGCGTCGCGATGCAGGCGCAGCGCTTCCTCGGCCACCTCGAAGATGCCGATGCCTTCGACGTTCGACGGCGTACCGTGGAAGTACTTCTGCACCAGTTCGCGCGACAGGCCGATGGCTTCGAAGATCTGGGCGCCCGTGTACGACATGTACGTGGAGATGCCCATCTTCGACATCACCTTGTGCAGGCCCTTGCCGATCGCCTTGACGAAGTTCTTGACAGCCTTTTCCGGCGACAGGTCACCCGACAGGCCCGAGGCCATGTCGGCCAGCGTTTCCATCGCCAGGTACGGGTGCACGGCTTCAGCGCCATAGCCGGCCAGCAGCGCGAAATGGTGCACTTCGCGGGCCGAACCGGTTTCCACGACCAGGCCGGCCGACGTGCGCAGGCCCTTCTCGACCAGGTGGTGGTGAATGGCCGACGTGGCCAGCAGCGCGGGAATGGCCACCTGGCCATCGTCCACGCGACGGTCCGTCACGATCAGGATGTTGTAGCCCGAACGCACCGCATCCACGGCTTCCGCGCACAGCGACGCCAGGCGGGCCTCGATGCCTTCCTTGCCCCACGCCACCGGGTAGCAGATGTTCAGTTCGTACGAACGGAACTTGCCGCCGGTGTAGTGCTCGATGTTGCGGATCTTGGCGATGTCCTTGAAGTCCAGCACGGGCTGGGACACTTCGAGGCGCATCGGCGGGTTGATGTTGTTCAGCTCCAGCAGATTCGGCTTCGGACCGATGAACGACACCAGCGACATCACCATGTTCTCGCGGATCGGGTCGATCGGCGGGTTGGTCACCTGCGCGAAAAGCTGCTTGAAGTAGTTGTAGAGCGTCTTGTTCTTCGACGACAGCACAGCCAGCGGCGAGTCATTGCCCATCGAGCCCGTGGCTTCCTCACCGGCCAGGGCCATCGGGGCCATCAGGAACTTGACGTCTTCCTGCGTGTAGCCGAATGCCTGCTGGCGGTCGAGCAGACGCGCCACCGGCTTCTTCTCGGCGGCTACGTCCTCGGCCTTGGCCTCGAGCTCGTCGAGCTTGATGCGCACGGCGTCGATCCAGCTCTTGTACGGCTTGGCGTTGGCCAGGTTGTCCTTGAGTTCCTTGTCGTCGATGATGCGACCCTGCTCCATGTCGATCAGGAACATCTTGCCCGGCTGCAGACGCCACTTCTGGACGATGCGCGACTCGGGGAACGGCAGCACGCCGGCTTCCGACGCCAGCACGACGAAATCGTCTTCGGTCACGTAGAAGCGGGCCGGACGCAGACCGTTACGGTCCAGCGTCGCGCCGATCTGGCGGCCGTCGGTGAAGCAGATCGCGGCCGGGCCGTCCCACGGCTCCATCATCGCGGCGTGGTACTCGTAGAAGGCACGACGGTTGTCGTCCATCAGCGTGTGTTGTTCCCAAGCTTCCGGGATCATCATCATCATCGCGTGGACGAGCGGGTAACCGGCCATTGTCAGCAGTTCGAGGCAGTTGTCGAACGATGCCGTATCCGATTGGCCCGGGTAGATCAGCGGCCAGAGCTTGGGCAGGTCATCGCCGAGCACCGGCGACGAGATCGCGCCGGTACGCGCGTTCACCCAGTTCACGTTGCCCTTCACCGTGTTGATTTCGCCGTTGTGGGCAACCATGCGGTACGGGTGGGCCAGCTCCCAGGCCGGGAACGTATTGGTCGAGAAGCGCTGGTGGACCAGAGCCAGGGCCGACACGGCGCGGGCGTCCAGCAGGTCCAGGTAGTACTCGCCCACCTGGTTGGCCAGCAGCAGGCCCTTGTACACGACGGTACGGGCCGACATCGACGGCACGAAGTATTCCTTGCCGTGCTTGAGCTTGAGCGCCTGGATGGCGTGGCTGGCGGTCTTGCGGATGACGTAGAGCTTACGTTCCAGCGCGTCCGTGGTCATGATGTCGCGGCCACGACCGATGAAGATCTGGCGGATCACCGGCTCGGTCTTGCGCACGGTCGGGGACATCGGCATGTTCGCGTCCACCGGCACATCACGCCAACCCAGCACGACCTGGCCTTCCAGGCGCACGGTGCGTTCGAGTTCCTGTTCGCAGGCCAGACGCGATGCGTGTTCCTTAGGCAGAAAGATCATGCCCACGCCATATTCGCCGGCGGGCGGCAGGGTCACGCCCTGCTTGGCCATTTCCTCGCGGTAGAACTGATCCGGGATCTGGATCAGGATACCGGCGCCATCGCCCATCAGCGCGTCGGCGCCCACGGCACCCCGGTGGTCCAGGTTCTCGAGGATCTTCAGACCCTGCGAGATGATTTCGTGGGATTTCTTGCCCTTGATGTGAGCCACCATGCCGACGCCGCAGGCATCGTGCTCGTTGGACGGGTCATACAGGCCCTGAGCCTGCGGGCGGGCGGCGAGTTCGGAGGATTGTTGCGAGTGGTCCACGGGCTGAATTCCGGTGAAGGCTGCGCAGCCAGCAAGGCAGACCGAACGGGATGGCTGTGTACGTGCTTCTTCGAGCGACGATGTCAGACAGCGGGACCGCAGCGGCGTACACGAGCGTGACGCGCCGCACAATGACTGTGGGTGGAGCAACTATAAAAGAATCGTCCGAGCCCTTGCAAAAAAATTAAATGGGGTCAGAGCACATTAAATTTCTCACCATCTCGGCGCACAATTTAATTGGGGACATATTATTTATGGGGCACAAATGCATCATGTTGGTGCGCTGTCGAAATCCTCTGTATCGCCCGGGCGTTCGCTCTCGGACTCGGTGGATTTCCGGGGGCGTCCTTTCGGCAGCGGATGAATGCGTCGCGTGGCATGACGCTCGAGCTGCGCCAGGAAAGCATCGTCGCCTAACGGCCAGCCACTGTGCGCATGTTTCTGCAACGTCGCCAGCGTTTTGCCAGACAGCCCTTCCAGCGCCAGCGCACGGTAATTGGACTGCCGCTCGAATGGCGTATTGCCAAGCTCCCAGTAAATAGAGTGATCACTCACAAGCGGGCTCGCCTCGATGCCGATGTGATGACGATAGCTGCTCCAGCGATCCGCCTCTAGTGTTGCTGTATCGCCCGCGCGCATGGCGTTGGACTCTACGTAGAGCATGGCCGGCAGCAGCCAGGCGCCTGGCTCGATCACGGCCGAACGGAAGCGCCCTTCCCAAAGGGTGCCGGTACGGCTGGCCGCTCGGTTGAAATGGCGCGCGTAGCGACGGCCGACGGCTTGCATCGTCAGGCTCAGCGAGTCAGCACCCTTGGGCGTGGCAACCAGGTGGATATGGTTCGGACGCAGAACGTAGGCGTGGACCGCGACGTCATGCTCGCGCGCGGCCATGCGCAGGCAGTCGAGGTAATGCAGATAGTCGTCCGGGCCCAGAAACACGGGCTGACGATTGTTGCCGCGTTGCAACACGAGGGCCGGCAGGCCGGCGGGAGAGAAGCGGGGAAGACGAGCCATCGAACATCCTGCTGAAACGATGGCGCAATGATACGCGGATCTGTCCCCGTTTATTGGTGGGCGCTAATTGCCCACCCGCTGCCTGCCTAGTTGCTCTCGCTGACGGCGAAAACCCGCCGGTGCTCGCGGATGGCGTACCGGTCAGTCATGCCCGCGATGTAATGCGCGATCAGGCGAGGCTGGTCCGCCCCGTGGCCTGCCTGATATTGCGGCGGCAACAGGCGGGAATCCTGCATAAAGGCCGTGAACAGGTCCGAGATGATCCGCTGGGCCTTGGCCGACATCCGCATCACCAGATAGTGGCGGTACAGGTGCCGGAACAGGAAGCGCTTGAGGGCTGCGGCTTCCTCGTGCACCTTGGGACTGAAGGACACCAGCGGGCCAGCCGCGCGCACCGCGTCGATAGATTTCGGATTGGCGGTGGCAATGTTGCGGCTCGTGGTCTCGATCAGGTCGACGATCAGCGTATTGATCATGCGCCGAACGGTCTCGTTGATTGCCCGGCGCCCATTGATCTCCGGGAACGCCTCGGCCACTTCGGCACGGTGGCGACCCCACATGGGCACCTCGTCGAGCTGCTCCAGGGTCAGCAACCCCGATCGCAGGCCATCGTCGATATCGTGATTGTTGTAGGCGATCTCATCCGCCAGGTTGGCCAGTTGGGCCTCGAGCGACGGCTGCGTGCCCTGCAGGAAGCGGCGTCCCAGCTCGCCGAGCCCCGCCGCGTTGACACGCGAGCAGTGCTTGAGAATCCCTTCGCGCGTCTCGAAGGTCAGGTTCAGGCCATTGAAGCCGCCGTAGCGCTCTTCCAGTTCGTCCACCACCAGCAGGCTTTGCAGGTTGTGCTCGAATCCGCCGTGGTTCTTCATACAGCCATTCAGCGCGTCCTGCCCGGCATGGCCGAACGGTGTGTGGCCGAGATCGTGGGCCAGCGAGATCGCCTCGACCAGATCCTCGTTGAGGCGCAGGTTGCGCGCGATCGACCGCGCGATCTGCGCGACTTCCAGGCTATGGGTCAGCCGCGTCCGAAACAGATCGCCCTCGTGATTCACGAAAACCTGGGTCTTGTACTCGAGCCGCCGGAACGCGGTACTGTGGATCACACGGTCGCGGTCGCGCTGAAACTCGCTGCGGGAGGACGAGGCCGGCTCCGCGTGCACCCGTCCGCGGGTCTGCGCGGAGTGGGCGGCGTACGGAGCAAGGTGGGCTTCAAGGTCGGTCGACAGGGCGGTCATGCGGCAATCCGTTATCCGTTACAGGGTCAGGGCTGCGAGGCATAACCGTTCGCTCAGGCGACCGGGGCCTCGGTGGGAGGTTTCAATATCGCGTGACGCAGCGTCTCGCGCAGGTCCGCGTCCGGCACGGTGGTGATGAAGGCAGAACCCAGCTTGCGCAGCAGGATGAACTTGATGCTGCCCGCTTCGGCCTTCTTGTCCACCTTCATCAACTCGATATAGCGATCGATACCCAGATCCGGCGCCACCACCGGCAGCATCGCCGCCTGCGTCAGCGTGCGAATGCGGGCGCGCGTCTCGACGTCGATAAAACCGAGCCGATGCGAGAGGTCCGCGGCCATCACCATGCCACAGCCCACGGCCTCGCCATGCAGCCATTCGCCATAGCCCATGCCAGCTTCGATCGCGTGACCAAACGTATGGCCGAAATTGAGAATCGCGCGCAAGCCGCCTTCGCGTTCGTCCTGGGCCACCACGGACGCCTTGATCTCGCAGGAGCGTCGCACCGCTTCGGCCATCAGGCCGGTGTCGCAGGCGTTCAGCCCGGCGATATGGTCCTCGATCCAAGCGAAGTAGTCGGCGTCGGCGATTGCCCCGTGCTTGATGACCTCGGCCATGCCCGCCGCCAGTTCGCGCGGGGGCAACGTGCGCAGCGTGTCAATGTCGGCGATCACCGCGTTGGGCTGGTGGAACGCGCCGATCATGTTCTTGCCGAGCGGATGATTGATGCCGGTCTTGCCGCCCACCGACGAATCGACTTGCGCCAGCAACGTGGTCGGCATCTGCACGAACGGCACGCCACGCATGTAGCATGCGGCGGCAAACCCGGTCATGTCTCCCACCACCCCGCCGCCCAGCGCGATCAGCGTGGTCTTGCGGTCGGCCCCTGCCTGGAGCAGCGCATCGAAAATCAGGTTCAGCGTTTCCCAGTGCTTGAAGCGCTCGCCGTCCGGCAGCACCACGGTGCGCACGGTCTTGCCAAGGCCGGCAAGCACAGCTTCGACGCGCGCCGCGTACAGCGGGCCCACGGTCTCGTTGGTGACAATGACGGCATGCTGGCCGCGTACATGCGGGGCCAGCAGGTCGGCGCGGTCCAGCAGGCCGCTGCCAATGTGGATCGGGTAACTACGCGTCCCGAGATCGACTTCAAGCGTGATCATGAATGGGTGTCCTGCGCCGGCGGCCCACCATCCTCGGCAGATTCGGGCACGATTTCCGCGGGCGGAAACACAAAGCCGGCCATTTCAAGTTGCATAAGAACCATATTAGCAAGCTGCGCCACGGTCGGCTTGCCGGTTTCGATAATGAAGTCCGCCACCTCGCGATAGAGCGGATCGCGCTCGGCATAGAGTGCCTCGAGGCGACCCTTCGGATCCTCCGTCTGCAGGAGCGGTCGGTTACGGTCATGCCGCGTGCGCAGCCACAGATCGTGCGGGCTGGCGCGCAGATAGACCACAGTGCCATTGGCCTTCAACGCCGCGCGGTTGACCTCGCGGAGCACCGCGCCGCCGCCTGTGGCCAGAACGATGCCACTGCGCCCGGTCAGCTCGGCAATCACCTGGGCCTCGCGATCGCGGAACCCCGCTTCGCCCTCATGCTCGAAAATTATCGGAATTCGTACGCCGCAGCGCGCCTCAAGTTCATGATCGGAATCGAAGAACGGATAGTTGAGACGACGGGCCACGGTGCGGCCGACGGTGGTCTTGCCGGCGCCCATCAGGCCAACAAAGAAGATATTCGGGCGATTGGCTGTCACTGGACTGAGGTCTTGCACGATAAGGCGGCGGGCACCCGCGTCAGGCCGGGAACCCGCAAGGGGCGTGATGCATACGCCATTGTGCATCATCCCGCCGCGCTGGTCCTGGCCGACCCTCAGAGCCGCCAACGTTGCCGCCAAATAGAAAAAGGCCGCGTCGTTTTGCGACGCGGCCTGCCAGTCTACTGCATCCGGGCCCCCTGCTGCACCCGGCCGGCGTTATTTGAGCGACACGTTATCGTTCAGGACACGCGGCGTCAGGAACACCAGCAGTTCGGTCCGGTTGTTGACCTTGGCGTTGTTCTTGAAGAAGTTGCCAAGCACCGGGAGGTCGCCCAGCCAAGGTACCTTGTTCACGGTATTGGACTCTTCCTGGCTATAGATACCGCCGATTACGACCGTGCCGCCGTTCTCCACCAGCACCTGCGTCTGCACGTGCTTGGTGTCGATGGCGAAGCCGTTGTCCGTTCGGATACCGACGCTGTCCTTGTTCACGTCGACGTCCAGCAGCACATTGCCTTCCGGCGTGATCTGCGGCGTGACTTCAAGCTTCAGGTTGGCCTTGCGGAACTGCACCGAGGTCGCGCCGCTTGAGGTGGCCGACTGGTACGGCAGTTCGGTACCCTGCTCGATCAGTGCCTTGATGTTGTTGGCCGTCACGACGCGCGGGCTCGAGATGATCTTGCCCTTGCCGTCGGCTTCCAGTGCGGACAGTTCCAGATCCAGGAATCGGCCCGCGGCGGCGTTGAAGATACTGAATGCCGCCGTAGCCGGGTTCACGCTGTTGATGGCTGCCGCCGGCAGGCTCAGTGCCGGGGTACCGTCGTTCGTGGCATTCGGCAGCGAGTTACCGTAGTTGCTGCTCAGCGAGCTGCCGGACTTCGGCAACGCAAAGCCGAGCTTCACACCGAGGTTCCGGCTGAAGGTATCGCTAGCCTCAACGATGCGTGCCTCGATGATCACCTGCCGAACCGGGATATCGATCTTCTGCAGGAAGATCTGCACTTCCTCCAGCTTGCTCGATACATCGGACACGAACAGCTGGTTCGTGCGGGGATCCGCCGTCAGCGAACCGCGTTTGGACAGCATCCGCGTCGCGCCCATCATGCCTGCTGCGCCACCAACCGGCACCGGCATCGCACCTGCCGCCCCGGCAGTGCCTGTAACCATGCCGAGCAGCATCTTGCGAACGTCGTCGGCACGCTGGTAGTTGAGCTGGAACACCTGGCTGCGGATCGGCTCGAGTTCGTTGATCTGCTGCATCGCCTCGAGTTCAAGCTTCTCCTTGGTCGCCAGTTCCGCCTTGGGCGCCACCCACAGCACATTGCCGTTGCGGCGCGAGGCCAGGCCCTTCGAATCCATCACAATCTGCAGCGCCTGGTCCCACGGCACATCCTTCAGGCGCAGCGTCAGGTTGCCCTGGACCGTGTCGCTCGTGATGATGTTCAGGTTCGTGAAGTCGGCGAACACCTGCAGCAGCGAGCGGATGTCGATGTTCTGGAAGTTCAGGGATAGCCGCTCGCCGCGGAAGCCTTGGCCCGCGATCAGCTTGTTCGGGTCATCCTTGACCTGCCGCACCTCCACCACGAACTGGTTGTCCGTCTGGTACGAGCTGTACTCCCAGTTGCCACGCGGCTCGATCGTCAGTTTCGCGCTGCCATTGGCATCGCTCGCGCGCATGCTCTGGATTGGCGTGCCGAAATCGGTCACATCGAAGCGGCGGCGCAGATCCGCCGGCACCGACGTGCCCATGAAGTCGACCACGAGGTTCTGGCCCTGCTGCGCGATGTTGATGCCTGAATCACGCGACGAGAGATCCACCACCACACGCCCGGCGCCATCGCCCCCGCGACGGAAATCGATGTTCCGAATCGACGGACGATTCGCTGCCATCGCCGATGTCGGCACCGTCGTCGCCGGCGCGAACGTCGGCACCGCGCCGGTCGCGGCCTGCTGGACGTTGTCCAGCATCACCACGAACTGGTTGCCACGCACCTCGGTGCGATATGTTGTCGACCGGCTCAGGTTCAGCACCACGCGTGTGCGGTCCCCAATCTGCATCACGTTGGCGCTCTTGAGCACCTTGCCGCCGTACTCGTACTGGGCGCGCCCCGCCGCGAAGCCCGTGTCGAAGAAGTCGATCGCGATCTTCGCCGGATTCTGCGTGGTGAAGTCCGCTGGTTTCTGCGCCAATGGTCCCTGCAGATCGACCGTAAATACGGTCTGCTCGCCAAGCACGTTGGCTTCCATCTGCTTGACCTGGTTGTTCTGCGCCAGCGCCGCCGAAGAGGCGAGCACCAGCACCATCGTTGCCGCGCCCGCGAGCGCCTTGACCCATCGTGCCGTGATCATGCCGATGCCTCCAGCTTCAGGCTGGTCATTTTCTCTTTCCACTCTGAGACCCCTTCCCGGACCAATTCGCGCAGCACGATCTCCTGATCGGTGATGCGGACCACCCGGCCATAGTTCTGGCCGAGATACTGACCCACCTTTACGTGATGGATCTTGTTATCTACGCGTACGACACCGTAGGTCTCGCCGTTCTTCTTCAGCATCCCGAGCATCTTGAAGTTCTCCAACGGATAGTCTTCAAGGGGCTCGTGCCGCCGTCCGGCCTCCGGCGACTCCGACATCGCCTTGTTCAACTCACCGATCTTCGTCTGCGCGAAGGGCTCGGGAGATTTGGTGCCTGCATACTGGCGCGGCTCGTAGGGCTTGACCTCGGGCAAGGGTTCGGGCGGCGGCACCTTTGCCGCGCGCGTCTGCGCCATCCATTGCTGGAGGTGTTCATCCTCGCCTGCACCGCAGCCGGCCAGGGCGACAACGGCCAATGCCGCAACCGCCACTGCGCGCAGTGCCATGGGAGGGCGTCGGGTCAGGCGGCTCACTTGGCACCTCCCTTGGCCTTCTTCGCGGCGTCCGCGGCTGCCTTGCGCTGCGCGGCCTGCTCGTCGGGATCCAATGCACGGTAGGCCATGGCGACGGCTTCCATTGATAGCGTGCCGTCCTTGCTCACCGACATGTTCAGGTTCCCCATCGAAACAATCCGCGAGAGTGCCGCCACGTCGGCGTTAAAGAGCGCGACATCGTGGTAGCGGCCCGTCACTTTCAGGTTGACCGGGATTTCGGCGTAGTACGCCTTGATCGTGGCTGGCTGAGGCTTGAACAGTTCGAACTGCAGTCCGCGCGCCACGCCTGCGTGGTTTACATCGGCCAGCAGCGCATCCATCTCGGTGCTGTTCGGCAGTTGGTGCTCGGCAAGCGCCACGCGCTTTTCAACCTCGGCCTTCTGCGCGACCAGCGCGTCGAGGTTCGCAACCTGCGCCACCTTGGTCTGGAACTGCTGCTTCAGCGTTTCCTGCTCGGCCCGCTTGCGGTCCAACTCGTCGCTCTTGTCGCTCCAGTAGAACTGCCAGCCGAGCGCCAGCACGATGGCGGCGGCAAGCGCGGAGAAGGCCACGCGCGGCGCCGTCGGCCAGGTCTCCGGCTCGTTCAGGTTCAGGCCACGGAACTGCGCGGTCAGGTCCTGCAGGGAGATTTCGGTATTGAGCGCCATGATCAGACCTTTCGACCAGCGGGCGTGCCCGCGGCGTCGGAGGCGCCCTTTTTCTTGTCGCCCGGGACTTCCGGCGCGCGATAGGAAAAGCGCATCGAGAATTCGAACAACCGGCGCTGTTCGCGCAGGTTGTTGGTCATGTTGATGGCCTTGGACTCCACCAGATCCGCCTGGTCGAGCCAGGTCACCTGGCTGATGTTGCGCAACAGCTCGGACACCCGCTCGTTGGACTGCGCCACGCCAGACATCACGAACTTGTCACCGGTCTGCTTGAGGCTGGACAGGTAGACGCCTTCCGGCACCTGACGCACAAGTTCCTCGAGCAGTTGCACGGGCAGGTTTCGCTGCGCCTGCAGGCTCTCGATCGCGCGTTGGCGATCCAGCAGTGCCTCGATGTCCTTCTTCAGCGAGTTGACCCTGCTGATCGTCGCATCCATGCTGGCGTTTTCCGTCTTCAGCACCTGATTGCGTGCCGCGACGGCATCGATCTGCGAGTCGATATAGAAGCCGCCGATCAGAACCACGAGCGCCCCCGCGCCCGCTGCTCCGCCCAGCATCGTGTAGACCTTCTTCCGCCGGGCCGCCTTGCGCGCCTCGTGATACGGCAGCAGGTTGACCGACGGAATGGAATTCGTCGTCGTGGACATGCTTGCCCCCCGGTGGGTTATTGCAAACCGCGCAGCGCCAGTCCCGCACTGACGATGTACGCAGGCAGGTCACGCTGGAGATAGCGCTCGTTGACCTTGCCTGCGGTCATCATGTTTGCGAAAGGATTGGCCAGCGTCGTCGTGATCTGTGTCTGTTGCTGGATAGCCGCCTGCACGCCGAGCAGGGACGCATGTCCGCCCGAAAGCAGGATCTCGTCCACACGGCCAAGGCTGGAACTGGCGATGAAGTTGCCGATGGCGCCCTGCACTTCCATGGCCAGCGCCTCGAGCGACGGCTTGAGCAGTTGCGCGCGCCACGACTCCGGCAGCGTGTTCTTGCGCTTCTTGATTTCGGCCTTGAGCGCATCGAGCGTGAACATGCGCGCGGCGCTCTGGGTGAGCTGATCGCCGTAGCTGTTCAGTGGCTGCTCGTACAGTTCCTTCCAGCCCTGGTAGAAGATCGCCTTGGAGCGGCTACCGCCAAGATGGACGACCGCCACAACCGGGAGGTCCTTGGCATCGGCTTCCGAGAGACCTTCTGGCACGCCGAGCATCTGCACGATCGAGCGTTGAACGGCGTACTCTTCGACGTCCATCACCTGAGGCTTCAGGCCAGCCATCTCGGCGGCCGTCACGCGCTCCTGCACGCGATCGCTATTGGCGGCCGTGACACGCACGCCGATGCCGCCTTCGGTTTCGCTGGGACCAATCACCGCAAAGTCGAAGTTGACCGCCTGCGAAGGCGGATAGAGGCGGTGCGCCTCGGATTCGACCTGGGAATAGAGTTCGTCTTCCGAGAGATTGTCCGGAAGACTGACCGTCTGGGACTCCGTCAGCATGGACGGCACGCCGAGCACGACTTCCTTCGTGCGGATGCCAGCCTTGCCGAGCGCGCGCTTCAGCGCGATACCCACGGCCTCGATGTTGACCACGTTGCCATCGGCAACGGCGTTGCGATCCAGCAATTCGCTGGCGCATTTTTCCAGCCTGAAGTCGTTTCTGCCTGCCCCGACGGACAGCTCCACGACCTTGACGCTAGACGACCCAATATCTACGCCGACCGTAGTCCGGCGTAGAAGACCCGACAAGATGCCCCGTCGCAAGGTGACCCCCTGACATTTGAACTCGCCCACGGCATGTCTGCTCTAACGGTGCGAGCCAGTTTCTTTGGATGAAACGTTTTGCTCTTTTATGGTCGACGATTCTTACAAAATCCAAGGGCGCTGGCAATGTGCCGGTTTAACCACGCTTTCTTTTTCAGATCGACCCTGCCAAAGCGTTGCCAAAATCCGACGCTCAACAACAACTTCGTTGCATAGCGTTGCCCCGCGCCAATTCTGCGATCCTTGCCCGTATTCCTGGCGACACACTCGACACCACCGCTCCCGTTTCCGGCCCGCCGCGCGCGTTCCATGGCAATCGCCTGCAAGGCAGGACACGCAAGCTCCCAGGCCATTACATCTTGTAACAGCGCGATAGCGCCTTTCGCGCCACAGGAACGCCGGGCCGCCGGAGGGGCGGCGATATAATCCGGGCACTCTGATTAGGTAAACCCTTATGGCCACAGCACAACAGAAGCCGTCCCTTCCCGTCCGCCGCCCATTGTGGGCACGGATCATGATCTGGGTGATCGGACTGCTTATCGCCGGCATGGCAGCGGTAGCGCTGCTGGTTGGCTATGCGTTGGTTGTGGCGGCGCCGAACCTGCCGTCGCTGGACACGATCACCGACTACCGCCCCAAGATCCCCCTTCGGATCTATACGGCCGACAACGTGCTGATCGGCGAGTTCGGCGAGGAACGTCGCAACTTCGTGCCGATCACCGAAATCCCCGATGTCATGAAGAAGGCCGTGCTCGCGATCGAGGACGACCGGTTCTACGAGCACGGCGGCGTGGACTTCGTCGGCGTGATGCGCGCCGGCCTGGCCAACCTGCGCGGGGGTCTGTCGCAAGGTGCCTCGACGATCACGATGCAGGTGGCGCGCAACTTCTTCCTTTCGAGCGAGAAGACCTACACGCGCAAGATTTATGAAATGCTGCTCGCGTACAAGATCGAGGCGAATCTGAGCAAGGATCAGATCCTCGAGCTCTACATGAACCAGATCTATCTGGGGCAGCGCGCCTACGGCTTCGCCAGCGCGGCGCGCGTGTACTTCGGCAAGTCGATCAAGGACGTGACGCCGGCCGAGGCCGCCATGCTGGCCGGCCTGCCCAAGGCGCCGTCGGCCTACAACCCGGTGGTCAACCCACGCCGCGCGAAGGTGCGCCAGGAGTACATCCTGCAGCGCATGCGCGACCTGCACTACATCACGCCGGAACAGTACGACCAAGCCGTGCGCGAACCACTGAACGTGCGTAGTGAAGGCAACGAATTCTCGACCCACGCCGAGTACGTGGCGGAAATCGTGCGCCAGCTGATGTACGCGCAGTACCGCGAGGAAACCTATACCCGCGGCCTGACGGTCTACACCACGCTGACCAAGCCCGATCAGGATGCCGCCTACGAGTCCGTGCGCAGCGGCATCATGAACTACGAGCGCAAGCACGGCTATCGCGGCCCCGAAGCGTTCATCGACCTGCCGTCCGATCCGACCGAACGTGAACAGGCCATCGACGATGCGCTGGTCGAGCATCCGGGCAGCGACGACCTGCGCTCCGCCGTGGTCACGAGCGTCACGCCGAAACAGGTTCGCGCGACTCTGCTCTCGGGCGAGGTGGCAACGATCGAAGGCACGGCGCTGCGCTTCATCGCGCCGTCGCTGGCGGCCAGCGCGCAGCCCAAAGTGAAGATCCGCCCGGGCGCGATCATCCGCGTGACGCAGGACCCGAAGGACAACTCGTGGACGGTGACACAATTGCCGGAAGTCGCCGCCGCGTTCATCTCGATCAACCCCGAGGACGGTGCGATCCGCTCGATGGTGGGTGGCTTCGACTACAACCGGAACAAGTTCAACCATGTGACGCAAGCCTGGCGTCAGCCCGGATCGAGTTTCAAGCCGTTCATCTACACGGCTGCGCTCGAAAAGGGCTTCTCGCCGGCCACGGTGATCAATGACGCACCGCTGACGATCGGACCGGATACGGGTGGCCAGGTCTGGGAACCCAAGAACTACGACGGCAAGTTCGAAGGTCCGATGACGATGCGCCGCGCACTGGCCAAGTCGAAGAACCTGGTGTCGGTGCGTATCCTGCGCGCGATCGGCACGCAGTACGCCCAGGACTACATCACGCGCTTCGGCTTCGAGGCCGACAAGCATCCGGCCTACCTGCCGATGGCGCTTGGCGCGGGTAGCGTGACACCGCTGCAGATGGCGGGCGCCTACTCGGTGTTCGCCAATGGCGGCTATCGCATTAACCCGTTCCTGATCCAGCGGGTCGAGGATTCGCGCGGCAAGATCGTCTCGGAGACTCATCCTCAGAAGGCTGGCGGCGATGCCGTGCGGGTGCTCGACGCACGCACCGCGTTCATCGCCGACAGCATGCTGCGCGAGGTCGTGCGTAGCGGCACGGCGAACCCGGCCAAGCAGCGCCTGGGCCGTAACGACATGGCCGGCAAGACCGGTACCACCAACGATGCGGTCGATGCGTGGTTCGCCGGCTACACGCCGAAGCTGGTGGCGATTGCCTGGATGGGCTACGACCAGCCCAAGAGCCTCGGTGTGCGCGAAACCGGTGGCGGACTGGCACTGCCGATCTGGGTCGGCTACATGAGCAAGGCGCTCAAGGGTGTGCCGGAAAGCCCGGATCGCCAGCCGCCTGAAGGTGTGGTCATGGTAGCGGGAGACTGGACGCTCGAGGAAAACGCCGGCGGCGCAGGCGTGGCATCTGTGGGCCTGGGCGACCCATGGCCTGGCAAGCCGGACGAAAGCTCGCGCCCGCCACAGGACACCGAGGCGGAAAAGAAGAAGATCCTGGAAATGTTCGGCGGAGCCTGACCGGCACCGCCTCCAACGAAAAACCGGCCCTCGCGGCCGGTTTTTTCGTTTCGGCGTGGCGTGCCAGAACGCTTACTTCAGCGTCAAGGTGACCCCTGCCTGCTGGCTCATGTACCCGGACAGCGCGGCATACAGTTCGCCACCGCCCCGCGTATCGACCCATTTGCTGCCATCGTTACGGAAATGGAAGCCACCGGCCTTGGCTGCCACCCACAGTTCCTGCATGGGCGCCTGGCTGTTGACGATGATCTTGGAGCCGTCCTCGAACTCGAGTTCCATCACGTTGCCGGTCCGATTGATTTCCACGTCGGCGTCTGCCGCATCGGCGGCGGCTTCGATCGCCGCTTCCAGCTGGTCCAGTGCCTTGCTGGCCAGCGCCAGGAACTCGCTTTCACTGAGGGGGGGCATGCTACACTCCAAGGCCGCCGGCGCCCCGTTCGGAATGGGCACTCGGGCCGGCATCAATTGATGGAAAAGTCGGGAAACCTTGCGCTTCCCGCAGCCATCCGAGAACCCATCCAGACAATGAAGGACTTCCCGATGCTGCGTCGTGCTGCGATTGTATCGGCGTTTGCCGCCACACTCGCGATGCCCCTGGCCGGATGTGGCATTCGCGGCCCGCTGTACATGCCGACCGTGCCGCCCGCTCCGACGGCGCCAACCGTGGCCGATCCCGGACTGGGCAAACCTGATGCGCCCGGAGCCGTCGAGCCCGCGCGCCCCATGTCGGAGCCGTCGACCGCCTCGCCCGTGCCCGTGGAACCGGCTCGTGACAGTTCCGCCCCCTCAGCACGTTGAGTGCCGTTTGAATATGACCGATTTCTTTTCGCGCCGCGATGGCATTCTCGCCGTCGAGCAAGTCCCGCTGACCCGCATTGCCGACCAGTTCGGCTCGCCGACCTTTGTCTACTCGCGGGCCGCGCTGACGGCCGCGTACAACGCCTACGCGGCCGCGTGCAAGGGCCGCAACGCCCACGTGCAATATGCGGTGAAGGCCAATTCGAACCTGGCCGTACTGCAGGTCTTCGCGCAACTCGGCGCGGGATTCGACATCGTTTCCGGTGGTGAGCTGCTGCGCGTGATCGCGGCTGGCGGCGACCCGCGCAAGGTGGTGTTCTCTGGTGTCGCGAAGAACGTCGCCGACATGGAGTTGGCGCTGAGCCACGACGTGCGCGGCTTCAACGTCGAGTCGATTCCCGAACTGGACCGCCTGAACGCTGTCGCCGGCCGTCTTGGCAAGCGCGCGCGCGTATCGCTGCGCATCAACCCGGATGTGGATGCCAAGACGCATCCGTACATCTCGACGGGCCTCAAGGCCAACAAGTTCGGCGTCGCCTTCGAGGACGTGCTGCCGACCTATCGTGCCGCCGCAGCGCTGCCGAATATTGAGGTCACCGGCATCGACTGCCATATTGGCTCGCAGATCACCGAGGTGGCGCCTTATCTGGAGGCGCTCGACAAGGTGCTCGACGTGGTCGAGGCGCTCGAGGCCGAAGGCATCAAGCTGGAACATATCGATGTGGGCGGTGGCCTGGGCATCACCTACAACGATGAAACCCCGCCGGACATCACGAAGTTCGCCACCACGCTGATCGACCGTGTGGCCGCGCGCGGCCACGGGCACCGCGAGGTCCTGTTCGAACCGGGCCGTTCGCTGGTCGGCAACGCCGGCGTGTTGTTGACCCGTGTGGAATTCCTGAAGCCCGGCGCGGCCAAGAACTTCTGCATCGTCGACGCGGCAATGAACGATCTGGCGCGTCCCGCGATGTATGAGGCATTCCACCGCATCGAACCGGTCGCCCCTCGCAACGACGCGGGGGTGATGTACGACGTAGTGGGTCCGGTCTGCGAGTCCGGCGACTGGCTCGGCCGCGACCGCACGCTGGCCGTTCAGGCCGGCGACCTGCTGGCGGTGATGTCGGCCGGCGCCTATGGTTTCGTGATGAGCTCGAACTACAACACGCGCGGCCGCGCGGCCGAGGTGATGGTCGACGGCGATACCGTGCATCTGGTGCGCGAGCGCGAGTTGCCGGCGGACCTGTTCCGCAACGAGCGACTGCTGAAGGTCTGACCTGAGGCCAAAGGCTTGAGGCTTTAGGCCTGATGCCTGACAGGCTCTCGGCCAAAGCAAAAAGGGCGACGTTCTACGTCGCCCTTTTCTTCTTTATGGCACTGCCCGCCGCCTTTGCTGCCACCACCACACGCGTAGCGCCAGCAGCACGAACACCACTACGGCATAGATCGAGACCTCCTGGAAATCGTTCTTGCCGGCCTTGTGCCACCAGTAGTGCAGGATCGCCAGTACCGCAATCGCGTAGATTGCCCGGTGCAGCAATTGCCAGCGCCTGCCGCCAAGCCAGCGCACCATCGCATTGGCCGATGTGGCGGCCAACGGGACCATCAGCACGAATGCCGCAAACCCCACCGTGATAAATGGCCGCTTGCCAATGTCCTTGATCATGTAGGCTACGTCGAAGCCGCGATCCACCGCGAGCCACAGCATGAAGTGCTGCACGCCGTAAAAAAACGTGAACAGGCCAAACATGCGGCGCGACCGGATCAGCCAGTGCCAGCCGGTGATCCGGCGCAGCGGCGTTACCGCGAGCGTGACGCACAGCATGACTAGCGTCCAAGTGCCCGTCGATCGTGTGACGAACTCGAGTGGATTCGCTCCGAACTGCGACGTGGCACCGAGGTACATCAATCGCGCGAACGGCAGGAGCGCCAGAAGCCAGGCACAGACCTTCACCGCGCGCACGCGTGATGGCGCGAGCAACGCCACTCCACCGTGGCGCGGCGAAGCCTGCGCGGCCGACGCCGGCAGATCGCGCTCGGCCATCAGAAATTCTTCCTCAGGTCCATACCCTGATAGAGCGACGCCACCTGCGCACCGTAGCCGTTGAACATCAAGGTCTTGCGCTTCGGCGCGAACAGGGCCGAGAAGCCGCCTCCCCCCTTGTCTTCGCCGATACGCCGTTCCGTGGCCTGGCTCCAGCGCGGATGGTCCACGTCAGGGTTCACGTTCGAGTAGAAGCCGTACTCGTTCGCCGCGGCGATGTTCCAGCTCGTCGGCGGCTGCTTGTCGACAAAGCGGATCTTCACAATCGACTTGGCGCTCTTGAAGCCATACTTCCAGGGCACCACCATGCGCACCGGCGCGCCGTTCTGGTTCGGCAACACCTCGCCGTAGAGTCCGAATGTGAGAAGTGCCAACGGATGCATCGCCTCGTCCATGCGCAAGCCCTCGCTGTAGGGCCATTCCAGCACCCCGCTGCTGATACCGGGCATCTGCTTCTTGTCGGCCAGCGTGATGAACTGGACGAACTTCGCGCCCGGCTGCGGCTCGACACGCCGGATTAGCTCCGCAAGCGGATAGCCAATCCACGGGATCACCATCGACCAACCTTCGACACAGCGGAGCCGATACACCCGCTCCTCAAGCGGCGCAAGCTTCAGGAGTTCGTCGAGGTCGTAAACCTTGGGCTGCTTGACCAGCCCCTCCACCGCGACTTGCCACGGACGCGGCCGCAGCGTTGCGGCGTATCGCGCCGGGTCGGACTTATCGGTGCCGAACTCGTAAAAGTTGTTGTAGGTCGTGACGTCCTCATACGACGTGCGTTTTTCCGTCACCGCGTAGGCATTGTTCAGCGTGGCCGTCAGCTTGGGGAGCTTGCCTGGCGAGCCCTGCGCGAACGCCTCCCGCGCAAACCAAGGCGTTGCCAGGCCCCCGGCCGTACCCGCTGCCGCCATGGCCAGCAGGCGCCGTCGCGCCGTGAATACGTGCTGCGGGGTAATCTCGGTGGCAGCGATGTCATCGCCGCGCAGCCATTTCGGAGAGGGAATCAGCATGGTTCGTACGAAGCCTGATGGAGCCTGGGGAGTTTGACAGGGAAGACTGCTGAAAGGTGCGGCAGTGCGATTATCCCCGTTGGTATTGCTGATAGACGGCAGTCGCCAGTGCCAGCAGCCGCTCACGATCGATCGGCCCCGCCAGTGCGAAGCCGAGATTGTGATCGACCCAGTAAAACGCCATGGCAGCGGGCCCGGTGGATTGAGCACCCTGGGCAGGCGCCAGCCGTTCGAGCCGGAATGCGGTATCCGGTGTCCCTTGCGCCATCCGCCGCAGTTGCAGCGACAGGCGTGTCCCGGCGTCATTCTCATACATCAGGATAGCCATCGGACCGCCCTCAGCCACACCGAGCCGCCCGCCGATCAGGCGAAAGCCTTGTGCGCGGAGATCAGGGACCTGCAGCGGCGCACCGAGCCGCTTGGACAGCCAGGCGACCATATGCGCCTCATCGCTGGCGGGAACCTCGACCACATGGCGAACCTCGGGCGCATAAACCACATGGCTGGCCAATGCATCGCGCGCAAATCGTTCGAGTGGAGGCACGCCACCCAGGTTGGCGTCAAAACGGCCACGCGCCATCCAGCCGCTCGTGCCACCGATGATGAATGTCGCGACGCTGGCGGCCAGCGCTAGCGCCACGGGCCAGAGCGGGCGGTGAGCCTTTGTGCGCCCGCTGCCGGCGCGCAATCCGCGTGGAAGCGCGTCCAGCGGTACCGCCTCCTTGAGGACGGCGTTCAATGATGCGTGCAGCCCCGCCGTTTGGCGACGCCAGGCCTCGACCTTGCGCGCGGCCTCCGGATCGGCTGCCAGGAAGGCTTCGACTTCGGCCCGGCGCGGGCCGCTTAACTGGCCGTCCGCGTATGCATGGAGGTCGGCTTCGCCGACTGGAGTCGGGGTCACCATCATTTCACCCGCTGCAACGAAGTTGTTGCCGCAGCACCATCGGCGCCGCCATCCAGCAGGCGACGCATATGTTCGCGAGCGCGCGCCAGGCGCGACATCACGGTGCCGATCGGCACGTCGAGCACCCTGGCGGCCTCGGCGTACGAGAACTGCTCCAGGCTGACGAGCAGCAGCACCGCGCGCTGTGGCTCCGGTAACTGGCCGAGTGCCTGTAACAGATCGCGACGCAGGCCGAGGTCGGCGGTATGGGCAACCACCTCCGGCAGCGTATCCATTGCGGTCACGACATCACTCTTGCGCAGATGATTCAGGCGCAGCCGATGCATCAGTGTCAGTAACCACGGCAGCAGCCCATCCGCGCCATCGCCCCATAACGCGCCGGGGCGAAGGCGAAATCTCCAGCGATAACGCAGGGCACGCTCAAGCGTGTCCTGCACGAGATCGTCGGCCAGCATGGCATCGCCGGTCAGACCACGGGCATGGCGCCGCAAACGCGGCGCCAGTACCACCAACTGACGTTCAAACGGTTCCATGCCGGGATTGCCTAGCGACGATCAGGGCTTCACGGCATCGCGACGTGCCAGACGGCGTTGAAGTTGTCGCCTGACTTGTCGCCCGCCTTGGCGTCCTTGGCAAAGCGATAAAGCGGCTTGCCCTTGTACGCCCACTGCCGGGTACCGTCATCGCGCGTGATGATCGAGTAGTCACCCGATGCGCTCTTGCCTGGCTCTGCCAGCAGCGGCGGCCAGTTGGTCGAGCACATGCCGTTGCAGACGCTCTTGCCACCGTTCACCGGGTCACGATCGAACGTGTACAGCGTCAAGCCCTGCGGATCGGTCAGCGCGCCGTTGGTGACTTTCACGGTAGGCGGCATGTTGCCACCACCCATCCCCAAGCTGGAACAACCGGCCAGCAGGACAGTGGCAGCACCCAGCGCGAGTGCGATCGGGCGGAGCTTCGATACAGCAGTGTGACGAGAAGCCATCATGAGGGTCTCCTTCTTCAGGGCGGTGCCGACAGCCGGCGCCGTTCTCTTTCAGTAAACACCCGATGTGATGTATTTATTCCTCCCACCTCAAAAAAATGTGGCGTTCAGCGGCGGAAAGTGGCTTCTTAGATAGTAAAAAATGCCTAAAGATGCATATTTCGTAAATCGAAGTGCATTCTCTGCAAAACATCATGCGACGGTTCGCACCTGTCCGATGTTCAGGGTCCGCTCAGAAGACAAAAAAGCCTGCCGGAATCGGCAGGCTTCGTCATCTGGATAGATGGTCTGGCGGATCAGAGTTCGCCGTAGCTGTGCAGCCCCGATAGGAACATGTTCACACCGAGGAAGGCGAAGGTCGTCACCAACAGGCCAACCAGCGCCCACCATGCAGCAACCGTACCGCGCAGCCCCTTCATCAGGCGCATGTGCAGCCAAGCTGCATAGTTGAGCCAGACGATCAGCGCCCAGGTCTCTTTCGGATCCCAGCTCCAGTAGCCACCCCAAGCCTCGGCAGCCCACAGTGCGCCGAGGATCGTTGCGATCGTGAAGAAGGCGAACCCGACCGCGATCGCCTTGTACATGACGTCGTCGAGCAGCTCGAGCGAAGGCAGACGCTCGGCCAGAATGCCACGTTGCTTGAGCAGGTAGGCCACCGACACCATTGCCGCCAGCGCGAACGTGCCGTATCCGATGAAGTTCGCCGGCACGTGGATCTTCATCCACCAGCTCTGCAGGGCGGGCACCAACGGCTGGATCTCCTGGGCATTGCGGCTGACCGTGTACCACAGCAAGAAACCGACTGCCGCGGACACCACGAGCATCACGAACGGCCCAAGCGCGCGGGTCGCGTAGCGGCGCTGGTAGTACAGATAAAACAGGGACGTGATCAGCGAAAAGAGAACGAAAACCTCATAGAGGTTCGAGATTGGAATATGGCCGATGTCCGCGCCGATCAGGTACGACTCGTACCACCGCACCATCAGACCCGTGAAGCCCAGCACGACCGCAGCCCAGCAGAGCTTGCTGCCAATGCTGTAGCCGGTTTCCGACCGCGAAATCAGTCCAACCCAGTAGAACAGGGTCGAGAGGAACACCAGCGCACTCATCCAGAGGATGGCCGACTGGCTCGACAGGAAGTACTTCAGGAAGAAAGCCTGCTCTGCGCGCGCGAGGTCGCCCTGATAGAGTTGGATCGCGAACAGCGAAAACGCCGCGATGCCGATCATCAGCAGACGGACGGGCTTCCAGTGCCAGCCCAGCAGCGCGAACGTCGGCACTGCGGCAATCAGCACGCCCTTGTCATAGACGTTCATCCACTGGCCGTAGCGCGAGAGCGCAAACCCGGCGCCGACCACGAGCAGCAGCGCGAAGACCCAGTCGGTCCAGCCCAGGCGGCTCAGAAACGAAGGTTCGAGATAGGCGGTGTCCTGGCCGGCAGCGTCACGGGACACATCGTCGGTTGCCGCGGCACGCCGCGGCGTCAGGCCAGGATTGACGTGATTCACATTCGAGGACATGGCATTCCTGCTCTTTGGCGCTACGCGCCTGTTTTATCTGCTGCGCCCCCGCCCGCGGGTCTCCGCACAGGCTGACGCCGGTTCATGCTCTTGTACTTTGTACTATAGCGATGACGCGTGCTTATCATCTGACGCTGATGGCCCCGATTGCGGTGCCCCTTGCGTCATCGCGGCATCATGACCAGCAGCCGCTTCCGTCACCTCGGCGCCAACGGCGCGGCCGATATCGGCGCGCAACGCCACGAATTCCTTCTCGAAATCCATCGTGCGACGTTGTGTGGACATCGCCATCAGGACGTGACTACCGCTGGAGTGTCCGGCAGCATCTGCGCCCTTGTCCTTGATCCAGATCCAGACGCGCCGTTCGCGAATGTAGAACATTGCGAACACGCCCAGGACAAGCAGCAAACACCCAAGATACACGATGTTCTTGCCCGGCGCACGAGTCATCTGGAACACGCTGGCCTGGACCTGCTGGAAGTCTTCGAGCTGCAGAAACACCGGCGCGGCGTAGAAGAAACTGTCCGAAAGCGCATTGATTGCCTGCTGGAGGAAGACACCGCTTTTCGTGTCATTCGGGATGGCCGGCAGCTTGTCCTGCTCGCGCGCCAGTTGCCAGAGCTCCCACATCGAGCCGTTTAGAATCTTCAGGAGCACGTCCGCGGCCTTTTGCTGATCAGCCTGCGGGACCGATTTTTCCAGGAAGGCAGCGATCGCCGTGAAACCGCCCGGGGGCGCGTCGGGCGACGTACGAGTGGCCCCGGCAAACAGGTCCAACGCACGCATGGCGCTTTCGGCCAGTTGCTTGCGCAGGTCCGCCTTGTCGGCGCCCGGCATCGATATCTCGGCGAAACGGCGGGCAGCTTCGCCGCGCATCCCCTTGTCCTGCAGCGCCGCGCGCAGGCGCATCCAGTCCGCCACACTACTCTGGTCATCTGCCGGAATTCTCAGGTAGCGGAATGGCTCATTCGGCGATTCACGCATACCGGCCAGGAACACAGTCTGCCCATCCAATTGCACCGGCAGCATGTAGTTGTTGAACTCGCGCGCCTGACCATTGGCGTCGCGCAGCTTGTACTGCACCGACGGACCGACATTGCGCAGGTCCTTTTCCTTGTTCGGATTAGCGGCGGCGCCGAGGTGCTGCTCCAGCGTGCCCAGCGAGGACTTGCGCGCCACACCACGCGCGTCGGCCTTGCCCGACGCATCCGTGACGGTCTCGACGTTCATCAGCCGGAAATCGCTGAACTCGACGGTCAATCCATCCTTGTCGGCACCGGTGCCCGTGCCCGCGAGAGGCGCGTTGCCACCGATCGTGCCGGCAAACGGGAACGTCGCATGGGTACTGCCCGTCATGGGATACCCGACGAACTTCAGCCGCGAGCCGCCGTCTTCGAAGCTCGACTGATAGATGGCCACGCCGTCGATGACCAATGGCTCATTGACCTTGATCGTCGCCTCGGTCTTCTTGCCGGTGGCCCGGTCGGTCACCACCACATCGGAGGCGAACAACTTGGGCATCCCGGTTGAATAGAAGTCCACGGTGAACTTCTTGAGCATGATCGTGAACGGCAGGTCCTGCACCAGCGCGCCGTCGGCGATGTTGAGGATCGCGGTCGACACGGTCGCGCCTTCGGGCACGAACGCATTGCCACGGAAGCCCGGGTTGCTCGGCGAGAGCCTGTGCTTGGCCGGAATCTCGCTGATGATGGCATTGCCGTCGATCGGGCTCTTGCCGCCAAACCACATTTGCGCCCGGATCAGCATGTCGCCATCAAGCAAACCGCCCAGGCAGATCACGACAATGGCCGTGTGCGCGAGGATGTAGCCGAGCTTGTTCGCCGAACCGGCCTTGGCAGCCAGCAAGGTGGCGCCCTCGTGCTCGACGGGCTTGATGCGATAACCCCGGTTGCGCAGCAGCGCATACGCCCGGCCGGCGGCATCGGTGCGGACGCGCGATGCATCGTACTCACCCCGATGATGGAACGCGCGGAGGCTGCGCTCGCGCACGTGATCCTTCCACGAGCGCATATCGACGATCATCTTCGGCCCATTGCGCGCGATACAGAGCGATGTCGAGACAACGAGAAAGCCCAAGATCAGCAGGAACCACCAGGAGCTGTACACCTTCTGCAGGGACAGCGCGTGGAACAGGTCCGCCCAGAACGGCCCGAACTGATTGACATAGTTCGGGTACGGCTCATTCTGCTTGAGCACCGTGCCGATGATGCTGGCGATGGCAATCACCGTCAGCAGCGTGATGGCGAAGCGCATCGAGGACAGCAACTCGACGCCGTCGCGCAGCACGCGGTGATGAGTCTTCAGGTGCAGGCCTGAAGTGGAAGGGGTCGACATGTGCGGTAATACCCGAAATCCGGTTTGGTGCTTGATGTGACGCCGGTTGGGCGCCGGAAAACAAAAGAGGGTGGACGTGCTTTGGCAAGCAGGCCACCCTCTTCGATTGCTGCTGGCACGGCTGGTTCACCCCCCAAGGGGATACCCTGCCATGCCGGCCGGATACGACTTAACGGACGCCGGCGACGTAGTCCGCGACCGCCTTGATCTCGGTATCCGACATCTGGGCGGCGATCGTGCTCATGACCGAATTGTTGGTACGGGTGCCCTGGCGGAACGCCACCAGTTGCGCTTCGGTGTACTCGGAATACTGGCCGCCGATTCGCGGATATTGCGCCGGGATGCCAGCACCGGTCGGGCCGTGGCAGCCAGCGCAGGCCGGCACGCCCTTGGCCGCGATACCACCGCGGTAGATCTTCTGGCCAACCTCGATCGTGTCCTTGTTCTTCGCGGTGGCAGGCTTGACCTGCTGCTTGGCGAGATAGGCGCCGATGTCCTTCATTTCCTGGTCGTTCAGCGCCGACGCATAGGGCGTCATGATGGCGTTGTTACGGCTCTTGGCCTTGAAGTCTGCCAGTTGCTTGTGCACGTACTCCGCTTGCTGGCCAGCCAGCTTAGGATTGGTGGCCGCGGCACTGTTGCCGGCTGCGCCGTGGCAGGAAAGACATGCCGGCACATTGCGATCGGGTGCGCCTTGCGAATACAGCGTCTCGCCCTTGGCGGGATCTGCCTTGGCGGCGGCCTGCTCTGCGGCAGATGCCAGCCCACTCATGGCGGCCATCGGAACGGCCAGCGCCATGACACCCAGAAGTTTCGCAATGCGGTTCATTCGTATACCTTGTCAGATTTGTTATGAACACCGTAATGCATGCCGATCTTCCCTTGCCAGGCGGTGAGGAAGCGCCTTTTCGAGCAAGGGGTGAGACCGGTATACGCAACACCCGCCAACCTGCCCCGGACATTGCTTCCCGGGCGATTTAAGGCATCGCCGATGACATCGCGCAAGGATGCCACACGTCACCTGCTCAGGAGACCGTAAACCGGGTTATTGTACAATAAATCGCTTTCCGGATTGACTTAGATCAGTCTCTATGGCGACGTCCCTTCCAGGGGTCGTATACCACCCCGCCGACTCGTCACCTGCCTCAACACTCCAGCGCATGTCCCTCCTACATCAGGCCCGCTTCTTTACGACCGTCAACCACCTCCGCGACCTGCCTGCCACGGCCGTCCCAGAGGTGGCGTTCGCCGGCCGCTCCAACGCCGGCAAGTCCACGGCCATCAACATCCTGTGCAACCAGAAGCGGCTGGCGTTCTCGTCACGCACGCCCGGGCGCACGCAGCATATCAACTTCTTCACCGTGGCGCCGGTCAAGGCGCCCGATCCTGTCGGCTTCCTGGTCGACCTGCCCGGCTACGGCTATGCGGAAGTGTCTGGCAGCGCCAAGTTTCACTGGCAAGGCCTGCTTTCCGACTACGTGCAGGCCCGGACGCAGTTGTCCGGCCTGATCCTGATGATGGATGCGCGCCGCCCGTTCACGGACCTCGATTGCCAGATGGTCGAGTGGTTTCTGCCGACCGGCAAGCCGATCCACGTGTTGTTGACCAAGGCGGACAAGCTGACCACCAGCGATAATGCCAAGGCGCTGCGCGAAACGCGCAAGGTGCTCGCCGATTACGCGGCGCAGATGGAAAACCCGCCGGCGCTCACCGCCCAGTTGTTCTCCAGCCTGAAGCGTCGCGGCATCGAAGAAGCGCAGCGGGTAGTGGCGGGTTGGCTGGCGTTGCCTGAAGCGCAGCCTGCCGTTGCGAAGACGGATACGCCCGACACGCCGCAGGGCTGAGGCCACGCATCGACTTCGAACCGGCAAAAAAAAGCCCCGTTGCGAACAACGGGGACGAACTTTCCCGCCGGTTCAGGGCGGGTACCCGCTCAGGGAGGAGTAGCGGGGGACATCCGCGCTGCGCGGAGCAACACAGGGTGTCCGCGAGTATGATAGCGGGCACGCACAAAAGTTCTTTTTTCTTTCGGCGTACTTCTGCTGTTGTCTGCCGCGGGCTTTTCGCGGTGACGTGCGCCGCGCATTCGTCCACGACTCTCCCAAGATTCAGCCATGTCCACGTTCCCCGAGTTCCGTCCCCGCCGCATGCGTCGCGACGACTTCTCGCGCCGCATGATGCGCGAGAATCGCCTGTCGCCTGACAACCTGATCTATCCGGTCTTTATCCTGGAAGGCCAGAACCAGCGACAGACCGTGGCGTCGATGCCCGGCGTGGAGCGTGTGTCCGTGGACCTGCTGATGCCGGTCGCGGAAGACTGCGTGAAGCTCGGCATTCCGGTCATCGCGCTGTTCCCGGTGATCGATCCGTCGCTGAAAACACCTGACGGCATCGAGGCCACGAACCCCGAAGGCCTGGTGCCTCGCGCCGTGCGAGCGCTGAAGGATCGCTTTCCCGAGCTTGGCGTGCTGACCGACGTCGCGCTCGATCCGTACACGAGCCATGGCCAGGATGGCGTGCTCGACGAGAACGGCTACGTGATCAACGACATCACCGTCGAGATCCTCGTCAAGCAGGCACTTGTCCAGGCGGAAGCAGGTGTCGACATCGTCGCGCCGTCAGACATGATGGACGGCCGTATCGGCGCCGTGCGCAACGCGCTGGAAGAAGCGGGCCACATCCACACGCGCATCATGGCCTACTCGGCCAAGTATGCGTCCGCGTTCTACGGCCCGTTCCGCGATGCGGTGGGCTCGGCCAGCAATCTGGGCAAGGGCAACAAGATGACCTACCAGATGGACCCGGCCAATACAGACGAGGCCCTGCGCGAAGTCGCACAGGACATCATGGAAGGCGCCGACATGGTCATGGTGAAGCCGGGTATGCCGTACCTCGACATCGTGCGCCGCGTGAAGGACGAATTTCGCTTTCCGACGTACGTGTATCAGGTCAGCGGCGAGTACGCGATGCTCAAGGCCGCCGCGCAGAATGGCTGGCTCGACCACGACAAGGTCATGATGGAATCGCTGCTGGCATTCCGCCGTGCCGGCGCGGATGGCATCCTGACCTACTTCGCGCGCGACGCCGCGCGCCTGCTGCAGGCCTGAGCGGCGGATGCAGCTGCTAGGCTTCTCGGCCAACCAGGTACATCCGCTGGACACACTCGACGCGGCACGCGACTTCCTCTCCGGAAATGCGGCCGCGCGGTTTGTCTGGGCGGACTTTGGCACCGAGGAAGTCACGCCAGCGCCCAGCGTCTGGCGAGACAGCCTGATGGCGCTGACGGGTGCTCCCATCCTCGACCTGCATCTGGCCGACGCCACCAATCCTGCGCATCCGTCGTTCTTCGATACGACCCACGCGTACGACATGGTGATCTTTCGCAAGCTCACCTTCGAAACCAGCCGGCAGTTCGCCGAGGCCGAAGCCACACAATCCGTCGCGCAGCGCAAGGCATCGCGCAAGTACGCGCCGGGCTTCCTGCCAGCGCTCGCCCGCATTGATACACAGCCAGTTGCATTCTTCGTCTTCGACAACGTACTGGTAACCGTGCGGCCCTCGCCGTCACGCACTATCGAACAGGTACGCCAAAGGCTACTCGAGAGCTGTGGCGCGCCTCGCCCCGCGTCCGCGCGCGCCGGCGGCACGGCGGCGCTGGTGCATGGCGTCAGGCCGCCAACCCGGCCCGAAGACCTCATGCTGCGACTGCTGAACGCGATGGTCGACCGCTACTTGGATCTGCGTGCCCCGCTGACCCGGCAGCTCGATCGCTGGCAGCGGGCGCTGCTGAGCAGTCGCCATAGTTTCTCAAGCTGGGAAGGTCTGCTGGATGCGCGCATCCAGCTCAGGCGGCTGGAGCATCTCAGTGAAGAGCAGCGGGATGCGCTGCAGGAGTTTCGCGACAGTCTGCTCGACAACCGCTATAGCGCCGAAGATGCCGAAGGTATGCAAGAAGCGAGCCGCGACGAAGTCCTGCTCGTACGCATCAACGACCTGATGGAGCACATCCTGCGCGTGCTGGCGCACGCCCGGCGACTCGAGGATTCGATCGAATCCGCGGTGCAGATCCACTTTTCCGCAGTGGCCCACCGAACCAACCGGACCATGCGCGCGCTGACCGTCATCACGGCGGTCTTCATGCCGCTGACGCTCATCACGGGCATCTTCGGCATGAACTTCGCGCGAATGCCGTGGCTGCAAGAGCCTGAAGGCTTCTGGTGGTCGATCGGGCTGATGGGAGCCGTGGTCGCCGTGATCGGTGGCGTCTGGGGCTTGGGCCGCTGGCTGGATCGCTAGGACGCGGACCGGGCCGGGTCAGGTCTGCGACCGCGGCCCCAGCGCGCGCTCAAGGCTGTCGAGGAAGCGCGATGCCGATTGATAGCCGATCACCCGCACCGGGCGCTCCTGTCCATCCTTGCCGAAAAGGATGATGCCCGGCGGGCCGAACAGACCGAAACGCTTCAGTAACGCGCGATCGTCGGCATTGTTGGCCGTCACGTCAGCCTGCAACAGGACGACGTCCGCGAGTTGCGCCCTGACTTTCGTGTCCGGGAACGTGAGCTTCTCCATCTCCTTGCAACTGACGCACCAGTCGGCATAGAAATCCAGCAGCACCGGATGCCCGGCAGCGGAGGCCTGAGCGATCCGCGCATCGAGTTCGGCGATGTTCCGCACGCGCTCGAAGCGAATCTCGGCCACATGCGGTGGCAGCGTGGCCGCCGACAAACTCAGATGGGAAAGCGGCTGCAAGGGATTTCGTCCGCCCGACGCCACACCAACGATCTGAATCGCGCCCACCAATGCCGCCAGCAGGCCAAGCCCCTTGCCCAGTCGCATCACGCCCCGTGGGTCCGGGCCCAGCGCATCGAACGCGCCGAGATAGACGGCCGCCACAAGCAGCAGCGCCGCCCATGCCAGCATCACGACCCACGCTGGCAGTACGGGCGTCACCATCCAGATCGCCACGCCCAGAAGCAGGAAGCCGAAGAAGCGCTTGGTAGCCTCCATCCACTTGCCCGCTCGTGGCAGCAGATTGCCGGCGCCCATCCCAACCAGCATCAGCGGCACGCCCATGCCGAGAGCCATCGCCATCAGGGCCGCGCCGCCGGTGATGGCATCGCCGGTTTGCGCGATATACGCCAGCGCGCCCGCGAGCGGTGCCGTGACGCAGGGCCCCACGATCAGCGCGGAAATCGCCCCCATCAGGGCCGCACCGACAAACTGCCCGCTCTGCCGGCGATTCGAGGATTCGGTCAGTCGGGCTTGCCAGCGCTGCGGCATCTGCAGTTCGTACATGCCGAACATGGACATCGCGAGCGCGACCATCAAGGCTGCGAAAGCGCCAAGCACCCAGGGCGTCTGGAGCGCCGCGGCCAGGCCTTCGCCAGCCAGACCGGCCGCTACGCCCACCGTGGTGTAGACCACGGCCATGCCAAGCACGTAGGAGAGCGACACCAGGAACGCACGCCCGCGCGTGACATGCTCGCCGACGACAATCGACGAAAGAATCGGCACCATCGGCAGCACGCACGGCGTGAATGTCAGAAGAATGCCGAGGCCGAAGAACAGGGCCCCGATCAGCGCGAGATTGCGGCTGGCGAGCGCATTGGCGATGCGATCGGTGTCGTCGACCACCTTGCTTTGACGCGTCGGCGCCGCGCGATCCGGTGCAGGTTGCACTGCGGCAGGAGCCTGCGCCTCCGGCGTCGACTGAGCCGCCGCACCACGATCGCCGAACAAGTTGCCAAGTACGGAGCCACCGACCTTGTAGACGCTTTCCATCGGCGGATAGCAAAGCCCCTTGTCCGCACAACCCTGCGACGTCACCACGAGCGACCAGCGGCCATCTGCGGGCGCCTGCTCAACCGGCACCTTGATCACAACGGCGCCGCGATACGTCTCCATGTCCTTGCCGAAGGTCTCATCGAAATGGACCTTTCCGGCAGGCATCTCCGGCTTGCCAAGTTTTACGTCAGCCGGCTGGGCAGCGAAGGAAAAGCGCTCCCGGTACAGGTAGTAGCCATCTGCCACGTCGAAGCGAACCTCGACGGTCTTCTGGTCGACCTGTCTGGCGGCAAATCGAAAGGCCTGCTCCGGCGGCAGGAAATCGTCTTCGGTCGCCGCATGTGCAACGTTCCAGAAGAAGAGGCAGGCGAATACAGTCAGCCAAAGTGCGGCGATATGTCGCACCAGATTCCCGCGCGTTGCACCGGTTTTCCACATTGTTCCGATGCTGCTACCCGTCATTACCATGTGTTGATATTCCGATACTTGAGAAGCTTCAGACCTTGTCGTCAGCACCCGTCGCTTCACTCCGGACCCAGCCCAGATAGGCCGGCAAACCGACCGCCAGCGGCCATGCGACAAGCTCCGGCACGTCGTAAGGATGCGTGGCGCGGATCAGCTTTTCCAAGGCCGCGTACTGACGCTGCGTCGTCTTGATCAGCAGCGGCCATTCCTGCGCTTGCTCCAGCCTGCCCTGCCACCAGTACTCCGACTGGCATGGTGCCATCCGGTTCACACACGCCGCTACGCGCGCCTCGAGAATGGCCGCGCTCAGGCGGATCGCCGACGCCTCGTCGGGCAGGTTCGTCATCGCAATCAGTACCGACTCCGTCGGGTCCGCCGACTGAGCGGAAAGGGAAGCGTTCGAAGCGGTCATATCCAGATTCCAGCGCAAACAAGGCACAAAACAAATGAGCCAGGCAAAAGCCTGGCTCGATTGTAGTGCCGTGTCCAGAATCCCGTCAGCGAAAGACGGGATCAGGCATCACTTATTCCGCTGCTTCTTCAGCCGGGGCTTCGGTGATTTCCGGACGATCCACCAGCTCGACCAGCGCCATCGGCGCGTTGTCGCCCTGACGGAAGCCGAACTTCAGGATACGGGTGTAGCCGCCCGGACGGGTGGCATAGCGCGGGCCCAGTTCGGTGAACAGCTTGGTAACCATGTCGCGGTCGCGCAGACGGGCGAAAGCCAGACGGCGGTTGGCAACGGTGTCCTTCTTGGCCAGCGTGATGAGCGGCTCGACAACCTTGCGCAGTTCCTTCGCCTTGGGCAGGGTGGTCTTGATCAGCTCGTGCTGGAACAGCGAGTTGGACATGTTGCGCAGCATCGCGAGACGGTGCGACGAGGTGCGGTTCAGTTTCCGCAAACCATGACGGTGACGCATGATGATTCCTTTCGATTTCAGTGTTTAACCAGCTCTTCTATCGCCTTTGCTTACGCAACGGCGCGGGCCGGTGGGGCTTCCATGCCACGGGCGGAATGCCTGTGGCGCGTGCGAAGTGTGGGGCGGCGTTACCGCTGCCCCACGACTTCAATTACTTCTCCAGACCTGCGGGCGGCCAGTTCTCGAGCTTCATGCCGAGCGTCAGACCACGCGAAGCCAGGACTTCCTTGATCTCGTTGAGCGACTTGCGACCCAGATTCGGGGTCTTGAGCAGTTCGTTCTCGGTACGCTGGATCAGGTCGCCGATGTAGTAGATGTTCTCGGCCTTCAGGCAGTTGGCCGAACGCACCGTCAGTTCGAGGTCGTCGACCGGACGCAGCAGGATCGGATCGATCTGCGGCGCGCGGCTCGAAGCAGCTTCGGCAGCCGATTCGGTGCCTTCCAGGGCGGCGAACACCGACAGCTGGTCAACCAGGATACGGGCCGACTGACGAATCGCTTCCTCGGGCGAGATCACGCCGTCGGTTTCGATGTTCATCACCAGCTTGTCCAGGTCCGTACGCTGTTCCACACGCGCCGATTCGACGGCGTACGAAACTCGGCGGACCGGCGAGAACGAGGCGTCCAGCACGATACGGCCGATCACCTTGCTGGCTTCGTCACCGAACTTGCGAACGTTACCCGGCACATAGCCGCGGCCTTGTTCAACCTTGATCTGCATGTCGAGCTTGCCACCGGCGGACAGGTGAGCAATGACATGACCCGGGTTGATGATCTCGACGTCGTGCGGCAGTTCGATATCGGCTGCCGTCACCACGCCTTCACCGTCCTTGCGCAGAGAAACCGTGACTTCGTCGCGGTTGTGCAGCTTGAACACCACGCCCTTCAGATTGAGGAGCAGGTTGACGACGTCTTCTTGCACGCCGTCGATGGTGGAGTACTCGTGGACCACCCCAGCGATCGTGACCTCAGTCGGTGCATAACCGACCATCGACGACAGCAGCACGCGACGCAGGGCATTACCGAGCGTATGACCGTAACCGCGCTCGAACGGCTCCATCACGACCTTGGCGTGGTGGTCGCCCAGCGGTTCAACGGCGATGATTTTTGGCTTGAGGAGTGCTGTTTGCATTAGGTTGTCCTTTTCAATACCCTCGGCTCGTTACACCGATAAGGCTGACGTTTGGAACCTGAGAATCCCATCGTACGATGGGCAATAAGCCCGGCGCGCCACAAAGCGCGTCGGGCTGAAAGCGAAGCCTTGCTTGAAAGGCAAGCGCTGAACCGTTCGATGATCGATTCGGCGATTAACGCGAATACAATTCGACGATCAGGCTTTCGTTGATGTCGCCGGAGATGTCGGCGCGATCCGGGGCTTGCTTGTACGTGCCTTCGAACTTCTTGGCGTCCACAGCAACCCAGGTCGGGAAGCCCGACTGCTCGGCCAGCGACAGTGCTTCGGCGATACGCACTTGCTTCTTCGACTGCTCGCGCACCGACACGATATCGCCCGACTTGATCTGGGCCGACGGGACATTCAGCGTCTCACCGTTCACCAGGATCGCCTTGTGCGACACCAGCTGACGCGCTTCAGCGCGGGTCGAGCCGAAGCCCATGCGGTACACCACGTTGTCCAGACGCGATTCCAGCAGTTGCAGCAGGTTTTCACCAGTGTTGCCCTTGCGGCGATCGGCTTCGGCGAAGTAACGGCGGAACTGACGCTCGAGCACGCCGTAAATACGCTTGACCTTCTGCTTTTCGCGGAGCTGGTTGCCGTAGTCGGACGTACGGGCGCCCGAAGTGCGACCGTGTTGGCCAGGCTTGCTGTCCAGCTTGCACTTGTCGGCCAGCGAGCGGCGTGCGCTCTTCAGGAACAGATCTGTGCCTTCGCGGCGGGAGAGTTTGGCCTTCGGGCCGATATAACGTGCCACTTTATCTTCCTTTGATCGATCACGGCGCCATCATGACGCGCCATGAGTCCGTCACCGGTTGTAACGGACGGTGGGCTTATGGTTCTTCATCCGCCAACGACAGGCAGCCTGCCGCACGGACGCAACGCAAAAGCATGACAACACGCCGGACTGCGGAGGAAATGACCCCTTCGTCCAGACGCAAAACGAAAACCTGCTGCAATCAGATTGCAGCAGGTGAACGCGCGATACTACCACAGTCCGGAGGCAAGGGATAAGAACCCCCTTGCGATTCTCCGGCAAACCAAGCGCTTAGATACGACGGCGCTTCGGCGGGCGGCAGCCGTTGTGCGGCACCGGCGTCACATCTTCGATCACCGCGATCTTGATGCCCAGCGCGTTCAGCGCACGGACAGCCGACTCACGGCCGGGACCGGGGCCCTTGATGCGCACTTCCAGGTTCTTGATACCCTGGTCTTGCGCAACACGGCCGGCGTTCTCGGCAGCAACCTGGGCAGCGAACGGGGTCGACTTACGCGAACCCTTGAAGCCCTGGCCACCTGCGGTCGCCCACGACAGGGCGTTGCCCTGGCGGTCGGTGATGGTGATGATGGTGTTGTTGAACGAAGCGTGGACGTGCGCAATGCCGTCGGCAACGTTCTTCTTGACCTTCTTACGCGCGCGCTGGGCGGCGTTATTCGGACCTTTTGCCATTCGATTCTTCCTATGCCTTCGGCTTTACTTCTTCAGTGCCACGCCGGCCTTGCGCGGACCCTTACGGGTACGAGCGTTGGTGCGGGTACGCTGACCGCGCATCGGCAGACCCTTGCGGTGACGCATGCCACGATAGCAACCAAGGTCCATCAGACGCTTGATGTTCATCGTGGTTTCACGACGCAGGTCACCCTCGACCGTGACCTTGCCCACTTCATCACGAAGCTTTTCCAGGTCGGCGTCGGTCAGGTCCTTGACCTTCTTGTCAAACGGTACACCGGTGGCCTCGCAAATCTTGCGGGCGCGCGAGCGGCCGATACCGTAAATGGCCGTCAGGCCGATTTCGGTATGCTTGTGGTTCGGGATGTTAACCCCTGCGATACGTGCCATTCGTCAATCCTCTTTCCGATTAGCCTTGGCGTTGCTTGTGGCGGGGATCCGACGAGCAGATCACGCGCACGACACCGTTGCGCTTGATGATTTTGCAGTTGCGGCAAATGCGCTTAACAGAAGCCAGCACTTTCATGATTTTCCTCTTCCTTCAATTCCTGTTCGCTTCACTTCGTCCGGAAGACGATGCGTGCGCGTGACAGATCATATGGGGTCAGCTCGACAGTCACCTTGTCACCCGGAAGAATCCGGATGTAGTTCATTCGCATCTTGCCGGAGATATGGCCCAGTACTATGTGGCCGTTTTCAAGCTTGACGCGGAACGTCGCGTTGGGGAGATTTTCCAGGACCTCCCCTTGCATCTGGATGACGTCGTCTTTTGCCATACCTGAGCCTGTCCCAACCTGTTTTTAACGCAAGGTCAGGTTACCCTTGAAATTCGCCTTCTTCAGCAGCGACTCATACTGCTGCGACATGACGTAGGACTGTACCTGTGCCATGAAGTCCATCGTGACGACCACGATGATCAGCAGCGAGGTTCCGCCGAAATAGAACGGAACGTTCCAGCGCAGCACCAGGAATTCCGGCAACAGGCAGACTAGTGTGATGTAAATCGCACCAGCCAGCGTCAGGCGCACCAAGATCTTGTCGATATAGCGCGTCGTTTGCTCGCCCGGACGGATGCCCGGAATGAAGGCACCACTCTTTTTCAGGTTATCCGCCACTTCCCGGCTGTTGTACACCAGAGCCGTATAGAAGAAGCAGAAGAAAACAATCGCAGTTGCATACAGCAGGATGTACACCGGCTGACCCGGCGACAGCGTGGCAGCCAGGTCCTTGATGAACCGACCCACCGCACTCGTCGAGTCCGACGTAAACCAGCCCGCAATCGTTGCCGGGAACAGGATGATCGACGATGCAAAGATCGGCGGAATCACCCCTGCCATGTTCAGCTTCAGCGGCAGGTGCGACGACTGACCGCCGTACACCTTGTTGCCGACCTGACGCTTGGCATAGTTCACCAGAATCTTGCGCTGGCCACGCTCGATAAACACCACGGCGAAGGTCACACCCGCAATGATCGCCACGATGAAGATCGCCGCGATGATGCTCATGGAACCCGTACGGACCAGTTCGAACAGTCCGCCAATCGCATTGGGCAAGCCCGCCGCGATACCGCCAAAGATGATGATCGAGATACCGTTGCCCAGACCACGCTCGGTGATCTGTTCACCCAGCCACATCAGGAACATCGTGCCAGTCACCAGCGTGATCACCGCCGTGGCCCGGAACATCAGACCCGGTTCCAACACGAGACCAGGCTGCGATTCCAGCGCAACCGCAATCGACAGCGCCTGGAACGTGGCCAGAACCACAGTGCCGTAACGCGTGTACTGCGTAATCTTGCGTTGCCCTGCCTGCCCTTCCTTCTTCAACGACTCCAACTGTGGCAGCACGATCGTCAACAACTGCATGATGATCGACGCCGAGATGTACGGCATGATGCCGAGCGCGAAGACGGTAAAGCGCGACAGCGCACCGCCCGAGAACAGGTTAAACATCCCGAGGATGCCACCTGACTGAGACTGGAAAAGCTTCGCAAGCTGGTCCGGATCAATCCCCGGCACCGGAATATGCGCACCGATGCGGTAGACGATCAAAGCCAGCACCAGGAACATCAACCGGCGCTTGAGGTCGCCGTACTTCGCCGTGTTCCTGGCCTGCGCGCTTGCATTGGGTTTCGCCGTGGCCAAACGATGCTCCGACTGTGACTTCGCCTATGCTGCGAATGCTACTGCGTAATTACGCTTCGATCTGGCCGCCAGCGGCTTCGATCGCAGCCTTGGCACCAGCGGTGGCGCCCAGACCCTTGATCGTCACCTTGCGGGACAGTTCACCGGCCTTGATGACCTTTGCGCTCTTGACCAGCTCGCCCACCAGGCCAGCTTGCTTCAGGACCAGCAGGTCCACTTCAGCAGCTTCCAGGCGTTCGATGTCGCGCAGGGTCACTTCGGCGGTGAAGGCCTTGGTCAGCGAGGTGAAACCACGCTTCGGCAGGCGGCGATACAGCGGCATTTGACCGCCTTCGAAGCCCACCTTGTGGAAGCCGCCCGAACGCGACTTCTGACCCTTGTGACCGCGACCAGCCGTCTTGCCCAGGCCGGAGCCGATACCGCGGCCGACGCGACGCTTAGCGTGCTTCGAACCGTCAGCCGGTTTCAGGTTGTTCAGTTGCATGTTGCTCTCCAAGTCCCGATCAGGCCAGAACCTTGACCAGGTACGAGACCTTGTTGATCATGCCGCGCACGGCGGGCGTGTCCTGCAGCTCCGAAACGGAGTTCAGACGGCGCAGGCCCAGGCCACGAACGGTGGCGCGATGATCCTCGCGCGTGCCGATCAGGCTGCGCACGAGTTGCACTTTTACGGTTTTCTGCGACATTTCGTTCACCTTAGCCGAGGATGTCTTCAACCGACTTGCCACGCTTGGCGGCGATTTCTGCCGGCGTGCTCATCTTGGTCAGACCATCGAGGGTGGCACGAACCATGTTGTAAGGGTTCGTCGAACCGTGCGACTTGGTCACAACGTTCGTCACACCCATCACTTCGAAGATCGCGCGCATCGGGCCGCCGGCGATCACGCCAGTACCTTCCTTGGCGGGCATCATCAGAACCTTGGCGGCGCCGTGACGACCAACAACTTCGTGCTGCAGCGTGCCGTTCTTCAGTGCGACCTTGACCATCTTGCGACGGGCTTCGTCCATTGCCTTCTGCACGGCCACCGGAACTTCCTTGGCCTTGCCCTTGCCCATGCCGATGCGGCCATCGCCGTCACCCACCACGGTCAGCGCAGCGAAACCGAGGATACGGCCACCCTTCACCACTTTGGTGACACGGTTGACCGAGATCATCTTCTCGCGGAGGCCGTCGTCGCGTTCGTCCTGTTGGACTTTTGCTTGCATCTTTGCCATGACGTATCTCTCTGTGAGCGCTTAGAACTTGAGGCCGGCTTCGCGGGCAGCGTCAGCCAGGGCCTTCACGCGGCCGTGGAAGCGGAAGCCAGCGCGATCGAACGCGACGGTTTCCACGCCGGCAGCCTTTGCCTTCTCGGCAACACGCTTGCCCACCACGGTGGCGGCAGCGACGGTAGCACCGTTGCCATTCAGTTCCTTGCGCACTTCTGCCTCGGCGGTCGAAGCCGAAGCCAGCACTTGCGTGCCGCACGGCGAGTACACCTGAGCGTAAATATGCGAATTCGTACGGAACACGGTCAGACGATTCACCTTCAGTTCCGCGATCTTGGCGCGGGTCTGACGTGCACGGCGCAAACGAGCGTCTTTCTTGTTCATCATTGCACCCCTTACTTCTTCTTGGTTTCCTTCAGGATGACGCGCTCGTCAGCGTAGCGAACACCCTTGCCCTTGTAGGGCTCAGGCGGACGGTACGCGCGAACTTCCGCGGCAACCTGACCGACTTTCTGCTTGTCCGCACCCTTGATGATGATCTCGGTCTGCGTCGGCGTTTCGGCCTTCACGCCTTCCGGCATCTCATGGATCACGTCGTGCGAGAAACCAAGCTGGAGCTTCAGAGCGGCGCCCTGCAGTTGAGCGCGGTAACCCACGCCAACCAGCTGCAGCTTGCGCTCGAAACCGGTGGTCACGCCCTTGACCATGTTCGCGGCCAGCGCGCGCATGGTGCCTTGCAGGGCGTTAGCTTCGCGCGATTCGTCGGCCGGTTCGAACGTCAGCGTGCCTTCGGCAACGTTGACCTTCACCAGGCTATGAATCGGCTGGGACAGCGTACCGAGCGGGCCCTTTACGGAGAGCACGCCAGCCGCCACATTAACTTCCGCGCCTTTCGGCAGCGCGATGGGAGCCTTACCTACACGGGACATGTTTGCTCCTTACGCGACGTAGCAGAGAACTTCGCCGCCCACGCCAGTGGCACGTGCCTTGCGGTCGGTCATCAGACCCTGCGGGGTCGAGATGATCGCAACGCCCAGGCCGTTCATCACGTGGGGAATGTCGCTGCGGCCCTTGTACACGCGCAGACCGGGCTTCGAAACGCGTTCAATGCGCTCGATCACCGGACGGCCGGCGTAATACTTCAGACCAATGGTCAGTTGCGCCTTGCCGCCTTCTTCCTGCACCGAGAAGTCTTCGACGTAGCCTTCGTCCTTCAGGACTTTGGCGATCGCAGCCTTCAGTTTGGACGAGGGCATGACCACCGACGCCTTCTGCACGCCCTGGGCGTTGCGAATGCGCGTCAGCATATCGGCGATAGGATCGCTCATGCTCATACTGTTTCTCCTGTAGCCTGTGCGTAATTACCAGCTGGCTTTCGTCAGACCCGGAATTTCGCCCTTGAAGGCGATTTCACGAATCTTGTTACGCGCCAGGCCAAACTTGCGGAAGGTACCGCGGGGACGACCGGTGATCGCGCAGCGGTTACGCTGGCGAGTCGGGTTCGCGTTGCGCGGGAGCTTTTGCAGCTCGAGGCGCGCCAGATAACGCTCTTCTTCCGACTTTTCTTGGTCGTCAATAATGGCCTTGAGGTTTGCGCGCTTGTCGGCGTACTTCGCCACGAGCTTTGCGCGCTTCTTCTCACGTTCAATCAGAGCCAGTTTAGCCACGGTTACCCCTTAATTACGGAACGGGAACTTGAACGCATTCAGGAGAGCCTTGGCTTCCTCGTCGTTCTTAGCCGTCGTCGTGATGCTGATGTTCAGACCACGCAGTGCGTCGATCTTGTCGTACTCAATTTCGGGGAAAATGATCTGCTCTTTCACACCGATGTTGTAGTTACCACGACCGTCGAACGATTTGCCCGACACACCACGGAAGTCACGCACGCGCGGCAGGGCCACGGTCACGAAACGATCCAGGAATTCGAACATACGCTCACCGCGCAGGGTCACCATCGCACCGATGGGGTAGCCCTGACGGATCTTGAAGCCGGCGATGGCCTTCTTGGCCTTCGTCACCACAGGCTTCTGACCGGCGATCTTGGTCAGGTCGCCGACGGCCAGTTCAATGACCTTCTTGTCATTGATGGCTTCGCCAAGGCCCATGTTCAGGGTGATCTTGGTGAAACGCGGCACTTCCATGACCGACTTGTAGCCGAACTGCTTCATCAGCGCCGGCACAACCTGTTCTTTGTAAAACTCTTGCAGACGTGCTGTCATGCTCAACTCCTATCTGTGCCCAGAATCAAGCGGCCAGGACGGCACCGGTCGTCTTCAGCACGCGCACGCGCTTGCCGTCTTCGACCTTGATACCGACGCGCGACGGCTTGCCATTGGCATCTACGAGCGCAACGTTGGAAATATGCAGCGGCATGAGCTTGTCGACCACACCACCGGTGGTGCCCAGCATCGGGTTCGGGCGAGCGTGCTTCTTGGCAACGTTCACACCTTCAACCACGACCTTGTCACCCTGCACTGCTTGCACCGTGCCGCGCTTGCCCTTGTCCTTGCCGGTCAGCACGATGACTTCGTCGCCTTTGCGAATCTTGTTCATGGCGGCTCCTTACAGCACTTCCGGAGCGAGCGACACGATCTTCATGAAGCGCTCGGTACGGAGTTCACGAGTCACCGGCCCGAAAATACGGGTGCCGATCGGCTCGAGCTTGTTGTTCAGCAGGACAGCAGCATTGCCGTCGAACTTGACGAGCGAACCATCAGCGCGGCGCACGCCCTTGGCGGTACGCACGACGACTGCGTTGTAGATGTCGCCCTTCTTCACGCGACCGCGCGGCGCTGCGTCCTTCACGGTCACCTTGATGATGTCGCCCACGCTCGCGTAGCGGCGCTTGGACCCACCCAGTACCTTGATGCACAGCACTTCGCGCGCACCGGTGTTATCGGCCACTTCGAGCCGGCTTTCTGTCTGAATCATGGTGTTATCTTCCCAACTTAATCCGCCAGACTCTCCATATAGGAAGCCCGCCGGTCAGTCTTGGTCCCGTCGGTACCTGGCATTGCGCCCCGCACCGCTTGGGTTGATCAACTTGGAAGTCGGTAGTGCCTGCTACCCCGCAAAACATGGAGCACCAGACCCTGGCTCGCTTCGCAGGCCCGCCCGGGTGATACTGCAGGGGCAAGCGCAACAAAGCGGAAGTCCAGGATTATAGCATATAACCCTGGACTTGCAAGTCATCAATACACTGTTGTGTTTAGATGACGCGCGCAGCTTCTACCAGCCGGGAAACCACCCAGGACTTGGTCCGCGACAGCGGACGGGTTTCCTGGATCTCGACCTTGTCGCCTTCCTTGTACTGGTTGGCCTCGTCGTGTGCGTGGTACTTCTTCGAACGCAGCACGTACTTGCCGTACAGGGGGTGCTTGACGCGGTTTTCGATCAGGACCGTCACGGTCTTGTCCATCTTGTCGCTCACGACACGACCCACGAGGGTACGGCGAAGCGACGTTTCAGTCTTCGCAGCTTCAGTCATTTCGCGTTCGCCTTTTCGGTCAGCACGGTTTGCACACGCGCGATGTCCTTGCGCACCTTCTTCAGCTGGCTGGTGTTCTGCAGCTGTTGGGTGGCCTTTTGCATGCGCAGGCTAAATTGGGCCTTCAGCAGCTCGGAGAGCTCCTGGTTCAGGCCTGCGGCGTCCTTGCCGCGCAGTTCGGATGCTTTCATCCTTAACTCTCCTTACGTACCGACCTGACGCACCACGAAATTCGTGGCGATCGGCAGCTTGGCGGCCGCGAGGCGGAACGCCTCACGCGCCAGCTCTTCGCTCACGCCATCCATTTCGTACAGCATCTTGCCCGGCTGAATTTCAGCCACGTAGTATTCCGGGTTGCCCTTACCGTTACCCATACGAACTTCGGCAGGCTTCTTCGAGATCGGCTTGTCCGGGAAAATCCGGATCCAGATGCGGCCGCCACGCTTGATGTGACGGGTCATCGCACGACGTGCCGACTCGATCTGACGAGCGGTCAGGCGACCACGGCCCATTGCCTTCAGGCCGAATTCGCCGAAAGACACGGCGTTACCACGGGTAGCCTTACCCGTGTTGCGGCCCTTCTGCTCCTTGCGATACTTCCTACGCTTCGGTTGCAGCATTGTTATTCTCCACTCTTCGCATCTGCGCCAGGCGCAGCACGACGACCAGCACCGGCACCACCGCGGCGGTTGCCAGCCGGACGGCCTTCACCTTCGCGGCGACGGCCTTCCGGACGACCCGGGCGACGACGACGGTCTTCTTGCGGCTCTTCAACCACGGGCGCATCGTTGCGGCCCAGGTGATCACCCTTGTAGACCCACACCTTGACACCGATGATGCCGTAGGTGGTTTCGGCTTCGGAGAAGCCGTAGTCGATGTCGGCGCGCAGGGTGTGCAGGGGCACACGGCCTTCGCGGTACCACTCGGTACGTGCGATTTCGATACCGTTCAGACGACCCGAGCTCATGATCTTGATGCCTTGGGCACCCAGACGCATCGCGTTCTGCATCGCGCGCTTCATGGCGCGACGGAACATGATGCGGCGCTCGAGCTGCTGCGTGATCGAATCGGCGATCAGCTGCGCATCGGTTTCCGGCTTGCGGATTTCCTCGATGTTCACGTGCACGGGCACGCCCATGCGACGTTGCAGCTCGGCCTTCAGCAGTTCGATGTCCTCACCCTTCTTGCCGATCACCACGCCCGGACGCGAGCTGTAAATGGTGATACGTGCATTACGGGCAGGACGCTCGATCACGACGCGGCCAACCGATGCGTTCTTGAGCTTCTTCTTCAGGAACTCGCGAACTTCGATGTCTTCTTTCAGCATGCCGGCGAACTTCGTGTTGTTGGCGTACCAACGCGAAGCCCAGTTACGGCTGACGGCCAGACGGAAGCCAGTCGGATGAATCTTCTGTCCCATCGTGACTCCTTAGTTGCCGAGCGTCACAGTGATGTGACAGGTTTGTTTCTCGATGCGGTTGCCGCGGCCCTTCGCCCGTGCGGTGAAGCGCTTGAGCGAGGTTGCCTTGTCGACGAAGATCGATTTGACCTTCAGCTCGTCGATGTCGGCGCCTTCGTTGTGCTCAGCGTTGGCGATGGCCGATTCGACCACCTTCTTCACAATCCCGGCGGCCTTCTTCGGGCTGAAAGCCAGGATGTTGAGCGCACGCTCGATCGGCAGACCACGGATCTGGTCAGCGACCAGACGCGTCTTCTGGGCGGAGATGCGGGCACCGCGATGAATCGCTTTCACTTCCATGATGGCACCTTACCTCTTCGCTTTCTTGTCAGCCGCGTGGCCCTTGAACGTGCGAGTGATCGCAAATTCGCCGAGCTTGTGGCCAACCATGTTTTCCGTCACGTACACCGGCACGTGTTGACGGCCGTTGTGCACGGCGATCGTCAGGCCGATGAAGTCCGGCAGAATGGTCGAACGACGCGACCATGTCTTGATGGGCTTCTTGTCCTTGCCGCCAACGGCCGCTTCCACCTTCTTCAGCAGGTGGCCGTCGCAGAACGGACCCTTTTTTGCGGAACGAGTCATATCTTTAGCTCCTACCTACCGATTAGCGCTTGTGGCGGCGCTGGACGATCATGCTGTCCGTGCGCTTGTTGCTGCGTGTACGGTAACCCTTAGCAGGGGTACCCCACGGCGACACAGGATCGCGACCAGCAGCAGTCTTGCCTTCACCACCACCATGCGGGTGGTCGACCGGGTTCATCACCACGCCGCGAACGGTCGGGCGAATACCGCGCCAGCGAGTTGCACCGGCCTTGCCGATGACGCGCAGGCTGTGCTCTTCGTTGCCCACTTCACCGATGGTGGCGCGGCATTCGATATGCACGCGACGCACCTCACCGGAGCGCAGACGAACCTGAGCGTACAGGCCTTCGCGGGCCAGCAGCACGGCGGAACCACCAGCAGCACGCGCAACTTGCGCGCCCTTGCCAGGCAGGATTTCCACGTTGTTGATCGTGGTACCAACCGGGATGTTGCGGATCGGCAGGTTGTTACCAGCCTTGATCGGCGCTTCCGAGCCGTTCATCAGGGCTTGGCCGGCTACCATGCCCTTCGTGGCGATGATGTAGCGGCGCTCGCCGTCGGCGAACAGCACCAGCGCGATGTTCGCGCTGCGGTTCGGATCGTATTCCAGGCGCTCGACCTTGGCGGCGATGCCGTCCTTGTCGTTGCGCTTGAAGTCGACCACACGGTAGTGGTGCTTATGACCACCGCCCTTGTGGCGGGTGGTGATATGACCATTGTTGTTACGACCCGACTTCTGGAATTGCTTTTCCAGCAGCGGAGCGTGCGGGGCGCCCTTGTGAAGGTCCTTGTTGACCACCTTCACCATCGAGCGACGACCCGGGGAAGTCGGCTTGGTCTTGACGAGTGCCATGATTACTTGGCCTCCGCTTCAAAATTGATTTCCTGACCCGGCTTCAGCGACACGTAAGCTTTCTTCACGTGGTTGCGACGGCCCATGAAGCGGCCAAAGCGCTTTTGCTTGCCCTTCTGGTTCAGGATCTGAACGGACTGCACCTCGACCTTGAACAGCAGTTCGACTGCGGCCTTCACTTCTGCCTTGTTGGCATCGCGAGCCACTTCGAACACGACTTGTTCATTCTTGTCGGCTACCAGGGTTGCCTTTTCGGAAACCACCGGCGCGAGCAGCACCTGCATCAAACGATGATCGTTCTTGGCTACTTGCGTCATTTCAGCAACTCCTCGATCTGCGCGACAGCCGCCTTCGTCACCAGCACCTTCTTGTAGTGCACGAGCGACAGCGGATCAGCATGACGCGGCTCCACGACTGCCACGTTCGGCAGGTTGCGCGAAGCCAGGTAGAGGTTCTCGTCGAGGTTGTCGGTGATGATCAGCACCGAGTCCAGGCCCATGGCCTTGAACTTGTCGGCCAAGAGCTTGGTCTTGGGCGCGTCGACAGCGAAACCGTCCACCACGTTGATACGACCTTCACGTGCGAGCTGCGAGTAAATCGAGCGCATACCAGCACGGAACATCTTCTTGTTGACCTTCTGGCTGAAGTTCTCTTCCGGCGAATTCGGGAAGATACGGCCACCGCCACGCCACAGGGGCGAGGACGACATACCGGCACGAGCACGGCCCGTACCCTTCTGGCGCCACGGCTTCTTGGTCGTGTGCTTGACCTCTTCACGATCCTTCTGCTTACGGTTACCGCTACGCGCGTTGGCCTGGTAAGCGACGACGATCTGGTGAACGAGGGCTTCGTTGTAGTCACGGCCGAACACTTCGGCAGACGCGGCAACGCCGGCGCCGATTTGACCGTTGTCCTGGAGGAGCTTGAGTTCCATTACATGCGCTCCTTAAGCTTTGGCCTTGACGGCCGGGGTCACGATGACCTTGCCGCCCTTGGAACCGGGGATGGCGCCCTTGACCAGCAGCAGCTTGCGCTCTGCGTCGATCTTGGCGATCTCGAGGTTTTGCACGGTGCGGGTAGCGTCACCCAGGTGACCCGTCATGCGCTTGCCCGGGAACACGCGGCCCGGATCCTGTGCCATACCGATGGAACCCGGAACGTTGTGCGAACGCGAGTTACCGTGGGTGGCACGACCCGATGCGAAGTGGTGGCGCTTGATGGTACCGGCGTAGCCCTTACCGATGCTCACGCCCTGCACGTCGATCTTCTGGCCAACCTGGAACAGGTCGACGGAGAGCGAGCTGCCAGCTTGCAGCTCGGCAGCCTTGGCTGCATCGATGCGGAATTCTTTGATGACTTCGCCAGCTTCCACACCGGCTTTGGCGAGGTGACCCGCCAGCGGCTTGGTAACGCGGCTTGCGCGTCGGCTGCCAAAGGTGACTTGAACGGCGGTGTAACCGTCGGTCTCGTCCGTCTTGATTTGCGTCACGCGGTTGTCGCCGACCTCGACCACGGTAACGGGAATCGAATCACCGTCGTCCGTGAAAATACGGGTCATGCCAACCTTGCGACCTACAAGGCCAAGGCTCATGGTTTGCTCCATTCCCAGCTGCGATTGGCCGGGGCTGATTGATACACGAAAACTGTGTGAGTGCGGGTTGCGCGAAAGAAATTGCGCACGACCAAAACGGTCCCCGCTACCCGGAGAAACGGGTAGCCTTACACTATAACGCAGGAGCTTGGAAAGGGCAAGTTCAATTGCCGAATCCCGCGCAGGACCACGTCTGTAGCGACAGAATTCGGCGAAATTGCGGCGTAAAGCCAACTCGTGGCGGCGCGATGGCCGCCGAAGTGTGCATTTCAGGCGGCCACGCGGACGAAATCGCCCCCGTAGAACACCAGCGGATCACCATCGGAGGCTGCAAAATCCTCTACCGCACCGACGATCAGCAGGTGATCGCCGAGCGGGTCGGCGCGCTCGACACGGCACGAAAGCGTCGCGAGCGCCTCGTCAAGATATGGCACGCCACGCGGACAGCGCCAGTGCGGCACACCGGCGAACTTGTCGGGCTGGGGTCTGGCGAATCGACGCGCCAGTTCGTCGTGCCCGGCCCGGAGGATGCTCACGCCGAACGCCTCTCCTGACTGAAACAGTGCCGCATTGGGCGAATGGCGCGCCAGGCTCCAAACGATCAGCGGCGGATCCAGCGACAGCGAGGCGAACGAGTTCACGGTCAGCCCCACCGGCCGGCCTTGTGGGGCGCACGCACCAATGATCGCCACGCCCGTCGCGAACCGTCCGCAGACCCTTCGCAGGGCGCGGGGATCGGGCGCGCCCGCCGGCGCGCTTGCGACTATCTTGGTCGAGTCCACGTCACGCTGCCTTGGCCAGTTGCTGGTCGATCAACTGCTGACATGCCACCGGATCGGACCACCACGGGAAGAAATCCGGTGGATTGTCGAATCCGTTGGCAATGCGCGCGGCCAAAGCCGGCGACTGGCCCGCGGCGCCCAAGAGGCCGAGGATATGAGGCGGCGGCGGGGTCAGCAGCGAGTTGGTCCAGTTGACCACATCGCCCGCGTACGCCCAGTACCGCTCGAACGTCTGGTTCATCCAGTCCGCGTCATAGGGAAGGCCGTCCCGCGCGAGGATGGCATCCAGATAGACCTTGCAGCACTTGGCGGCGTTATTCGAACCCTGACCAGTGATGGGATCGTTGACGACCACGGCGTCGGCCATGCCAAACACCAGTCGACCGGAAGGCAAGGTCAGTACCGGCTTGCGCACCGTCGGCGCGAAGCGGCCCGACAGGATGCCGTTGGCATCGGTCAGCGCCACGCGATCGCAACGCTCGGCCTCCCAGGGCAGATAGGTACGCAGGATGCGCAGGCTCTCCTCGAGGTGTGCTTCCGGCGTGCGCGCTTCGGACCAGCGGTCCATGTCGCCGCCCGGTACCCCTTCGAACACCATGATCTCGCATGGCCCGGATAGCGTAAGCGCTGGGAACACGAAGTACTCCCCTACCCCCGGGATGAGGTTGAAGCAAACCCGCGAGAAGGGTGTGCGCGGCAACATGCCGGTGACGTACGTCAGCGCCAGCGCGCGTTGTGGCGCGCTGAAAGGGCTGCGTGCGGCGTCGCGCTCGAAGCGGCTGACGATCTCCCCCTTGCCGGCGGCCAGCAGCACCAGGTCGTGGTCGAGCGTCAGGGCTTCCAACTCATTCAGCCCAACATCGACAATGCGCAGATCGCCGCCGCGTTCGACAAAGGCATCCATCCACGCCGGCATCTTCAGGCGCTGGTCCACTGCCTGCGCCACGCGGTCCAGCGGGGCCGCCCAGTCGATCAGCTTCTCGCCGCGCCGTTCCGGATGGGGAATGGCCAGGCCGATACCTTCCACGGGCGGGCACGCTTCCTCCCACCAGTTGAGATCGAGATCGCGCTCGGTCTGCAGCGCGCGGTCGAACATGCATTGGCTGGACATCACCTTGCCCGCGCGAATCTGGTCCGCGGTGCGATTAGACAGCAATGTCACCCGATAGCCTCTGGCCTGCAGCCCCAGGGCCATCTGTAATCCGGACTGGCCGGCACCGACGATGGCAATACGTTGGCTCATGGTTGTCTCCGTGATCTGTTTTCGGAAGGCGATTCAGCCAGCCAGCTTGCCGATGGCCGGGACGTTCTGTTCAGGGCCCATGGCGGCGTATCCGCCATCCACCGCGTAGTCCGCTCCGGTGACGAAGCTGGCGTGATCCGAGCAGAGAAACAGGACCACCTGTGCGACCTCGTCCGGCTCGCCAACGCGGCCGAGCATGTGGAAGGGCGCGGCCACGGCATCGGTGCGCGCGCGGTTGCCACCGCTGACTTCGTCCATCAGCCGGCACCAGGTCCATCCCGGCGAGACGGCATTGACGCGGATGCGGTCCGGCGCGAGGTCCATCGCCATGCTGCGCGTCAGTTGCGCCATGGCGGCCTTGGATACTGGATAGAGCCAGCGCCCGGTCTGCGCGACCCGCGCCGAGATGCTGGTGAAATTGACGATGGCACCGCCGCCACGCGTGCGCATGTGCGGGTGCACGGCCTGCGCCAGCATGACGCCGGACACCACGTTCACATCGAGTGCCGCCAACCAGTCAGCGCGGGAAGAGCGAAAGCCATCATCCAGATAGGTGCAGGCCAGGTTGACCAGAAAATCCACGCCGCCGAATCGGCTGACCACCTGCGCCACCGCGCTGCGGACCTGATCGTCCTGGGTGACGTCGGTGGGCACGAACATGGCCATCGGTCCCAACAACGCCGCCACGCGCTCGCCGCCGGCGGCGTCGATATCGAGAATCGCCACGCGGGTACCCGCTTCGGCAAATGCGCGGGCAACCCCCGCGCCGATCAGTGTGGCGCCGCCTGTGACGATGGCTACCTTGTCCTGCAAGCCTTGCATGATGGTGTCTCCTCGATTGATGTGCGGGGCGGCCTCTGACGTGCCGTCCCCGCGTTCCGCCCGTTCCGCGACGTGGGCCGGGGGCGTTACTTGCCTTCGCTCTCGCTCCAGCGCGCCATCAGCGTGTTGGATGGCAGCGTTTCGTCCAGCAGCTTGCGTGCCGTCTCGATTCCGGCCACGGGCAGCCCCTTGGGATCGAGCAGGCCGACCTGTACCAGCACGCTGGCCTGGTCCCAATAGATATGCTCGTGATAGAGCTTGTCGCCACGGAACTTGATGATGGCGATCAGCGGGATCTCGACGCGCTTGCCGGTTGGAGGCACGCCGGGGAGCATCCAGTCGATCTCGCAGGTGTGGGTAAAGCAGAAGAGGATCTCGTCCACTACCTGGCTGGCGCCGATCGTGCGGGACAGCGGAATCAGCGTGGTGTCGGGCGGATTGCTGTGGACGAAGTGGTGCTGGTAGAAGCGCTTGAGCTGCCGGTAGCCCACGCCGCCGGTCATCGTCGGGATGTGGTTGACGTATGGCTCGGCCACCATCGTCGCCATCGTGGCATCGACATCGCGCGTGGCGAATTCGTACTCGCAATGCTTGTCCCACAGCGCGGAGAAATCGTAGTGCGGCCCCATCTCGGCGCGGAACGCCGCGATCGAACGCTGGTGCGCCATCAGAGCCGATGCCTTGTCGAAGTGCTCGCCGCCGGTGCGCGCGAACGCGTGATCCATCCCCGGATAGACGTACAGTTCGACACCGGGTTGGCCGGACAGCGCTTCGCGGATGCTCGCCTGCGCCTCGGGCGGGCAGAAGCCATCGCGCTCGGCGACATGCAGTACCAGCCGGCCACGGATGTTTCTGGCCTCGCCAAGCGCGCGCTCGATACCAACCCCGTAGTAGCCGACGGCACAGGCTACGTCCGGCAGTCGGCACGCCGCCAGATAGGCCAGCTTGCCGCCGAGGCAGAAGCCGAGCACACCGGTCTGGCCAGCGCATTCGGGGCGTTGGCGTAGCGTGGCGAGAGCGGCGCCGACGTCCTGCACGCCCTTATCTTCGTCAAATTGCTGGTACAAGCCGAGTGCACGCTGGAAGTCCGCCCCGCGGTCGGATAGCTCGATCCCGTGCTCGATGCGCCAGAACAGATCCGGCACCAGCACGGTATAGCCTTCCTCGGCGTAGTAGTCGGCCACCTGCCGCATGGTGGCATTGACGCCGAAGATCTCCTGGCACAGCACGATGCCAGGGCCCTTGCCTCCTGCCGGAGTGGCGAGATAGCCACTGAAGTTGCCGTCCTGGGTCTGGATCTGGATAGTCTGGCCCATGCCTTTTGCTCCTGTATGTTTTGTGGGTATGGCCGCCGTGCGTGCCCCGCCGTTGCCTTCATGATCGGAGACCCGCACCGCAGCAAACTAGCCGCCTAGTGCAGCGGCTATCCGATTAGTGCAGGAAAGTGCGTCCCCGTTCAAGGGGGACGTTGGGGCCGGGGACGAATCCGCTATAGTGGTGCGCAGCGAATCAGCCGCTGCGCACTGTGCCAGCCGGCTGACAACAGCCGGAATCACGCGGCGCGCACGTTCGGTCAAGGTGGCGATCCACCGGCAGAAGCGGCAGCGCCCGGGCCGGCCCCGCCAGGAGCGAGACATGCCGCAGATGCCCCCCACTGCCCCGGCCATGGTGCCGCTGGCAGGTGCCCTGCTTCACGACACCGGCCGTCTGGTGTTCGATTCGGACGACCTCGACACCACGCGTGCACGGGTTGCGTCGGTCTTCAAGCCCCATCGACTCACCCTGCATGGCAATGCTCTGCGTGCGCGAATGCATCACGTGCCCGTGGGGGCAGTGTCCTTCAACCGGCTCAGTTACGGCGGAGACGTGACAATCGACCCAGGCCCGCTCGGCGATTTCTTGCTGATACAGATGCCGATGGCTGGCCAGGCGGATATTCACTGCGGCGGGCAGCACGTTGTCTCGGATTCGGAATGCGCCTCGGTGCTGACGCCGAGCGAACCCCTGCGGATGCGATGGAGCGCCGACAACGACCAACTCATCGTACGCATCGAACGCAGCGCGCTGGAACGCGTTTGCGCGGCATATCTGGGCCGGCGACCGAACCAGCCGCTGCGCTTCCAGCTCGGCATGGCCTGGCGCAACACGGGGTGGCAGTCGCTCGTCCAGTATCTTGCCGACACCTTGAACCACGCGCCGCAAACCGCGAGCCACCCGCTAACTGCCTGCCAGCTCGAGCAGTTGGCAATCGGCACATTGCTGACGTTCCAGCCGCACAGCCTGTCCGACGTGTTACGCGAACACGGCAAGCCGCTGGCGCCAAGGCACGTGAAGGTTGTCGAGGAATACATCCATGCCCACGCCGATGCAGCGGTGACGCCCGCGCTGCTCGCCGAGATGGCGGGGGTCAGTCTGCGCAGCCTGTATGCGGGATTCCGCGAGCATCGTGGCCTGAGCCCGATGACCTATCTGCGCACGGTCCGCCTGGAACGGGTGAGGCAGGATCTGCTCAATGACGCAACGCTGTCTTCGGTAACGGCCGCCGCGTTGCGCTGGGGCTTTGCTCACCTGGGGCGATTCAGCGTCGAATACCGGCGTGCGTTTGGGGAGTGCCCGGGAGAAACCTTGCGGCGACGCGGCCGGGGCTAAGCCAGGCAAGAAACCGGGTCACCACAAAACAAAAACGGCGAACCGAAGTTCGCCGTTTTGCTGCAACAGGCCGCCGATTCGGCCCGAAACATATTTACACCTTGATCTCGACGTCCACGCCTGCCGGCAGGTCGAGCTTCATCAGCGCGTCGACGGTCTTATCGGTCGGGTCGACGATGTCCATCAGGCGCTGGTGAGTGCGGATCTCGAACTGATCGCGGCTGGTCTTGTTGACGTGCGGCGAACGCAGGATGTCGAAGCGCTGGATACGGGTCGGCAGGGGCACGGGACCCTTGACGATAGCACCGGTACGCTTGGCGGTATCCACGATTTCGGCTGCCGACTGGTCGATCAGGCGATAGTCGAAAGCCTTCAGGCGGATACGGATCTTCTGGTTCTGCATGATTGTTCCTTAAAAGAGCGATGGGCTAGTGGCCCGGATAAAAGGGGACATGCCCGCGGGCATGTCCCAGGAAGATTGCTTAGTCGAGGATCTTTGCCACAACGCCGGCGCCGACGGTACGGCCACCTTCGCGGATAGCGAAGCGCAGACCTTCTTCCATGGCGATCGGGGCGATCAGCTTGACAGTGATCGACACGTTGTCACCCGGCATCACCATTTCCTTGTCCTGCGGCAGCTCGATCGAGCCGGTCACGTCGGTCGTACGGAAATAGAACTGCGGGCGGTAGTTGTTGAAGAACGGCGTGTGACGACCACCTTCGTCCTTCGACAGAATGTACACCTCACCCGTGAAGTGCGTGTGCGGCTTGATCGAGCCCGGCTTGCACAGAACTTGACCACGCTCCACGTCTTCGCGCTTCGTGCCGCGCAGCAGCAGACCAACGTTGTCACCAGCCTGGCCTTGATCCAGCAGCTTGCGGAACATTTCCACGCCCGTGCAAGTCGTCTTCACCGTCGGGCGGATACCCACGATTTCGATTTCTTCACCGACCTTGATCACGCCACGCTCGATACGACCGGTCACCACGGTACCGCGGCCCGAGATCGAGAACACGTCTTCCACCGGCATCAGGAACGTACCGTCCACAGCGCGCTCCGGCGTCGGGATGTACGTGTCCAGCGCGTCGGCCAGGTTCATGATCGCCACTTCACCCAGTTCGCCCTTGTCGCCTTCCAGCGCCAGCTTGGCCGAACCCTTGATGATCGGCNTGTCGTCGCCCGGGAATTCGTACTTCGACAGCAGCTCGCGCACTTCCATTTCCACCAGCTCGAGCAGCTCGGCGTCGTCCACCATGTCGCACTTGTTCAGGAACACGATGATGTACGGCACGCCAACCTGACGGGCCAGCAGGATGTGCTCACGCGTCTGCGGCATCGGGCCGTCAGCGGCCGAGCACACCAGAATCGCGCCGTCCATCTGCGCAGCGCCCGTGATCATGTTCTTCACATAGTCAGCGTGGCCCGGGCAGTCAACGTGAGCGTAGTGACGGTTGGCCGTCTCGTATTCCACGTGCGCGGTGTTGATCGTGATGCCGCGTGCCTTCTCTTCCGGCGCTGCGTCGATTTCGTCGTACTTCTTGGCTGCGCCACCGAACTTGGCTGCCAGCACCGTGGCAATCGCTGCCGTCAGCGTCGTCTTGCCGTGGTCAACGTGACCAATCGTACCTACGTTCACGTGCGGCTTGGTCCGCTCGAACTTTTCCTTTGCCATGTTTCAGCTCCTAATGGAATACAGTCTGATTCGATTCTTTACACCGCCACGCAGATCATGCGTGGCGGTACAGCGTTTTATTGCTTGCCCTTGGCCGTCATCACAGCTTCGGCGATGTTCTTCGGTGCCTCAGCGTAGTGCTTGAATTCCATGGTGTACGTGGCGCGGCCTTGCGTGGCCGAACGCAGCGCGGTCGAGTAACCGAACATTTCCGACAGCGGGACTTCGGCCTTGATGATCTTGCCGCCGCCCACCATGTCGTCCATGCCCTGCACGATGCCGCGGCGGGACGACAAGTCGCCCATCACGGTACCCGTGTAGTCTTCCGGCGTTTCCACTTCCACGGCCATCATCGGCTCGAGCAGAACCGGGCTGGCCTTGCGCATGGCTTCCTTGAAAGCCATCGAGCCGGCCATGCGGAACGCGTTTTCGTTCGAGTCCACATCGTGGTACGAACCGAACGTCAGCGTGACCTTCACGTCCACCACCGGGAAGCCAGCCAGGATACCGGCCGGCAGCGTGTCGACGATACCCTTCTCGACCGCCGGGATGTATTCGCGAGGAATCACACCGCCCTTGATGGCGTCGATGAATTCGAAGCCCTTGCCCGGCTCTTGCGGTTCCAGCGTGATCACGGCGTGACCGTACTGGCCGCGGCCGCCCGACTGCTTGACGAACTTGCCTTCGACGTCCTCGGCCTTCTTGCGAATGGTTTCGCGGTAGGCAACCTGCGGCGCGCCGATGTTGGCTTCCACGCCGAATTCGCGCTTCATGCGGTCGACCAGAATTTCGAGGTGGAGCTCGCCCATGCCCGAAATGATGGTCTGGCCCGATTCTTCATCGGTACGCACGCGGAACGACGGATCTTCAGCGGCCAGGCGGTTCAGGGCGATGCCCATCTTTTCCTGGTCAGCCTTGGTCTTCGGCTCGACAGCCTGCGAGATCACCGGCTCCGGGAACACCATGCGCTCGAGCACGATCGGGGCAGCGGGGTCGCACAGCGTGTCACCCGTGGTGGCGTCCTTCAGGCCCACCGCGGCGGCGATGTCACCGGCCAGCACTTCCTTGATTTCTTCGCGCTGGTTGGCGTGCATCTGCAGAATACGGCCCAGACGCTCCTTCTTCTGCTTCACCGGGTTGTACACGGTGTCGCCCGAATTGATCTTGCCCGAGTACACGCGGAAGAAAATCAGCTGACCAACGAACGGGTCGGTCATGATCTTGAACGCCAGCGCCGAGAACTTCTCGTTGTCGTCAGCCTTGCGCTCGAGCTTCTTCTCGTCGTCGCTTTCGTCCACGCCCTTGACCGGCGGAATATCAACCGGCGACGGCAGGAAGTCGATCACGGCGTCGAGCATACGCTGCACGCCCTTGTTCTTGAACGCGGTGCCGCACAGCATCGGCTGGATTTCGCAGGCGATGGTACGGTCACGCAGCGCCTTCACGATCTCGGCGCGGGTCAGCTCTTCGCCGCCCAGGTACTTTTCCATCAGCTCTTCGCTGGCTTCGGCGGCGGACTCAACCATCTTCTCGCGCCATTCGTCAGCGGTAGCTTGCAGTTCGGCCGGGATGTCCTGGTACTCGAACTTCACGCCCTGGCTGGCTTCGTCCCAGACGATCGCCTTCATTTCCAGCAGGTCGACAACGCCCTGGAAGCCGTCTTCAGCGCCGATCGGCACCACGACGGGCACCGGGTTGGCCTTCAGGCGGGTCTTCAGCTGGTCGTAGACCTTGAAGAAGTTCGCGCCGGTACGGTCCATCTTGTTGACGAACGCCAGACGCGGCACGCCGTACTTGTTGGCCTGACGCCAGACGGTTTCCGACTGGGGCTGCACGCCACCCACTGCGCAGTAGACCATGCAGGCGCCATCCAGCACGCGCATGGAGCGCTCCACCTCGATGGTGAAGTCCACGTGGCCCGGGGTGTCGATGATGTTGAAGCGGTGCTCGGGGTAGTTGCCGCCCATGCCCTTCCAGAAGGCGGTGGTCGCAGCAGACGTGATGGTGATGCCGCGCTCCTGCTCCTGCTCCATCCAGTCCATGGTGGCCGCGCCATCATGCACTTCACCGATCTTGTGGTTCACACCGGTGTAGAACAGGATCCGCTCGGTCGTGGTGGTTTTACCCGCGTCAATGTGAGCCGAAATACCGATGTTACGGTAGCGCTCAATAGGAGTCTTACGAGCCACTTTAATCCTCTATTCGTCCATGAGGCGCAGAAATCTCATGGTCTGCGCCCTTAACACAAACGGGCGAGATGTGTAAAAACACAGCCCGCCCGGCAACCAACAATGTTTCTCGCGCGCTTTAGAAGCGGAAGTGCGAGAACGCCTTGTTGGCTTCGGCCATGCGGTGCACTTCGTCGCGCTTCTTCATCGCGCCACCACGGCCCTCTGCAGCTTCAAGCAGTTCACCTGCCAGGCGCAGCGCCATCGACTTCTCGCTGCGTTTTTTCGCGGCCTCGCGCAGCCAACGCATCGCCAATGCCAAACGACGCGACGGACGGACTTCGACCGGAACCTGATAGTTGGCGCCGCCCACGCGACGGCTCTTTACTTCCACCACCGGCTTCACGTTGTTGATCGCAACGGAGAACACTTCGATGGGGGCCTTGCCTGCCTTCTTTTCGATCTGGTCGAACGCGCCGTACACGATACGTTCGGCAACCGACTTCTTGCCGTCCAGCATCAGCACGTTCATGAACTTGGCAACTTCAACGTTACCGAACTTCGGATCAGGCAGAATGTCCCGCTTGGGGACTTCACGACGACGTGGCATCTTTTTTCCTTTAGATTCAGTTGAGAAGCGGTCTTGCTTGTTCCCGCTCTCCGGTCACCAACTAGCTTGCCTTCGCTTAATGGGCAAATTCGCCGGGTGACCACTTACTCGACGGCACGGCGCACAAAAACGCTCCGTTGTACCGCCGCCTGGTGACAGTTCCATGACTCGCGCCACAGCTCTGTCGGGTATTGCTTGCGTAGAAGCTTAGGCAGCCTTCGGACGCTTCGCACCGTACTTCGAACGGGCCTGCCGGCGGTCCTTCACGCCTTGCAGATCCAGCGAGCCACGGACGATGTGGTAACGCACACCCGGCAAGTCCTTCACACGGCCGCCGCGAATCAGCACGACCGAGTGTTCCTGCAGGTTGTGGCCTTCACCGCCGATGTACGAAATGACTTCGAAACCGTTGGTCAGGCGCACCTTGGCGACCTTACGCAGTGCCGAGTTCGGCTTCTTCGGCGTCGTGGTGTACACGCGGGTGCACACGCCGCGACGCTGCGGGCAGTTCTCAAGCGCTGGGCTCTTGCTCTTGATGACTTCAGAGACACGCGGCTTGCGAACCAGTTGGTTGATAGTTGGCATTGTTCAATCCAGCTTGGTTTTTACAAAAACACCCCTCTGCCAGCGGACGACATGAGGGGCAACTACGGGTTTCGGACGGGAAAGGTGAGCGAACGCTCTGGAGGAAGGGCTGTGAAGTGACAGACTTGCCAAAGAGCGCGAGCTCGCCAGGATCCCGCTGTCGCCTTGCCTGGTTGCGAACCGAAATCCACATATCCGACAGACGAGCGAAATCCAAAGCCAAAAACTCGAATCTGGCACTCTAGCAGGCCGGCTTGCAATGGTCAAGCGGTATACCCGAAGATCCCCCGGGCGCCCTCACGCTCAGACCGCGCGCAGGATTTCGAGGATTTCCTCGCCGTAGCGTTCGAGTTTCGACGCACCGATTCCGGGCACTTCCGCCAGCTCATCGAGCGACTCGGGTGCGCTGCGCGCCAGTTCCGCCAGCGTGGCGTCATGGAAGATCACATAGGCGGGCACGCCATGCTCGCGCGCCGTGGTGGTCCGCCAGCCGCGCAGCGCTTCCCAGTTGGCCAGCATGTCGGCATCCATCGTCGCCGTATGGTCGATCCGCGCCCCGCGCGCGCCACGGTCGCCGGACTTGCCCGGCTTGCTGACCTGGCGGCGCAGGGTGATCAATTCCTCACCCTTGAGCACGGCACGCGCCGAATCGCCTAGCAGCAACGCTCCGTGTCCACCGTGATCGATGACCAGAAGCCCGTGCGCGATCAACTGACGGAAGATCGCGTGCCATTCGGATACCGAGCGATCCTTGCCGATGCCGAACGTCGACACCTTGTCATGCCCCCATTGCCGGATCTTCTCGTTGGCATTGCCACGCAGCACGTCGATCAGATGTGTGGCGCCAAAATAGACGCGGCTCGCCTGCGCGATACGGTAGACACACGACAGCGCCATCTGGGCCTCGCGTGTCCCATCCCATGTGGAAGGTGGCTCCAGGCAGGTATCGCAATTTCCACAAGGCTCGGCCGTCTCGTCGAAATACGCCAGGATGCGCACACGCCGGCAGCCAGCGGTTTCACACAAACCCAGCAAGGCATCGAGCTTGGACGACGAGACGCGCTTGTGCGCCTCGTCCGCTTCCGACTCGTCGATCATGCGTTTCTGCTGCACCACGTCGCCCAGCCCGTATGCCATCCATGCATTGGCGGGCAGGCCGTCGCGTCCCGCGCGTCCGGTTTCCTGGTAGTACCCTTCCATGCTCTTGGGCAGGTCCAGGTGCGCCACAAAGCGTACGTCCGGCTTGTCGATACCCATGCCGAAAGCGATGGTGGCTACCATCACGATCCCTTCTTCCTCGCGGAATCGGGCCTGGTGCGTCTGGCGAATCTGGGAGTCCATGCCGGCGTGATAGCCCAGCGCGTTGATGCCGTGGCTGGACAGCCACGCTGCGGTATCCTCGACCTTCTTGCGCGACAGGCAGTAGACAATGCCGCTGTCGTGCCCGCCAGTCGCGTTCATGTGCTCTGCCTTGATGAACGCGAGCAACTGCTGCCGGGCGTTGTCCTTTTCGATGATCCGATAGCGGATATTGGGGCGGTCGAAGCTTGAGATGAAGACGCTCGCCTCGTCCAGCGCCAGACGCTCGACAATCTCCTGGCGCGTCAGTGCATCGGCCGTGGCCGTCAAGGCGATACGCGGAACACGCGGAAAGCGCTCGTGCAGGACCGACAGCTGGATGTACTCGGGCCGGAAGTCATGTCCCCATTGCGATACGCAATGCGCTTCGTCAATCGCAAAGAGACCCACGCGTGTCCGCTCGAGCAGATCGAGGAACCGCGGCGTCATCAGCCGCTCCGGCGCCACATAGAGGATATCCAGCCGCCCCGCCAGCAGGTCCCGCTCGACTGCCGATGCCTCGCTGCTGCTCAGCGTCGAGTTGAGCACCGCGGCGCGAACCCCCGCCTCCGTCAGTGCGGCGACCTGATCCTGCATCAGCGCGATCAGTGGCGATACGACGATACCCACGCCGTGGCCTGCCTGCTGCCGGAGCAGCGCGGGAATCTGGTAGCAGAGCGACTTGCCGCCACCGGTCGGCATCAGCACCAGGCAATCACCGCCTTCGGCCACGTGGTCGATGATCTCGCCCTGCCGGCCGCGGAATGCGTGGTAGCCGAAGACTTCTTTGAGGATCGCCAGGGCGCGCGACATGGGACAGCGGGATTCGGAAAGCCAGGAAAGGCGTAACCATACCACTAAGGCCCGGCTCACCTGTATGTGTCCGTGTCAATGTCGTGAAGACTTCAACGGCCGACAACCGCGTTGCCCCAATCCGACGCATCCCGGCTCACCTTGCCTCAGCACAACCATCGCACTGCCCGTCAGGCCTAGGATGATTCGAAGCCGCGCATTCTGTGACGCGAGCAACGGTTCAGCGAACCCCACGGAAGATGCAAACCCATTCCTTTGCCCTGCCGATCTCCATTACCCGGGACGGCACCGAGCCGTACAAGCGGCAGATCATGCGACAGATCGAATGGCTGATCGTCTCCGGGTGCCTGCAACCTGGAGATCGACTCCCTTCGATTACCGCTCTGATGGCGATGTTGCGCGTCTCGCGCAATACCGTGGTTGGCGCATATGAATGCCTGGCCGATACTGGCCTGCTGCGTGGAGAGCCGGGCCGGGGATTCTTCGTCGCGACCGATACACCGCGAATGTCTTCGCTGCCGTCACCCGGCGTGAAAACATCGGGGAATGCCACATCCGCGCACCAGTTCGCCGAATCCGGCGCGGACATCGCCACCCCCGGCGTTCACACCTCGCCGCCGCCGTCGCCAGTACGCTTCGACTTCAAGATCGGGCGCCCCGCGCCGGATGCCTTCCCGGCGCGTCGTTGGGCGAAACTGGCGAACCCGTTGCTGCGCCATATGGGGCATGCCATGACGGAGTACACGCCCGCTGAAGGCCTGTGGGGGCTGCGGGTGCAGATCGCGGATTACTTGGCCGCGACACGTGCGCTGGCCGTAGATCCAGGCCAGATCATCGTCGTCGCCGGCGTGCAGGAAGCACTCCACCTCCTTGCCACGCACTTCATCCGCCACGGCAGCCGCGTCGTGATGGAATCCCCGGGCTATGCGGGGTTCTGCAACCTGCCGCGACTGGGGAATGCCGTTCATGTCACCGTCCCCGTCGACGCGCAAGGGCTATGCACCCATGCCCTGCCGGAAGCACCGGTGCAACTGGCCTATACCACGCCATCGCACCAGTACCCGCTCGGCTACACAATGTCGCTCGACAGGCGGCGCGAGTTGCTGGCGTGGGCAGCACGCGTCGGTGCCTGCGTGATCGAGGATGACTATGACGGAGACTTCGCCTATGACAGCGCGCTGCTCCCGCCACTGGCCGCACTCGATCCCACACGCGTCGTTTATGTGAGTACCTTCTCGAAAGTGCTGGGTCCAGGGCTCCGTCTTGGTTTCATGGTCTGCCCCCCAAGACTCGCCGATGCAATGGCACGCCGAAAAGCACTGCTGAATCATGGGTGCCCATGGCTGGAGCAGGCAGTGCTTGCGCGTCTGTTTGAGTATGGGGACTACAGCCGCCATCTCTACAAACTGCGCCGGAGATATCGCGCCCAGCGCGACGCCTTGCTGGCCGGCCTGCGCAGTATCTGGGGTGACGATTGCCAGATCAGCGGGGCAAGTACCGGAATGCACCTGGCCTTGCACCTCCCGACCGACAGCCCACCCGCTGACGAGATCGTTCAGTGCGCACTGGCCAACGGCATCCGCCTTTACCCGCTGCCGGAAGCCGCCTGCGGGAATGCATCGGAGAAGACCGATCGGGTCGTGCTGTTTGGCTATGCCTCGTTGACGACCAAGCAAATCGGCGAAGCCATGAGCCTGCTCAAATCCGTGCTGACTGCCCGCTTCAGGCGTGCGGTGGCGGAGCCCGCCACCGCACGCTCCATCACTTCGGTGGCTTCACCTTGCTGAAGTAGCGCGACAATGCATCGATCGCAGCATCGTCCAGCGGTTCGGCCATTGGCCGCATCACAGGATCGTTGCGGCGCCCAGCCTTGAAATCGTGCAACTGCTTGGCCAGGTATTCCGGCTTCTGCCCCGATAGGTTCGGGTACAGCCCAACGCTGCTGATGCCATCGATGCCATGGCAAGAGGCACACAGCGGCAGGATTGCCTTCACCTTCTCGTCAAGCTTCGGTGTCTCGGCGTGCACTCCTACCGAGAACAGCACCAATGCAAGCGTGACGGCGCTACGGTTCAAACGAAAATCGGTCATCGCGTCACTCCTCCATCAGTTCTTGCGAGTGGGCGGCAGGCCCACGGTGATCCATTGCGTCCGGGCACGCGAGAAGATGCCTGCCGGGCTTTCCATCTTGTGTTCGGCGACCAACTCCAGTGTCTTGCTGTCGTAGATACGAATCCGGTCTCCGTAGTAGCCCGCGCTCACGTACAGATACTTGCCATCACGCGTGTACTCCGGGAAGAACGCATGGCCACCGGCTTCGAGCGTGCGCACGACTTCAAGCTTCTGCTTGTCAATAAGCTGGATCTGTGAGGCCCTCTTGTCCTTGCTGACGATATCGACCGCGACATACGGCGCATCAGGATGGGCTGCCGGCGATTCGGTCGGGCCGGCCACGCGGATGTTCTTCACAACCGAGAAATCCTTGGTGTCCCAGACTGTCACCACATCGCCCTTGTCGCACTTGCCGATGTTGGTACCAAAAGCCAGCATTCGGCCGCCGATCGGCGTCACCGCGCCAGATCCGACGTGCGGCTGGCAGCCCGCTGGAATATCGCGAACCACCTTGTCTTCCTTGAGATCGATGGCGACGATCTTGTTGTCGTCATACGAGGCCACCATCGAATATCGCCCATCTGGCGTCAGGAACGTATCGTGCAACTTGCGTCCGACCTTCTCGAGCTTGGTGACGGGCATCCCCTCTCGATCCGGGTCCACGATCCAGATCTGCCCCGCCTGGCGCAGAGTCAGCGCGAACTTGTTGTTAATCCGGCTGCCGATTACCGGCCCGCCTGCCGACTGAATGAACTTGCCGTCCGGGTCCGTGCCTTCCAGCCGAAGGTGCTTCACGGGTTCGAGCGTATCCGCCTTCAGGATCATGACGAGGTTTGGCACGAATGAACTGGCGGCAAGCCATTTGCCGTCGTTCGACACGGCGATGCCCGGCCCCGTCAAACCCGTCTTGATCTTGCGTACAACCTTGAGCGAGTAAAGGTCGATCTTGTAGACGTAGCCATCGTCGCTCTTGAGCCACGCCCATCGCTCATTGACCGGGCTGAAATCCATGATGTGCGGCGCAATCGGTGTGGCAATCTCGCCAACCACCTGATTGGTTTTGCCGTCGAGGAAGACCGTCTTGGCGTTATCGGAACCCATTCCCCGGCCATAGCGTCCACGGGCCATGACCACCATCAGGTCGTAGACCGAGTCGATCTTGTAAGTCGGCTTCGACGGGAGCGTCTTCTCGTCGATCAGCACTTCCAGGCTGTCCTGGGCCTGCTTCATCGACCATTCCGGCTTGCTGACCGGCTGCGAATGGATGTACTCCGCCAGCAAATGAATATCTGCATCGGGCAGGCGCGAGTGGAATGGTGGCATCAGCGTATCGGGGATACCGGTCATGATCGTGCCACGCAACGCAGCCTCGCTCTGCACAAGGCGGTCCTTGTGCAAGGCGGGCCCCACATACCCGCCCCGGCTTGCCGAGTGACACACTGCACAATTGGCCTGATAGAGCGCGTCGGCGCGCTTTATCTCCTCGGCGGTCATGGCCGAGATGGCCGACGACACACCGGTCAACGTGACAAACAACATCGTTCTTCCGAACATGGACCAGACTCCAAGTACCCCACGCAATCGCGCAGCAACAATTGAAGTCTGTTCCGTCGAGTGACGGCGCGCAGGGGATGGAAACTGAAAGGTGATGGGTACGGTTGGCAGGTTAGGGAACGACTGCCGTGGGTACGGCTGCAGTTAGCGTCTCCCCGGCAACGGTATGTCTTGCCGCCGGAATTCGTCCGGGTCAACCGGCGGAGTTAGCGGGGCCGGCGATGCACTCTGACGCAGCACATCCATCTGGCCTTGGCGCGCCTGATCCTCGAGCCGTTCGCACAGGCGTGCATTGCCGCGGCCCGAGAGGCAATCATAGTGTTCCTCGAACCGCTGACGGCGATGTTCCTCCACCGTGGCGCCCGGCTGGCTGGCCGACAGATCGAGCCATAAGGCCTCGTCGGCTGCCGCCCGCGTCGAAGCCAGCATCAAGCTCCCGGCAATTGCAAGTCCACGGACAATTCGATGGCTTGGCGAAATACGAGAAACGGGAAATGGAGGCTGCATGGGTTTTGGTTGACGTGCTGAGAATCGTTCCGGCCAACCATAGCGCCCATCGTCGATCGATTTCCTGACGTCACGCAAATTTCCGGCCCGCACGGAAACGCGGAAGCAAAAAAAAACCCGGCTCGGATGAGCCGGGTTTTCTATACCGCTGTACTGCTTGGCGTGATGCCGATCAGACTGCGTCGCCCTCGCCTTCGGTCGCTTGCACCACCGGCGGCTCGATGAAGAGCGATTGCTCTTCGTCGCTGATCGCCTGGGCGCGTTCGCGCTCGGCAGCCTCGCGTGCCTTGCGGGCACGGTGGTAGGCCAGGCCGGTACCGGCCGGGATCAGACGACCCACGATCACGTTTTCCTTCAGACCACGCAGGTCGTCGGTCTTGCCCATGATCGCGGCCTCGGTCAGCACGCGCGTCGTTTCCTGGAACGATGCAGCCGAGATGAAGCTGTCGGTCGACAGCGACGCCTTCGTAATACCCAGCAGCAGGTTCTCGTGCGTAGCCGGACGCTTGCCGTCGGCGATCACACGATCGTTCTCGTCGAGCAGTTCCGAACGCTCCACCTGTTCACCCGGGATGAACTTGGTGTCGCCCACATCGGCGATCTGCACGCGGCGCAGCATCTGACGAACAATCACTTCGATGTGCTTGTCGTTGATCTTCACGCCCTGCAGACGGTACACGTCCTGCACTTCGTCCACGATGTAGTGCGCCAGCTCTTCGATGCCCTTCAGGCGCAGGATATCGTGCGGATCCGCCGGACCTTCCACGATCATCTCGCCCTTGTTCACCACCTGGCCGTCGTGCACCAGCACCTGCTTTTCCTTGGCGATCAGGAACTCGTGGGCGTTGCCGTCCAGGTCCGTAATCACCAGGCGCTGCTTGCCCTTGGTGTCTTTGCCGAACGACACGGTACCGGTGACTTCCGCCAGCACGGCGGCGTCCTTCGGCGAACGTGCTTCGAACAGCTCAGCCACTCGCGGCAGACCACCGGTAATGTCACGGGTCTTCTGCGACTCGGTCGGGATACGTGCGAGCACTTCACCCACGTGCACCTGCTGGCCGTCCTTCACGGTAATCAGTGCGCCCACCTGGAAGCCGATGGTCACGGAGTGGTCCGTGCCCGGGATCTTCACTTCCTGGTTGTTCGCGTCGAGCAGCTTCACCTGCGGGCGCAGACCCTTGGTGGCAGCCGTGCGGCGCTTGGCGTCGATCACCACGAGGGTCGACAGGCCGGTGACTTCGTCCATCTGCTTGGCGACAGTCACACCCTCTTCGACGTTCTCGAACTTGGTCGTGCCGGTGTACTCCGACACGATCGGGCGCGTCAGGGCGTCCCACGTGGCCAGCTGCGTACCAGCCTTGATGGCCTGGCCGTCTTGCACGAGCAGCGTAGCGCCGTAAGGGATCTTGTGGCGCTCGCGCTCGCGGCCGTGGTCGTCGGTGATCAGCGCTTCGCCCGAACGCGAAATGACGATCAGCTCGCCCTTCGTGTTGGTAACGTAACGCATGGTCGCCGTGAAACGCACGGTACCGGTTGCCTTCGCTTCCACGCTCGATGCCACTGCCGCACGCGATGCCGCACCACCGATGTGGAACGTACGCATGGTCAGCTGGGTACCCGGCTCACCGATCGACTGTGCAGCGATCACACCCACCGCTTCGCCGGAGTTCACCAGCACACCGCGGCCGAGGTCACGGCCATAGCACTTGCCGCACAGGCCGTAGCGCGTATCGCACGACAGCGGAGTACGCACCTTCACTTCGTCCACGCCGATGGCGTCGATCAGCTCGACCAGGTCTTCGTCCAGCAGCGTGCCGGTCTCGATCGCGGTTTCCTGGGTTTCAGGATTCACCACGTCAGCCACGGTCACACGGCCCAAAATACGGTCGCGCAGGGCTTCGATCACTTCACCGCCTTCGACCAGGGCCTTCATGGCCACGCCGTTGGAGGTACCGCAATCGTCTTCCACCACCACCAGATCCTGCGTCACGTCGACCAGACGACGGGTCAGGTAACCCGAGTTCGCGGTCTTCAGTGCCGTATCCGCCAGACCCTTACGTGCACCGTGGGTCGAGATGAAGTACTGCAGAACGTTCAGGCCTTCACGGAAGTTCGCCGTAATCGGCGTTTCAATGATCGAGCCGTCCGGCTTGGCCATCAGGCCACGCATACCGGCCAGCTGACGAATCTGGGCCGCGCTACCGCGAGCACCCGAGTCCGCCATCATGTAGATCGAGTTGAACGATTCCTGCTTGACCGTCGCGCCGGTGCGGTCGACCACGTCTTCGTGCTGGAGCTGCTCCATCATCGCCTTGCCCACCTGGTCACCAGCAGCACCCCAGATGTCCACGACGTTGTTGTAACGCTCCTGGTCCGTCACCAGACCCGACATGTACTGCTTGTCGTATTCCTTCACCTTGGCGGCTGCGTCGGAGATGATCTTCTCCTTCTGCGGCGGCACCAGCATGTCGTCGATCGCGATCGAGATACCGGCGCGCGTAGCCAGGCGGAAGCCCGACTGCAGCAGCTTGTCAGCGAAGATCACCGTTTCGCGCAGACCGCACTTACGGAACGCGGTGTTGATCAGGCGCGAGATTTCCTTCTTCTTCAGCGGCTTGTTCAGCACCGAGAACGGCAGGCCCTTCGGCAGGATCTCGGACAGGATCGAGCGGCCGACCGTGGTGGCCTGCAGCGTGATCTTGGGTGCGAAACGTGCGTCGCCGTCGGCGTCCTTGTTCACCACTTCGTACTCGGTGATACGGACGTTCACGCGCGATGCGAGCTCGACTTCCTTGTTCTCATAGGCGCGGATGACTTCGCTGATATCAGCGAAGGTCATGCCTTCACCCTTGCCGTTGATCTTGTCGCGGGTCGTGTAGTACAGACCCAGCACCACGTCTTGCGACGGCACGATCGACGGATCGCCGTTGGCCGGGAACAGCACGTTGTTCGACGCCAGCATCAGCGTGCGGGCTTCCATCTGGGCTTCCAGCGACAGCGGCACGTGAACGGCCATCTGGTCACCGTCGAAGTCGGCGTTGAACGCGGCGCAGACCAGCGGGTGGAGCTGGATTGCCTTGCCTTCGATCAGCACCGGCTCGAACGCCTGGATGCCCAGACGGTGCAGCGTCGGCGCGCGGTTCAGCATCACCGGATGCTCGCGGATCACCTCTTCCAGGATGTCCCACACCACCGGCGTCTGGCTTTCCACTTCCTTCTTGGCAGCCTTGATCGTCGTGGCGATGCCCATCGTTTCCAGCTTGTGGAAGATGAACGGCTTGAACAGCTCGAGCGCCATCAGCTTGGGCAGACCGCACTGATGCAGCTTCAGCGTCGGGCCCACCACGATGACCGAACGGCCCGAGTAGTCCACGCGCTTGCCCAGCAGGTTCTGACGGAAACGACCGCCCTTACCCTTGATCATTTCGGCCAGCGACTTCAGCGGACGCTTGTTGGCACCGGTCATCGCCTTACCGCGGCGGCCGTTGTCCAGCAGCGAGTCGACGGCTTCCTGCAGCATGCGCTTTTCGTTGCGCACGATGATTTCAGGAGCCTTCAGCTCCAGCAGGCGCTTCAGACGGTTGTTACGGTTGATGACGCGACGATACAGGTCGTTCAGGTCCGACGTGGCGAAACGGCCGCCATCGAGCGGAACCAGCGGACGCAGTTCGGGCGGCAGCACCGGCAGCACTTCCAGGATCATCCACTCGGGCTTGATGCCCGAGCGCTGGAACGCCTCGAGCACCTTCAGGCGCTTGGCGAACTTCTTGATCTTGGCTTCGGAACCGGTGGCCTGCAGCTCGGCGCGGATCTGTTCGATCTGCTTCTCGATGTCGATGCCGCGCAGCAGTTCACGGATGCCCTCGGCACCCATCATCGCCACGAATTCGCCTTCACCGTATTCATCGCACTTCGCGATGTAATCGTCTTCCGACATGATCTGGCTCTTCTTGAGCGGAGTCATGCCGGGTTCCAGCACCACGAACGCTTCGAAGTACAGCACGCGTTCGATGTCGCGCAGCGTCATGTCGAGCACCATGCCCAGACGCGACGGCAGCGACTTCAGGAACCAGATGTGNGCGGTCGGNGCAGCCAGTTCNATGTGGCCCATGCGCTCNCGGCGCACCTTGGCCAGCGTCACTTCCACGCCGCACTTCTCGCAGATCACGCCACGGTGCTTCAGGCGCTTGTACTTGCCGCACAGGCACTCGTAGTCCTTGATCGGGCCAAAGATCTTGGCGCAGAACAGNCCGTCNCGNTCNGGCTTGAACGTACGGTAGTTGATNGTCTCNGGCTTCTTNACTTCNCCGNACGACCACGAACGGATCTTCTCGGGCGAGGCCAAGCCGATCTTGATCGCGTCGAACTGCTCTTCCTGCTGAACCTGCTTAAAGAGATCGAGCAATGCTTTCATTGCAACTCCTTGTTTCGCCGCCGGTCCGGAATTCGTCCGGAGCAGCAGCATTCAATTCTGTGGGAAACCACTCACTGGTGGGCACCGGCCTCGGCCGGCACCCTCGTCCTCCGGATCAGTAGCGATCCAGGTCGATGTCGATACCCAGCGAGCGGATTTCCTTCACCAGCACGTTGAACGATTCCGGCATGCCGGCGTCGATCGAGTGCTCGCCCTTGACGATGTTCTCGTACACCTTCGTACGGCCGTTCACGTCATCAGACTTAACCGTCAGCATTTCCTGCAGCACGTACGATGCGCCGTAGGCTTCCAGTGCCCACACTTCCATCTCACCGAAACGCTGGCCACCGAACTGGGCCTTACCGCCCAGCGGCTGCTGCGTCACCAGCGAGTACGGGCCGGTGGAACGGGCGTGCATCTTGTCGTCGACCAAGTGGTGCAGCTTCAGCATGTGCATCACACCCAGCGTGACCGGACGCTCGAACGCTTCGCCGGTACGGCCATCGTGCAGCGTGACCTGCTGCTTCGATGCCGTCAGGCCGCGTTCCTTCGCGATATCGTCCGGGTAGGCCAGGTCGAGCATCCGGCGGATTTCCGCTTCGTGCGCGCCATCGAACACCGGCGTGGCGAACGGAACACCCTTCTTCAGGTTGCCCGCCAGTTCCAGCACTTCAGCGTCGCTCAGGCTATCCAGGTCTTCGGCCTTGCCACTCTCGTTGTAGATCTGCGCGAGCAGCGGACGGAGTTCCTGCGCCTTGGCCGAAGCCTTGAGCATGTCGCCGATACGCTGGCCCAGACCGCGAGCGGCCCAGCCCAGGTGGGTTTCCAGAATCTGACCCACGTTCATCCGCGAAGGCACGCCCAGCGGGTTCAGCACGATGTCCGCCGGCGTACCGTCGGCCATGTACGGCATGTCTTCGATCGGAACGATCTTCGACACGACACCCTTGTTACCGTGACGGCCTGCCATCTTGTCGCCAGGCTGCAGGCGACGCTTGACGGCCAGGTACACCTTGACCATCTTGATCACGCCCGGCGGCAGTTCGTCGCCCTGCGTCAGCTTCTTGCGCTTCTCTTCGAAGGCCAGGTCGAACTCGTGACGCTTTTGCTCGATGGCTTCCTTCACCGCTTCGAGCTGGGCAGCCACTTCCTCGTCGGCCGGACGGATGTCGAACCAGTGGTACTTGTCCAGGTCGGCCAGGTACTCGCGGGTCAGCTTGGCACCCTTCGCCAGCTTCTTCGGACCGCCGTTGACGGTCTTGTCGAGCAGCATGCGCTCCAGACGCTGGAACGCGTCGCCTTCCACGATACGGAGCTGGTCGTTCAGGTCCAGACGGTAGCGCTTCAGTTCGTCGTCGATGATCGACTGGGCGCGCTTGTCGCGCGTCACGCCTTCACGCGTGAAGACCTGCACGTCGATCACGATACCGCTCATGCCCGACGGCACGCGCAGCGACGTGTCCTTCACGTCCGAAGCCTTCTCGCCGAAGATCGCGCGCAGCAGCTTCTCTTCCGGCGTGAGCTGGGTTTCGCCCTTCGGCGTGACCTTGCCCACCAGCACGTCGCCGGCTTCGACTTCCGCGCCGATGTACGTGATGCCAGACTCGTCCAGACGCGCCAGTTGCGCTTCGGCCAGGTTCGAGATGTCGCGCGTGATTTCTTCAGGTCCGAGCTTCGTGTCGCGGGCGACGACCGACAGTTCCTCGATGTGAATCGAGGTATAGCGGTCTTCGGCAACCACACGCTCCGAGATCAGGATCGAATCCTCGAAGTTGTAGCCGTTCCACGGCATGAACGCGACCAGCATGTTCTGGCCCAGCGCCAGTTCGCCCAGGTCGGTCGATGCGCCGTCGGCGATCACGTCGCCACGGGCAACGATATCGCCAACCTTCACCATCGGACGCTGGTTGATGTTGGTGTTCTGGTTCGAACGCGTGTACTTGATCAGGTTGTAGATGTCCACGCCGACTTCACCGGCTACGGCTTCGTCGTCGTTCACGCGGATCACCACACGCATTGCATCGACGTAATCCACCACGCCACCACGCGTTGCCTGAACGGCCGTGCCCGAGTCAACGGCCACGGTACGCTCGATGCCGGTACCAACCAGCGGCTTGTCCGGACGCAGGCAAGGCACGGCCTGACGCTGCATGTTCGCGCCCATCAGTGCACGGTTCGCGTCATCGTGTTCCAGGAACGGCACCAGCGATGCAGCGGCCGACACGATCTGCGACGGCGCCACGTCGATGTACTGGACGCGGTCCGGCGTGACCATACGCGTTTCACGTTCGGAACCTTCACGCGCCGACACCAGTTCGTCGATGAGGTTGCCTTCGGCGTCAACGGTCGCGTTGGCCTGCGCCACCACGTACTTGCCTTCCTCGATGGCCGACAGGTAATCCACCTGGTCGGTCAGCTTGCTGTTTTCCACCTTGCGGTACGGCGTTTCCAGGAAGCCGTACTCGTTCAGGCGGGCGTACAGTGCCAGCGAGTTGATCAGACCAATGTTCGGGCCTTCCGGCGTTTCGATCGGGCACACGCGACCATAGTGGGTCGGGTGCACGTCTCGGACTTCAAAGCCGGCGCGCTCGCGCGTCAGACCGCCCGGGCCAAGAGCCGAAACACGGCGCTTGTGGGTGATTTCCGACAGCGGGTTGGTCTGGTCCATGAACTGCGACAGCTGCGACGAACCGAAGAACTCGCGAATCGCCGACGAGATCGGCTTCGAGTTGATCAGGTCGTGCGGCATCAGGTTCTCGGTCTCGGCCTGGCCCAGACGCTCCTTGACGGCGCGCTCCACGCGCGACAGGCCGGCACGGAACTGGTTCTCTGCCAGTTCGCCGACGCAACGCACACGACGGTTGCCCAGGTGGTCGATATCATCGACTTCACCCTTGCCGTTACGCAGATTCACCAGGATCTTGATCGTCTCGAGGATGTCCTCGTCCTGCAGCACCATGCTGCCTTCGCCGCTCGGGCGCGACAGACGGCTGTTGACCTTCATGCGGCCAACGCGCGACAGATCGTACGATTCCTCGCTGTAGAACAGGCGCTGGAACAGCGCTTCCACGGCGTCTTCGGTGGGCGGCTCGCCCGGGCGCATCATGCGGTAGATGGCGATACGCGCGGCCGTCTGGTCCGCGGTGTCGTCCGCACGCAGCGTTTGCGAGATGTACGGACCCTGGTCCAGGTCGTTCGTGTACAGCGTCTGGATGTCCTTGACGCCGGCTTCTCGCAGGTTTTCCAGCAGCGTCTCAGTCAGTTCGTCGTTGGCGTTGGCGATCACTTCACCGGTGTCCGGATCAATGATGTTCTTGGCCAGGACGCGACCCAGCAGGTAGTCTTCCGGCACGCTGATCAGCTTGGTGCCGGCGGAGTCCAGATCACGGATGTGCTTGGCGTTGATCCGCTTGTCCTTCTCGACGACCACGCGACCGTTCTTGTCTACGATGTCGAAGCGCGCGACTTCGCCGCGCAGACGCTCGGGCACGAACTCGAGTTGCGCGCCTTCGCTCTGCAGCGTGAAATTGTCGAACACGAAGAAGTGCGCCAGGATCTGTTCCGGCGTCAGGCCGATCGACTTCAGCAGGATCGTCACCGGCATCTTGCGGCGGCGGTCGACGCGGAAGTACAGGATGTCCTTCGGATCGAATTCAAAGTCGAGCCACGAGCCACGGTACGGAATAATCCGTGCCGAGAACAACAGCTTGCCCGAGCTGTGCGTCTTGCCCTTGTCGTGCTCGAAGAACACGCCCGGCGAGCGGTGCAGCTGGCTGACGATGACACGCTCGGTGCCGTTGATGACGAAGGAGCCCGTCGAAGTCATGAGCGGAATTTCGCCCATGTAGACTTCCTGTTCCTTCACTTCCTTCACCTTGCCCGGGTTCTCGCGATCATTGATGATCAGGCGAACCTTTGCGCGCAGCGCCGAGTGGAACGTCAGGCCACGCTGCTGGCATTCCTTGACGTCGAACGGCGGGTTGGACAGGTGATACGAGACAAACTCCATACGGGCAAGCCCGTTATGGGAGGAGATGGGGAAAATCGCGTTGAAAGCGGCCTGCAGACCCTCGCTCTTGCGACGCGCGGGCGGCGTTTCCGCTTGCAAAAACTGGGTGTAGGATTCAATCTGTGTGGCAAGCAGGAATGGAACCTGATGAACCGTCGCACGCTTCGCAAAGGATTTGCGAATGCGCTTCTTTTCGGTGAAGCTGTACGCCATGGGATCTCCGAATCATCGCAGGGCTGGCTGGACCTGGCCAACACCTGAGGTGTTCAGCGACTGGGAGGGGATTTGGCGGTTGGCCGCTACCAACCTCTGGCTGACGGTGCCCGCACGCTGCGGGCGGTGTGGTCATTGCACGGCGCAATGCCTGTACTCGCCCGGGGGACACCCGACCAAACTTGTCTTCTGCAGTCGGTTCAGAAGACAAACATCAGCAACCACCTAGTGTGCCACTGATGTTTGGCTTCTGCTGAGGCAGCGAACGATTGTCGCGTGCCAAGCATATCTTGCCGCACATTTCCGCGTATTTCGCGCGTCTTTGCGCCGCCCGGGTGAATCATCCAACACACCCCACAGAAGCGCAAAAAGGCTGGCGCCGGGAATTTCCCTTTGCCAGCCCCATCCGCGTGCCCGGGGGCACGCGTGGTACCACTTACTTGACGTCGACCTTGGCGCCAGCGTCTTCCAGCTTTTTCTTCGCGTCGTCGGCGGTAGCCTTGTCCACGCCTTCCTTGACGGGCTTCGGTGCGCCATCGACCAGGTCCTTGGCTTCCTTCAGACCCAGACCGGTGATTTCGCGCACGGCCTTGATCACGCCAACCTTGTTCGAGCCGACTTCGGCCAGAATCACGTTGAACTCGGTCTTTTCTTCAGCAGCGGCAGCACCGCCAGCGCCCGGGGCAGCAGCCACAGCCATGGCAGCAGCCGACACGCCAAACTTCTCTTCGAACGCCTTGACCAGGTCGTTCAGTTCCATCACGGACATCGCGCCAACGGCTTCCAGGATGTCGTCTTTAGTGATTGCCATTTGGATTACTCCTACTAGATTTGATTCGGGATCGGTAATGCGATCTGTCTATGCGACGGCTCAGGCGGCCGGGGCTTCCGCTTCCGCGGGAGCGCCTTCTGCCTTCTTGGCGGCAACTGCAGCCAGCAGGCGGGCAAAGCCCGACACCGGCGCTTGCATCACGCCAAGCAGCTGAGCGATCAGTTCGTCACGGCTCGGGATCGAAGCCAGGGCCTTGACGGCGCCAGCATCGAGAACGTTACCGTTGTACGACCCTGCGCGCAGGACCAGCTTGTCGTTGGTCTTGGCAAAGTCGTTCAGAACCTTGGCCGACGACACTGCATCTTCGGAAATACCGTAGATCAGCGGACCGGTCATTTGCTCTGCGAGGCCTGCAAACGGCGTACCTTCGACAGCACGGCGGGCCAGCGTGTTCTTCAGAACACGCAGGTACACGCCTTGCGTACGAGCGGTAGCACGCAGCTTGGTCAGATCGCCAACCGTGATGCCGCGATATTCGGCCACGACGATGGTCTGAGCCTTGGCGACTTGCGCCGAAACCTCAGCTACGACGGCCTTCTTATCTTCAATATTGAGTGGCACGGTTAAGCTCCAAAACGATGCGAATACACCAGGTGAACCTGATACAGACACATCAGTCCAAACGAACGGCGTCCGATTGGCCCGAATCGGCCGGGTCATGCCCAGCTTCATCAATCCCTTCGGGTGCGCCATCTGCGCTGGCGGGCCGGCTCACATCGGGGCGTGCCCCGCAAGTGCCGACCGATTAAGTCCACGCTGCCGAAATGCTGCAGTGTGAACACCAGCGGTCTTTGATAACCAGCAGCACCTGCCGCGCATTCCGCGCAACGGGCGCCACTGCCCAAAGCCATGCTCCTTTGCCCCTCGGCTCGGGAGACGATCCCGGCGATGCCGAGATCTTCAATTCCTGCCCTGACCGGTGTTATCGGGTTCCGGTCAAGTGATTGCCGTCAGCTCAGGCCGACAGCGAAGTCTGTTCGACGCGAACGCCAACGCCCATCGTGGACGACACAGCGATCTTGCGCAGGTAGACACCCTTGCTCGTAGCCGGCTTAGCCTTGACCAGTGCGTCCAGCAGGGCGCTCAGGTTGCTCTTCAGCGCGGTGTCTTCGAACGAGCGACGACCGATGGTGGCGTGGATGATACCGGCCTTATCGACACGGAACTGAACCTGACCAGCCTTGGCGTTCTTCACAGCCTGGGCTACGTCCGGCGTCACGGTGCCAACCTTCGGGTTCGGCATCAGGCCACGCGGGCCGAGGATCTGACCCAGCGTACCAACGATACGCATCGTGTCCGGCGAAGCGATCACGATGTCGAAGTCCAGGTTACCGGCCTTGACTTGCTCGGCCAGGTCTTCCATGCCGACCACGTCAGCACCGGCGGCCTTGGCGGCTTCAGCCTTTTCACCCTGGGCGAACACGGCAACGCGAACCGACTTACCGGTACCAGCCGGCAGCACCACGGAACCACGCACGACCTGGTCCGACTTCTTGGCGTCGATGCCCAGTTGCACGGCCACGTCGATCGACTCGTCGAACTTTGCCGAAGCGCAGCTCTTGACCAGGCTCAGGGCCTCGTCGATCGGGTAGAACTTGGTACGCTCGATCTTCGCCTTGTTGGCGGCGACGCGCTTGGAAACCTTAGCCATTTACAGACCCTCCACNGTGATGCCCATCGAACGGGCCGAACCAGCGATCGTACGCACGGCGGCGTCGAGGTCAGCAGCGGTGAGGTCAGCGTTCTTGGCCTTGGCGATTTCTTCAGCCTGGGCGCGGGTGATCTTGCCAACCTTGTCGGTATGGGGCTTCGGCGAACCCTTGGTGATGCCTGCTGCCTTCTTGATCAGCACGGTCGCCGGCGGCGACTTCATCACGAAGGTGAAGCTCTTGTCAGCGAAGGCGGTAATCACCACCGGCACCGGCAGACCAGGCTCCATGCCCTGAGTCTGCGCGTTGAACGCCTTGCAGAACTCCATGATGTTCAGACCACGCTGACCCAGTGCGGGACCAACGGGCGGGGAGGGATTTGCCTTACCAGCCGGGATTTGCAGCTTGATAAAGCCAATAATCTTCTTGGCCATCTTTACTCCAATCCGGATCCGTTCCTTTGGAATCAGATCCTGTTGAGTCGTAACGCGCTATCGCCATGCCAATCGGCACAACCTCACGCTCCTCTTGGGCACACCTTGCGGGCACCCTATCCTGGCTGCTGCCTGTCTTACGACGCCAGCAGCCAAAAATGCTTAAACCTTCTCGACCTGACCGAACTCGAGTTCGACCGGCGTTGCGCGTCCGAAGATCGTGACCGTCACGCGCAGGCGCGACTTTTCGTAGTTCACTTCCTCGACGTTGCCGTTGAAGTCGGTGAACGGGCCGTCCTTGACTCGCACCATTTCGCCCACTTCAAACAGCGTCTTGGGACGCGGCTTCTCGACCCCTTCCTGCATCTGGGTCATGATCTTGTCGACTTCCCGCTGGGAAATCGGGCTCGGGCGATTACGCGCACCGCCCACGAAGCCAGTCACCTTGCTGGTGTTCTTCACCAGGTGCCAGGTCTCGTCGGTCATTTCCATTTCCACCAGCACATAGCCAGGGAAGAAACGACGCTCGGTCACAGATTTGTGGCCGCCCTTGATCTCGACGACTTCTTCCGAAGGCACCAGGATGCGGCCAAACTTGTCCTGCATCTCGGCGCGCTCGATGCGCTCCTGCAGCGCGCGCTGCACACTCTTCTCCATACCGGAGTAGGCATGCACCACATACCAGCGCTTCTTCGACGAAGGCGATTCCGCGGCCGTGGTTTCCTGCTGAGCGTTATCCGTCATGTGCTACCTCTTATTTCCAGCCCAGCACGAGGGAGAAAATCACCCACTCGATGAGCTTGTCAGCCGACCACAGGAACAGCGCCATGATGACGACGAAGACGAACACAAGGCCGGTCATCTGACCGGCTTCCTTGCGCGTCGGCCAGACGACCTTGCGAACTTCCCGATACGATTCACGAGCGAATCCCACGAAGTCCTTGCCCGGCGCCGACAGCAGCGCGACAACCACGCCAGCTGCGATACCGGCGAAGAGCGCGGCACCTCGTACATACGAGGGCTGCTGCGCGAGCGCGTAGAAGCCGATGACCCCGGCAACCACCAGGAGCACCGCCACGCCGAGCAGCCACTTGCCGCTCGAGGCGCCTACGGTTTCGACATTGGGATTGGCCATGTTTCGCAAACGAGACTAAGCCGCGTCACGATTACCCCTCGCGACGCGGCTGATTGATTTGGCAGGGGCAGAGGGAATCGAACCCCCAACCTTCGGTTTTGGAGACCGACGCTCTGCCAGTTGAGCTATACCCCTAGAACAACTTTGGGTCGGCATTGCCAACCCCTCTGGCAAACGAACGCGGCCGGTTGATGCCGCGTTCGCCAGTTCGACTAATACTTAGTCGAGGATCTTTGCCACAACGCCGGCGCCGACGGTACGGCCACCTTCGCGGATAGCGAAGCGCAGACCTT